>Ga0209211_10009857_pt1 | contig 12608 bp, 17 predicted proteins | sample RifGroA2_FD_183992 | JGI IMG/M metagenome (GOLD analysis project Ga0209211, IMG submission 183992) | Groundwater microbial communities from Rifle, Colorado, USA - Groundwater A2 (SPAdes) (version 2) | ecosystem: Environmental > Aquatic > Deep subsurface > Groundwater | place: Rifle, Colorado... | reverse complement strand
GCGGGACGCTGCCAATAGCGGGCGGCCGCCGCATAATCGCCGCGGTCAAATGCCGCGCGGGCGTCGCGGGCGTCTTCAGGATCTTCCGGACGCGGCCCGCCGGCCAGCAAGCGCGCCGCTTCGGCATAGTCGCGTTTGATCAGCGCGCGGCCGACCTGCCCGCTGTCGCTGCGCTGGCCGAAGCGCTGTTCGCCGAAATAATTAGGCACGCCGCGCTGCTCGAGCTGGTTTAAAATCGCGGCGGCGGCGCTTTCGCTTTCCGCGGGAACCCCGCGCACACGCACGCTAAAGCGGTTGCCTTTCAGGTGCCCGATGCGCAGTTTATTTTTGTGCCGGCCGGATTGCAGAACGCGCAGACCCGGAATATTCAGCTTTTCAAACGGAGCCGCGTCTGCGGTATGAATGCTGACCCATTGACGGGTCACGGCCCGCGAATCCTTGAGTCCGGCCACGCCCACATCCCCGGGCCGCTTGCCGGCCGCACGGGCTAATTTCTGTACCGCCTGGCGCGTGGTCATGCCTCTTTTTTCAATCCAGAGATAAAGATGCTCCCCCGTTCCGCCGGGCAGATAGGCCGGAATTTCCTCCACTTCGAAGTCTTCGGGAGTTTGTTTGATCGCGTTTTTTTCCATGCCCGATTGTAGCATGCCTGAATGACTCAGCGCCATCAGCGCTGAGTGCATGATGGTCCCGGCGCCCTCGCAGGGGCCAGGAATGACGCAACACCAACAGTGTTGCGTACATGACAGTATCGGTTTCCATACCGATGCGGAAAGGGCGAAAAAGGCGCTTTTTACGCCGCGTGCGTCGCTTGATCCAGCAAAGTCAGGTAGGTCAGATCGACGACGACGGAAAATCCGCCGCGAATAATCTTTTCATGCCGATCCAAAAACCGGAAAGCTTCCTGAAAACTCAGGCCGAGCCGGCCGGCGGTTTGTTCGAGCGCCGGCACGACATGCTGAGAGACCGAATAGCCTTGTGCGCGCAAGCCGCGACACCACTCTTGAGCCGACAAATAATTGGAAGGTTCCATGCTGCACTCTCCTTGAAGGTCGCGAGAGAAGGAGAAGCGCTGCGGCGGAAGAAACGGGGAGAAAACGACCTGCGCGTTTTAGCCGTTTTGGTTTGGGTGGAAGTCCCCGGGTCGCCGCAAGCTGCTCAAATCGCGACCTAATTTTTTAGCTTTTTTTAACGCGGAGCAATTGGTTTTAAATCACCGCGTGAAAGAAATACTAGCAGGTTCCGGGGCCGGATTCAAGAGGCGATCTAGTACCACATGACATTTGGCTTTGGTAGGGGCGTATGGCCATACGCCCCTACAGGAAAGGATTTAAACACAATTTCAATTGTCGCAGAGGACTAGTTTCTCTCAATCCAGGAAATCAGACCGTCATCCACGTTAAACATCAGCGGCGCGATGATGATTTTCGGGTATTTGCGGCTCAACCTCTCAGCCTCGCTGATAATAAACTCGATTTCATTGCCGATTTCAAAGATCGGAGCAAAACTCAAAAAATGTTCCTCGGCCCGCACGCGGTCCCAGCCCGCCCCTTCGATCAGTCCATTGACAAACGCTTCACGGCGCGCCACCAGATTGACCATGCCGCAGCGGTTGTGCCCGATCAGCGCAATCGCGCGCACGCCGCCCACCGCAATTGCGTAGGAAACTTTGAATTCCGCCGGACGCAGGTTGGCCCCGCCGGAACGCAGAATAAAAGCAAAATTATCCGGAATATGCAAATGTTTACGGCTGTCCATGCACATCCCGATCAAGAGCTGGGCATTGGAATAAACATCGTAAGGCTTGCCGAGATTGTGGTATTCCAGTAAAAGCCCGATGGGCGTTTCGCGAAAGGTCTCGGGAATATCCGTACGCGTTTGAATGGGGCGGAGTTTGTTCATGGCGGGGTACTCTAACATACGGGCGCTGGTTTTTGAAAGACCCTGCTTAATCGCTGTCTTCGAGGCTGATGATTTGATAATAAAGCCGCGTCTCAAGGCTCATGAAAACGCAAGCCGCCAAAAGACATAGAAACCCGAGTAAAAAAATTCCATAAACGATGAGGCGCAGATTGATGGCTAAAGTCATGTGCGCAAAAATCAAAACAGAAGAGGCGGCGAAGCTCATGATGGCCGCGTAAGCCAGCAAAATGGCATTGCGGATAAAAAAAGCGCGCCGGAACAAACACGCCAGCTGCTGATCCAGACTAACCAGGCGCGTCTCTTCAAAATCCTCGCGTTTGAATTTGAGCCCCAGCACTCTTTTTTCCTGATTGAGCACGCGGAAACGGCTGGCCAGGTTGGACGACTTGTTTTGAAAGCCCAATAGCAGGAGCCCTGAAGCTGAAATCATCACGGCCGGCGCGAGCACGTACTGAATGGCTTTGATCATTTCTGTAATGTCCATCGAGCCCCCATGCGAGTGAGTTTACCACGAAAGCGTTACGCCGGCTTCGGCGGAAGTTTCTTCGAGCACTTTCTGCAGACGCACAAAAAGCCGTGCGTTGTTCTTGAAAAAATCCTTGGTGAATAAAATCTCGACACCCAACGGTTCCCCGGACGGCGTCGTGAGCCGCACCTGCAAGGTGGTGTCGTTTTTAAAATGAAGCGTGCCGCCGAACACGATGGCGTGCTTGCGGCCCTGTGCCGTTTCGATCTCAAAAAAAAGTTCCAGGCCGCGTGAAAATTTCCAGGTCCCAAAAAGCGTGAGGCTGCGCGTTTTGACTGTGCGGCGGGCCTCCGCTCCAAGCTGATAGCGGATTTGTCCCGCTTTCGCCAGCAGGCTTTGCGTTTGAAATGTCCCGCGAAAGCGCAAAGCGTTATTCGTATCGCCGCCCACGTAGTAAGTCAGCTGGCGCTCGCCGGATAAATCCCAGCGGCCTTTAAAAACAAGTTCCTGCGCATGACGGACTTTTGTTTTAAGGCGCCGCTGCTCATACGCATAAACAATCTCCTGGCTGTCATTCAACTTCCAGGAGCCTTCAAACGTCAGGACATTGCTTTTGCCCAACCCGCGGCCGGCTGTAAACGTAATACGGTTTTTGGAATCAGCCTGCCAGGTTCCGGTGAGTTTAAAAAGGCTGGCCGTGACGCTGTGGCCCGATTTTTTTTGCTCGACAGCCAGCACCAGCTTGCCCGGCTCCGCGGCAATCAGGGTTCCGCGCACGCGGGCTTCGGATTCGCGCTCGCCGCGCTCGCGATATGTAACCCGGTGATCGTCATCTAAAAACCAGTCGCCTTTGACGACCTCGCCCTGCTCGATCAGCTGATTCAGTTTATTGATACGCATGCGTTACGCAGACCCGCGTTAGCGCGCCGGAGCGAGCGCATCCGCCAGCACGCGGTAATTTTCAAGCAGGCTTTGCATGCTCGTCTCCAGCGCTTTGCCCAGCGCCAACGTGAGAATGATCGTGATCACAGTGGTGAGAATTTTCGCGAAGCGCGTGTAGTGCGGATGAAACCAGACCAGCGGCAAGGCAAGCGGCCCGGCACTTAAAAGGGCGATGACCACCACGGAAGTTTTGAAATACCATTTCATTTAAACAGAAGCTCCTCTTCGGCTTTACTCAGCTGGCGCCACTTCCCGGCCGGCAAATCCCCCAGCTCAATCGGCCCGATAGCCGTGCGGATCAGCCTGAGGGTCGGAAACCCGACCGCCGCCGTCATGCGGCGGACCTGGCGGTTTTTGCCTTCGATCAATTTAAGCTCGATCCAGCTGGTAGGGATCGAAAGCCGGACGCGGATCGGCGGCACGCGCGGCGCGTAGGCGGGTTCCGGCTCCAGGCGCCGGGCCTTGCACGGCCGTGTTTTCTCGCCTTGAATCGCGGGACCTTGCTTTAAACGCGACAAGGCTTCATCCGTAATGCGGCCGTCCACCTGCACATGGTAAGTGCGTTCATGCGCGTTGCGCGGATTTAAAAGAAAGTCCGTCCAGCGCCCATCATCACTTAAAAACAAAAGCCCCTCGCTGTCTAAATCCAGACGGCCGATCGGGTACACGTTCTTGGCAAACCCAAATTCCGCCAGCGTGCGCTGGCCTTCTTCTTTGGGAGTGAACTGCGTAATCACGCCATAGGGTTTATTCAAAGCAATAAGCATGGAGCTCCGTGGTCAGTGCAGTGACACACAATCCCGTTTGTCATCCTGAAGCGCCTGTGTAATCACAGGACGATGAAGGATCCCGCATTTATCAGAGATTCTTCGCTGTCCTGCAACCGTCCGCCTTGGCGGACAAGCAGGCAGCTCAGAATGACACGGGTTTTAAATAAAGTTGCCGCTGCTTTTAGTCTTTGCGGCTTTCGATTAAAATCAGATGGTAGCCGAACTGTGTTTTGATGGGGCCATGCGTTTTGCCAACCTCATCCCGGAAAACAACCTCATCAAATTCCTTCACCATTTGCCCGCGAAAAAATTCACCGAGATCGCCGCCCTGTTTTCCGGACGGGCAGCGCGAATGCCTTGCGGCGAGATCCGCAAAACTGGCGCCTCCTTCAATCTTTTGTTTAAGATCAAGACAGGTTTTTTCATCATCCACCAAAATATGCCGTGCTTTTGCCTTTGCCATGAACGTTCCTTTCATTCGTTGCGGTTGAAGACTGCGTGAATCTTAGCAGAAGTTGCGCGTTCTACAAAGGTGGGAATGACACGAAGCCACGCTCAATTGCGTAGGGGCAATTCATGAATTGCCCCTACAAATTAGCGCTTCCCCGTAGGGGCGAAACGCACCGAAAGCGTTAGGCTTTCGGACTGCGCATCTCAAGGGCAGCGTAAAGATCAGCCATCCAGGCCGATTGCTTGCGTAATTCGGCCTGCGCGAGTTTTCCCTGACAGCGCGCCTGCATTAGCTCGACGATGCGTTTGCGTTTGGCCGAGGGCGGATGGATGCGGTAAAGCGGGCTAGTACTCAGAAGCAAGGTCGCGGCACTCGCAGGAATGGTGCCCAAACTGGTCGGAATACTGATCGATTGCGGCGGCCCGAAGCCGGAGCTTTTGGCCACATCAAGAAACTCACTGAGCCCCATGCCGCCATACCCGGCCTTGGCCGCCAGATAAACCCCGATCACATCGGCCTCGGTCTCCTGCAAGCGGTCATAGGAAAACCGCCGGACTTTCGCGCCTTCGCGAATGGCCGTTCCCGCGGCACTGCTGTAATAGCCGCCGTAAGGCAGAGCGCTCAGCGCCGGTGTCAGGTAAGACAGATAATCCATGGCAATATTGCGTGATTTTTGATCGGGCAGGTGATGCGCCAAAATGTGGCCCAGCTCATGCGCCATGACGGACGCCATGACATCTTCGCGATACTGAAAAACCATCATGAGCCCCGTGGTGATGGTAATCGTTTGACCATCGGTAAAGGCATTGAGTTTGGGATCATTCACGACTTGAACACGCACGGCATAACCGCGCAGAGGCGAAACATAAACAAGCCGGTCGAGCAGTGCCTGTAAATGCCAGGCGTCTAAAGGTGCTGCCGGCGGCGCAGGACTCTGCGCCGGAAGCGCCGCCTGAGCGTTGAAACTCCGGCCAAAACGAAAATGCCATTCATTCTGGGCTTCGGTCAGGCGTTTGGGAAAAGACCGTGAGAATCCGGACTGCGCGGCGCAGCCGGGCAGCAGCAAAACCAGAAGAAACCATCCCAAAGCGCGATCTCTATTACGAGGTGTGTTCATTGCCTTCATGATACGGCCTTCTCCCGCAAAACTAGAGTGTCACCCCATCCACCTTCTGGGAAGGGTGTCAGGCCGGCACAGTTTCGCCCGTCATTGCGGGCGAAACCAAGCGCTTGTCATTCCCGCATGGTTTAGGCGGGAATCTGAAATCTGGATCCCCGACAAAAAATTTCGGGGATGACACTTTGTGTCAGATTGCTTCGTCCGCAGCGCTTCGCGCATCGTCCTCGCAATGACGAATAAAGATGTTACGTCGGCTAATGAAACCGATTCTAGAGCGTCACCACTCCGTTTCCGTAGGGGCCAATTCATGAATTGCCCCTACAGGAAAACCATTGGAAAGGATACCACTCGTTTTTATTTTCAGGCATAATACGCGCCATGTCACAGCTCCCGGAACCCAAAAAAATTCCGCCGCAGACCGTACTGCCGAGCCCCATTGCGCCAGCAGAATTTCAGACTTTTTTACGCGTGCTGGAGGCCGTGAGCCTGGATAGCGGGCATCTGGCCAGCGTTTCGCCCGAAGACCGCATCGCGCTGATGAAAGCCGCGGGTAAGCTGGCCCACCCGACCATTATCGATCAGCGCCGCACGGCTCGCACTGCCCGCAAGCTCCGGCGCGAAACCCGCAAACAGCACGACCGCGGGGCCCGGCAAAATACCGGCATTCGCGGCGCGCGGCAGGCGCCGGTTTTTGCGGCACCCAAACAGCTCGAATCCGAGCTGCCGCCCGCGATTGAACTCAAAGATCCGCGCAGCTGCTACATCTGCAAAGCGGACTACACGCGGGTGCATTTTTTTTATGATTCAATGTGCCCCGGCTGCGCAATGCTGAATTATCAAAAGCGTTTTCAAACCGCGCCGCTGCATGAACGCACCGCGCTTGTGACCGGCGGCCGCGTCAAGATCGGCTATTACACGGCACTAAAACTATTGAGAGCCGGCGCGCGAACCATCGTCAGTACGCGCTTTCCCAACGACGCCGCGCTGCGCTTCAGCCGCGAAGAAGACTTTACTGTCTGGAGAAACCGCCTGCAGATTTACGGACTGGATCTGCGTCATTCACCGAGCGTGGAAATGTTCGCGCGTTTTCTGGCTAACACCGAAGAACGGCTGGATATTCTGGTCAACAACGCGGCGCAGACCGTGCGCAAGCCGCCCGGTTTTTACCGCCACCTCATGGAATGGGAAGCCAAGCCTTTGCAAGATTTGCCGGCAGAACTGCGGCCCCTGCTCGCGGATTATGAAACCTGTAAAAATGCGCTGGATGCCAAACTTTTGGCCGCGCACCAGGATTCGCTGGAAAACACATTGCTGAAAACCTGGCCTGGTAAAAATCCGACGGTCGGAATCCGCTCTTCCGCCAAACTGTCCATGATTCCTTATGACTTTGACGAAGAGACTCAGTCGAGCCTGGAGGTTTTTCCGCAGGGGGCGCTGGATGCCGACTTGCAGCAGGTGGATCTGCGCTCGATCAATACCTGGCGGCTCACGCTGGCCGATGTTTCCACGCCGGAGATGTTGGAAGTCCATTTGGTCAATGCCGTGGCTCCGTTTATTCTGGCCGCCAAACTCAAGCCGCTGATGCTCCGTCACACCACCGGGGAACAGCACATCATCAACGCCTCAGCCATGGAAGGCAAATTTACCCGCTACACCAAAACCGACAAACACCCGCACACCAACATGGCCAAGGCCGCGCTCAACATGATGACGCTGACCTCGGCGCCCGATTATGCCAAGAGTAAAATTTACATGAATGCCGTGGATACGGGCTGGATTACGGATGAAGACCCGGCACAACTCAGCCAGGCCAAAAAAGTCGAGCATGATTTTGAACCGCCGCTCGACATTGTCGACGGCGCCGCGCGCCTGCTCGACCCGCTTTTCTCAGGCATTCTCACGGGCGAGCATGTCTGGGGCAAATTCCTGAAAGATTACCGGCCTACAGATTGGTAGGCAAAATTTACGGGTGGGGCGCGATTGCAATAATCGTGATCTGCTTTTTGTGGGGTCCGTAACACCAAAAAAGGCGGTAAGCAGCCGGCGTCCGGTTCTGGACGTACGCTTCAAATACTTTTTCACCGGAAATAAACGGGTGCGGAATCGATAAATATTCGTGTGTCTGAAGCGAAGGGTGCCGGGGATTTGTCTGAAGGAAGGCCAGCGTTTTACGGAGTTGTTTGACTAATCCGGATTTGGCCGCGCTTTTTTTCAGCTCCTCGAAATCGACACGGGCGCTCTCAGTAAACCTAAGCTCAAACATTTATTCTGAGTCCGCGTACTTTGAAAAATCTTCCGGGGTTTTGCCCAGCCTTCCTGCCCTTGCATCGTCGAGGCCCTTTTTGACCGCAGCCATCGCTTTGGGATTTTGAAACAGCCAGGCTTCATGGGCCGGAATCGTGACCTGCGGGTCTAAAATATACTGCCCAAGTGAGTTGCGGTAAATTTTATAACTCGCGATCTTGACACTGCCGGGCTTACCGAGCGTAATCCTGTTTTTAGAATCGACCCGGACCTCTCCATAAGACTCAAAATCAGGTTCCTTGATAATATCGGATTTTGCCATAACACCCCCTTCTCTAGAAAAGGATAGCATCGGGTGGGATTTAAATCAAGTGGGATAAAGACACTATCCCACCCTCTACTTCAATAATTAAACAGTTCGGGCAGGACAAACTTTTTTTCGGCCTGGCTGGCATTGAGCGCGCTGACGATCTTGGCTTGTACGTTGCGCGAGAGATAGCGGCCTTTGCGGCCCTTGGCCACCATTTTATGGGTGAGCTGCGCTTTGGAGTTTTTCACCAGGTCGCTATTTTTGAGCGCGAACCGGGTTAAAATTTCATCCAGCGGCTGCATACCATACTCAAGCAGCCGCACCTTTTCATCCGGGGTTTCTGTCACAAGACCATCCTCACTCCGTCAATGGCACGCAAAGCGGCATCGATCGCATTCATCATTTCCAAAGAATCCACGCGCACATCCACGCTGAAAGAAAAATAGCGGCCATCGCTCGACATGCGCTGATCCACAAGCGGCATGAGAATCCCAAGCTCCAGCAGTACTGTCTCGATCACAAAGTGCATGTTCTGCCGGTTCTCGGCAATGATCCGGTACTGACAATCGAGAGGAAACTTGAGATCACCGCTGTCCACAAGGCCCCCGGGGCAAACGCCGCCTATTCGGTGCCGGCGGCGGACGGAATCGGAGTCACCACCACCGTGCTTTCGGCCGGCTTTTGTTTGTCCGCACTTAGCGCCTGCTTGCGCGTTTGTTTTAATTCGGCTTTTTTCGCTTTACGCTCGGCCTTGCGTGCTTTGCGAATCTGTTTTTTTTCAACCTGCGCGGCTTTCTTCTCAATCTTCGCCGGCTTTTTCGCGTGCGCCGGGCTTGCAAAACTCAACCCCATTGCGAACATGATCATCACCGCTAAAATTTTCCGCATGCTTATCCTCATTTCGTTAGGACGTTATGGGCGAATAAAATCCTGAATCACATGCATGGCACGGCAGCGTTGATCTTCCAAAACCCCGTGCCGCGCGCCTTTGAAAATCATCAGCCGGGCATCCGGCATGCGTTCCCCCATTTCATAAAAAAGCGCTTCAGGGAAAAACCGGTCAGCCGTGCCGGCGATCAGAAGCGTGGGGATGCGCATGGTTTCAAGACCCGCCTGTGCGTCATGAATAATTCCGGCTTGTCCGGCGGTAATAAAATCAGACGGATCCTCAATTTTCGCGCATTGCGCGACGACATACGGCGTGATCAGCTGACACGCGATGTTCTGCCAGCCCCGGTAAGAAAGCTCAACCGTATCCTGGTAAATCTCTTTCCACATCCCCATGCGCGCCCAGGGAATCCAGCGCCGGGCAATAATCAATCCCTCGGGACCCATCCGGTAAGCGCTGGCGACCAAAATAAGTTTCTTCACGCAGGCCGGATAATCCTGGGCAAAATGCTGCGCAATCATGCCGCCCAAAGAAACGCCGATCACATGGGCCGGGCCGATCTCTTCGAGAGCCCGGGCATAATCGGCCGCCATTTCGCGAGTGGTATAGCCCACCGGCAAATTTCTTTTGCGGCTAACCGCAATCACTTCCATGGTTTTGGTCAACGGCGCAAAAAGTCTCTGAATGTACCGGCCAACCTGCGCGGCGTCAAAAAGCGCGTCATTGATCGGCGGAAAAACCACCACCTTCTCCGGGCCTTTGCCAAAGCGGATAAAGGCCAGGTTTTCCTTCAACATGCCGGGCTGCACAAACTTTGAGAACATGAACCCTTTCTTTCCTAAAGCCGCTTTTTGAGTTTTTCCAGCTCGTCCAGCAGAGCGAGATACTTGGCTTCTTCCTTTTCAATCTGAACCGTCAATTCCTTGATCTTGAGATTACGCTCTTTGGAGAAGTGCAGGGGGTTTATTTCGATTTCTTTATAGACCTGGTCGCGCTGGCGCTGCACATGCTGCAAGCGGCCTTCCTGTTTTTCGACTTTCTTGGTGAACTCGCGGATCTCAGCTTGCTTTTGCTTTTCGGCGGCGCGCGCCTGATCCTCCGCAGCTTTTTGAGCGTCCTCTTTAGACACCACCGGAGCCGGGGCCGCATAGCCGGAATTGGACGGCGATTCATCATCGGGAATTTCCTCGCGGGCCTGCCGCTCCAAAAAGTACACGTACTCTTCATAAGTGCCCGGATAGCGCGAGATAAAACCGTTCTTGATATCCAGAATATGCGTCGCCAGCGTGCGAACAAAAGTGCGGTCATGGCTGATGAAAAAAACCGTTCCGGCAAAAGTTTTTAAGGCTTCCGCCAGCGCCTCGACCGTTTCAAAATCAAGGTGGTTCGTCGGTTCGTCCATGAGCAAAATATGCGAGCGCGTCAAAAGCATGCCGGCCAAAACAAGCCGCGCGCGTTCGCCTCCGCTCAAAACCGCCACCTTCTTTTTAACTTCTTCTCCCTTAAATAGAAAACCCCCGGCCATATCGAGAATGTCCTGCTGGCCCACCCCCGGCGCGGCTTCGCGAGATAAGTGTGTGAAAATATCGTCCTCGGGATGCAGGGTTTGAAAAACGTGCTGGGCGTAATAGGCGATTTTAAGACCGGTGCCCCATTGAAACTTTCCGCCCAGCGGCGCAAGATCGCCGGCAATGGTTCTAAAAAAGGTCGTTTTCCCCTGCCCGTTGTCGCCCAACACAGCCACATGCGCCCCGCGCTCCACTTCCAGATGAATCCGGCTGGCCACCGTTTTCCCGGGATAGCCGATAGCCAGATCATCGATCGTCAGCGCAATGCCGCCCTTGGCTTCGACGCTGGGAATGCGCATGCGCACCGTGCTTAAAGGCCGCGCGACCTCAATGGTTTCGAGCCGGTCAATGGCTTTCATTTTTGACTTCGCGCGGCTTGCGGTCGAGGCCTTGGCTTTAAATCTATCCACAAATTCCTGCAGCTGCGCTTTCTTTTTCTCCACGGTTTTGTTGTAGGCATGCACCTGGCGCAGCTGTTCTTCCTTGAACTCAAAATACTCGTCGATATTTCCGGGATAAAGCGTCAAGCGGCCCTGCTCCACCTCCAGCGTATGATCGCAGGTTTTTCTCAAGAATTCGCGGTCATGCGACACGATCAGATATCCGCCGCGAAACTCCTGCAAGAAGTTTTCCAGTAAAATCAGCGTGGATAAATCCAGATAGTTCGTCGGTTCGTCGAGAATTAAAAAGTTCGGGTCTTTGAGCAGCATCGCCGCCAGTTTGACGCGCGTGCGGTAGCCGCCGGCAAGGCTCGTGATCGGGGCTTCAAATAAAGCGTCTTTCAGGTGAAAACGCGCGGCCATTTCCGCGCACTCCCATTCTTCGCGGTCGGTGTAGCGGATCAGAAAGTCGCGCACGGTTTCTTCCGGCTTAAAAACATCGTGCTGCTCAAGATAGCTCATGCGCATCGCGCTGTTGGCGCTGATGCTGCCGCTGTCTTTTTCTTCCTGCCCGGTGATGATGCGGCAGAGCGTGGACTTGCCGGCGCCGTTACGTCCGATCACGCCGATTTTTTGATCATCGCTGAACGACGCAGTGGCGTTCTCCAGAATAACCACCGGCCCGTAGTGTTTCGAAATATCGCTGATCTGCAATAGAACGGTCATAAAAATCTTTCCGGGTAGGAAACGTCAGGACTTTTCTTTGAAATCCAGAGACGCGGAGTTAATGCAGTAACGTTTGCCGGTCGGTTCGGGGCCATCGTCAAAGATGTGGCCCAGATGCGCGCCGCAGCGGGCGCACACCACCTCGATCCGATGCATAAAATGGCTGTTGTCTTCCACAAGTTTCACGTTCGTATCCTGGGCCGGCTGCCAAAAACTCGGCCAGCCCGTGCCGGAATCAAATTTGGTCTCCGATGAAAACAGTTCTGCGCCGCAGCCCGCGCAGCGGTACGTGCCATCGCCGTGATAATCAAAGTATTTGCCCGTAAACGGCGCTTCAGTCCCTTTTTGGCGCATCACCTGGTATTGTTCAGGCGTCAGGCACTTTTTCCACTCATCATCGCTTTTCATGACTGTCCCCACGGTTGTTTCCTGCCCCGCTTCAAGGTTTGCTGCATCACCGGCTCTGCCCGCCCTCAAAAAAAGAGCCGCGAGCAAAAGAGCGGTATGGAGAATTCGGTAAAAGGGGGGTATCCGCATGCGCTTCAGCGCTCATTTAAAAACCAAACCGCGGATCTGTCAATGGTTCATTACGCCCGGGGCTGCCCGGGACGCGTGGACGGCCGGGCTGAATTGTGCGACAATCGCGGCATGTCCAACGCAAAACCGGTAATCATACCGGACCCGTTTCAGAAAGAAGCCATTGCCCTGATCGAGTCCGGGGAAACCGTGCTGGTGAGCGCGCCCACGGGCGCCGGCAAAACCCTGGTGGCTGAAGCCGCAATCCGCTCGGCCCTGGCGGCCGGCAAACACGTCATTTAT
>Ga0209211_10009853_pt1 | contig 12610 bp, 11 predicted proteins | sample RifGroA2_FD_183992 | JGI IMG/M metagenome (GOLD analysis project Ga0209211, IMG submission 183992) | Groundwater microbial communities from Rifle, Colorado, USA - Groundwater A2 (SPAdes) (version 2) | ecosystem: Environmental > Aquatic > Deep subsurface > Groundwater | place: Rifle, Colorado... | reverse complement strand
CGGGCAAAACCGACGAGTAAAAAGGCGATCGGCAGCGTACCGGTGACGTGAAAGCGCTCTTCGATCTCGGCTTCGGAAAGTTGGGCGATCTGACTCATGCCAGCTCCAGCACGCGCAGCAGCGAAGACGTATCATTCCGCCCCCAGCCCTGCGCCATCAGCGCATTGAGCTGCTGCGCCACAACGGCCGTCAGCGGCACGGGCACCCCGCTCTGGCGCGCCGCTTCAAGGACCAACCCGAAGTCCTTGTGATGCAGGCGGGCTTCGATGCCGGCCGAAAAATCACGGCGGACCATCCGCTCGCCCATCACATCGAGCACGCGCGAGGCGGCCGAGCCACCGGCCAGCGCCTGCCTGACCTTGCCACAATCGACGCCGGCACCGGTGGCCAGGCGCATCGCCTCGGCTGCTGCCTGGATAGCGGCGACCATGATCATCTGGTTGCACGCCTTGGCGACCTGGCCGGCGCCATTCGGACCGATATGGACGATGCGCTTGCCCAGACAATCGAGCAACGGCCGCACCCGGTCGAGCACGGCTGCATCACCACCGGCCATGATGGCCAGCGTTGCGTCAATAGCGCCCTGCTCACCGCCGGAAACCGGGGCGTCGATAAAATGAATGCCTTTTTCGGCCAGCTTGCCGGCGATCTGCCGCGCTGCATCGGGCGCAATGGTCGAGCAATCGACCAGCACCGAACCGGGCGCCATGCCTTCAATCAGGCCATCATTGCCGAGCGCCACGCCCTCGACGTCAGGGCTCGATGTGATCACCGTAAACACCACCTCGCAGCAGCGCCCCAATTCGGCCGGTGTCGAACAGACCCGGGCCGACAGATCACCGATGCTTTCCGGGCGGCGCGCCCAGACGGCCAACTCGTGGCCGGCGCGCTGCAAGTGCATGGCCATCGGACGCCCCATGGCGCCGAGACCGATGAATCCTGTTTTCATTCCTGCCCCGACAAGCGCTCGAGCAATTTGAGCACGGCGATCGAATCCTCTTCGCCCATGCCGGAACCGACCATGGCATTGAACATCTGCGCTGTTGCGGCCGAGCCGGGCAGACAGAGACCGAGTTCGTGCGCCGTCTGCATGACAATGTTCAAATCCTTTTCGTGCATCCAGCTCTTGAAACCCGGCTTGAAATTGCGGTCGAGCATGCGCTGGCCGTGATTTTCGAGAATTTTCGAGTAGGCAAAGCCACCGAGCAGCGCCTCGCGCACCTTGCCACGGTCAACGCCGTTTTTTGCCGCAAATGCAAATGCTTCGGCGACGGCCAAGACGCCCATCCCGGTGACGATCTGGTTGGCCGCCTTGGTGACCTGCCCGGCGCCGCTGGCGCCGACGTGCACGATGTTCTTGCCCATGCATTCGAAAGCCGGCTTTGCCTTGGCGAACGCTGCTTCGGAACCGCCGGCCATGATCGACAAGGTGCCGGCTATGGCGCCGACTTCACCCCCGGAGACCGGCGCATCGACAAAGTCCACACCAGCTGCGGCCAGATCTTCGCCAATCTTGCGTGCAGCGGCCGGGGCGATGGTACTCATGTCGACAGCGACCAGGCCGGGCTGGCCGGCGCTGGCCACGCCGCGCATGACTTCGGCAACATCCGGCGCATCGGCCACCATCGAAATGACCAGTTCGTTGCCGCGGGCGGCGTCAGCCGGGCTGGCGGCACCCTTGGCCCCGGCCTCGAGCAGCGGTTGCATCGATTCGGCGCGGCGCGCCCAGACGGTGACGGCATGGCCACCCTTGATAAGATTGAGCGCCATCGGGCGCCCCATGATGCCAAGGCCGACAAATCCGATTTTCATACTGAACTCCGTCGCGAGAAGGCTAGATTTTAGCCGTCAACACCGCCCGCTCAAACAGTCTCAGGCAGACAGCGCGGCGTATTCCTCACAGCGACCGAAGCCAACCACCTCGGCAGCCGACACCGGCTGGTAAAAATGGAATCCCTGAACACGCTCGCATTCGAGCGTGCGGAGAAATTCCGCCTGGGCAAAACTTTCGACACCCTCGGCTACCAGTTGCAGGCCGAGCGAACGGCCGAGCATGACGATGGAGGTGACCAGCGAGGCGGCGTGCGTGTCGGTATCGACATCAGCCAGGAAGGAACGATCGATCTTCAGCCGGTCAAGCGGGAAGCGACGCAGGTAGGACAGCGAGGAATAACCGGTACCGAAGTCGTCGATGGCCAGCCGGACCCCCATGGCCTTGAGCTGGGCCAGCGTCTGGATGGCGGCATCGACGCCATGCATGACCGTGCTTTCGGTAATTTCCAGCTCCAGGCGCTCAGCCGGCAGGCCGGTTTCGGCCAGCACGCCTTGCACGGTCTGGACGAAATCGGGCTGGCGGAACTGATGCGCCGAAATATTGACCGCCATTTCACCCATGTCGATACCGGCGTCGAGCCAGCTCCGGACCTGGCGGCAGGCAGTCAACAGTACCCAGTGCCCGAGCGGCAGGATCAGGCCACACTCTTCGGCCACCGGAATGAACTCGGCCGGGGCGATCATGCCACGCAGCGGGTGACACCAGCGGACCAGCGCCTCGACGCCAACGACCTTGCCGCTCAGCAGATCGATCTGCGGCTGATAGTGCAGCACCAGCTGATTTTCGGCGAGGGCGCGCCACAACTCGCTTTCCAGATGCAGGCGCTTGTTGGCGGCGGCGTTCATCGACTCGGCGAAGAACTGGTAATTGTTTCGCCCGGCCGCTTTGGCCGCGTACATCGCTGCATCGGCATTGCGGATCAGCGTCAGGCCGTCCCGGCCGTCTTGCGGATAAAGGCTGATGCCGATCGACGGCGTACTGTGCAACTGATGACCGTCGATGTCACAAGGCTGGCCGATGGCGCTGACCAGACGATCAATCAACCGGACCACGGCAGCACTGTTGTCGAGCTGATCGAAGACAACGACAAACTCGTCTCCACCCAGACGGAACAGGCGTTTCGTGCGGTCCATTTCGGCCGTCAGCCGGCGGGCGATTTCAGCCAGCAAGCGATCTCCGGCGTGGTGGCCCAACGAATCGTTAACCGTCTTGAAATTGTCCAGATCGATGATGAGCAGCGCCAGATGGTTGATACCGGGCACCGCGCTGTCGAGCAGGTGGCCAAGGTGACCGTCGAGGGCCAGACGGTTCGGCAGGTTGGTCAATTGGTCGTGATGAGCCAGATACTCGAAGCGTTCGGCCTGGGCCTTGGCTTCGCTGATGTCGGCAAAGGTGGCGACAAAATGCGTAGCCTGCCCTGACTCATCGCGAATCGCCGTGATGCGCATCTGCTTGGGATAGATCGCGCCATCCTTGCGCCGGTCCCAGATCTCGCCTTCCCAGAGGCCGTTCTCGGCGACGAAATCCCAGATACTGCGATGAAAGTTCAGCCCCTGGTGACCCGAGCTGAGCATGGTCGGGGTCAAACCGATGACCTCTGTTGCGGCGTATCCGGTCATCCGCTCAAAAGCTGCGTTGACCGACAGTATCCGCTGCGCCCCATCGGTCAGGATCATGGCTTCGGAAGCGTGGTCAATGATGCGCCGCTGCAGGGCGAGCTGGCGGCTGGCCTGATCGCGGATGCCGAACAACAGACGGCACCCTTCGATGATCAACACGGCGGCGACAAGCCCGATCGTCAATAACACAAAGCCCCATGCCGGCGCCCCCATCCCGAGGCTACGAGCGGAATCGCCAGTCGAGTCAGCGGCAAGTTGTCGGTCGATCGACCACCAATCCAGACCAAGGGAACACCAAGTCAGGACAATCGCCCCAAGGGCGAACAATACGAGTTTACGGCCAGCGAAAGCCGGATTCTGCACCACAGGGTAAGTAAGCCTTTAGTTATATAAAGGCAGTTTAACCCAATAAAAACAATGTTTCACGAAGTTTTTCTAAAGCCGATTCACATAAAAATCAGCCTTCATATCCAGGGCAATCTTGCCCTGGCTTAACCCCTGATCTAAAAGTGGATTTACCGCAATTTACCTAGCTGCCGCAAGATCCGTTGCTGCGCTTGACGCCCATTTTGGCGAGCAGTTTTTCCGGCGGGCAAAAGCCGGTGAAGCCGCTTTGCAGCAAGTTGAAACCGACAAAGGCGGTAAAGGCGAGGAACCACTTCGAGACGAAGATCGGGCTGCCGTCGAAGCCCAGGGCCAGGGAAAGAAGGATGAAAAAACCCGCCATGATGCGGATGATGCGTTCGATGGTCATGCTTGATGCTCCTTGCGGAATGCCGAGAAATAGAGAACGGGAATAACGACCAGGGTGAGCAGCGTGGACACCATGATGCCGAAGATCAGGGCGAGGGCCAGGCCGTTGAAGATCGGGTCGTCGAGAATGAACATGGCGCCGAGCATGGCGGCCAGGGCGGTCAGGGCAATCGGCTTGGCGCGCACCGCGGCCGACTGGATGACGGCCTCGCGGAACGGCATGCCGGTCGCCACTTGCAGCTTGATGAAATCGACGAGCAGGATGGAGTTGCGGACGATGATGCCGGCCAGAGCGATCATTCCGATCATCGAGGTTGCCGTGAATTGCGAGCCGAACAGTGCGTGACCGGGCATGACGCCGATGATGGTCAGCGGGATCGGGGCCATGATGATGAGCGGCACGAGATAGCTGCCGAAGTGGGCGACGACCAGCAGGTAGATCAGGATCAGGCCGACGCCGTAGGCGATGCCCATGTCGCGGAAGGTTTCATAGGTCACCTTCCACTCGCCATCCCATTTGACGCTGTAGCCGGCGTAAGGATCGTTCGGCTGGCGGATGAACCATTCGCCGAGCGTGCCGCCTTCCTTGAGCTCCATGCCGTTAATCTTGCTGCGGATGTCGAACATGCCGTAAAGCGGCGAATCGAGCTTGCCGCCCATGTCGCCGACGACGTAGACGACCGGCAGCAGATCCTTGTGATAGATGGCCTTTTCGCGGGCTGCATCGCGCACTTCGACCAGTTCCGAAACCGGCACCAACTGGCCGTCACGTGAGCGGACACGCAGCTTGAGGAGCGCATCGAGGCTCGATTGCTTTTCGGCCGGCAGGGTCACCCGGACCGGGATTTCGAACTTCGATTCGGTGTTGTGCGCCGGCGTCACGTCCTGCCCAGCCAGTCCCATGCTGACGACCTCGATAATGTCGCTTTGCGCCACGCCGAGTTGCGCCGCCTTGCTCTGCAAGACGTGCAGGATGACCTTGCGCGAATCGGCTTCGATGTAGTCGTCGACCGCGACGATGTCCTTGGTTTCCTCAAAAGCCTTGCGCACCTGCTTGCCGACGCTCATCTGGCCCTTCATGTCCGGGCCGTAGATTTCGGCCAGGATGGGCGACATGACCGGCGGCCCCGGTGGCACTTCGACGACCTTGGCAACGCCGCCGTTGAACTTGCCGATGGCCTCAATGCGATCGCGCAGCGAAGCGGCGATTTCGTGGCTCTGGCGCGAGCGGTTGTGCTTGTCAGCCAGATTGACCTGGATGTCGCCCTTTTCCGGCAAGGCGCGCAGGTAGTACTGGCGGACCAGACCGTTGAAATTGATCGGGCTGGCCGTGCCGGCATAGGCTTGATAGTTGGTGACGTCCTTTTCGAGCGCCAGTTCGGCGCCGATTTCATGCAGCACGCGGGCCGTTTCCTCGACCGGCGTACCGACCGGCATGTCGAGGATGACCTGGAATTCGCTCTTGTTGTCGAAGGGCAGCATCTTGAGGACGACGAGCTGGAAGTAAGCCAGTGAGACCGAGCCGAGAATGAGCAGGACGACGGCAATGGCCAGCTTGACGCGCATCGCGCCGCCCTTGACCGGATCGAGGAAAGGCGTCAGCAGTTTGCGGAAGGTACTGTCGAGTTTTGCATCGAGCTTCGACGGCTGATGTTCACCGTGGTCGTTGCCATGCGACTTCATCATTCTTGCCGCCAGCCAGGGCGTAACAACGAAGGCGACAGCCAGCGAAATGGCCATGCCCATCGACGAATTGATCGGGATCGGACTCATGTACGGCCCCATCAGGCCGGTCACGAAGGCCATCGGAAGTAGCGCGGCAATGACGGTCAGGGTGGCGAGGATGGTCGGACCGCCAACTTCATCGACGGCCGGCGGGATGATTTCGAGCAGGCTTTTTTCCGGGTACAACCCTTGCCAGCGGTGGATGTTCTCGACAACGACAATCGCGTCATCGACCAGGATGCCGATCGAGAAAATCAGCGCGAACAGCGAGACGCGGTTAAGCGTGAAACCCCAGGCCCAGGAGGCGAACAGCGTTGCAGCAAGGGTTAATGTGACGGCGACACCAACGATGACCGCCTCGCGTTTGCCGAGTGCGAAGAAGACGAGCAGGACGACGAAGGCCGTCGCAAAAATCAGCTTGCCGATCAGCTTCTGCGCCTTTTCGGTCGCCGTTTCGCCGTAGTTGCGCGTCACAGTGACCTCGATGCCATCCGGAACAACGGTGTTTTTCAGGTCATTTATCCGGTTGACCGCAGCAGTCGCCACATCGGCCGCATTGACGCCCGGCTGCTTGGAAATCTGCATGGTGACAGCCGGGAATTCGCCGCTCTGGTCGCCGAACCAGGCGTAGCGTTTCGGCTGATCCGGGCCATCTTCGACGGTCGCCACATCGCTCATGTACACCGGCTTGCGCTCGCTGGCCTCGCCGCGCACGGCGACGACCAGTTGCTTCACATCGGCGGCGGATTCGAGGTAGGTGCCGGTCTGGACGAGCACTTCGCGGTTGCCGGAGGTCAGGTTGCCGGAGGATTGCAGGGCGTTCGAGACTTTGAGCGCGCCTGCGATGTCCTGCGGCGTGATGCCGAAGGCATTCATCCGCTCGGCATCCATCAGCACACGAATGGCGTGGTCGGGGCCGCCGATGGTCGAGATGTCGCGCGTTCCCTTGATGCGCTTGAGTTCGATCTCGACGGCGCGAGCGACCTGTTGCAGATCGAAGGCGGAACGGTTCGGGTCCTTGGTCCAGAAAGTCAGCGCAACGATTGGCACATCGTCGATGCCGCGCGGCTTGATGACCGGCGCCATGACGCCAAGGTTGGCCGGCAGCCAGTCGCTGTTCGAATGCACGGTGTCGTAGAGACGGAGCACCGCGTCGTTGTATTTGACGCCAACGTCGAACTGCACGGTGATGATGGCCATGCCGGGGCGCGAGGCCGAGTACACGTGCTCGACGCCATGCAGGCGCGACAGCACCTGTTCGCCGGGACGAGCTACCAGATTTTCAACATCCTTGGCCGAGGCGCCGGGAAAGGCGATCATGACGTCGGCCATGGTCACGTCGATCTGCGGCTCTTCCTCGCGCGGCGTGACGAGGGTGGCGAAAAGGCCCATCAGGAAGGCGACCAGCGCCAGCAGCGGCGTCATCCGCGAATTCTGGAAGGCGGCGGCAATGCGCCCGGAAATACCCAAGCCCGCGCCGAGCGTAGTCTTCTCGCTGCTCATGACTTAATTAGCCGATTTCAGCTGAATACCAGCCTTGACCGGGTCGGTGACGACCTTGTCGCCGGCCGACAAGCCGGCCAGCACCTCGATCTCGCCCTGCCCGACGGCGTCGCCGAGACGCAACTGACGCAGCGACAGGCGATTGTCGGCCGTCTGCACATAAACCGCGGCCACTTCGCCACGACGCAGCACGGCACTGGCCGGCACGGTCAGCTTTTCCGACTGGCCGGTGATGAAATGCACACGCGCGAACATGCCCGGCGTCGCTTCCGGCACATCGGGCAAGGTCACACGGACCTGCGAAACGTGCGTCGCGGCATCGGCCGTCGGCAGGACCTGAACCTTGACGGCATCGACCCACTTGCCCAGCTCGGGGAATTCGACGCGGGCGGTTTTGACATCGCGCATCGCCTTCAGGCGGTATTGCGGAATGCTCGCCGTGACGCGCAGCGTGCCCGGCTGGTAGATCGTGAACAGCGGCTTGCCGGGCGTTGCCATGTCGCCCATTTCGGCATGGCGGCGAGCGATGATGCCGGTCATTGGCGCGACGATAGTGGCGTGGCTTTGGCCCGCCCCGGCGGCAGCGCGGTTGGCAGCAGCGGCATCGAGATCGGCTTTGGCTTTGTCGAGCGCGGCGGCGCTCATGAATTTCTGGGAGACGAGGCTTTTGGTCCGGTCGTAACTGACTTTGGCATTGGCGTATTGCGCCTCGGCAGCGCGCGCCGCTTCGGCTGACTCGCGGCCGTCGATACGCATCAGGACATCGCCTTTTTTGACCGACTGGCCGGCGTCGACCTTGACCTCAAGGACGCGGCCTGCGATCTGGGCACCGACCGTCGCCTGCTGCACGGCCTCGACCAGCGATTCGGCCGGAAAGGCCAGATCGACGGCGTGCGGCTTGACGGTGATGACGGGCAAGGGTTCAGCCGCGAATGCCACGGTCAACCCGAAAAAAAGGCTAAAAACGAAAGGACGGAGAATGTTTGCGTTCATAAATATAAGCATACGCTAATTTATAGAGGCGGCACAAGCCATGCGCTTCTGATTCATTGATTTTATTGTGTTTTGTCCAAACCTAATGCGTAGATCATGAGGCCTGCCAGATATTCCGGCAACGCGTTTCCTTGATCCACCAGCATGATGCTGCCCCCAGGATGGCGCAGACGGTCACCACCAGCACCCCGTGGCGCCAGGTTTCGACATCGTAGACACGAGCACCGCTGACCATTTCGCCCGTCCAGCCGAGGTCCATGACCCAGCCAACGAAGGGCTGCAAGAGCGCTGCTGTCATGAAGCCGCCCATGTTGGCGACGCTGGTCGACATGCCGGAGAGCAGTGGCGGATTGACTTCCTTGGCACAAGCCCAGGTCAGGCTGAAGCCGGCTGTGGTCAGGCCGAGCAAGGCGAAAAGCGCATATGAAACCGCGACCGGCATGCTGACGCAGGACAACAGGATCAGCCAGATCGCGCCATACAGATGCGAGGTCACGATGAGCACCGGCTTGCGCCGGCCCAGACGGTCGGACAGGCTGCCCAGCAACAGGCAGCCGACAGCAAAGCCGCCGAACCATAGCGACAGATGCGTGGTGGCGACCGATCGCGCCAGGCCGTGCACCTGCATGAGGTAAGGCGTCGCCCACAAACCGGCGAAGGTAAAAAAGGCGCCGCACATGCCGGTATTGACCAGCAGCGGCGGCCAGGTATCACGGTTGCGTATCACCGAAAGCAGGCCGGAGATCACCGCCGTCCGGTCGAAGCGCGGCTTCGGCGCAACATTGCCGCCTTCCGGCGCATCGCGGACGATCAGCCAGCACAGCACGCCAAGCACCACCGAGACGAAGCCAACACCGATGAACACGCCGCGCCAGCCGGTCGCCTGCGCCACCGCCGAGAGCGGCGCGCCGGCTAGTACCGAACCAAGATTACCGATCAGCATGCAGATGCCGACCATGGTGGCGAAGCGGCTCTCCTCGAACCACACAGCGATCAACTTGAGCATGGCGATGAAAGTCACCGACACGCCCAGCCCGATCAGCGTCCGCCCGACCAGCGCCAACTCGAGCGTTGGCGCCATGCCGAAGAGGAAACTGCCGGCGCCGCCAATCACCCCGCCCAAGGCCAGGATCCGGCGCGGCCCCAGGGTATCGGCAAGGATGCCAGTCGGCACCTGCATCAGCGTATAAACGTAAAAGTAAGTGGCCGCCAGGACACCGAGCGAGGCCGCCGATGTATCGAAAGCGGCGGCCAGATCCGGCGCAATGCCGGCCGGGGCAAAACGCTGGAAGAAAGACAGAATGTAGGCCACCGCAACGACGCCGAGGGCTATCCAGCGGCGGCGCATCTGTTCGTCGGTCAGTGCTTTCATTCAGTCTCGCTTCTCGTCATCCGGCGCCAGCGCTTACTTCTGGGCGAGAACCCACTTGGCCAGGGTCGCCGCTTCGGCATCGGTCACATTGTTCGCCGGCATCGGCACCTGGCCCCATTCGCCCTTGCTGCCCGCCTTGATCTTCGCCGTCAGCGCGGCCTCTGCACCCTTTTCAGCGGCTCGCTTGGCAGCGATATCCTTGTACGCCGGGCCGACAATTTTCTTGTCGATGGCGTGGCAGGTCATGCAGTTCTTGGCCTTGGCCAGTTCCGGCGATGCCTGTGCCGTGCCGGCAAGCAACAGGAAGGCGCCGGCAATCATGATGGTTTTTTGCATGTTTATTTCCCCCGAAAAATTGCGGCCGACGGAAATACCCGCCGAGAAACCGCCTAACCAAAAATCTCTTCAAGACGCCATTTCGATCAACAAGGTCTCGATTTCGGTGCGCCCGACCGGGCTGGCCATGGCAATCAGCATGAAGCCGGGCTTGAGCAGAAAGTCATTGTCCGGATTGAACTGCCAACTGCCGTTCCGCTCGCGCACGGCGAGAAAGACGTAGTTGGCGCTACGCAACTGCAGCGAGCCGAGCGGCTTGGGAATGAACCCGGCCGGTACTGGCACCTCTTCGACGCGCAGATTTTTCTCTGACTTCAACATTTCGTCGAGGAAGGAAACCACATGTGGCCGGATCATCGCCGACGCGATGCGCATGCCACCCGTAAAGTCGGGCGAGACGATGGCATCGGCCCCGGCCTTGCGCATCTTTTCGATGTTGCGCGTTTCAGTACAGCGCGCCACGACGCGCAACTCAGGTTTGAGCTGCTTGGCCGTGATGACGATCATCAGGTTGCGCGAATCGTCGCCAGTCACCGCGAACAGACCCTTGGCATCTTCCAGATCGGCGGCAATCAGGACGTCGTCGTCGCTGGCGTCGCCGTTCAGGTAGAGAAAGCCGATGTTTTTTTCCTTGTACTCTTCCAGCTTGTGCAGATCTTCATCAATGCCGACGAAATGCCGGTTGGTTGCTTCCAGTTCGTGCGCGATGTTGCGTCCGACCCGGCCGAAGCCGCACAAAATGTAGTGGCCTTTGAGTTTCTTGATTGCTTTTTCCATGCGTTTTCTCCGCAGGGTTCCATTAAGGTCGGTTTCGAGCAGCGCCACGGTGACGACCGAAAACAGCAGCGACAGATTGCCGGCGCCAAGAATGCCGATCACCACCGTCAAGATCCGTGCCGGCTGGTTGCTCGCCATGTCGATGATTTCGCCGAAGCCGATGGTGGCAACGGTGATGAAGGTCATGTAGAAGCAGTCGAACCACGAATATTTGCCCTCGGTCAGGACCATGTAGCCGATGCTGCCGAACAAATGCACGGCAAACAGCATGCCGAGCGCGACATAGAGCAGCCGGACGATATAGCCGGTCTGCAGGGTCCTGATCGGGGACGCGCTCGAGTTGCCGTTCATTCAGTCAGCGGCACCGATTGGGTCATGAAAATGACGGCTTTGCCGCCGTCCATATTGACGTGCAGTGACTCGACCAGCGGCGGGTTGACCGGCTGCTCGGCATCCCATTTGATGATGAAATTGGCGCCCGAGCCACCGGAAGCGTCGTTGAGTTCAACAAACAGCTCAAGCGTGCCGAGCGGCGGCACAACGGTCGGCGCAGGCACGCGCTCACCGAGCAATTTGCCGCCGGTATCGAAATACCTGGCCGACAGCACCCGGATCGAGCGCTTGATGTCGGTATTGCGAATGCTGACCAGGGCCGACAGCAAGACGTTGGATGCCTTGCCACTCTTGCCCAGATTGCCGTAGAGCATGTGCGAGTAGATCGGCAGGTAAAGCGTTTGCCCCTTGACCAAGGGCCTGGCCTCCTGGGCGAATGCCACGGTCGACGGCAAAAAACTGCCAAAAACAAAGGCGCACAACAAGCATCGCCAGAATTTTCGATATCGCATCTCTTTCCCCCGTTCTGCGGCCCCTGGCATTGATGCCACTTATCCCGATTCTGCCACAAGCCTTGCCCGGCGGGGCGGCGGGAAAACCGGGGGCTTAGCGCTGTGCGGCGGCGAGCAGGGAACGCAGTTGGCCGGCCAGCGAGGTCCAGTCAATCGGCTTGGCGATGTGGCGGGCCCCCAGTTGGCGCGCCCGCTCGAAAAATTCGGGATCACTGCGCCCGGTCATCAGAACGACGGGGAATCCGCTGCCATGCGTCTGGCGGATGGCAGCGCACACCGCGAAGCCATCGAGGCCGGGCATTTCGACATCGAGCAGGGCAAGATCGAAGGCAGAGACTTGAAAGCAGGCCAGCGCATTGTCGCCGCTATCAGCCAGCGTCAGCGCAAAGTCGCTGCCGGCCAACGCTGCCTGCATCAACAAACGGGTCGTCGGATCATCATCCGCCGCAAGAACCCGCCAGGGCGCGGCGCTCATGCCTCGGGCCTGGCCAGAAGCCCTCTCAGGGCGGCTTCGACGCGCAGCCATTCGGCCCGAACGCCATCCACGCGGGTCACCAGTTGTCGCATGTTCCCATCCCGGCCGAATTGCTCGATCTCGCTGCACCGCCTGGCCAGGCCGTTGGCGCCGACGTTGAAACTGCTCGACTTGAGGGCGTGGGCTGCGCTTGCCAGCAAGCTGGCATCGCCTTCCGCCAGGCCCCGGTCGAAGTTCACCCATTCGCGCTCTGCTGCTTTCAGATAGGCCGTCAGCACCTGCCCAACCAGCGCCTCCGCACCGTCCGGAGACAGGGCGCGAATTTTCTCGAGGGCCTCCGGATCAAGCGCTGCACCATCGCTGCGCTCCTGCCCGGGG
>Ga0209211_10009852_pt1 | contig 12610 bp, 11 predicted proteins | sample RifGroA2_FD_183992 | JGI IMG/M metagenome (GOLD analysis project Ga0209211, IMG submission 183992) | Groundwater microbial communities from Rifle, Colorado, USA - Groundwater A2 (SPAdes) (version 2) | ecosystem: Environmental > Aquatic > Deep subsurface > Groundwater | place: Rifle, Colorado... | reverse complement strand
GGACAAAATCCCTTGTCCTATCTCGTTCCTTGTCATCGGGTAATTCGGGCGACCGGGGCACTGGGCGATTATCACGGGGGCCGGATTCGTAAACAGGCGCTGGTCGCCTGGGAGTGCGCCACGCGATCCACCTCCAAAGCAAAGGGTTAGAATCTCGCTCCGCACAGCATTCCATCCTGCCCCGAAGATTCCGCCGGAGCTGCACCCAAGCCGAGCCAGGCTGGCCTCCGGCGGTATCCCCGGCCCTCCTCAGCGACTAAAACCCGGGCCGTGAACCATTGTCTTTCTCCTTGAAAAAATGTGCGTTTCCCGCATAATAAAGAAAAGGCGCCAACGCATTCCGGGCGTCACCAGCCCGGCGCAGCGCCGGCGTTTCCAGAACCGGACAGCCCCAAAACGCCTAGGCCCTTGCCGGCCATGGGCTATTCCCCGAACGAACCGGCAGGCTTGAGGCATCGCCGCCACCAACCCTGCTGTTGCTCCTTTTACAGACCGCAATCCTGTTGTTGCATGGAGGACAACGTCTTCCGTCTCCCGGCAAAAGCCAAAAAGGAGGTGACGATACCCGCAGGCAAGGGGGGCGGCGACTGTTGTAAAGAGGAATACAATCAGATGAGGAGGGATACATGAAGCTGCTACGATTCGGATTGGCAGCGGCGATCGTCCTGCTGCCCTCTGCGGCCCTGGCCGCCGAGAAAAAGGCGAATTCCATCGATGAACTGGCAAAGATGTATGATGTGACCTCGTGTAAAAAGTGCCACGCCAAGATCTTTACGGAATGGGAAAAATCCTACCATGCCGCATCCCTGGTCGGTTCGCCTCGGACCATGGCCACCATCGCCGGCACGATCAAGGACGGGCTGCTCAAGGAGTACACCCATTCCGGAGCCAAGGAGGTCAAGGATCTCACCGTCGAGCACATGATGATCTGCGCCAAGTGCCATCTGCCGCAACTCAAGGACGCCACCGATGCGGTGGCCAGGGAGATCGCCCAGGCGGCCATCGACGGCGCTGCGGGTGACGAAGAAGCCAAGAAAAAGCTGGCCAAGGTCGGCATCAACTGCCTGATCTGCCATAACCAAAAGGCCCTGATCCACAAGTGGACCGACGGCGAAATCGACCCGAATGCGGTCTACGGCAGCAAGGATGGCGCCCATCCAGACCCCAAATTCACCAAGCTCAAAAAGAGCGCCACCATGCCGGAGTCGATCATGTGCGGCCAGTGCCACGGCCTTGGCCCGAATTTCGACCTGAAGGAGCCGAGCCAGTGCGCCACCCTCTACGGCAGCTATCTCCATGCCTATGTGCCCTCCGGCGGCAGCGAGACCTGTCAGGACTGCCACATAAGAAAGGGCGGCCAGGGCCATGTCATGCCCGGCTACCGCGATCCGGCAATAGCCAAGAGCGCGGTCACGGTTGAGGTGGAGGCACGCGGCTATTATTCCCTGCCCAAAGCGGGCGACTCGGTGCCGACTGCCGTGGTCACGGTAAAAATGACCAGCCATGCCGGCCACCGCATCCCGGATGGCTGACCGTCTCCCAACCGGCTGGTCCTGGATGTGACCGCGAAAACCAAAGACGGCAAGGAAGTGTTCAACCAACAAAAAATCTACACCCCCCAATCTCCGGCCAAAGGCCGGGGTGACAAGGTGGTTTACGGACCGCACCGCAAATCCGGCATGCTACGGGATACCACCCTGCAGCCAGGCCAGACCCGCACCGAAACCATGGAAATCAAATTCCCCTTTGAAGACCTGGAAAAAGACGGCAAGAAGATGCGCAATGTCACGGCCAAGGAACTGGACGTGGTCGTGAGCCTGTGGCATCTGCCGGCCGGCGGCGAACTGGCCAAACTGGAAGCAGGCAAGGGCAAGTTCCTCTTCCACGAGAGCAGCAGAAGCGTCACGGTGAAGTAGCCGCCACACCGGCGGCAGACAGCAAAATCCCGCGCCGGCAACCATGACCGGGGCGGGATTTTTTTTAAAACAGCCGGCCCCAGTGCTGCTGGATCAGCCCAAGGTCTTTCCGGCGGGAGCCATGAGCGGCGGCTTGGGCTCTCGTTTCTGGCCGCAGAAGGGGCAGACCAGCCAGCCCTCCTCGAGCTGCATCCGGCAGCCGGTGCAGTAATTGGCCTTGAACTCCCCGCAGAACGGACAAAAGAGAAAAGTCGCCTCGATCATCTGCCGGCAGCCGGGGCACATCCTCTCATATCTGGTCTGGGAACCGATGACCCGCAGAATTTCCTCCAGGGTGGTTATCCCCAACCGCACCTTTTCCAGTCCGTCCTCAAGCAGGGTATGCATCCCGCCTGCCCTGGCCATCTTAAGGAGTTCCCCCTCCTTGTAGTTGCCGCTGATCATGTGGCGGAAGTCGTCGTTCATCACGAAAAACTCAAAGACCCCGGTGCGGCTCAGGTAGCCGGTGTTGTTGCACCGCTCGCAGCCCGCCCCCGCGTAAACCGTGTTGCCGACCTCCGCGGCGGAAATCTTGAGCAGACCCAGCAGCTCCGGGTCCGGCGCCTGCTCCTTGCGGCAATGCGTGCAGATCCGGCGCACCAGCCGCTGGGCCAGGATGCCTTCGATGGCCGAGGCGATGAGATAGGAGGCCATGCCCATGTCCATCAACCGGGTGATGGAGGCCACCGTGTTGTTGGTGTGCAGGGTGGTCAGGACCATGTGCCCGGTCAGGGCCGCCTTGAAGGCGACATCCGCGGTCTCGGCGTCCCGGATCTCCCCGACCAGGATCACGTCCGGATCCTGCCGCATGGTGGAGCGCAGGACCGAGGAAAAGGAGAGCCCCGTCTTCTCCTTGATGAAGATCTGGTTGGCCTCCTCCAGAAAGTATTCCACCGGATCCTCAATGGTCTGGAAGTTTCGGGTGGTGTCCAGCATGGAGTTTAAAATCGAATAGAGCATGGTGGTCTTGCCGCTGCCGGTGGGACCGGTGGAGATGATGATCCCCTGCGGTTTTTTTATCAGGACGTTGATCCGGGAGAGATCCCGCTCGAGCACCCCCAGCTCTTCGAGCTTTCTGATCGAGGCGCTTTTGTCGAGGATCCGCATTACCACCTTTTCCCCGTTGATGGTGGGCATGGTGGAGACCCGGATGTCGACCATCCTGGTCCCCGCCTTGACCGTGATCCTGCCGTCCTGGGGCAGCCGCCGCTCCGAGATGTCCATCTTGGCGAGGATCTTGATCCGGGAGACGGTGGGCAGGTGGATCTCGGTGGGGATCTTGATCTTGCTGCGCATCATGCCGTCGATGCGGTAGCGGATCACCGAGCATTTGGTCTTGGGTTCGATATGGATGTCGCTGGCCTTGTAGCGGATGGCCTCGGCAATGATGGCGTTGACCACCCGGATGATCGGCGGCACCTTGGTGGAGCCGAGCAGCTCCTCCACATTGACCTGCTCCTCATCGTCATCGATGACGATGTCGATCTCCTCCAGCGGCTCAGCCTCGAGCTCCGTAAGGATCTCCACGTCATCGAAGCTGCCGGCCTCTCCTGACGCTTCGCCGTGGATGCGGCGGAGCTGGGCCAGAATATCGGAGCTGCGGGCAATGCGGGGCAGAATCTTGAGCGAAGTCATCACCCCGAGGTTGTCGATCTTGGGCATGTCCGAAGGATCGGCCATGGCAACGGTCAGCTGCCTGTTGTCCAGCCGGATGGGGATGATCCGGTTTCGCTCGCACAGGTCCCGCGGCAGCGACTTGACCACGTTGGGCGTCAGCTCCATCTCCCGGAGATCGACATACTCGAAGCCGAGATGCTGCCGGAGGGTTTTCACGATCTTGGCCTCGGTGGTAAGGCCGAGCCGCACCAGGGCTTCTCCCGGAAACTCCCCCGCTTCCTTCTGCTTGAGAGCCTTTGCCAACTCCTCCTTGCCGATCTCCCCGTCCTGGAGCAGATAATTGGCCAGCACCCCTTTGTTTTCATCAAGAACCGAGGCGTATTTGCTGATCTTCTCCCGCTGCCTTTTGGTAAGCTCCCGCAGCTTCCTGTTTTCCTGGAGCAGGGCATACTGCTGCAGGGCCAGGCTGACCGTGAGCCGCAGGTCTTCGTCGTTCCAGGGCTTGGTGATGAACTTGTAGACCGCCCCTTCGTTGACCGCCCCCATGATCGACTGAACATCGGCATAGCCGGTGAGCATGATCCGGATGGTTGCCGGCCATTTCTCCTTGATCTCCCGCAGCAGCTGGGCCCCGGTCATCCCCGGCATCCGGTGGTCGGAGATCACCAGCTGCACCGGCTCCCTGCCCATGATGGCCAGGGCGTCATCGGCCCGCAGGGCGGTGAGGATCCGGTAGTTCTCATCCAGAAATATCCGGCGCAGGGCTTTCAGCACCCCCTCTTCGTCATCGACAAAGAGCAGGGTGAAGGGGTTGCCCGCCTCGCCCGGCCCGGCTTCACTTTCCAGCTCCGGCGGCGGGGAGGGCTCGCCGTGGGCGGGGATATTCTTGAACAGCTCGGCATATTTTGCCATGGTCTATGTCCTTTTCAGCGGCAGGGTCAGGGTGAAGGTGGCGCCCCTGCCCGGCTCGCTGGCTACTTCAATGGTGCCGCCCCAGGAGGTGATGGTGTCGTAGGCGGTTGCCAGCCCCAGACCGAGACCTGCTCCCACCTCCCTGGTGGTGAAAAATGGGTCGAAGATCCTGGACTGCACCGCCGGGGGGATGCCGGGCCCGTTGTCCGTAAAAGAGGCCGCGAGAAAATCCCCCCGCACCTCGGTCTCGATGACCAGTTGCAAGCCCTGCGGCCTTGCCTGCAGGGCGTTCATGATGATGTTGAAAATCAGCTGGGAAAGCTGCGCCGGATTACAACGCAACCCCGGCAGGGTGGTGTAGCCTCTCTTCACCAGACAGTCCTGGGGAATCTGCGGGGCCAGAACGTTCAAGGCCCTGTCGATCTCCTCGTTGAGATTGACCTCACCGCTCTCACCCTCGTCGAGGTGCGAGAAGGCCTTGAGATCCGCGACGATCTTGCTCACCCGGCTGCAGCCCTCCAGGCTCTGGGCAAAAAGCTCATCCACATCGGCGAGAATCGGCTCAAGCTTCAATCTGAGCCATTCCCGCCGCATCCCTTCCTGCAATTCTTCCAGCCCCGGCGCGGCAAGCGAAGAGCGGCAGAAGGAAAGCATCTCCAAAAACCTGTGCACATACTTGTCGAGGGTGCGCAGATTGCTGGTGACAAAGCCAAGAGGGTTGTTGATTTCATGGGCCATCCCGGCCGCCAGCTGGCCCACAGCCGCGAGCTTCTCCTGCTGGACGAGCCGGACGTAGGCGTGCTGCAGTTCCTTGGTGCGCGCGGTCACGATTTTTTCCAGATTCTCGGCCAGGGTCTTGTACCTGGCCTCCGAGGCGGCGAGCAGGGTGTTGGTTGCGAGCAGTTCCTCGTAGGACTGGTTGACCACGGTGGTGTGGATCTCGGTGGTCATCATCCGTTTCAGGTTGGTGTTCAGGATGGTCTGGACCGTGTCCCGAAAAAGCCCGGCCATTGCCGCAAGCACTTCCCGGCGCTCTTCCGGCCCGGACACCTGGATCAGAGCGACCGGCTCGCCTTCGACCAGCAGCGGCAGGCGGACCGCCACCGCCTGGCCGTCGGCCTCGCCGCTGCGCCAGAGAACCTCGCCGTTGTCCCTGGCCAGGAAAGCTCCGGCAGCCCCGGCCCTCAGCAGGCTGCCGAGCAGGGGGACGATCTCGGCCGCGGAAAGAATCTCGGCGATATCCTTTTCCTCCCCCACGACAAAATTAAGGGAGTCTTTCGATTTATTTTCTTCCATGCTCTCCTCGCTTGCCGAATGGCAACGGTATAAGCGGTCACCGGGGCTTTTCCGCTCCTGCTAAGTAAGCGTTCACCAGGGGCACCCAAATTTCAGGTAAACACGGAACTGTAAGCGTTCAGCAGTGCCGCAGATGCGCGTGTCTGTCAATCATCGGCGGTAGCGCCCGATAATCGTCGGCAGAAGTGTCCGACAAAGAGGCCTGTTCGCTATCCCAGCGGAGCTGGATAAGTGCCACTAAGCCCACTTTGTGGGCAGAGGCATTAAACATATGGTATGCGGACCAGGCCGATGACAAAGCAGATGTGGTGCTGCTGAACGCTTACCCTGCTACGAGGCGGCCGGCTCCTTCGGAGTGGTCAGCTTGCTGACAAACGCCTCCCCGGAAAGGCCGTGCTTCGTGAGAAGGCCCACTCTTTTGTCGATGGCCAGGTAGGCCAGCTCCAGCAATTTCCGGAAGGTCTCCGCCACTCCCCCGCCTTCCAGGGCGGAAGCCATAAAGATCGGAACCCCGGTGGGCTCCCAGGCCCGCCGGATATCCTCTTCCGTCAGAATCTCCGGCAGATCGCGTTTGTTGAACTGCACCACCAAGGGAATCTGCTCGATATCGAGTCCGACAAAGGCCAGATTTTTCTCCAGATTGCCGAAGCTTTCAAAGTTGTTGCCCGCTTCTGCCGGCTGGGAGTCGGCGATGAAGGCGACGCCGTCCGCCCTCTGCAGCACGGCTTTTCTGGTGGCATCATGCCTGACCTGGCCGGGAACCGTATAGACCTTAACCTTGATCCTGAGGCCGCTGGGCGCCTGAAGATAAAAGGGCAGCAGGTCGAAATAGATCGTCCGGTCATCCTTGGTGTCGAGAACCATCAGGGCGCCGCGGTCCCGCATGTCCAGAAGGTCGTGCAGCTTCAGCAGGTTGGTGGTTTTCCCGGAGAGGGCCGGCCCATAGTAGACCAGCTTCAGGACCATTTTTTTTTCCTCTTCGTCGAACTCGATCATCGCGCCTCACCTGGGAAAAGCCGAACAACCGCGGGGCGGTTTCTCGGGACATCATTCTTGCCGCATCTATTCTAGCTGGAGTTGTGCCGGGAAACAAGGACAAACAGGGATTTGTCCTTGGCCTGCCGACTGATTATCGGCTTGCCGCTTTTGCCGGGGCGGGGAAATACCGGGAAAGGCCCATCCGCAAAAATCGACTGGCAACGCCCTGCTATTCATGGCATCATAAGCCCATGAAAGACTCCCCGCGCACCCCCGCCCAGATTTCCGAACCAGCCGACCCCGGCCGCCGCCCTGGTCTCCGGCTCAGCCTGAAGACCGCCGCGCCCGGCGAGTCGGCTGCCTGCGGCCAGGATTTACCCATCACCGCCGGTTTCGCGGCAAGTCCTTTCGGCAGGTGCCTGGTGGCGCAAACCCCTGCGGGGATCTGCCGGCTTTCCTTCCCCGAGACCGCAGAGGAAGAAGCCGAGTGGACCGCCCTGCGTCAGGCCTGGCCCCAGGCACGACTGCGGCGAGACGATGCCGCCGCGGCCCGGACAGCGGCGGTGGTTTTCCGCGCAGCCCCCCCCGGCTACCACGAGCAAACCCTGCGCCTTCTTGCCCAGGGCACCCCCTTTCAGGTCATGGTCTGGCAGGCCTTGCTGCGCATACCTTGCGGGGCCACGCTCAGCTACGGGCAACTGGCCGCGGCCATCGGCAGGCCCACCGCCGTCCGGGCCGTGGCAGGCGCGGTGGCCAAAAACCCCATCGCCTTTCTCATCCCCTGCCATCGGGTCCTCCCCGCTTCGGGCGCCATCGGCGGTTATCGCTGGGGCCAGGCCCGCAAAGGCGCGATGCTTGCCTGGGAAAAAGTCCGGCCGACACCCCGGCCACCTCAGTCTGGAATCAAGGCTTGAACTCCGCCCTCCCCATCCACGAAATTCTGCCCCGGTTGCGGCGCGAACTGGCCCACAGCCGGGCCGTGGTCCTCAGCGCTCCGCCCGGCTCGGGCAAAACCACAGTGGCGCCCCTGGCGCTGCTCGCCGAGCCCTGGCTGACGGGGCGGACCATCCTGCTCCTCGAACCGCGCCGGCTGGCGGCCCGGCTGGCCGCCACCTTCATGGCCCGGCAACTGGGCGAGGAGGTCGGCCAGACCGTGGGCTACCGGGTCCGTTTCGAGGCCAAGGTCTCCCCGGCCACCAGGGTGGAGGTGGTGACCGAAGGGGTACTCACCCGGAGAATTCAGGCCGATCCCGAGCTGACCGGGGTGGGACTGATCATCTTCGACGAGTTCCACGAACGCAGCCTGCAGGCTGATCTGGCCCTGGCCCTCTGTCGGGATGTGATGACCGGGTTGCGCAACGATCTCAAGCTCCTGATCATGTCCGCCACCCTGGACACCGGCGCGGTAAGCCGGTTGCTGGGCAACGCCCCGGTGGTCATGGGCAAGGGGCAAAGCTACCCCGTGGGCGTGGAATACTGCCGGGCAGGGCAACTGCTCCAGCCCTTTCCCCGCGAGATCGCCAGGCAGGTGGCCGCCGCCATCCACCGGGCCCTGGCCGAGCAGCCGGGCGATATCCTGGCCTTTCTCCCCGGCGGGGCGGAGATCCGGTATACCCAGGCCATGCTGAGCGCCGGACTGGTGCCGGGGGAAATCGCCATCCATCCCCTGTATGGCGACCTGAGCCTCGCCGCCCAGACCGCCGCGGTGCAGCCGGACCCCAAGGGAAGGCGGCGCATCATCCTGGCCACCCCCATTGCCGAAACCAGCGTCACCATCGAAGGCATTCATACCGTGGTGGACAGCGGCTGGAAGCGAAGCCCGCAGTTCGACCCCAACAGCGGCCTGAGCCGCTTGACCACCCAGCGCCTCTCCCGCGCCTCGGCCACCCAGCGCACCGGGCGGGCCGGACGCCTCGGCCCGGGGTACTGTTACCGGCTGTGGAGCCTGGGCGAGGAGCACGGCCTCAAACCCTTCGACCCGCCGGAGATCCTCACCGCCGACCTGAGCCAGCTGGTCCTGGACCTGGCCCGCTGGGGGGTGCATGCCCCGGAGGCCTTGAGCTGGCTCGATCCGCCGCCGTCCGGCCATTTCGCCCAGGCCCAGGCCGTGCTGCTGGCCCTCGGCGCCCTGGACCAGCAAGGGCGGATCACTCCCCTGGGCCGAAAAATGGCCGAGCTGCCGGCCCACCCGCGTCTTGGCCTGATGCTGCTGTCGGCTGCGGAACATGGCGCAACCAGCCTGAGTCTGGCCTGCGACCTTGCCGCCCTGCTCTCGGAGCGCGACATCAGCAAGGGGCGGGAACGCTCGGCGGATATCGAAGACCGGCTCCACGCCCTGGCGGTCTTCCGCAGCGAAGGGTCAGCTGCGGCCAAGGCCCTGGAGGCGGATACCGACGGTTGCCGCCGGGTGACGCAAACCAGCAGGCAGCTCCGAGAGCATCTGGAGAAACCCGCCCGGCACAGGGAAGGAAAAACAGCAAAGCCAACGGCGTCTCCGGGCGAACTCCTGGCCCTCGCCTTCCCGGACCGGATCGCGCAGCGAAGAGTTGCGGGCCAGGGGCAATACAAACTCACTTCCGGACGGGGTGCGGTTCTCCCGGCACACGACCGGCTTTCGGCCCACGAATATCTGGCAGTGGCCGAGCTGGACGCGGGCAAAACCGAAGGGAGGATTTTTCTCGCCGCCCCCCTCAGCAAGCAAGCCCTTATCTCCCTGTTCTCCGGTCGGCTGCAACGAAAAGAACGGGTATACTGGGAAGAGCAGAGCCGCACGGTGAGAGCCCAGCGCCTCCTGCTGCTCGATGCGCTCGTCCTCGAGGAAGCTCCACTGACCAGGCCCTCTTCCGAAGCCGTGCAGGCCGCCCTGCTCGCCGGCCTCCGCAGCCTCGGCCTAGCCGCCCTGCCCTGGAGCGACAAGGCCAGGGAGTTGCAAGCGCGCATGGAAAGCATGCGCCTCTGGCAGCCGGAGGCGGACTGGCCTGATCTCTCCGATGACTCCCTGCTCCAAAGCCTTGAGCAGTGGCTCTCCCCCTGGCTCACCGGGATGCGGAGCGCGGAACAGCTCAAAAAGCTCGATCTGGCCGCCATCCTCGCCGCCCGCCTCGACTGGCGGCAGCAGAACCGGCTGGACCGGGAGGCCCCCACCCACCTCACGGTGCCCAGCGGCTCAAGGGTCCGGCTGCGCTACACCCCCGGCGAGCCGCCGGTCCTGGCGGTGCGCCTCCAGGAGATGTTCGGCCTGGCCGACACCCCGAGGGTCTGCCACAACACGGTGCCGGTTCTCCTCCATCTCCTCTCCCCGGCCCAGCGCCCCATGCAGATTACTCAAGACCTGCGCGGCTTCTGGGAAGGAGCCTACCATGAGGTAAAAAAAGAACTCCGGGGCCGCTATCCCAAGCACCACTGGCCGGACGACCCCTGGCAGGCCCAGCCCACCAGCCGGATCAAGTCCCGGAAATAGGCGAAAGTTGAGGGAAGAAATGAACAAGAAGGATAAAGCAGATTCCGCTTGCTGCCCAGATTGCTTGATAAGCAAAAAAAGGAACAACTCATGGAGCTTGATATTCCGGTTATCGGCATACTGCGGGGGGTGGAGGGCGATTTCTTCGGCGAGGTCATGCAAACCTCCTTTGCCGCCGGCCTGACAGCCATGGAAGTCACCATGAACACCCCGGACGCCGAGAAAATCGTGGCCAAATACCGCCCCGCCGTGCCTGAAGGCAGACTGCTGGGCATGGGCACCATCCGCAATCTCGAAGAAGCGAAGCGGGGGGTGGCTGCCGGGGCCATGTTTCTCGTTACCCCCAATCTGGACCTGAAGGTGATCGAGTATGCCAGGACAACAGGCATTCCCATTGTCGTCGGGGCGCTGACCCCCACCGAGGTGTACGCTGCCTGGGCCGCCGGGGCCGATCTGGTCAAGGTCTTCCCCTGCGGCGCCATGGGCGGCCCCCAGTACCTCAAGGACCTCCTCGGCCCTTTCGATCAGCTCAGACTCGTTGCCGTGGGCGGGGTGAGCCTGGCCAATCTTGCCGGGTATTTCGCGGCCGGCGCCGAGGCGGTGGGGGTATCCACCAGCCTTTTCGGGGCAAAGGCACTGCGGGAGAAGAACCTCGCCCAGCTCGGCGAGAACGTGAAAATTTTTCTCGAGCATTGCCGCCAGGCGAAAGATCGAGTATAATCTGACCCTTTAGTTCGTAAAATTACGCCTTTCCCAAGGAGAATCACCCCATGTTCAGACCGGAAATCAAAGTTATCGACTGCACTGTCCGCGACGGCGGCCTGATGAACAAATGGCAGTTTGACGACAAGTTCGTCCGCGCCGTCTATCAGGGGCTCAGCGAGGCCGGAGTGGACTATATGGAGATCGGCTACCTCAGCTCCGAATCCGCCTTTTCCCGCAGCGAGGTCGGCCCCTGGAAATTCTGCGCCGAGGATGATCTGCTGCGGATCATCGGCGGGGGGGAGAAAAAGATCAAGTTCTCGGCCATGGCCGACATCGGTCGCATCGATTACAACGACATCCGCCCCCAAAAGGAGAGCGTCCTCGACATGGTGCGGGTGGCCTGCTACATCCACCAGATCGACAAGGCCATTGCCCTGGCCCACCACTGCGAGGACAAGGGCTACGAGACGACGATCAACCTGATGGCCGTCTCCACCGTGGGCCCGCGCGAGCTGGAGGAAGGGCTCGACGACCTGGCGAAAAGCCGGGTGCCGGTCATCTATCTGGTGGACAGCTTCGGCGCCTTCTACCAGGAAGACATCGAGCTGCTGGCCAAAAAATACATGGAGCGGCTGCCGGGCAAGACCATCGGCATCCACGCCCACAACAATCAGCAGCTGGCCTTTGCCAACACCATCTCCTCGGTGATCTGCGGGATCAACTACCTGGACGCCACCCTCTACGGCATGGGGCGCGGCGCGGGCAACTGCCCCACGGAGCTGCTGCTCTCCTTCCTCAAAAACCCCAAGTTCAACGTGCGTCCGCTCATCAAGGTCATCGAAGACGAGATTCTCCCCTGGCGGGAAAAAATCGACTGGGGCTACTTCATCCCCTACATGGTCGGCGGCGTCATGAACCAGCATCCCCGGGCGGCCATGGCCTGCATGGAATCCGACAAGAAAAACCAGATCACCGAATTCTACGACCAGATGACCAGCGCCGCTTCCGGCATCTGATCTTTTTTCCCTCGCTTGCAACAAAAAAAGGCAGATCCCTTCCGGGGTCTGCCTTTTTTATTGCCCAACATCCCCCTCTTTCCGCATATAATTGAGAAAAAGCACTGAAGGAGGAGAGCATGACAGGCGAAAAAATTCAATTAACCGAAGAGGATATCACCACTTTGCAGGTGGATGCCATCGTCAACGCCGCCAACAACTCCCTGCTGGGCGGCGGCGGGGTGGACGGCGCCATCCACCGGGCTGCCGGGCCTGGGCTGCTCGCGGAATGCCGGGCCTTAAGCGGCTGCCCCACGGGCGAGGCGCGGATCACCAGGGGTTACCAACTGCCGGCGCCCTGGGTCATCCACACGGTGGGGCCGGTCTGGCGCTCCGGCACCCAGGGGGAGCCGGAGTTGCTGGCCCGCTGCTACCAAAACTGCTTTTCCCTGGCCCGGGCCCACGGCCTTAAGACCCTCGCCTTTCCCGCGATCAGCACCGGGGTCTACGGCTACCCCAAGGAAGAGGCGGCCCGCATTGCCGTGCAGGAGGCGCGGCAGGCCCTGGCGGAAAACAAAACCCTCGCCGCCATCCTCTTTGTCTGTTTTAACAGCGCCACCCGGCTGGCGTACGAGAAAGCCCTGGCAGAACCCTAGTCGCCCGCCTTCACCACCACTTCCAAGACCTCTCCG
>Ga0209211_10009851_pt1 | contig 12611 bp, 12 predicted proteins | sample RifGroA2_FD_183992 | JGI IMG/M metagenome (GOLD analysis project Ga0209211, IMG submission 183992) | Groundwater microbial communities from Rifle, Colorado, USA - Groundwater A2 (SPAdes) (version 2) | ecosystem: Environmental > Aquatic > Deep subsurface > Groundwater | place: Rifle, Colorado... | reverse complement strand
GAAATGCAGAGGCAAGTAACCCGCATATGAAATTCACTGCAAACTACACTGTCTTTAAGACCCTCTTTCTTAACGTTGGTGTGGATGATTTCGTAAACTCAAAGAAGTCGAGCAGCTTTGCAGGTGCAGGGCTGTCATTTGATGATGAGGACCTTAAATATCTGATGACAAGGCTGCCAATATCCATGCCGTAATAAATCCCCCTTAATCCCCCTTTATTAAGGGGGATTTATCTATTCCTCTTCTTCCATCAGCTTTGCGAGGACTGTGTAGTCTTCAAGTGTTGTAGTATCTCCTACCTTGTCCCTTCCATATGCAATATCCCTGAGCAACCTCCGCATTATCTTGCCGCTTCTTGTTTTAGGGAGTGTGTCAGTAAATCTTATATCATCAGGTTTTGCTATTGGCCCGATCTCCTTTACCACATGTTCCTTTAACTCTTTCTTTAATTCCTCTGACGGGTTGTACCCGATATCAAGTGTTACAAAGGCAGATATGGCCTGGCCTTTTATATCATCAGGCCTTCCAACCACTGCAGCTTCGGCTACCTTCGGATGACTGACAAGCGCACTCTCTACTTCCATTGTACTTAGTCTGTGTCCTGCTACATTTATAACATCATCGACCCTGCCCATAATCCAGAAGTATCCGTCTTCATCGCGCCGTGCGCCGTCACCGGTGAAATATACACCCTCTATCTCACTCCAGTACTGCTTTTTATAACGATCAGGATCGCCATAGATAGTCCGTAACATGGCCGGCCATGGCTTTTTCAATACAAGATATCCACCCTGGTTTGGCGGCACAGTTTTTCCATCCCTGGATACAACGTCTGCAACAATTCCAGGGAATGGTTTTGTGGCAGAACCCGGTTTTGTTGGTATGGCCCCGGGGAGTGGGGTAATAAGTATCATGCCTGTCTCTGTCTGCCACCAGGTATCCACTATAGGGCATTTCTCACGTCCCACATATTTGTGGTACCATATCCATGCCTCAGGATTTATCGGCTCTCCAACTGTGCCAAGAAGACGCAGGCTGCTTAAATCATGTTTCAATGGCCATTCATTTCCATGTTTTATAAGGGACCTTATGGCAGTAGGGGCAGTGTAGAAAATATTTACCCTGTATTTATCAACTATCTCCCAGAACCTGTCAGGTTGGGGATACATCGGGCCGCCTTCATACATAAGGCTGGTTGCACCATTAGCGAGAGGGCCGTATAAAATATAACTATGGCCTGTAACCCATCCGATATCTGCTGTACACCAGTATGTATCTTCATCCCTTATATCAAAGACCCACTTCGTTGTTATGTATACCCCTGCAAGATATCCTGCTGTGGTATGCACCACACCCTTTGGTTTTCCGGTTGTCCCGCTTGTATAAAGTATAAATAGCGGGTGTTCAGAATCGAGAGGTTCTGCTTCACACCTGTCTGATGCATCTTTCATAAGCTCATGCCACCAGTGGTCGAGTTCCTGCTTCATCTGTATATTATTGCCAGTGCGTTTTACAACAATTACATTCTCAACACCAGGGGTATGTATTACTGCTTCATCAACCTTTTCCTTAAGGTGAACGACCTCACCCCTCCTGTAACCGCCATCAGCCGTAATTATCAGACGTGCCTTCGCGTCATTGACACGATCTTTAAGCGCCTCTGCACTGAACCCCCCAAAGACCACACTATGAATTGCACCTATCCTTGCGCATGCCAGCATTGCTATGGGCAGCTCCGGGATCATTGGCATGTAAATGGCTACCCTGTCACCTTTAGTAATGCCAAGTGACTTTAATACATTTGAGAACTTTGATACCTCACGATGTAGTTCCTGGTATGTAAGAATCCTCGAGTCCCCTGGTTCCCCTTCCCAGATAATGGCAGCCTTATTTCTTCGCCATGTGGAGATATGCCTGTCTATGCAGTTATATGAGATGTTAATCTCACCCCCTGTAAACCATTTGGCAAATGGAGGATTCCATTCAAGCACTTTATCCCATTTCTTAAACCAATGAAGTTCCCCGGCTATCCTGCTCCAGAAAACATCAGGGTCTTTTTCTGCCTCCTTGCACAGGCGCTCATAATCCTCCATACTTTTAATATACGACTTGTTACTAAATTCTTTTGAAGGGTGAAAGATCCTGGTCTCTTTCAGGATGGACATAATATCTGCTTCAGGCATATGATACCTCCTCAAGATAAGTTTTTATGGACTGATTTTATTATGATTCTTAATGGCTTGTCAATTATAATAAAGTGGTATAATAAAGTGGTAAATTGGAGGGGGTCAGATCCCCTGTTCCCAAGGAAATAGAGGTCAGGGGATCTGACTTTGCGGACAATGCCCATTTACCTGATGGGCTGGGGTTTCTGTTTGTTCAAGATTTAGAAATAATAAAGTCCCATTCGCCTTTCCTGACTTTTATCATATTTTCTAATGAAAGATGGTAAATAGCCAGGAAGATAAGATTGTAAGATGCATCCAGTATACTCTCAAGTTCTGAGAGTTTAATACTTCCTCTCGATTGTATAATAGTTTGAATCCTGTTGGTGGTTATAAGCATTGGCTGATTTAATGTGCTATTCATCTCTCCCCCAGGATAATAGTTTACCAGCAGGTGCATAAATCAGGATTATTATTGGTCTTAATATACTTTACCAACAATTTGTATACAATAGTAACAACAATGATTTTATTGTAAGAAGATGAATGATTATAATGTCAGAATTATTCTACAAAAATAGGTGTGTGCCTTAGAAGACTTAGATGAGGTTATTCTTTATGGCATAGTGTATCAACTCAGCATTGTTCTTCATACTCATCTTCTGAAGAACACGTGACCTGTAGGTACTGATGGTAGGTACACTTAAGAAAAGCTGTGAAGCGATAGCTTTTATAGATTTTCCAGATGCCAGCATGGTCATGACCTGGAATTCCCTGTCAGAGAGCTTTTCATGAAGCGGTTGTTCGTTATTTATACTTATATCATTGGCTAATTTTTCTGCAAGGGACATTGAGATATATTTCCCTCCGTCTGAAACCTTCTTTATTGCCTTCATCAATTCCTCAGGGTCACTGCCTTTAGTAAGATACCCTGAAGCCCCGGCCTTTAGAGCGCGTACAGCATATTGTTCTTCAGGATACATACTGAAGACGAGAACCGGACATCTGTATTTTGGATTTTGTAAATCTCTCAGGACTTCAAGTCCGTCAGAGCCAGGCATAGAGACATCGAGGATAATTACATCATATCTGTTTTTCTTTACCTTCTCTAATAATTCTTCTCCTGTTCCGGCCTCATCAGCAACGATAATATCATGAGATTTGGCAATTATCTTCTTTATCCCTTCCCGGGATATAGGGTGATCATCCGCTATAATTATCTTTATCATTGTCTCTTCCCTTCATAACTTACGGGTATCTTAACTGTTACAGTTGTCCCCTTATCAGCAACTCCTTTAAATTTTACATCTCCGTCAAGGAAAAGCACCCTCTCCTGTATCCCCATTAATCCGTAGGATTGAGGGTCATTAACCTTTTTCTCATCTATTCCTACTCCATTATCAGAGACCTTCAGTCTGATATTATCACCGGTTTTTATTAATTCAATAGTGACCCTCGATGCCTTTGAATGCCTGGCTACATTTGTCAGCGCTTCCTGTAATATGCGAAACACTGCTGTTGCACGGTCTTTGTCAATCTGGATATCTTCCGGTGATAATGTCCATTTACATCTCATATTGGCCCTTTTCTGAAACTCTTTTACATACCAGTTAACTGCAGGGATAAGGCCAAGATGGTCCAATATATGAGGCCGCAGTTCTGTGGATATCCGCCGTACTACCTCTATCCCTTTATCTATAAGTTTTGTTATTGATTCCTTCATGTCAGGTATTGTTCCCTGATTTCCGCCATCTGTATTTGCAACTGAGGATAATTCCATTTTTATTGCAGTAAAGAGGCTTCCAAGCTCATCATGCAGCTCCCCTGCTATATGTTTCCGTTCTTTTTCTCTTAGAAACTGCAGGTGTGCAGCGAGGTTAAAGAATTTCTGATATGATATCTCCAATTCATCGATAACACGTTTCCTTTCAATTGAGTAAAGGATAATGCGTGTGAGAAGATTTCCATCCATCTCCCCTTTGTTAAGATAGTCCTGTGCCCCTTTCTGAACGGCCCTGATTCCAAGCTCCTCATCAGCAAGACCTGTCAGTACTACTATGGGTGTTTTCGGTATTTCTTTATACAATCTGCCAAAGGTATCAAATCCCCAGCTATCCGGAAGATTAAGGTCAAGGAGCACAGCATCATAAGAATTATCCTTCAGGAGTTTGATTGCATCTCCGATTTTCTTTGCATTTGCAAGCTCGAATCTTCCCCTGTTGGACTCTTTCAGTATCTCCCTTACTAATCTTACATGCCCCTCATCATCCTCGATTATAAGTATCCTAATTGGTTGCTCTTCCATTTAATGCACCTTTTGGTGGAAGTTTAACAATAGTCAGCCAGAAGTCTTCAATAGAATTTGCCACCCTGAAGAACTGATCGAGGTCTACAGGCTTGGTGATATAACAATTGGCATAGAGTTTATAACTCTTAAGAATGTCTTCTTCTGCCTTTGATATGGTCAGTATCACTACAGGGATACTTTTCAGTTTATCATCACTTTTTATCTCTTCTAATACCTCACGGCCATCCTTTTTGGGGAGATTAAGATCGAGCAATATTATGTCAGGCCGAGGGGCATCATTGTACCTCCCCTCACGGTGCAGGAAATCTAAAGCCTCAATCCCATCCTTTGCTATGCTTAAATTGTTATTTATCTTTCCCTCTTTGAGGGCCTCTTCCATCAGCCGGATATCAGCCAGATTATCCTCTACGAGAAGTATTTCAACATGTTTTAATTTTCCAATCTCATCCATATTATTTTTCTCCTTTCACTGGTATCGTAAAATAAAATGTTGAACCTTTTTCATGTTCAGACTCTACCCATATCTCACCTCCGTGACGTTCTACAATCCTCTTACAGATTGCAAGTCCTATCCCTGTTCCTGGATATTCTTCCCTGCTATGGAGCCTTTGAAAAATCATAAATATGCGTTTATTGAACTGAGGGTCAATTCCTATGCCATTATCGCGGACAGTAAATAGCCACTCGCCTCCTTTATTTTCTGCGGACAGATGAACCCGCGGAGGCCCTTTACCTGAGAACTTAATAGCATTGTCAATCAGATTTTGAAACAACTGCAGCATCTGTGTCTGGTCAACAAATACTGCCGGAAGGGGGTCATTGGTAATCATAGCGCCGTTCTTTTCGATAGACTCATGCAGGTTTGCTCGAACCTGGCCCAGTATCTCTTCACAGTCGGTTTCATTAAAGGCCCTTTCTTTTGTCTGAATCCTTGAATAACTTAAGAGGTCATTGATCAGTCTCTGCATGCGATTGGCGCCGTCAACTGCAAATGAAATGAACTCTTTTGCATTATCATCGAGGATGTCTTTATAGCGTCTTGATAATAATTGCGTAAAGCTTGCAACCATTCTAAGCGGCTCCTGAAGATCATGCGATGCTACATATGCAAACTGTTCAAGCTCTGAATTGGATCGCTTTAATTCTTCAGCATATTTCTTTAAATCTTTGTTTGCCTGTCTCAATGCATCTTCTGCTTTCTTACGTTCGGTAATATCAATGCCGGAGCTTAAGGTTGCAATTATATTACCACCTTCATCCCGAATAAGGCTGTTATGCCAGCTTATGACACGTTTTTCCCCGTTCTTTGTTATTATATTATTTTCAAATAACTCCACGGGTCTTATTTCCCCTCTCATTAACTCATTGAAGTTCTTTTTAAACTGACCACTCTGGTTTTTTGGGATGAAACTATCAAACCAGTTTTTACCAATAATCTCATCTTCACTGTACCCTAAAATTTCACAACCTTTGCGGTTTATAAGCCCCACAGTCTGATCCCTGCTTGTAAGGACGAACATTGTTGCTGCAACATCCAGGTATTTCTGTGCTGTCTCCTTTTCCCTTCGCAAAGACTCTTTTGTCTTGTTTATCACATCGAGAGAATATTTGTATTTTGAGACGAAAATTACAGCCGACCATATTCCAAAAAGAGAAAGAATGCGATTGGCAATAACTATTGATAACCTTTCCCCTGATGGTGATAAAAAGAAACCGAGTATGGTTAATAAGGATACGATTATACCGGCGATATATGTATGCCTGCGATGAGGTAACCATAATGAAAGAAGAATTACTGCAATATAAGGTATAGCATCTGCGACCCCAAGAGGGGTCATAAGGTCCATTATGAATATGCCGGCAGACAGAAGAATGCTGGCTATTATGACCTGTTTACTCTTATCCTCTTTTTTATCCAACATATATGCCCCTTTATGAAGCAATGGGCAATGAGCAGAGTATAGCAAAAATGGAATTTCCTATCAAATTAAAGAATTATACCGGTATTTGATAAGTGCAGACTAAATATGTTAACCTTCCATTCATGCTAAGGATTTTATATATAGTAACCTTAACATTATTCCTTATATTTACGCAAATCCCGCCTGTAACGGGTAAATCAGCAGAAGGTATACCAGTAACGTCAGATAAGACAGGGATTACTATACTTGAGGATAGGAAGTACTTTGAAGTACTTCTCAAAAGGATAGATGATGCTGATAAGGATATAATAATCAGCATGTATATATTTAAGACCACTGGCAAGAAGGTAAATTCGGCCATCAAAGTAAGAGATGCATTAATTAACGCATCAGGGAGAGGGGTGGTTATAAAAGTTTTACTTGAACGTGAGGATGAAAAGGGGTCTTCACTTAATTATGAGAATGAGTATACTGCCAAGAAGCTTGTAAATGGCGGGGTAGCAGTCTATTTTGAGTCACCCGGTAAACGTACGCATGTCAAGGCCGTTGTAATTGACGGAAAGTATGCATTTATAGGCAGCCATAATCTAACTGCAAGCGCCCTGCAGCATAACAATGAGTTATCCCTGATGATTGACTCGGAAGAAGTGGCAGGAGAGATAACAAGTTATATTGAGGCAATTATTAAAAAGGCAAGTAAAACAAAGAAATAATACTTAAGATAGTATTATCTAACTAAAGGGCAGGACTATTACCCCTTTGCTCCGACAGGTATAAAAATTTCTTGACTTCATGTGTTAATTTAGAGTAGGTTTATAGAGTTTTTGAAAACCATATCAGGAGAGATATAATGTCCCAGGAGATGCTTGACAGGATATTAAACACTGTTATTGACATAAATGTCAATATGGACAGAAGATTTGAGAAGGTCTTTGAGCACTTTGATCGGCTCGTAGATCGTATGGGGGAGACGGCGGTCCTTGAAATGAGCCTTATTGTAAAAGGGCACGAGGAGCAGATAGGGCAGATGGGAAGGGGGGAGTAATGAAACGGGTTGCAATATTTTCAATTTATATATTTTTTATTGGTCTTGTCTATGCTTCCCAATGTAGTGCTGCGGGGAAAGATATTGAACTTGAGTTAATTGCACAGGGTCAGTTTGAGGACCTAAGTAAGGAGATTGGGCTTATTATAAGTTACGTACCATTATCACCAGCAGAGCCACTTGGTATTTTAGGTTTTGATATAGGTGTTGAGGTAACTGGGGTTAAGATCAGCTCAGGATCAGATTTCTGGAAACTTGCAATGAAAGACACACCTCCTGACTACATAATCCTTCCCAAGATACATGCTCAGAAGGGGCTTCCTTTTGGTATAGATGCCGGGGCTATATTTGCAACTGTACCGGGTTCAAACATTACCCTTTATGGTGGTGAGGTTAAATGGGCTATATTGAAAGGTACGATTGTTTCACCAGCGGTTGCTGTGCGTGGTACTTACACAGCCCTTGCCGGTGTTGACGACATAGATATGTCTACATACGGACTGGACGCCTCAGTAAGCAAGGGATTCGGTCCTCTGACACCATATGGAGGTCTCGGACAGACGTGGATTAAGTCCAGCGAGAACTCAGATATCGTTACATTGGATGATGTAAGTACCAGCTCGACTAAGCTTTTTTTAGGGGCAAAATTGAAGATCCTGCTCCTGAGTCTCGTCTTCCAGGCTGACATCTCAGATGTCAATATGTACAGCGCAAGGGCTAATATAAGCTTCTGAAAATAGGGACATCCCTATTTTCTATTTATGAACTGAGGCACTAAGGATCGTTGATAGATTAAATAGGTAATGACTGTTAGAACAGTGGTGGGTTACCAGATAGCGGTAATCAGTTTTGAATTAATAATATTTATGTCTTTTGTAATCAAGATTGATTCATAATGTTTAGCTGTTGCCACAATAAGCCTGTCTGAGGTAAAATACCATACAAGCGAGTGGGTATCTGTAACATAATTCATGAATTGCCTCAATGTTTTTCATATGGGAATAGAGACTTTTTTGCGTCAGCAAATAAGGAATCATCGATTGAACTTCCCTTCCATATTCCTTTTAAGGAAATTCTTTTACCTGCCTTCTTCGCTTCAGATGTTATTTCTTTAGTCAACAAATGGATAATCTTATAAATGCCCACTATTTTATCTTCAGGAACTTTTTCTATTTCCTGCAATATTTTTTTCTTATAGTCTAAATGCATGGCCCAACCTTCCCGTTATTTAAACTCTAATGTTGTTAATCTGTCAGAAATAATTTTGAATTTCTTATATTTTACCTATTACAATTTGTAATAGCAAATTTATTTTGGAAATGCATAGCGAGCGCAATCCCTGCAGCTTGCTGTAGGGGGCTTCAATTAATGTAGGTTTACATAGTTATGAACCTGAAAATACCACCATATTATTGCGGTTTTCTCATCAGATCTCTCTGTATATAGTAATTCATAGAAGCAGTGAATCCCTTTGCCTTGTTGAGCAATCTCTCAAGTCCTGGCGAATCCTGCAATGTGGTTGGTTCAAGTATCCCCTTCATATTCCTTTTCCACCTGTAATATAGTGGTCTCTCCTGGATAAGGACACACCCATCTTTGTTCATGGCTGTCCTGTAATCATTTATTCCGAAATAGTCAGATTCCCTGTTTGAATTTCCTAAAAAATTGTTACCTGTTCTTAAATATTCGGTATCAGGAAGTGCTAAACTAAACAACGTGGGGAAGATATCTTTGTGAGAGCCAAATCTTTCTGTATCCACCTTCTCTTTAGGCTTATAACCTTCAGGGACATATAATACAAACGGTACACTTAGCTTTTGAAGAAACATGCTGTCACTGAAGTCAAAGAGCTGGAGGGTGTTATGGTCGCCTGTGGCCGCTATAATGGTGTTTTTCCCGAATGGAGACTTTCTGATCCGTTCTATCAGCCTACCGAGTGAGTCATTGGCATACTGATAACTGGTAAGATTTTTAATGGCTATGTTCTCATTGGTCCTTAGCCTGTTCTTTATTTCAGGTGAAAGGTTCACAGGGTATGGCCTGTATGTATCCGGAAGGTCAAATGGTGTATGATTGGTTATGGTCAGGGCAAATATGAACTGTGGTATGCCAGTGGAATTCTCTATCTTATTATAGATCCTTTCAAACAGGAACTCATCATAAACACCCCATTCCCACGACTTTGCATCCTTTACCTCTGACATCAGGACAGCGCTCCCTTCAACAGCCTGGAAGTGCTGCCTTTTAACGAACTTGTCCAGATTCCGCCACCCGAGCTTACCACCGATAACAAAGCTGGTCTGATAACCTCTCTTCTCAAAAGGGAGCGCAACAGAGGTGGAAAGGGTTCTATCCATAAATGATGATTGTGAGAGGGGGGTCCTGGGACTGTTTACCATAAGGGCTTCAAGTGTATGTATGGTGCCGTTGGTGGCTGAGAGAAAGTTTCTGAAGAGATAACAGTAAGGGAACTCGTTTTCAAGACTCCCTAAAAGATTCAACTCTCTGGAATGGAGATCAATATAATAATTACTCATACTCTCCATGAGGATAAAGATTACATGAGGGGGATTTTTTTCAAGGAAGGCATTTTTATCAGTCTTTGCCAGGAGCAGCTTATCAGGTTCAGGGCTGTTGTTTATCGGTATATCGAGGTATTGGCTTATAGCCTCTTCCGGTACCTTAAACCCGTAATGCCCTAACATTTTGGGGATGTCTGTATCTATCTTCTGCATTGATTTTTCCTGGAGGGCCACTTTAAAAGAAAAGACACCGTTTGTTGTCAGGTTATTTACAAAGTTGTTGGCAGAGATGGTCGTGTCGTCCAGTTGTATGGGGAAAACTCCGATAGAGCCCCGCATAGCGAGGATATAAATGCCTGTTATCAGAATAATACTTGTGATCCTGAAGACAGGTCTTGATATGCGAACGTGTATCTTCCAGGAAAGCACATTTCTTGAGAATCGAGAAAAGAGATACATTAATACAGTGATAAAAAGGAATATCTTAATAATCGGATAATCCGTCCAGACAGATGTCAGTACGGCTTTTGTATCGTCGTCCATTATACCAAACATAAGTACATTCAGGTGAGATTGGAAGAATTTGAAATAGAAATAATCGCTCAATAAAATGAAAAGGAAAAAGAAGAAAACAATTAAAAGATACCAGTAAGTAAATTTCCTGAGATGCGAATAAAGTTCATATCTTCTTATTGGTAATATGATAACAAAAAGATTAAGGAGAAAAGGGATTACGAGTCCGAAGGTAAGCACCGTGGTATCAAACCTGAATCCAACCCAATATGCATGAAGGAGGTCAAACCTGTACGCACCAAGCTCATTAAAATCCCCGAAACTAAGGAGCAGGGCAGTCCTGAATCCCATAAATACAATCAGTCCGAAGATATATATGAAAAATAGATTTATGGTTGCGTTGTAATACGCAGTAAAATTTCTTTCTGACATATTGCTTCCTATATCCCGAATTTCCCGCCTGTTATCATATCATACATGACCTGATCCAGGGCCAGCAGTTTCCTTTCGAGTTTATCGAGATATGTCTTGTCCCCTGACGGGGCTGCTTCGAGACGGTTTTTAAGTGAATGTATCAGATGTCCATTCCTGGTGACAATGCCGATGGAATTCCTGTCACTGAAGTAGGCATATTCATCTTTTTCCCGGAAAAGGGAAGTTCCTGCAGAATAAAATCTGTCATCTATATCCAGGATATCAAGGATTGTTGGTCCTATGTCGATCTGTGATCCAATGGTTTCTGAAGTACCTGGCTGGATAATATTTGGTGCATAAATGAGTAAAGGGATATGATACATTTCAGGGTACCCGAAGTTTCTGTATGCATCGAAATTATGATCTGCAATGAAAACAAAAACAGTATCATCAAACCACGGCATCTTACTTGATTCTTCCATGAATCTACCGAGACTCCAGTCCGAATAATTCAGTGTATTAAGAAAACCATTCTCACTGTTCTGATCATGGGGGTATTTTTCAAGACCGTTTTTGGGGTTTATGTAGGGTACATGTGTTGTTCCAGTGAAGAGAAAGGCGAAGAATGGTTTTTTTGCAGACTCAAGCTGCTTCTTGAGGAACTGCATCCCCTCATAATCCCATCCAAAGGTTGATGTCTGATTGTCGTAATCAAGGAGCATAGGTATATCCTCCATGCCGAAGTAATGCTGGAACCCTGTTGCCCTTGCTACAGCATCCATCCTGAAGGAACGTCTTTTGGAAGTCTGAATGAATATAGTCTCGTAACCGTGTTCCCCCAGGGTATTTCCTATCTTTGGGAAATTTACAGCTTCGAGACCGAAACCGATATTGGGTATGCCAATGATTGGAGGGATACCTGTCAAAGATGCCTGTATCCCTTCGATGCTCCGTTGCCCAACCGCATAAAATCTTGTAAATCTTAATCCATCCCTTGCTAATGAATCGAAGTTTGAGGTAACACCGAAACCATTATTACTAAAGCTGTCAATATAGAACGGACTCCAGCTTTCAAGGACCATAAGGACGATATTCAATTTCCGGTTTTTATTCACAGAGATGGCATGTTCTAAAAATATCTTATCTGATCTTGGATTCTGGTTATGAATCTGGTGACCATCCAATGGGGTTTTTGCAATCCTTATGGCCTCTTCAGACGGGAAAAATTTGTGATTGACATGCCTGCTTCCCCTTGCATGATGATAGAGCGTAAATGCCCCATTCAGGACAAGATTGCTATAGGCAGTATTCCCGGTACTGAAGGCATCGATTATATTAATCGGCTTACTCGATACGCCTCCCCGTATCCCAAGGACAAGGAATCCTGCAAAGATAATGTATTTAATATACTTATGTGTACACTTGATTATCTTACCTCCGAGCGTCTTTCTCCAGAGGAACCAGAGAAGGGATGATAAGAGAAGAAACAGGACAAGATACCATTTGTAGCTCCGCACTGTCATATCAAGGAGAAATCCTGTATCATTTCCTATGACGAAGAGCTCTGATGTGATATGACGCTTAACCTGTTCAAAGTAGATGAGGTCTCCGGCCAGAAGGAACAGCATTGCTAAAATTAATGCGAACATAAGCCATCCCCATAACTTTTGCCACCATAACTTTTCAGCAAAGCTGATCGGAAGGTTGAAAAAGAGCAGGGGT
>Ga0209211_10009849_pt1 | contig 12614 bp, 10 predicted proteins | sample RifGroA2_FD_183992 | JGI IMG/M metagenome (GOLD analysis project Ga0209211, IMG submission 183992) | Groundwater microbial communities from Rifle, Colorado, USA - Groundwater A2 (SPAdes) (version 2) | ecosystem: Environmental > Aquatic > Deep subsurface > Groundwater | place: Rifle, Colorado... | reverse complement strand
ACGGTGGAGATCTGGGGCGACGGCACCGCGCGCCGGGAATTCATGTACGCCGGGGATATAGCGGACTGCATACCCCGCGCGATAACCGAGTTCGACACGATGCCCGAGCTGATGAACGTGGGCCTGGGCGGGGACCACACGGTGAACGAGTATTACCAGGCCGTGGCGGATGTGGCCGGCTACACGGGGACCTTCACGCACGACCTGACCAAGCCGGCCGGCATGGCCCGCAAACTGGTGGACACTTCCCGGCTGAACGCCTGGGGCTGGAAGCCGGCCACCACGCTGAAGGACGGCATAGCCGCCGCCTACGAATTCTTTAAAGCCAACTACGGAGATAAAAAATGATACCCCTGATGAAGAACACCTTCCTGAACGAGTACGAGACCAAGAAGGACCTGGTGGATTTTATACTTAAGGCCAAGATCCTCAGCATGGGCGAAAAGTGCCTGGAGTTCGAGAAGGCCTTCGCCAAAATGCAGGGGCGCAGGCACTGCATACTTTTTAACAGCGGCGGCAGCGCCAACCTGGCCTTGATACAGGCGCTGAAGAACCTGGGCCGCCTTAAGGACGGGGATACCGTGGGCTTTTCCGCGCTTACCTGGTCCACCAACGTCATGCCTATACTGCAGCTGGGCATGAAAGCCGTGCCGGTGGACTGCGAGGCTCAGACGCTCAATTGCATGGCGGCCAACCTGGACGAGACCCTTAAAAAGAAAAAACTCAACGCTTTTTTTATTACCAACGCGCTGGGGTTCGCCGGGGACCTGGGCGAGATCCGCGACGTGTGCAAAAAAAACGGCGTCCTGCTGATAGAGGACAACTGCGAATCGCTGGGCACGGCCCTGCCGGAAGGCAAGACCGGGAATTTCGGCCTGGCCTCCACCTTCTCTTTCTTTGTGGCACACCACATGTCCACCATCGAGGGCGGCTGCGCCTGCACCGACGACGACGAGCTGGACGAGATGCTGCGCATTACGCGCGCCAACGGCTGGGACCGGAACCTGAATTTTACGGCGCAGCGCCGCCTGCGTGAGAAGCACGGCGTTAAAAGCGAATTCGAGGCCAAATATACTTTTTACGACCTGGGCTTTAACCTGCGCCCCACCGAAATAACCGGTTTCCTGGGGCTTACCCAGCTGAAATACCTTGAGGAAAACTGCAGTATTCGCCAGAAAAATTACCTGGCGCTCGAGGAAGAAGTTAATAATAACCCGGACTTCCTGCCCATAAAGCGCTGGCACCTTTCCTTCATCTCCAACTTCGCCTTCCCGGTGATCTGCAAAACCAAGGAACTGCGCAGCAAATACATCGAGCAGTTCTCGGGGGACGGCGTGGAGATACGGCCGGTAATAGCGGGCAACATGCAGCGGCAGCCTTTCTACGCCAAGTACGTCGGGGAGACCTTCGACCTGAAAGGCGCGGATTTCCTGCACGAATGCGGCTTCTATTTCGGTAACTACCCGGAACTGACCGCTTCGGACCTGGACATGCTGAAGAGCTGCCTGAGGAAGTACTGATGCCGGTTTTGGCGGTAATCTTAACGACAGGATCAAATGCGTAGAGACATCCTTCTACTGGCTGGCGGCCGGCTGGCCCAGGCGCTGCTGGCCATAGCCTCCCTGCGCCTGCTGACGGCGTTATTGTCCCCGGCGCAGGTCGGGAGCATGTTCCTGATGCTTTCGCTGACTTCCTGGTTCGGGCTTTTTCTGTTAAATCCCGTCGGGATGTTCATTAACCGCCATATTCATGGATGGCACCAGGGCAATATCCTTCTGGGAAGGTTCCAGATTTTTAACCTGTATATCCTCGCAGTTTCCGTACTAGCCCTGCCACTGATCTTCGCAGGAAAGGTTTTTTGGGGCCTTGGCGCAGATATCCCGCTTTTTCACTTTATGGCGGCAGTCGCCTTGTATGTTTTTACCTACACTTGGAGCCAGACCGCCGTGCAGGCGCTTAATATGCTGGAGCGCCGGGGGGCTTTCGTCGGCCTCTCCGTACTTACCGCGGCACTGGGGCTGCTGTTTTCAGTCTGCATCTCTTATTTAGCCGGAAGAACCGCCTATGCCTGGATTTATGGACAGGTCCTTGCCTACGTCCTGGTTTATATTCCCGCCAGGCTGAAGATTAAAGGTATAAAGCCAGTTCCTGCCGAAGGGCAGCGGTCCTGCCCCGGCAGCCCGGCCGGCTCCGGCCTAGGGCCGTTATGGCAGTTCGCCGCTCCACTCTCTATTGCCACATTCTTTATGTGGATGCAGACTCAATCCTACCGTGTTATCGTAGAAAAATTTGCGGGTGCAGAGTTCCTGGGCTATCTGGCGATAGGCCTGAGCATCGCGACAAGCCTGGCCGGGGTGACCGAGTCTCTGGTTCAGCAGCTTTATTATCCGGATTTCTATAAAAGAATTCATGGCGCGGCGCAGAGCGATAGGGTAGCCGCACTTTCCGACCTGGCTAGAAAAACGATACCAGTTTATGTAATGCTCGCGCTTTTTACGCTTTTCATGGCGCAGCATCTTACCCGTCTGCTGGTTAATCCCAAATTCCACGCCGCCTGGAAATTCGCAGCTATAGGGGCACTGATTGAGCTTTTTAGGATGATAACTAACATCTTTTCAGCCGCAGCTCATTCAGAGATGAAAACTTCAGCTTTAATCTGGCCGTATTTCTGGGGCGGCCTAGTCACATCGGCCGCAGTTTTAACCGCCTGTGTTTTAGGCGTGCCCAAACTATTTATTCCGGCCGGTATGGCGGCGGGGGGGCTGTTGACCCTGGTGCTGGTTAAACGGCGTATGGGGGAACTCGCTGATTTTAGAATAGACAAGGCCTCTGTCTTGAAAAGTCTTTTCCTGTGTGCCGGGTTCATCCCCGCTCTGCTATTCGGCAGGCAGGACCCTCTTTGGCGCGCTGTATTGATCGTCGCGGTTTTTGGGCTTTATTTTATTTTTGCGCAATGGCAGATGTTCTTCTCGGAGAAAGGGCTTCTGGAAAAATTTGGGGTTCCCAGAGGGACAAGAGGAGCTTGATTTGCAGGACGTGAAATAGTCCCTGAAAGATGGCGGGGAATAAATGATGGGGAAAATGTAACATGCGGGTACAATTAATATCTACTTCTCTTGAAGAAAAAGTGCGTCCTCCGAGTCGCAATACTTCGTATTACCCTTTAGGGCTGGCGTATCTTCACGCGTATTTAGAAAAGCAGGGGCACAGTGTCGACACACTTTGCGTGAACGACTATGCATATGACGACTGTTATAGGGCAGTCATCGATAAATTGAGAGAATTCCGGCCGGAAGTAGTCGGGTTTAACGTCTTAACCAGCAACCGTGTCAGTACTTATTACCTCATCAACTATATCCACACACACTTCCAGAACATAAAGATCGTATTGGGAGGCATACATACAAGCGCGATGTATGAGCAATTGATCAGGAAATTCCCATATGTTATTGCGGTAATCGGGGAGGGGGAAGTAACAACGGCGGAGCTACTGCTAAAAATACAGAATAATGAGCCTCTTGATGATGTGGCAGGGATAGCATATTTTATAGGAAATGAAGTTGTGGTGACTCCTCTGCGGCCGTTAGTTGCCGACCTTGATGAATTACCTTTTCCTAAACACGAAGTGTTCTTTTATCAGGATGTTATAGCGGCCTGCATCTTGACCACCAGGGGCTGCCCGTTCCGCTGCAGCTTCTGCTCACTTGACCTGATCTCAAGGGGGAAAGTCAGGTATCGTTCCATTAAAAATGTGATAGAGGAACTTGAGCATATCAAAAAGGTTAATCCGAAGATAAAACGTATCTGGATACACGACGATACTTTTTTTCTTAAGAACGAAAGGGTCATTGAATTCTGTGATGAAGTCGCGAAACGAAACCTGGGTTTTGAATTTATCTGCAGCGCGCGCTTTAAGCCAATATCCGAAAAAATAGTGCCAGCATTGGAAAAGGCCGGATTCAGCACCGTGCTTTTTGGACTGGAAAGCGGAGCGCCTTCCGTGCTGAAACGTGCGGGGAAACATATTGACCCTGAAGATGCGATCTACACCATCGGGCTTTTTAAAAATTCCCCGATCGAGGTTGGGGTTTTTCTGATAGTCGGGTTATCCGGCGAAAATGAGACTACAATCAAAGAAACGATAGGTCTCGTAATGAAGCTCCAGAAAATAAAATATCTTTTATACCTCGATGAGCCGAATACTTGTTTTGTGTACCCCGGCACACAGCTCTGCGATATGGCTAAGCAAGCGGGACAGCTTGGCGATGACTATTGGTTGACCGACAATCCCATCCCGTTCTTTACTGTGGAAAATGACGAAGCTCAACTGGCTAAATATGGGGAGAAACTTTTTGACCATATCGCCTTAAGCCGTATTTTTACTTTGCGGGGTTTCAGGGCCCAGTTTAAAATGATCCCTTACATCGTAAGACACCTGGCGAAGATGTCCTTTTTCTCAAGGATCGAGTTTTTTAATACCGCCTTCTACAGATATAAAATTAATCACCCCGGATTGTACAGGGCATTGCGATTCTTTTATCGAGGCTTGAAATCACGCAGCAAGCGGTTGCTGAACGTATCCTCGTGATACGCCGTTGAGAGTATAACTCAGAAAAATCAGTGCATTTATCGGTTTCAGTCATTCACATGGTAAAAACTATCATTAAGCAGATCTTTAGGGCGGTGCCGGCGTTAGGCAACGCTTATGCCGATTATAAGGGCAGGCTGCAGGAGCGCGCCGCCGCAGCGGATGTGACGGCTTACACGGAGCGGGCCGGCCGGATGGGGGTAACCGTTAAAACCGGGGCCTCCCTGTCCGCCGCATTGGCTGGAAGACTGGCGGCAAGGGGGCTTTCCGTTTCCCCAAGAGATAAGGGGAAGCTTCATATCTTTCTGGCTTATCCGCGCAACAACTGGGAAGGCGTGCTGGAAAAAGCATTGGAGCCCTTCGGGCGAATCACAGTTTTTGAATGGAAATCCCGCAGCTACGACGATATGGCCGCCGACTGGCAGATGCGCAGGGGCGCCATGAACGCCGAGATGCTTAATGCATTCCATAGTGCGAATGCGGAAAGAAAAATAGACGTCGTAGTGGGTTATCTTAGCGGCTACAATACGGCACCAGCAGTGCCGGCTGAAATGGCCAAGTCCGGCGCGGTCATCCTCAACTTCTGCTGGGACGATAAATTGTACTTCCGCGGTTTTGAAATGGGGGGGCGTTGTGTCGGTCCCTGCGACCTGGCTAAAGAGGTCGACTTAAACCTTACCTGTGCCCCGGATTCTGTTTTGAAGTACGCGGTGGAAGGCGGGCTTGCTCTGTTCTGGCCGGAGGGCGCCCAGTCGGAGATCCATAAACGTTATGAGCTGCCGTTTGAATTCGACGTTTCCTTTGTAGGCCAGAACTATGGCTGGCGGCCCACATTTATCCGAAACCTGGGGGAAATGGGAATAAAAGTCGAATGCTTCGGGAAAGGCTGGAAAAACGGCCCGCTGTCGGATGATGAAATGATAAAATTGTATTCACGCAGCCGCATTAACCTCGGTTTCGCAGGTATTGGGTTTTCCAAGCGGCTCATGGGCCTTAAAGGCAGGGATTTCGAGGTTCCAATGAGCGGAGGCTTATACCTGACGCAGGATAATCCGGAACTGGCGCTAGTATACAAAGCCGGAGAAGAAATACTGACGTATCACGCTGAGAAGGATTGCGCTGAAACTATAAAGAACCTTCTTGCGGACCAGGACCGTGCAGAGCGGATCCGCAGAGCAGGGCGCGCGCGGGCGCTTAGAGACCACACTTGGGAAAGGCGTTTTGAAGACGTGTTCCGGTTTTCCGGAATAATGAAATAGACCTGATACAATGAGCCACCTCGAACAGATAAATTGTCCTATATGCGGCCGGTCGGAAAATACCCGGCTGTTCACTTCCAAGGATTTCCTTTCTTCCAAAGAAGAATTCTCCGTTGTGAAATGCGCCTCCTGCGGTATAAAATACACTAATCCAAGGGTTAAAGCCGAGGCGGTTTCAGCCTATTATCCGTCCGGGTATTGCCTGTATCTTGCCAAGCCCGAGACAAGAGGCCCGCTTTCCAGCTTGCGGGAGTTCTTCGGCAGGCTATCCGGCAATTCAGACCGCCGGCTTCTTGAAATACTCCGGGAATGTCGAGCTGAAAAGGTTCTGGAAATAGGACCGGGAGCAGGGAAACTGCTGTTCCTGCTGAAAGACAGCGGGTTTGATGTGACCGGGATCGATACGGATGAGGATTGTGTGCGCCTTATCTGCGAAAAAGGGATAAAATGCATAAAAGGCGATCTCGGCAGTGTAAAAGGCCGCCTTTCCGCAAATGAATTCGACGCGGTAATCATGCACCATGCTTTTGAGCATCTTTATTCCCCTGTGGCCGCATTGCGCGACGTCACAGGCCTGCTCAAAGCGAACGGAACACTGCTTATTTCCCTGCCTGACGCGGGGTCCCTGGAGGCAAGGCTTTTCGGGAAGTACTGGAAAGGGCTGGACCTGCCGCGCCATATAGTACACTACGACCGCGGGGCTGTCCGCAAAGTCCTCTCCGAGGCCGGGTTCCATTCAATCAAAATAACTCCCGCCGTATTCCCCTCTTCTTTTGTGGAGAGCCTGGGTTTTCTCCTGTTTGGCGGCAGAATGCCCGGTTTTCTCTATTTCCTGTTGTACTATCCGTTAAAACTAATTTCTCCCCTATCGATGATGTTGGTCGGTTCAGGGGCCATGAACGTCACCGCGAAAAAATCTGCTGGAAACGCGCCGCAAGCCGGCGGGGCAAACATATGAAACTGCTTTTCGTAAACGCAATAGACCATACCAGGAGTATCGAAACTGCTTATCCTCCGCTTGGGTTGGCATACCTGGCTTCTTCTATAAAACGGCATCTCCCGGACGTAGAGGTTAAGATCACAGACCGCGATGTCGAGCAGGTCCTCGGAAATTTCGCTCCTGACGCGGTGGGGGTTTCGGCCGTTACCCAGAACTTTGGCCGGGCTATCGAAATAGCAGGTTTATGCAAGGAAAAGGGGATACCGGTATTTGTCGGGGGGGTCCACATTACACTCCTGCCGGAGTCTTTGACGAAGGAGTTCGATTTCGGGGTTTACGGTGAGGCTGAAGAGACTATAATCGAAATTATCACCTGTCTACTGGCGGATCCCAAACTTAAAGAGCCCAAAAGACTTGAGGAAATAGCCGGGCTGGTGGTGCATGCTCAGAACGGACCCAGGCGCACCGCGCCGCGGCCGCTGATAAAGGACCTCGACTCCATACCTATGCCGGACAGGTCCTTGTTGACCATCCCGACTGGCGGGACGACGTATCTCTTTACTTCCAGGGGCTGCCCGTATAAATGTGCTTTCTGCGCTTCCACAAGGTTCTGGGATAAGGTCAGATGGTTCTCTCCCGAATACGTCGTAGCAGAGATAGAACAGCTCATTGAGAAATATGATCCCCGGGCCTTGTCTTTTTATGACGACCTGTTCATCGCCAATCTCCCGAGGCTTGAACGTATTGTAGAGCTTATCTGCGCCAAAGGTATCAATAAAAAGGTGCAATTCAGTTTCGCCTGCCGTGCCAATCTGGTCAATGAAAGGCTGCTGAAAATATTAGCGCCTCTAAATATCCTGATGACCTGCATGGGCCTGGAATCCGGGTCTAAGAAAACACTTGAGTACCTGAAAGGCGAAAGCGCGTCCCCTGAGCAAAATATGCGGGCCGTAGAACTTCTGGCGGGGACTGGCATGAATGTGCAGGGGACCTTTATCATAGGCAGCCCGGATGAGACGGAGGCCGATATCTTGGAGACCCTTGAGTTTATAAAGGCCTCCAAACTGACTAATTTCGAGGTTTATATCCTTATGCCCTTCCCCGGTACTCCAGTCTGGGATGTCGCCGTGAAGATGGGGCTTGTTTCCAACAGTATGGACTGGGGGACATTGACGGTCGACCAGCAGGATAACCCGGAAACCAGGATAATCCTGTCCAAGATCCCCAGACCGCGCCTTTTTGAGCTCTACGGGCTTTTTGCCCGCGAAAAGAAAATGCGAAGACTTAAATATCTCCTGAAGACGGGAATACGCAATCCTTTATTGGTGCTGGCAAAATTACGGACTGTCACAGCAAAAATGGTCGCAGGGCGGAGGCAGGAGAGCCCTGCGAATATAAGGCGGAAGAAATGAAAATTCTGATCTACGGTGAAGGGGTTTTCTTCGCCATAGCGCCGCAGTTGAAGAAGGCACTGGAGCAGCTGAATTGTACCGCCGAGATCTTTAACTGGATGTCGTACCTTTACACGGAGCGGGGGCATACTTTAATAAACCGCATTCTTAACCGGCTGATGCGGCCGGCTATTTCGGCCAGGATAAACCGCGGACTTATAAGCGCGGTAAAAAACGGCAAATACGATCTGGTCATTGTAAATAATGGGTGGCACCTGACCGCGGAGACGATATCGGAGGTAAAGAAAAATGCCGTGCACGCCGTGCTTTGGAGCACTGACGAACTTTACAACAAGGTGTTCACTGCATTTATACACCCGGACTCATATTTAAAATATGATTGCGTTTTTTCCCAGAGGAAGCATTTGTTCGACTTCTACCGCGGCAAAGGTCTGAAAAAGCTGAAATACCTGCCTTTGTTCTATTATCCAGAGCATCATCCGATTGCTACGACTGCGGAAGAGAAAATAACCTGGGGCAGCGATATAGCTTTTATGGGCACCTGGAGCCGGGAGCGGGAGAAAATGATAAATGCCCTGTCAGGGCTGAACGTTAGGATATGGGGCGGATATTGGCATAAGAGCAGCAAGGAATTTCAAAAAAAATTCACGATAACCAGCAAGATCGCATGGATGGAGGATATGTCCAGGGTAGTTAATTCTACGAAAATAATCATAGACGCCCTGACTAAAGAGCAGCACGACCAGATAAATATGAAGAACCTGCAGATACCGGCCTGCGGGGGGTTCCTTATCACGACGAAAACAGATAAAATAATAGAATTGTTCGAGGAAGACAAAGAAGTCGTCTGTTATGAGACTTACGAGGAACTGCGGAAGAAGTGCGAGTATTACCTGACCCATGAGGACGAGAGGCGCGGAATAGCGCTTAATGGGCATAAAAAGGTCATTAGCGGGCACAACTCGATGCTTGATGTGGCGAAAACCATATTAGACGTCGTCAGCGCTTTATAGCAACATAAGGAGAGTGCGAGACAGATGAAATCCAAACTGATATTCGTTACCGGCGGACTCGGCTTTATCGGCAAACATTTTGTGCAGCGCTGCCTGGACCTGGGGCATTTCGTAACCAATGTGGACGTGGTTAATTACGCGGCCGACCGGTTCGCCAACGAGAAGTTCAAGAAGCACAGCAATTACCGCCACCTCCAGGAGGACATAGCGGAGCTGGGCCATCTTCCTGAAAGCGATTTTCTGATAAATTTCGCCGCGGAGTCCCACGTCGACAACTCCATTGCCAACAGCCGGCAGTTCTGCCATTCCAACATTCTCGGAGTGCAGCGGCTGCTGGAACTGACTCGCGCCAAGACCGCCTCGGGCGCTCCCCATTTCATCCAGATAAGCACCGACGAGGTCTACGGGGATATAGTGAAGGGCCGGCACACCGAGTCCGACCTGCTGCGACCGTCCAACCCTTATTCTTCCACCAAGGCTTCAGCCGACATGCTGGTGATAGGCTGGGCGCGCACTTACGGCCTCCGCTACAATATCGTCCGCATGACGAATAACTACGGGCAGAACCAATATCCGGAGAAGCTTATTCCTAAATCCACGCTGCGCATGCGGCGCGGGCTGCCCGCCCTGCTGCAGGGAGACGGCAGCTATATCCGCTCCTGGCTGCACGTGGAGGATTCTGTCGACGCCATTCTCACCGTTATAAAAAAAGGCGAGTCAAATACCGTTTACAACGTCCACGGCAACTGCGAATTGCCGAATATAGAGGTGGTGCTGAAACTCGCAGCGCTCCTTAAAGTCCCGAAGAAGGAGGCATTTATCCTTATTCCCAACCGGGTAGGGCAGGACGTTCGTTACAGCCTTGACGACACCCGCCTGCGGGCGCTGGGCTGGAAACCTGTGCGCAATTTTGACGCGGAGATCAAAAAGATAGTCAGCGAGGACGATTTTAAGCGCTTCCTGTAGCAAAACCGCATCAGGACGCCCCTAAAGTCTGTTGGTTTACGTACGCGATTTAATAATCAACCCAGGAGGCAGATCATATGAACAAGAAAAATAGCTCTACGGAGACTTACCCTACAGGCCCCATCGTTTCAATGCCGGCGCCGTTCGAAGACGCCCGCGGCTGCATTCAGACCCTGGTGGACGGCGGGATACAGTGTATCCAGGTCATAACTTCCAAAGAGCACACCGTCAGGGCTAACCATTACCATAAAGCCGATTCGCATTTTATGTACGTGACAAAGGGCGTAATGAAATATTTCCATCGCCCTGCAGGGGACAAGTCGGCCCCGACCTGGCTGCTGGTAAAGGCCGGGCAGATGGTTTTTACCCCGCCGATGGTGGAGCACGCGGTTGAATTCCTTGAAGACTCGGAATTCCTCAATATTACCAGCAAGCCCCGCGATCAGGGGTCATACGAGGATAACCTTGTCCGCGTAAAACTTCACAAACTGCCGGCTAAGACGGCCTGATCTAAATGACGCTGCCCCACCATCACAAGAGGACTGATTGCCGGCTGTGCGCGTCTGCGGCCCTGGAATGCGTATTGCGACTTACCCCTACGCCTCCTGCTAACGCGATGGTGTCGGGTGAGGAGCGGGCGAAGCCCCAGACAGCCTACCCGCTGGACGTATACCGATGCTCCGTCTGCGGCCACCTGCAGTTGCTGGATATAGTGGACCCGAAGGTGATGTTCACACATTACCTCTACGTATCCAGCACCTCTCCGGTCATGGTCGCGTATCTTAGGAACCAGTGCGAAACTATCATCCGCCGCCTGCAGCTTAAGCCCGGAGACCTGGTGGTGGAGATCGGGTCCAACGACGGGACGCTGCTGCGTTTCTTTAAAGAGGCGGGCATGCGCGTCCTGGGCGTGGATCCGGCGGCTAATGTGGCGCCGGACGCGGCCGAGATAGAGACTGTGGCTGATTTCTTCAATGCTGAAGTGGCGGCGCGTATACGGGAAAAGTATGGGCCTGCTAAGGCGATCTGCGCCTACAATGTCTGCGCCCATATCGACGACTTTCGCGGGGTTATTGACGGCGTCAGTTCCTTGCTCGCCCCGGACGGTCAATTTGTGTTCGAGGTCGGTTACCTGCTGGACGTTTACCTCAAGACTTTGTTTGATACCGTTTATCATGAACATGTGGATTTCCACCATGTCGAGCCGCTTAAGCGCTTCTTCTCGGGGCGCGGCCTCAACCTGATCCACGCCGAGCGCTCCGATATACAGGGCGGCGCGTTGGTCTGCTATGTCGGTTCTCCGGCCGCTGGAAAAAATGATGCTTCGGTAGACGAGCTGATAGCGTTGGAGCATGAGGCCGGGCTCCACCGCGCCGAAACCTTCCGCCGCTGGGAAGCCGCCATCGCGCAACGGGGCAGCGAGCTTATGGTGCTGCTGCGCGGGCTTAAAGCTAAAGGCAAATCTATAGCGGCTTTCGGTGCGCCGGCCAAGGCGACAACGCTGATGCACCACTTCAACCTCGATAGTTCGGTGCTCGATTATATTGTCGACGATAATCCCCTTAAGCAGGGGATGTTCACGCCCGGGCTGCATATCCCGGTTTACTCACCGGAAGTCCTTTACCAGAAGAAACCGGACTATGTGCTCTTGCTTGCCTGGAACTTTGCCGCTCCTATTATTAAAAAGCACAGCCGGTACGCCGGAGACGACAGCAGATTCATCCTGCCGCTCCCTAACCTTGCCATTATCGGGGGGTAGCGCTAATGCAGATCGGCTTAATCGGCGCGGGGCGCTGGGGAAAACGCTACATCGAGACGCTTAGCCGCATGCCCGGGGTAACTCTTGCCTGCCTGGCGAGCGGGAATCCGGAAAGCGCCGCACTCGTTCCCTCAACTTGCAGGATAACTCCACGCTGGCAGGATCTTTTAACTCAAAAGAACCGCCCGGACGGCATCATAATAGCCACGCCTCCCGGGACTCACCTCGAAATAGCTGTCGCGGCCATACGCGCCGGTATACCGGTACTGGTAGAGAAACCTATGACGCTTTCTTTGGCGGAGTCCGAGACTATCGTTAAGGAAACGGAACTTAGCCGGGTGTTAACGATGGTGGGGCACACGCATCTTTTCAGCGCCGCTTTCCGTGAACTAAAAGTAAAGGGCAGGGCCCTGGGCCGATTGAAAAATATACGCTCGGCGGGCGGCGGCTGGGGGCCGTTCCGGCCTGATACGCCTCCGCTTTGGGATTGGGCGCCGCATGACGTGGCTATGACCCTGGACCTCTTGGGAAGTTATCCCGTCCGGATTGAGGCGGAACGGACAGGGAGAATTCCTCAGCAGCAGGGAAGCGGAGAGGCTTTTAGCATAGCGCTGGGTTTTGAGTCCGGGGTTTCAGCACAAATCAGCGTCAGTAACATCCAAAAGCAGAAGCAGCGG
>Ga0209211_10009848_pt1 | contig 12614 bp, 8 predicted proteins | sample RifGroA2_FD_183992 | JGI IMG/M metagenome (GOLD analysis project Ga0209211, IMG submission 183992) | Groundwater microbial communities from Rifle, Colorado, USA - Groundwater A2 (SPAdes) (version 2) | ecosystem: Environmental > Aquatic > Deep subsurface > Groundwater | place: Rifle, Colorado... | reverse complement strand
TTTCCTCCAGTTGCCTATGCCGTCTTCATGAAAACGGTCCCGGTCCAATCTCAAAAACTTGGTAGGAAACCGGAGCGCCACTTCCCGAATCAAGGCTCTTTCGATAAACATTTCCGATGTTTCCAACTCAATCAGCTCATCAAATTCCTTCCAATTTTCAAAACCTGGTTTTGTTTCTTTAAATCTTATTAAAGCTTTTTCTTCACCTAATTTTCTAAGATCGCTCATGTATTGATTAAAGTCAGTCTTTTCTCCTAAGGGCTCAAAGTATCTTTTATACATATTTTCAAACCACTTATTTTTTTCCTGATACCAATCTGGATGATCTTTATTTTTTGTGGTCGCAGAAAGAAATTTTTTTTCCACTTGATTATTAAGAAAGTCAGCGATGGCTTCATACCCAATCATATCCATCGCTTCGTAAGTTTTCGGGTAGTTGGGTGTCCCATCTTCATCATAGATAAAATGACCTTCCAGAGATTGTAACATCCTCCAGCCGCGTCTTTTTGAAGGACCCCCGACGTTAGAAAGATCCATTAGCTCATCTACTAATAAATTCTTTTTTCCTCCTATATCTCCAAGCCCTTTTCGACCTTCAAGAAATGATTTATAGTATAGATCCATATTTTTCCACATTTTTGTGTGATCCCACATCCCTTTATGTCCTTCCATCGGCATAAAATAAAGCATGTTCCAGTGCTGTTCTCCTCCCCAGCGCATGATCGTATGTAAAGGGTTAAAGACATCCAAAGCAGCCGCATCATTGGTGCTATAGGATGCCGGATGACCTTTGCCTTCGACATCGGTCGGATCAGCATAGGCTGATTTTTCCGGCTCGTTAAGAAACACTCCGCGGGACATCCCGACTGCTACGTTAACGGCATTTCTTATTCTCACTTCAGGAGCCTCCGGATATAATTCCATTAGATGGTTGATAATCTGATCTTCAAGTTTTGTGTTCACTCGCTCCAGTTGATTAGTAAATTGGTTTGTCCGATGCCTCCAGTCCTGAGAAGCAAACTCCTCATCAAGAAATTTATCATAAAGAATGAAAGCCTGATAGACGATATTGCCATCGGGAAGCATCATGATTTCATCAAGATCAGTACTGCTTAGTTTTTCTGCATAACTACCAAGGTTTTCATAAAATCCTTCTTTCCCGGCCGGCTGGCTGAAAATAGCTCGGGCATTGTGCAGATATTCTCCTCGATGACGCCAATGATTAAAGTTAAGTGATAGACTTTGGACATATTTACTTAAATTTACATCGGCATAATAAGGTAATGGTCTGACACGAGGATACGGTTGCATCTTTCCATTTTTATTTCTCTCATCGATTATATAACCTTCTTCTTGTTGATTTACTAATTTAACATCGAACATTTTTTTTGTATCTTCATCTTTTGATTTTTCTAAAGTCTCCAAATTTGTCTGTAAAGTTTGGATTGTGATGCTTATTTTATTTCTAATCGGCTCAATACCGTGCATAAAGTCTTCCCTTTCAACTTCCTCAAAAAATTTCTGCGGCCGGTCTATCTGTAATTGACGGTAAAGTTGATTGATGATATCGCTCAATGAATAGTTTATCTCGTTAGAAACATTTATTTTTACCCGTTGGTCAATTAATTTATTCAATTCCTCTCCGCTAGGCGGTTTTTTATTGATATTTTTAAATGATTCTAATAATTTTTCTTCCGTCTTTGCCTTTAACTCTATATTAGCTGAATATGTCTCAATACTTTTTTTTACATAGTCTAGAAAACGTTCCGGGGTATAAAAAATGTGAAGAAATTCTTTTTGTTCTGTTGTAAATCTTTGATAATATTCTCTGCAATCACTTTTATATTGAGCCTCTTCTGGATGTTTTTCCATTTCTCTGTAATATTCTTCCTGCGTCATATCTTTTGGCTCTTCAAATCTCTCTCTCATCTCATCCTTCTTCATCTCAAAACTCTCTGCTATATTAACTAACGAATCTTCCATTTTTCTGTGTGCTTCTTCATCTATGGATTTCAGTTGATCTAAGGCTTTGTCAAAATCGCTTTTTTCACCTTTTTTTCCAAAAACAATTTCTTTTTCTCCTAATATCCAGTCGCCGATCGTTTCTTGGATCGTGACTGCTTGAGATTCAGATATATGTTTTTTTGCCAACTCTTTAAGAATTGCCTGCGCTTTTCCGTTTTCTGTCACTTTAACGTCTTTATCCGCCAGGGTAGATACTTGTATTAAAGCTTGATGAAGATTGCCTTTGGCGTCTTTAAGATCTTTTTTTTGCTCCGCAGTTAACTCTCCTTTTTTTTCTTGTTGCTCAATAGTGATAACTGTTTCATGAGACTGTTTTAATTTGCCCATTTCCTCAGCCGCCAATGTCCTTAGTTGTTGCTCTTGTTCTTGAGAAGAAGCACCTGATGTTAAAATTTGATTTATCGCTTCTGTGATCGCCTGCTGAGCTAACTGCTCCATCCTTACTTGATTCGACTCTTTACCTGTCTGTTGTTCCGGTGCATCATTTGGTCCTACCATACTAAAAATCTAACAGATTTATAGCTAAAAGAAAAGGAGAAAACTAGAAGAAAGCCAAAATTAATAAATATTTATTAAATTAAATTTTATCTCTTATCTAAAACAGTTATTTATTATCTCCCCCACGGCCGTGGTAGAGATATTTTTTACAATTTAAAAAACATTTTAATTCTTTCTTCATCTTCTATTTTTTCAGCAATGATGTATTGTATGTATTTTGCGCCTTCAACTATTTTCTTGATTAAAAGTATCTCCTTTTCACATTCGTATGGAAATATGTAAATACTCTGTTGATATCGATAAAAGCCTATTTTTTGTAAATAATCGCGCAGGTAATCTCTTTTATTTCTCTGAATTTCCGGCACATCGAAAAATACTAAAAACCATTTACCGTTCCAATTTTTCTTTTTCTTTTTAAAATCTAAAAGAGCTTTTATTGAATATTTTATTACTGTTAAATTATTTTTGTCTTTTAATCTGACAAAAACTTGGCTGTTTTTTTCTTCCAAATCAATAATCTCTTTTCTTTCTAAGTTTTCTAAACTATTTTTTATTTGTTCTTCCTTAACTTTTAGATTTTTTACTTCTTTAAGAGTTTTGATAATTTCTTTTATGGCTAAAGGAATAATCGGGCGAAGCGGATTGCCACCCGATGCCAAAGTCAAACCAATAATTTCCAAAATATACCAATATAATTGCCCTTTTTTTAACTTAACCTCTTTCTCATTCATAGATTTAAAAAATTAATATTTATCTTATCCACGATCGTATCTAAGATAAATTATTTAGACATTAAATCTGTACTAAAAGTTTTCCGACTTTAATCTTCAGAGTCTTTGAGATCTTGTGTAAAAATTTTACTGATGGATTAGCTTTTCCTCTTTCAACTTCAGCTAGGTAACTTCTGTCAACATCGGATAGAAGAGCTAATTGTTCTTGGGATAAACATCGTTTTTGACGACTTTTAATAATGGTTTCTCCTAATTTTTTGTAATAAAAATTACCCCTCGTCATATAGGAGCTTATATTAGGGAAGTCTCATTTTTATTTCAGTAGGTTATAACCTACAAAAATATAGAAACAGGGCGTAGAAACGGGATATTTTTTACGATATACCACGTAGGTTACTCCGATTTTTTGTCTTTGACAGAAATTACCAAATATCTTTCCCGTCCTTCACCGACTGAAGAAGTAATCAATTCTGGGTAACTGGCGGTAATATATTCATGAATTAATTTTCTTTCATAAGATGAAAGGTTGCGGATATATCCCTCATTAGCGGTTGACTTAGTATTTTCGGCATATTCTCGGGCCATTGATTCTAATCTTTCTTTTTGTTTTTCTCTATAGTCATTTACGTTAACCAAAATATTCATCGGTTCATTAAATTTTTTGAAAAAAATTACTTCCAGGATTTTTTGAATCGCCCTGATTGTTTCTCCATGGCGGCCGATCACTGTGGAGACCTCTTCATCGGTTTTAATAATCACTTGGAAAACTCCGCCGTCGTCTTCTACTTCCACCTCAAATTTATTAATCATTTTACTTAGCAGTTCTTCTGTTTCTTTTTTGATTGTTTCTAATTTATCCATAGTTTAAAATTTTAAATTTATAATTTAGGATTCATTCTTTTATATTGAATAATACTAAAAAGTGAAAAGACGTTCCAATATATTGAAAGTCCCATAGGCAAGCTATAGGCAAACCATCCTATCATTATTGGAAATAAATATTTCATCTGGGTATTCATCGCTTTTTGAAAATCGCCGGTATCTTCTTTTTTCACTCCGTCTTTTGTTACGATTGCAGCTGAAGGTGTTGAAGTTGCAGGAGTCATTGACTGTGCTTGAAGATACTGTAAAAAACCAGTCAGCAAAGGCACTAATAAGTATAAGTAGTGTCCGCCCTGTTTTGGGGTTAAAACTAAATTAACTCCAAAAAACCAAGGATCAATTGAAGTAATATTAATTGCGCTCGAGTATAAAACTTTATTAATCGCCGTTACTATTTTTTCGCCATTGGTTACCAAAAGTAAGGAAAGAGTTTGATATAAAGCAATGAATATCGGAATCTGAATAATCATAAAAAGACAACCTGAGGCGGGATTAATCCCTTTTTCTTTATAAAGATTTAATTGTTCTTGTTGAAGTTGTTTTTTGTCGTCTTTATATCTTGCGGTTAGTTTGTCGAGTTGAGGTTTTACATCTGCCATTTTTTTCGACATCATCATCTGACTTTTAAAAAACGGATTAAATAATCCTCGGATTATAACAGTTAGGATAATGATTGCAAATCCAAGAGCTCCGGGAATATGAATCAAAAGAAGTCCTTTATATATTAATATTAATAAATTAAGAATTGGAAAAACAAAGATTGTATTAAAAAAATTTGGTGATAACATATTTATACGGTGAGTTTTTTCCTTCCTTTAAGTCTTCTTCTTTTTATAACATTCCTTCCGTCATGAGAATCCATTCTTTTCAAAAATCCGTGTTTTTTATTTCTTTTGCCTTTTTTTGGCTGCCAAGTACGTTTCATAGTGTCTATGTGTCATCCCGAGCGAAGTCGAGGGATCTTTTTTAGATAAGATTTCTCCACTCACTCCGTTCGGTCGAAATGACAATTTAATTAATTTATAATTTCTCTAAATAATATTGATTCTTTATTAAACACCTTCCATCCCGCCTCCGTTACAAACGGAATAAACGGGTGAAGCATCTTTAGATTTTCTAAATACACTTCTTTTAAACTTCCAAGAGCTTCTATATTACCATTAATTACTTCATCTTTCAATTGCTCAATATAAAAATCAGCAAATCTGTGCCAAATAAACTCATAAACTAGTCCCAACGCCTTGGAAAACTGATAAGAATCCATGTATTCAAAATACTGTTTTTTTTCTTTTTTAAATTCTTTATGTAATTGTTTTAAAATGTCATTCCGAGCGTTTGTCGAGGAATCTTTTTTAAAAGATCCCTCCATTTCAGTCGGGATGACAGATTGATTCATTTCAATAAATCTGCCAATGTTCCATATCTTATTAATAAAATTTCTCATTCCTATGACTTTTTGTTCAGCTAAGATAACTTTTCCACCTTCGCCTGTTTCAAATAATAAAGAGGCTCGAAACGCATCCGCGCCATATTTATTGACCAAATCAAGAGGGTTGACTACATTCCCTTTGCTTTTGCTCATTTTTATCCCTTTGCTGTCTGCCATCATCGACCATAAATAAACGTTTTTAAAAGGAATTTCTTTTTTTAGGTATAAGGAAAACATCATCATTCGGGACACCCAAAATTTTAGAATATCGGAGAGTGTTCCCATTACATCGGTCGGAAATCTGCTTTTATACTCTTCTTCTTTTAAAGTAACCAGTGGCCATTGGCCTGAAGAAAACCAGGTGTCAAAAGTGTCTGTCTCCTGAATCCATAAATTTTCGTCTTTTGGTTTTTCTTTGCTTACTTTGTATTCAATTTTTGTATTTTCGTAAAGTGGAACAGTTAACTGTTGTAATCCTTCTTCAAGTTCTGGAAACGTATGCCCATTTTCTAAATGTTTTTTTATCAAATCAAATTTAAATTCATGATTCTTTGTTAAAAAGCTTAAAAAAATCTTATCTTCGTTTCCTGTTACTTTATACCAAACTGGAATTCTAATCCCCCAAGCAATCTGACGGCTAATCGGCCAATCATGCATAATTTCTAACCAGTCAAGCATCTGTTTTTTATATTTTTTTGGATAAAATTTTACTTCTTCCTTTTTCACTGCTTCAATAACTGGCTTTATTAAATCTGCCACCTTAATAAACCAGTTTGAAATCACTGTTGGTTCTAGATCACGAGAACATTTATAACAAACAGTCACACTGTGAACATAATTCAGATCAATCTTAACGAGAAAATCCTTATAAACAGAATTTTTTAAATCGGTAACGAATTTTTCTCTTGCGACTTTTATCCGCAAGCCTTTATATGGACCTGCTAATTCTGTTAATTTACCATTTGTCTGAATTACTGACTTGAAAATTAATTTATTCTTTTTCCCTACTTCAAAGTCATGTTGATCATGAGCCGGTGTAATTTTTACAACTCCCGTTCCAAATTTTTGGTCGACCATTTCGTCTTCAATGACCGGAATTTCTTTCAACCAAAAAAGTCCATTCACCTTAATTGTTTGTCCAACATATTTTTTATACCTTTTATCTTTAGGGTTGACGGCGAGTGCCACATCAACAAATACTGTTTCGGGTCGGACAGTTGCAAAAATCAGCTCTCCATATTTGAAATAATACAAAGGATCTTTTCTTTCGATATGATTAACTTCAAGTTCTGCGAGTGATGTTCCGCAATGAGTACAGTAGTTAACAATATAATCGCTTTTATATACTTTTCCTTCGCTCTCCATTTTTTTAAAAGTTTCAAATGCACGATCAATTACATGGCTGTCTAAAGAAAATACCGACCTATCCCAGTCTGCTAAAAATCCCAGTTTTTTGAATTGTTGATAGATTAATCCTGAATTTTCTTTTACAAAACCAAAAACATTTTTATAAAAGGTTTTTCTATCGAAATCTAAGCGCGACTTTCCTTGTTTAGATAGATATTTTTCGTAAACATACTGAGTTTCAAAACCGGCATGATCAGTACCTGGAATCCATAATGAATCAAAACCTCGTAATCTTTTATAACGAATCATTATATCGTCTACCACATACATACCATGACCGGCGTGAAGTGACGAATTAGCATTGGGAGGCGGCATTAAAATTGTAAATGGTTTTTTATTAGAAGTGGGACTTAAAAACCCTTTTTTTTCCCATTCTTTATAAATTTTATCTTCGACTAATTGTGGTTGGTACTTTGAATCCATAAGAATTAAAAATTATTCCGTGTTTTATTATATAATATTTTCTTATGACCTGGATTCAAACTACTCTCATCTGGTATTTGATGCTTTTTGTTATTGGAATAATTTTTTTTCCTCTTACAAAAAAAATTTTTAGGAAATTTTCTTTTGATTTCGGCTATCCGTTTGCTAAAACCTTAGGAATTTTACTATTAAGTTATTTTGTTTTTGTCTCAGGAATATTAAAAATCCTTCCATTTAATCAAATAAGTCTTATCTTTACTCTCTGTCTCTTCGCTATTATTAATTTGTATATTTATAAAAAAAATAAAAAAACAAGTATGGGCGTGATTAATCACGCCCCTACAATAATATTTGAAGAATTTCTTTTTCTTGCTTCTTTAATTTTCTGGACTTACGTCAGAGGTCAAGAACCATCAATCCGTAGTCTGGAAAAATTTATGGATTTTGGCTTTATAAATTCAATACTCCGAACTCAGTACTTCCCTCCTAAAGATATTTGGTATTCGCCCCTGCCTATTAATTATTATTATTTTGGCCATCTGACTGGAGCCCTGCTAATAAAACTCAGTAATATAAAAGCATCAATCGGTTACAATCTTATCCTTACCACTATTTTTGCCCAAGGTACCACTCAAATATTTTCTTTAATAATTAACATCATTAGACATTATGATAAAAAAATCGCCCAGTTGAAAGCCTTTGTTTTTGGAATACTTGGTGCATTCATGGTTAATTTAGGCGGCAATCTCCATACAATATATCTTTTTACAAAAGGATATCCCAATGACAAGCCCGCTCCCTTTTGGACAATTCTTTCAAAATATAATCCTCTTAACTATTGGTATCCTAATGCAACCCGTTTTATCCCTTTTACCATTCATGAGTTTCCTTCATATTCTTATGTTGTGGCTGATCTTCATGGACATGTTTTTGACATACCATTTGTACTGTTAACTATTGCCATATTATTTTTAATGTTTACTGGTGGCTTCGTGTCATTTCGAGCGAAGTCGAGAAATCTTATGACATTGGGAGGGACTATCTTTCTCGGCTTTATGGTTGCCGTCCACTACATGACCAATGCTTTTGACGGTCCGATTTACATTTTATTAACGATAATTATTTTCTTTTTTATGTTTGGATTTTCTAAAACACTTATCATAAATACCGTTACTCTTTTAATTTCTTTTATGGCCTTTTCCTGGCCGTTTTCCGCGCATTTTACCCCTTTTGTTTCCGGGATTGGCGTTAACTGCGCCCCTGATTTTTTAACAAAAATTGGCAAACTCGGACCATTTCTCTTTGAAGCTGGTAATTGTCAGATTTCACCCTTCTGGATGCTATTTGTTTTATGGGGATTCTTTTGGATTAGTTTTATAATATTTTTAATAATTAGAAGTGTCATCCCGACCATGGTGGAGGGATCTTTTCGGAATGACATAAATAATTTTATTTTAATTCTCTTCTCCTTCGGCCTCTTTCTTACCATTATTCCTGAATTTTTCTACATTAAAGACATCTACCCCGCTCACTTTCGGGCTAATACTATGTTTAAGCTTGGCTATCAGGCTTTTATGATGATGGGGTTGGCTTCGATCATTACTTTTTATTTATTAAAGTCATCCCGACCAAAGTGGAGGGTCGGAATGACGATAATATGGATTTTTTTTGCCTTCTTCATTACTATTTATCCGTTTTTTTCCGTTCCTTCATATTATGGAAACTTACAAAGAGAAGTTGATGTCGATGGATCTTCTTGGCTAATAACCAGTTACCCTGAAGATAAAGAAATTATTGATTATCTGAACACGAATGAGAAGGGGCAACCAACAATACTTGAAGCCCAAGGTGACTCATATACCGATTATGAGAGGATATCTGCCTTTACCGGTCTTCCGACGGTTGCCGGTTGGTGGGTGCACGAATGGCTCTGGCGGGGATCTTCAGACGTAGTCGGAAAAAGAATCCCGGAAGTTGTTACTTTGTATGAATCAACTGATTTAAATAAAACAAAAGATCTAATTAATAAATATAAAATAAAGTACGTGATTGTGTCGCGCTTGGAAAGGGAAAAATATCCTGGCCTTAATGAAGATAAATTTAATACGATAAGCAAACTCGTCTTCAAGTCATCTAATGGTCTTGGAGCTTTATACCAAATAAAATAGACAACGTATTGACAAAAAAAATATTTTTTGCTAACGTTGTTTCTAGAGCATTACTATTCGTCGTTCCCCTTATACGAGCGGTAGTGATGCTCTAATTTTTTTACTCCTTACAAATGATACAACTGAATCGGAATTCTTAAGTTTTTCTTTGCTAATTTCTTGAATTGGTCCTCTAAAAATCCTGCAAATTCTCTCTTATAGCTAGTCTTTTCACCAATTAGTTTGGATCTTCTTGAAAAGATAATTCTGTTCATACTTATTAATATAACAAATCAAGAACCTTTGTCAAGACCTATAGAAAAATACTCTTTGTCTATGAGTCGTCTTATAGTATTTATAAAACACTTTATCTTACTACAACAATATAATAAAAGTTATACAAAGTCTGTGGATAAGTCCACCGAAGCAATCCCAAAAAGACTGATATAATTAATCTTATGAACTTTAGCCTACTTACCTACAATACGCTGTTTAACAAGGCCTACGAAAAAATTGAGACGATCATTAAACAACAAAATCCGGATATCATTTGCTTGCAGGAAGTCCTTACATCTGATATTAATCTCTCAAAATTGGTTAAATTTGGTTACAAATTAGCAGATTATTCTAATTCTTTTATTCAGTTTGGTCATGTATATGGAGTAGCTACATTTTACAATCCTTCTAAATTTGAACTTGTTTATTCAGATTCATTAAAAATGAGTAGTAATCTTACTGAATTTCTCTTTACAATACCTCAACTAATCCTTGGCATCAATAAACCAAAATCTATCCTTCGGACTGATTTTATTTATAGATCTTCCAAAAAAAAGATAATTGTTTGTAACGCCCATCTTATTGTCATCGCTTCAAATTCACTTCGGATTAATCATATAGAAAAAGCTTTAAATTCCATAAATATCACCAAAAAAACACCTCTTATTATTGGAGGCGATTTTAATTATCTTCCCTACCAAAGGAAAAAACTGGAAAATGCTATGAAAAAATATAATTTGGTTGAGGCAACAAAAAATATCAGACAAACATTTTCTCCAAAAGGAAAAAAAGAGGATGTTTCTTTTCTGCAGGGCTTTTTAATGAGAAAAATCAATCATTTTTTTGGTAACCAGATGAAGAACGATTACGTTTTCTATCGGAGTTTCAAAAAACAGAAAACAGAAAGGTTAAACTTCCATTTTTCAGATCACTTCCCTATTTTATCTGACTTTACGATTTAAGTTCGTCTTTGATTCTATTAAATAATTTTTCTATTTCATTAATATAATAATTGAATCCTTTCTTTTTTATTTTTTTATTTTTATATACTTGTCCACCCATCTCATAGCTAAAAATTTTATTTTTTATTTCTCCGCTAAATAATCTGTATACGGTTGAAATAATATATTTGTATAATATTTTTATCTCTCCTTCATTTTTAAACCTACGAAAAGATGCAGTAATTTTAATATTCCTTAAAAATCTTGGACTTACACCCCAAAAATGTGCCCTCTGAATTAATTCATGATCCTCAGCCAAATATAAGTTTTCATTAAACCCTCCCAATAAACCAAAAAAGTTTTTTTCAATAATCATAGAACCTCCTAGTGAAAACTTTTTGTCAAAAAATATTGAAGATTCCGCCAGCATATTACTTAAATCCAACAGGGTTCTATATTTTTTATCTGAAGCACCGCTTGTAAGATATGGTATGAATAGTAAACCTTTATTGTTAATAATGAATTTTTTTAATTTATAAACAAAATTATTACTGATTCTGGAATCTGCATCCAAAAAAAACAAATATGATCCTTTGGAAAATTTAGTTCCATAATTTCTCTGATATGCCACATTCCTTTTGTTGCTGATGATTATTTTGGAAGGAATATTTTTCATAAAATGTTTGCAAACATCTATTGTTTTATCAGTTGATTTTCCATCAACGACAATCACTTCAAAATTTTTTTCTGTTTGATTTAACAGATCTTCCAACAATTTTGGTAAATATCTTTCTTCATTTAAAGTCGGGATTATTATTGAAAAATATGGCTTCATAACTAAATAATTATAACATTTGATAAAATGATCTCATGAGGATAGCGGTTTTTACAGATGCATTTTTACCTCAAATCAACGGAGTAGTCACTCATATTATCAAAACAATAGAAAAGTTTATCGACCATAATCACAAAGTTCTTGTTTTTGCCCCAAAACCGAACAAACAGATTGAATTGAATAAACTAGTTAAGGCCCAGATTGAATTTATTCCAGGACTGCCAGCTATTTTTTATCCTGATTTTTATATGACCAATCCGTTAAGTTATCGTATTTTAAAAACAGTAGAAAAATTCAATCCGGATATCATTCATTTTCATACTCCCCTGACAATTGGTTTTAATGCGATTATTGCGGCTAAATACTTTAAAAAACCCTTAGTGTCAACTTTTCATGCTTATTTTATGGAGCCTGAATATTTAAAAACGGCAGGTTTAGATAAATTAGGTTTAGATGAAAATAAATTTATTAATAATATTGGTTGGCAGTTCGCTCGATTTTTTTATGATCAATCAGATGTTATTATCTGTCCCTCTAAGTGCGCAAAAAAGGACCTGATAAATCATCATTTTACAAAAACCCTTGAAATTATCAGCAACGGATTGGATCTTCCTAATACAAAAGGATCATTTTTAAAGGCTTTTGAAAAAATCAAGTTACCAAAAAAATATTTTCTTTACGTTGGAAGAATTAGCAGAGAAAAAAGCTTGGATTTATTAATTAAATCTTTTAAAAAATTTACCTTAATTAATAAAGAAATTGATTTGGTAATTGTCGGAGATGGGCCGGCAAAAAATGACTTGGAAAAATTTGTGGCAAGTCACAGCTTGAAGAATCGGGTATATTTTTTAGGAGCTATTTCTCATGATTCTTTGATGAAATCAAATATTTTTCCCAATGCTCTTGCTTTTGTCAGCGCCAGCACGAGTGAAACTCAAGGATTAAGCGTCCTTGAAGCTTGTGGATTTAAACTGCCGGTAATCGCAGTAAAAGCACGGGCTTTGACTGAGTTAGTTAAAG
>Ga0209211_10009844_pt1 | contig 12617 bp, 13 predicted proteins | sample RifGroA2_FD_183992 | JGI IMG/M metagenome (GOLD analysis project Ga0209211, IMG submission 183992) | Groundwater microbial communities from Rifle, Colorado, USA - Groundwater A2 (SPAdes) (version 2) | ecosystem: Environmental > Aquatic > Deep subsurface > Groundwater | place: Rifle, Colorado... | reverse complement strand
TGCTGTTTCGTAATCAACTCCGGTGATCGTCATAACGATGCGTTTTGCTCTTTCAACCAATTTTTTATTGGTCATCTGCAGATCGATCATCATGTTTTCGTAAACTTTTCCCATGCGGATCATTGATGCAGTTGTGAGCATATTTAAAACTAATTTTTGCGCTGTACCGCTTTTCATTCTTGTTGAACCCATTACTACCTCTGGACCAACGTATGGACAAATTGCTACATCGACTTCTTTAATATCAAATTTGTTTCTAGGATTACATGTTACATAAAGAGTTGTTGCGCCAAGTTCCTTAGCTTTTTTAACCGCTCCAATTACATATGGTGTACGCTTACTGGCTGCAATTCCACACACAACATCTTTTGAGGTAACTGTTGCTTTCAAAACATCCGCAGCGCCATTTTCTTCATGGTCTTCAGCGCCCTCCTGGGCAACAAACATTGCTTCTCTTCCGCCGGCAATAAATCCTTGTACTAATTCTGGTGGAGTCCCGTAAGTTGGCGGACATTCAGAGGCATCAACAACGCCTAATCTTCCACTTGTTCCAGCTCCAAAGTAAAACAGCCTTCCCCCATTTTTAAATGCTTTAACAATTAGTTCAACAGCTTCTTCAATAAATGGGAGTTCTTGTTCAACCGCCAAAGGAACCAGCTTATCTTCTTCATTTATAATTTTTAATATTTCAGAAGTGGAACTAGCATCGATCTCCATTGAATGCGGATTTCGTTGTTCTGTTGCTAAACCTGCTATTTCATGAAAAAATTTTTCTGTTTCGAGTGTTGAAGACATTATTTTTCAATTTCCAGATGAACAAGTTTTTTCTCTTTTACATTTCTAAGATTTGTCGGCTTGTAGTGGAGATCATAAATTGTCGATTTCTTTATGCGTGGCTTATATTTTGTTTCAGCTTTTTGAAATTCTTCGGTAAGATCTCCCCCTTTAAGCACCATCAAATGTCCTTTATCTTTAATTAAAGGAAGTGCGTAGCGAAGAAGAATAATCAACGGTTCAGTTGCGCGGCTTACAACAAGATCAAAACTGTTTTTGTATTTGGCGATAAATTCAGGGTCTTCTACTCTGCCATTTTCAGCTCTAATATTATTGAGCATTAACTTTTCGATAAACTCTTCAACAGCGGCTATTTTTTTTCCCGTTGAATCAATTAAAACTCCTCGCAAATCGGGGCGCATAATTGCTAAAGGAATTCCCGGGAATCCTCCGCCGGTTCCAATATCGAGAAAGTTTGTACATTTTTCAGGTACATATTTTGCGATGTAAGAAGTGATGAAGATATGATTTTCAATTATAGAATCTACATCTTTCCTAGAAATAAGATTGACAACCTCGTTTTTTTCAACCACTAATTTGGCGAAGTGTGCCAATCGTTCCATTTGTGCTGAATCGGGATTGTATCCGTTCTCCCAATAATAAGATGTGATTTGTTGAAGATATTTTTCTCGAGTATTTCCTGTCGCCATACCGGATCCAAATTGTTTGAAATTACTTGCGCAAATATACCAATAAAATTGAAATATCTGAAGCCGTCACACCTGAAATTCTAGACGCCTGCCCTATCGAACGAGGTTTCACTTTGATAAGTTTCTCTCTTCCCTCAGTAGACAAACTATTTAAGTTTAAATAATTGAAGTTTAAAGGAATGTGAAGTTCCTCGAATTTCTCAACCTTCTTTACGACCTCTTCTTGCCTTTTTATATATCCTTCGTACTTTAATTCAATCTCAAGTTGTTCTATCAGATAATCATTGTTTTTTATTTCTTCAAGGGCTAAATCGTTTTCAGACTTCAGTTCAAGGATTTCCTTCAACTTTAATTCCGGCCTTTTTACTATTTTGGAGATAAAGTCAGATGCGTCCGTCTCACTTTCACCAATTTTCGTCAGCAAAACATTAATTTCTTTTGAGGGAATTTTTATTGTTTCTAATAACCGTCTGCCGGTTAAAATGCTTGCTTTTTTTTCTTTTACTCGCTCAATAAGTTCATCAGTGATAAGTCCGTATTTGTGCCCGTATCCCGAGAGCCTTATGTCTGAATTATCCTGCCTTAGAAGTAATCTGTGTTCAGCACGCGACGTGAACATACGGTAAGGTTCTTCGGTTGATTTATTTACCAGATCATCTATCAAAACACCGATATATGCCTCGCTTCTTTTTAAAACAAACTCATCATTGTTTAAAATTTTTGCTGAAGCGTTTATCCCCGCTACCAAACCCTGCGCAGCGGCTTCTTCATAACCAGAGGTTCCGTTAATTTGTCCGGCAAAATACAGCCCTTCAATTAATTTTGTTTCAAGAGTTAGATCTACCTGATGTGGAGGAAAAAAGTCGTACTCAACGGCATAACCGGGACGAATCATTTCTGCCTTCTCTAATCCTTTTATTTTCTGAATCGCTTCAAGTTGAACTTCAGCAGGTAAAGAAGTTGAAAAACCGTTTAAGTAAATTAGATCAGAATCCAATCCTTCCGGCTCAAGAAATAAGTGATGTCTTTCTTTATCTTTAAACCTAACAATTTTATCCTCAATTGAGGGGCAATAACGTGGGCCTGCACCTTTAATTAATCCCGTAAACATCGGCGATTCGTTAAAACCTTTTTCTAGAATCTTATGTACCGAAGCATCAGTATAAGTAATGTGACAATTTACTTGTGGTAAAAAAGGAAATTTAGAAATATCTGTTCTGAATGAAAATGGCTGAGGATTTTCGTCTCCCGGTTGTGGCTCCAACACTTCCCAGTTAATCGAATTCTTGTTTAGTCTTGGCGGTGTTCCGGTTTTCAATCTCCCCGATTCAAATCCTAATTGCAGAAGACATTCGGTCAATCCGGTTGCCGGCATTTCTCCAAATCTTCCTCCGGAAACAGCTTTTAATCCGGTGTGCATTAATCCATTTAAGAACGTTCCCGAACAAATGATTAAAGCTTTGCAATTTATTTGTTGATTTTCTGAAGTTACAACAGCAGAGACTTTCTTGTTTTCTACCAAAATTTCAACGACCGATCCCTCAACAACTTCTATATTTTCGTAAGACTCGATTACCTTGATTGCCACTTCAGTATACAATTTTCTATCGTTCTGGCTCCTTGGCGACCAAACCGCCGGACCTTTAGAGCGATTTAACATCCTAAACTGTATTCCACTTTGATCGGCAATCAATCCCATTACTCCACCGAGGGCGTCAATCTCCCTAACCAAATGTCCTTTAGCTGTTCCGCCAATAGCCGGGTTACACGACATTCTTCCTATAGCGTTTTTCTCCATTGTAACCAATGCGACTTGCAAACCCATCTTTGCCGAGGCGCAAGCTGCTTCAATTCCCGCATGCCCGGCACCAATAACTACTACATCATAATCTTTGATCAATCTTTTGACTTCCTTTTCATATTAAATCGGGCTTTTCAAGTTCCACGTGAAACTAAATTTTCTTTCTGGAGATGAAATTCGTACATTTTTTCTTTAAGAATAGCATTACAATAACTTTTTTCAGAGTATCCAGCATTGTAAAATCCCGCCTTTTCAAGTGTCTTGATTGAAGCAATATTAGATTCAAAAACAATCGCCTTGATGGTATGAAGTCCCAAATCAACAAAGCAAAATTGAGTAATTTGCTTAATCGCCTTAGTCATAATTCCTTTACCGTGGTGTTCTCTTCCCAACCAGTATCCGATTTCACAAGTTCCGAAATCAAAATTAATTTCCTTCACTCCGATTAGTCCAAGCATCGTATCGTAATCAAGTTGGGTAATCGCGCAGTGGAATTCTTTTTTTTCGTTTTCCATGTCATTCGCAAATTGAATAAAGGAGAGAGCGTTTTCCAATAAATAAGGAGAAGGAACGGTTGCTAAATATTTTACAATTTCAAAATCTTGCAGATATTCATAGATTTTTTCAGCATCGCTCAGTCTAAGGCTTCTTATTTTATATGGGTGAAATTTAATCTCCATAATGTTCCACGTGAAACTTCTTTATTTTCCGATGCAAAATCGGTTAAAAATATTATTTAAAATGTCATCAGTCGTAACTTCCCCAATAATTTCACCGAGTGAATTTTCTGCATTTCGTAAATCAAGGGAAATATATTCGCCACTCAATTTTTGCTTAATAGCATTTGTTGCGTTTTGTAATTCTTGCTTTGCTTTTTTCAAATTTTCATAATGCCGGGAGTTCGAAACTATTGCCGATTGTTCTGTATACGAGTTTCCCCCTAACACTTTTTCTCTAAGTTTTGCAAAAAGATTGTTTATCCCATAACCCGTCAAAGCAGAAATATAAACATCAATTTCTTTTTCTAAGATATTTTCTAAATCTACTTTATTTAAAATAGTAATGATTTTTTCTGCCGAAGTTAATTGAAGAAGTTCTTCTCGCAATTCTTTAGAAACTTTCTGTTGAACATCGTTTATAAACAAAACAACGTCAGCGTTTTTAACCGCTTCCCTACTGCGCAAAACTCCTTCTATCTCTATTTCATTTTTTGTTGAACGAATACCGGCTGTATCATAAAGCCGGAACAAAATTCCATTAATCGAAACTTCTTCACGAATTACATCGCGTGTTGTTCCGGGAATTTCACTAACGATTGCGCGAGATTCTTTTAATATATAATTCAACAAAGACGATTTCCCTACATTAGGGATTCCCACCAACGCCACGTTTACGCCATCACGAATTACTCTGCCAAAGGTATATGTTTCCAGTAATTTATCTATTTCCGAAATAATGTTTGCAATCATAAGAAGAAGTTTATCATGAGCAACAAATTCTACGTCTTCTTCGGCAAAATCAAGTTCAAGTTCAACAAGCGAAGAAGTATCTATTAGTTGAGTCCGCAGCTCATGAATTTTTTTTGAAAGTATCCCGTCAAGTTGATTTCTCGCGCCGCGCAGCGATGCGTCGGTTCTCGCATTAATCACTTCAACTACGGCTTCAGCCTGCGCAAGATCAAGTTTGCCGTTCAAGAAAGCTCGTTTTGTAAATTCTCCCGGCTCTGCAATACGAACGTTAGATTTTAGAAGTAACTCGATAATTTTTTTTGAAATGAATTGATTGCCGTGAGCGCTTATTTCAACACTGTCCTCGCCTGTGTATGAATGGGGATTTCTAAAAACCGAAACCAAAACATCGTCAATGAGATTTTCGTTCTCATCAATAATTTTTCCATAATGAATAGTGTGTGATGCTGCTTCGGCAATTTTTACTCTGCCCAGAAATATCGAATCTGTTGCTACGAACGACCCCTTCCCGCTAAGACGAATAACTGAAATTGCGCCGACACCGGCAGGTGTAGCTATTGCAACGATGGTATCGTTTTGGTTTTGTAAAATCATGGTTTGCAAAAATACAGAAAGCAAAAAGGAGTAACAAGAATTCTAATGATTGATTTTTGAAGTCTGAAGGTTAAATAACTTACCTATGGGTTGCATGATTACAATGATATAAAGTTGCCTTGATAAAGAAATATTTTGTGTGTATGTTGCACCATATCTTTACACATGGAAATAATATGAGAACAAATATCGTTATTAACGAAGAACTCATGGCTAGCGCTTTACACATCAGCGGATTACCAACAAAAAAAGCTGTCGTTGAGGAAGCGTTAAAGCTATTGGTACAAATTAAAAAACAGCAAAAATTAAAAGCATTAAAGGGAAAACTCTCATGGACTGGAAATTTAGAAATGATGAGAACTGATAAATGATTTTTGTAGATTCTTCTGTGCTGATTGATTTTTTTAATGGTAAAAATACCTGGCAAGTAGAAAAACTTGACTCATTGCTCGGTGTAGAAATAGTTGTAATTGGCGACATTATTTTAACGGAAGTACTGCAAGGATTTAAAAATGACAACGATTTTCAAAAGGCAAAAAACATTCTGTCAGAGTTTCCATGTTTTTCAATTTGCAACAAGGAACTTGCACTAAAAAGCGCCGATAACTTTAGAGTTTTGCGTAAAAAAGGCGTAACCATCAGAAAAACTATTGATGTTTTGATTGCCACTTTCTGTATTGAAAATGATTTTACGTTATTACACGGCGATAAAGATTTTGAACCGATGAAAAAATATCTTGGTTTGAAAACAGTAACTGAATAAAAGTATGATTTGGACGGTCTCTTATGAAAAGAATTTCGTGTTTGATTTGTAAAGTAATAGAAGAAAAACATTCTGTACAAGAAAATAAAACGATGATTATTGATAAAGTTTACGGAATCTGGAGAGACAGAGATGTCGATGTGGAAAATTACATCCTGGAAATGCGCATAAATAGAAGTAGAAATGGATTGAACGCTAAACATTACCCACTTTTATCATCACAATATTTTATTTAATTGAGGTTTTAATCAATGGCTTTCAACTTTAACAAATTTACCGTAAAAGCGCAGGAAGTAATTCAAAACGGAATTGAAATTGCTCAAAGTTTCAGCAATCAAATTCTTGAACCGGAACACATCCTTGCCGCATTAGTAGAGGAGAAAGGAAGTGTCGCTGATACCATCATTCAAAAAGCTGGTGGGAATTCCGATAGAATAAAAATAAAAGTGAGCGAATTGCTCGAACGCCTTCCAAAAGTTTCCGGCGCATCAGCGGGCATTGGTGACCATCAAATGTCCAATAATCTTGCAAAACTTTTCGACCAATCTTCCGAAGAAGCTAAGAATTTAAAAGATGAATTTATTTCTACCGAACATCTGCTACTTGCGCTAACCAAGGAATCCGGGAAAGCCGGACAATTGCTTCGCGATAACGGCGTGAGCGCAAATATTATTTTATTAGCTTTAAAAGATGTTCGCGGTACCCAGCGCGTAACCAATCAAAACGCAGAAGATACTTACCAATCACTAAAAAAATTCGGAAGAGATTTAAACGAACTTGCCCGCACGGGAAAACTTGATCCGGTTATCGGGCGCGATGAAGAAATACGCAGAGTGCTGCAAGTACTTTCTCGGAGGACAAAAAATAATCCTGTTTTGATTGGTGAACCCGGTGTAGGAAAAACCGCGATTGCCGAAGGGATCGCTCATCGAATTATTTCCGGCGATGTTCCTGAAAACTTAAAATCAAAAAGAATTGTTGCGCTTGATATGGGTGCGCTTATTGCCGGAACACAATTCCGCGGACAATTTGAAGAACGAATGAAAGCCGTGCTAAAAGAAGTACAAGATGCAAATGGAGAAATAATTTTATTTATTGATGAGCTACACACACTCGTTGGCGCAGGTTCGGTGCAGGGTTCGATGGATGCAGCAAATATTTTGAAGCCGGCGCTCGCGCGCGGAGAACTTCATTGTGTTGGGGCTACAACGCTTGACGAATATAAAAAACATATTGAAAAAGATGCCGCGCTCGAAAGAAGGTTTCAACCGGTTCTTGTTGACGAACCGAGTGAAGAAGACGCGATCTCAATTCTACGCGGATTAAAAGAAAGATACGAAGTTCACCATGGAGTAAGAATAACTGACGGCGCTATCGTTGCGGCTGTTCAACTTTCAACGCGTTATATTTCGGACCGCTTTCTGCCAGACAAAGCTATTGATCTTGTTGACGAGTCGGCGTCTAAACTCCGTATTGAAATTGATTCGATGCCGGAAGAACTTGATTCGCTCGAAAGAAAAATTAAACAGCTCGAAATTGAACGTGAAGCGTTGAAGCGGGAAAAAGATGAAGCTTCGGAAAAAAGATTGGGAGAACTTGAAACAGAGGTCGGTAATTTAACAGAAGAAAAAAATCAACTTAAACAGCATTGGATTTTAGAAAAAGAAAAAATTCAATCTATCCGCTCAATAAAAAGTGAAATTGAACATGCAAAAACCAATGCCGATAAATATGAGCGCGAAGGTGATCTCGGCAGAGTTGCGGAAATCCGTTACGGAACCATCTCTTCTCTTGAAAAAAAATTAAAAGAAGAGACTCTTCTCCTTTCACAAATTCAAACAAATAAAAAAATGTTGAAAGAAGAAGTTGATGCCGAAGACATCGCCGAAGTTGTTGCAAAATGGACGGGTATTCCTTTAAACAAAATGTTGGAAGGTGAGCGAAGTAAACTTATCCGGCTGGAAGAAGAACTGCATAAAAGAATTGTGGGACAAGAAGATGCTGTTGCCTCCGTTGCCAATGCAATCCGCCGTTCCCGTGCGGGGCTGCAAGATGCTAACCGCCCCATCGGTTCATTCATTTTTATGGGAACAACGGGTGTTGGTAAAACAGAACTTGCCCGCGCACTTGCAGAATTTCTTTTTGATGATGAACATGCGATGATCCGCATTGATATGAGTGAATACATGGAGAAGTTTTCTGTTTCGCGTTTAATTGGTGCGCCTCCCGGATACGTTGGTTACGAAGAAGGGGGACAATTAACCGAAGCTGTCCGGCGCAAACCATATTCTGTTGTACTGCTTGATGAAATTGAAAAAGCGCATTCCGATGTATTTAATATTTTGCTGCAAGTGTTGGATGAAGGAAGGTTAACCGACAATCAGGGCAGAACGGTAAATTTTAAAAACACTATTGTAATCATGACATCCAACCTCGGCTCGCACATTATTCACGAACATCTTGAACGGATAAACGAAGAAAATATTCAGCAGATAATGGGAAATCTTCGGATGCTGCTCAGCGATTTACTAAAGAAAACCATTCGTCCCGAATTTCTTAACCGGATTGACGACATTATTCTTTTCAGACCGTTAACGCAAAAAGAGCTCCGCCAAATTGTTGATATTCAAATTGAAAAAGTCCAAAGGATGCTGCATGATAAAAATATTAATCTGGAACTAAGCGATGATGCAAAAGATTGGCTTGCTGAACTTGGTTATGATGTTGCTTATGGCGCGCGTCCGCTGAAAAGAATAATACAACGATATTTGATCAATCCCCTTTCGCAAGAATTGTTACTCGGAAATTTTGCCGGTGGCGATACAATAGTTGTTGAACAGGGAGAAACAGGAAATTTAATTTTCAGCAAAAAAGATTCTGTAACGCAGACTTAAGTCTGCGCTACGATTTTATACTATTTTATAAAAGCAAACAACCATTGCAAATGTAACAAAATAAAAATTAGTTCCATTCCTCAGCTATCATTCTGCGTTTTTAATTTTCTTTTTTATTTCTTCAACCTGTAAGATAAATTCACTCATCTTCTCAACAGGAATATCATTTGCAAAATGGCGCAAGTCGCCAGCGGGAACCGGGCGAAGTTTGTTCAATCCCAGCAATTCCGGTTTCTCTATATTTTTATTCGGTTCCCACTCCATTAAATCGTTTGGCGTGCAGTTTAACGCGATGCAGAGTTTTTCCAAATATTCCGGTTGGAGCGCACTGAAACGGTTGCCGGTAATTCTATACGCCGCTTGTTTGCCAAATCCGTTTTTCATTAAAAAACTCGCGGGAGTGGTTATTCCGCGAAGTTTGAGAAGTTTCTTTAAGTTGTAAGTAAGCATAAGAACCTCGTTTGTAAATAAATAAATGACAAACTATTATTACAATATGGGAAAAATATATTTTATAACAAGAATATGCAAGTCAGTAATGAGATACTATTCTTTAGTAATGAGACTGAATTTTCTGTTACAAGATGATATTATTCAGTAATGGGATAGAACTCTTTAACAACGAGAGATAATTATTCTGTAATAAGATATTCTTCTTTAGTTTTCTGATAATATTATTTTGTAATGAGCGGTTATTCTTGTGTAATGAGAAGAATTGAGCTGCACAAATGAAATAAAAAGGTAAAAGTGCTTGTTTTTGGGCTGAAAAAGAACTTTATTGTTTTGGATATTGCATATTTGAGAGAAATAATTGGACACAGATTTGTTAAGATTTTGTTATGATGTTTTAAGATTATAACAAATCGCAAGGGATCTTAAAAACTCAACGTCCCCAACTTTTTGGCTGAGTTTGACATTTAGGTGTAAGAACTATAAGTTTACACTTGAAAAGGGGGAAATAATATGACGGTTCAAAATATCCAAAAAGATAAGTTACAATTGGATGTAGTCTGTAAATATTAGGACAAATGAAATCCCGTTAGCATCAACAAAAATTATATGAAAACAAATTTCTCCAAATTAATAGTTCTTTTTATCCTCTCTTTTTTCACCATTTCAAACTGCATTGTCTTTAGTCAAAGCAATATTAAAAAGGGGTTTAAGTTTGGACTTGAATTGAAAGACTACTTGACAGAAAATACCGGATCATTCAACAAATCGTTTGGATTTACTTTTGGTGGCTTCACTGCAATAAAACTTTACTCTTTTTCAAAAAGCGACTTATTGCTAAGAACAGAATTTAGTTTTGTAAAACTGCAATATCACAATCCGGGAAATAAAATTTATACGGCTATCGATACACTTGATGTAAACTGGAACGGGCTAAATTATCTGGTCATTGACGAAAAACATTGGTTTAATACTCTTGAATTGGGGTTAATTCCTGAATACCAATTACAGTTGAATGAGAATATTTCTTTAGAGCTTTTTCTTGGTCCATCACTTGGAATCGGAACTGCTAATTCTGACTCAAAACAATCAGACCACAATCATTCCATTTTCGGAGTAGAATCTGGTGGTGGATTTTCTTTAGTTTACCCAACAAGTTTGAATTTTGGTCTTTCGTTATATTTTAATCAAATAGTTTTCGATGTAAGATATCGTTACACCAAATTAAACAATTACAGCAGAAAAACTGATTTTACAAATGTTTATGCTCAGATTGGAATAACACTTTAATTATAAAAGCAAACTCTTATAATTCCTAGCCCCGTGAAGTATTCTATGTATGGTAATGTTCATGGCTACTGCAGTTCCGCGTCAAGATTCTGAAATTAGGGAAATAACAATTTCTGCAAAATTGGATAAGCAAAAAAGTCTGAATTGAGAATATGATTGTTGCTTTCAGCAGCTAAACATTGAAAAACTATCTGTGGAATTAACCAAATAATTTTAGTAACTTTGTGGCAAATGGAGAAAGAATATGACTGTTCAAAATATCGAAAAAGAAGTCCTAAAATTAAATGTAATTTCACGCTCTAAATTAGCAAAGGTTCTCTTATCAAGTCTTGAAAATCTTTCCGAGACAGAAAACGAAATACTTTGGGCAAAAGAATCTTTACTGAGACATGGAGAAATGGTAAAAGGCAAGTTAAAATCAAAACCGGCTAAATTAGTCTTTAAGCAAGCACGTGCACTTTTAAAATGATAGTATCTATTTTCTTTAATGAGCTGGCGGAATCAGAATTAAACGATGCGGCAAGGTACTATGAGTCTCAAATTATAGGATTAGGCATTGCATTTCTTAACGAGGTCGAACATTCCATTAAAACAATTCAACAAAATCCGGAAGCCTTTCCTGTTATTCTAAAAGTTGTTCGGCGAAAAATACTGCGCCGTTTTCCGTATAGCATAATGTATTCTTTTGAAAGTACTTCAATAAGAATATTGGCAGTTGCAAATCAGAAAAGACGCCCATTTTATTGGCGAAATCGCAAGTGATTCACTTCCGTAAACAAATAACCGAAAAACACCAATGACAAAAACACCTGAACAAATTTTAAATACTTGGATGCAAGCCGTAAATAAAAGAGATATTGAAACACTTCTCTCTTTTTATAATAAAAATGCTGTCTTGATTCCAACATTTTCTAATAAGCTATTAACTACTCCGGAAGATATCCGGGATTATTTTGTTAAACTTGGAAACCGTGATGAGCTTAGTGTCTCGTTGCACGAAAAAACTCTGAACATTCAATTAATCAGAAATGATATTTATATTTTATCCGGTATTTATTGCTGGCAGCTGACGATCGACAGAGAATCATTTACTTTTGAAGCGCGGTTCAGCTATACAATTGACGCATCACTTGCAAATCCGATTCTGAATCACCATTCATCTCAAATTCCGCGTATGCTTTAAGATGATTCCGTTTCCTTCTTTTAAAAATTTCTTCTTATTTTAAGCTAATCATTTATGAAAGGTATTTTTATGAAACAATTTGTCTTGTTCCTTATCGCTCTCGCATTTATCTCAAGCGCTTATGCTCAAGTTAAAAATAAAGGGGTGTTTGTAAAACCGAAAAGCGAATACTACGAAGCAAATAAAAAGACAGTAGAAGAGTTTAATAAAAAACCGGTTCAAGAAAACAAAGCATTTAAAGTTGATTTTACCGGTATGGATTTACCAAAATTAAAAAGTGAATTCAAATATGAATGGCACAACGATCCGATTAATCAAGGCATGACGGGCACTTGCTGGGATTTTTCAACCACATCTTTTTTTGAATCAGAAATTTACCGCATCAACAGAAAGAAAGTAAAACTTTCCGAAATCTATACCGCCTACTGGGAATACGTTGAAAAAGCCCGCCGCTTTATTCAGGAAAGAGGCAACTCAGCCTTTGCGGAAGGTTCGGAAGGAAACGCAGTTAAAAGAATTTGGAAACAGTACGGCATTGTTCCCGCATCAGCTTATAGCGGAATGTTACCGGGACAGAAAGTCCACGACCACAGTAAAATGGTTGACGAAATGAACAGCTATTTACAAGGTTTAAAAACTTCAAACGCATGGAACGAAGACGACGCACTCTCAACAATTAAATCAATTCT
>Ga0209211_10009841_pt1 | contig 12618 bp, 4 predicted proteins | sample RifGroA2_FD_183992 | JGI IMG/M metagenome (GOLD analysis project Ga0209211, IMG submission 183992) | Groundwater microbial communities from Rifle, Colorado, USA - Groundwater A2 (SPAdes) (version 2) | ecosystem: Environmental > Aquatic > Deep subsurface > Groundwater | place: Rifle, Colorado... | reverse complement strand
TGTGCTGTGGTGGATGTGGCCACCGCGTCAGGCAAGACCACCAGGCGTGGTTCCTGCGGCTGGGCCTGGATGCGTATCAGTGCGGCACCCATGGCCAGCACAATGACCATGAGCACCGCCACCCCAGCCCACAAGCTTGTGTTGCTGTCGGTGTTTGCGGGCTGCTGGGCTGGCGTTTTCATCCGTATTTAATAAAGATAGTCGCTGATGCGCTGCAACAGGTTTTCGGCCTGTGCCAGTGCGCCAGACTGGTGCAAAGCCTTCGCCATGGCCAGATCGGTCCGCACAATCAGGTCGGATTTGACCTCAAGCCGTTCCATCGCAGTCAGGCCGTTGACCGACTCCGCTTGCTGACTCAGGCGATCTGCAGCTTCCTGGGCCCCCGCCTGCGCCTGTAGCAAGGCCAATTGCACCAGGGCCTGGGCTTTGTCCGGTCCGCTGGCTGAATCCAGTTGGGCCATCAAGGCATTGACGGCGGGCGCAATGGCAGCTTGCGCCTCGTGACCCGCCAGTTGGGCCGTGCTGCGCAGTGCCTCGCCACGTTCTGCAAATTTGCTGAAATTGGCCGCCAAAGACAAGGCGGTTTTCAGGCTTTGGTCGGCCATGCTGCCTTGTCCCAAAAGTTGCTGCATACGGAAATTGAGCGCATGGAACTTGAACAGGGTGGTGTCATTGGGGGCCTGTTCCATCAGATTGGCCAAGGCCGATGCCGATTTTTGGACCTTGGCCCAGCGTCCTGCACTGGCGTGGGTACTGGCCTCGGCCAGTAAAACATGGCCCATGGCAACCATCCACTCGCCCACCAGGAGGCTTCTTTGGTTGGTGTCCGCCACGGTCTTCACGGCATTGGCAGCCAAAGCCAAGAAGGCGTGTGAAACCTCTGGTGCGAGCTGCGTTTGCTGACTCAAAATGACACCGGCTCGGCTCAGCGCCAGGGTACGTTCAGCGGGGTCGGATATGGCTTCTGCCAGGGCGCGCAGTTTGTCGGCCGCATTACGTGCCTTGCCTTCGGGCAGGGACTGCAGCGCCCAGGCCCGGATTTCAAGGTCGGCAAGCCTGACGGCTTGCGCAGCCTGGGGCTCGCCAGCCAAAGCTGGCCTGGCTTTCACGGTGTCAAGGGCCGCGCGGGCGCGTGGTAGTTGCCCCAACTCGGCCAGAGTGCTGGCAAATTCGGCCTCCATCGTCAGTTTGATGGCGGCGGGGACTTCGGTGGTGGCGGCTGCGCCGCCAGCCGTGGCAGCTGCAGGGGCTGCGCCGACAGCCGTGCCGAAAGCCGTGGCAGCTGCAGGGCCGCCACCGCCAGCACCACCAGCCAGGGCACGTTGTGCGGTGGTATTGCCCACGGATTTGGCCAACACCGTAGCCGCGCCCAGCGCCTGTTCCATGCTGATGCCTTTGGCGCCCACCCGATGGCCCCCAATGGCCTGCATCATGGGGTCATTGTCAATATCGGGGTCGCCGGTCTTACCGGTCGGCGCGTCGCCGGATGCACCGCTGCTGTCGGACGTAGCGCTGGCCCCCAGGCCGGTGCTGAGCATCTTGTCTACATTGTCGGCACTGGCACTTTGGCTGGCCTTGTCAGCCCAGGGCAAATTTTGCATGGGCAGGTTTTGGCCGCCTACAAAGGCGCCAGCCACCACGGCCAGGATCCCGGTCGCCCGCATCAAACCGGCTTTACCCTGGAACATTCCCTTGTTTGCCAGGCCGTATTCGGCTTCCAGTTCTTCGCGTATTTTGGCCCGAAGCGCATCTTCCAGCGCCCGCCGTGTATTTTTCTCGGCTTCGCTCGTCTCTCTGGCCGCCTGCATTTCAATTTTGGCACGTTCCTGCTGCATGATTTTTCGCTTCAGCAGAAAGGCTTCGTCCACCTTGTCAACAAACACGCCGCAGGCAGGGCATTGGCGGTTTTCAGGCAGAACCACCTGCTGGTTGCAGGCCGGGCAGGTAAAGTGTTCACTCAAGCTGCCTGGCCTGACCGCCTGTAGTGCCAGCAAGGGCACGATGCTCAGGACCAGACCTGAATTGGCAAACTGCACTTTGGCGTGTTCGCAGCGTTCGCTTGCCACGGCAGCACCAATTTTGACCTTCGGGGCTTTGCGCAAGGCATTGGACAGTGTCTCGATTTGCTGCGGCGTCAGACTTGTTTCATGCAAAGTCAACTGCTCAACCTCCACTTGGGGAGGCAGTGCGATGAAGACATCAAACAGCGGGATATCGGACACCAGGGGTGCGGTTGACTCGGACATGATGGATGGGGCGTGCCAGAATTGATCAGAAACGCATATTACAAGCAGAATTCACAAAATGGCCTTGTCGGCAACGCTTTGCCGGAGATTCCCCCCAAAATTACAAATTGGGCGCCAGCAGGCGCTGCAGGTCGCGCTCATGCATGCCGCGCCGTGTGGCCAGGTCCTTGAGCTGGTCGTCGCCGATTTTGCCGACATTGAAATAGGTGCTGTCGGGGTGGCCAATGTAAAAACCGCTGACACTGGCCGCCGGGTTCATGGCCAGGCTCTCAGTCAGCGTCATGCCGATGTCAGGGCACTGCAACAGTTCAAACATGTCTTTCTTGACACTGTGGTCGGGACAGGCCGGGTAGCCGGGTGCCGGGCGGATGCCCTGGTATTTTTCGGCGATCAGGTCGGCGGCCGCCAGCGCTTCGTGGGGTGCATAGCCCCACAGGTCGGTGCGCACTTTTTTGTGCAGGCACTCGGCAAAGGCTTCGGCCAGCCGGTCGGCCAGTGACTTGAACAGGATGGCGCTGTAGTCGTCGTGGGCCGCCAGAAACTGTGCTTCCTTTTTTTCGACGCCCAGCCCTGCCGTGACGGCAAAGACACCGACGTAGTCCTGAAGGCGCGGGCCGTTGGGGGCTTTTGCATCCTTGGGCGCCACAAAGTCAGCCAGGCAGCGGCTCGGGCGCATCACGCCGTCAATTTCTTCCTTGGCCGCTTGCTGGCGCAGGCCGTACCAGGTCATGGCCACCGTGCTGCGGCTCGCGTCGGTGTAGAGCTCAATGTCGTCGTCGTTGACGCTGTTGGCGGGGTACAACCCGACCACCGCATTGGCGCTGAGCCAGCGACCTTCGATGATTCTTTTCAGCATGGCCTGGCCGTCGGCATACACCTTGGTGGCTTCAGGGCCGACCACTTCGTCGTCCAGAATGGCGGGGAACGGCCCGGCCAGATCCCAGGTCTGGAAGAACGGGCCCCAGTCAATCAAGCCCGCCAACTCGCCCAGATCAAAGTTCTTGAAGACACGTCGGCCAATGAATTTGGGTGGTGTGGGTCGGTAGCTTGACCAATCCACCGGCGTTTTGTTGGCGCGGGCTTTGGCCAGTGGCCATAACGGGGTTTGTTTCTTGTTGGCATGCTGCTGGCGCACGCGTTCGTAGTCGGCATTGAGCTCGGTGACAAAGTTGGCGGCGGCTTCGCCCAACAGGTTTTGTGCCACACCCACACTGCGCGAGGCATCGGGCACGTAGACCACCGGGCCGTCATAGTGCGGTGCAATCTTGACGGCGGTATGGACCCGGCTGGTGGTGGCGCCGCCAATCAGCAGCGGGGTTTTTTTGCTGCGGAAATAGTCGTCTTTCTGCATCTCGGCTGCCACGTAGGCCATTTCCTCCAGGCTGGGCGTGATCAGGCCCGACAGGCCAATGATGTCGGCACCCTCGGCCTTGGCGCGTGCCAGGACCTCATGGGCCGGCACCATCACACCCATGTTGACCACGTCAAAGTTGTTGCATTGCAGTACCACGGTGACGATGTTCTTGCCGATGTCATGCACGTCGCCCTTAACCGTGGCGATGATGATCTTGCCCTTGGTCTGTACGTCACGCCCAGCGGCTTCGTCCAGGCGTTTTTCTTCTTCAATGTACGGAATCAGGTGCGCCACGGCAGACTTCATCACCCGGGCGCTTTTGACCACTTGCGGCAAAAACATCTTGCCCTGGCCAAACAGGTCACCCACGATGCTCATGCCGGTCATCAGTGGGCCTTCGATCACATGCAGCGGCCGCCCGCCCTTGGCGGTGATGGCCTGGTAGGCTTCTTCGGTGTCGACCACAATGAAGTCGGTGATGCCGTGCACCATGGCGTGGCTCAGGCGCTGTTCCACGGTGACCGGGTGCTCAGGTGTGCCGCGCCATTCGAGCTTTTTGGACTCGTCCTTGGCGGCACCCTTGGCGCCCTCGGCAATTTCCACCAGGCGTTCGCCAGCATCCGGGCGACGGTTCAGCACCACGTCTTCGACACGCGTGCGTAGCTCGGGCTCCAGGTCGTCATAGACACCAACCATGCCGGCATTGACGATGCCCATGTCCATGCCGGCCTTGATGGCGTGGTACAAAAACACGGTGTGAATGGCTTCGCGCACCGGGTCGTTGCCGCGGAAACTGAACGATACATTGGACACACCACCCGACACCTTGGCACCCGGCAGATGCTGCTTGATCCAGCGCGTGGCGTTGATGAAGTCGACCGCGTAGTTGTTGTGCTCTTCGATGCCGGTGGCAATGGCGAAGATGTTGGGGTCAAAAATGATGTCTTCCGGCGGGAAACCCACCTCGTCGACCAGGATGCGGTAGGCGCGTTCGCAGATCTGGATCTTGCGCTCATAGGTGTCGGCCTGGCCCTGTTCGTCAAACGCCATCACCACGGCTGCTGCGCCATAACGGCGCAGCAGTTTGGCCTGCTGTTTGAAGGCCGTCACACCTTCCTTCATGCTGATGGAGTTGACCACCGGCTTGCCCTGCACGCAGCGCAGGCCGGCCTCAATGACGCTCCATTTGCTCGAATCAATCATCACCGGCACGCGCGAGATGTCGGGCTCGGAGGCGATCAGGTTCAAAAAGCGCACCATGGCGGCCTGGCTGTCGAGCATGGCCTCGTCCATGTTGATGTCGATGATCTGGGCGCCGTTTTCGACCTGCTGGCGCGCCACGCTCAGGGCTTGCTCGTAGTCGCCATTCAGGATCATGCGGGCGAAAGCCTTGGAGCCGGTGACGTTGGTGCGCTCGCCAATGTTGACAAAAGTCGCTACCTGAAACTTTTGGGACAGATCTTCAGCTCTGTCCCCAACAGATTGAAGCGCATCGGCAGTCGGCGCGACGTCGATCGTCAAGGGCTCCAGGCCGGACAACTTCATGGGGGGAACAACAATTTCAGACATGCAACTCACCTGTGGAAAATTAATCAGGTGAGCGTCGTTGTGAGTATCCAAGCCTGACAAGCTGCTTAAGCCTGCTGCAACGCTCCTTGGAGACCCCGGATTTTAGGGGTTTTGTGTTGGGATGGGTTTGCAACCCTGGCAATTTCGCAATGACCGAACTCTAACGGCCCGCACACGGAATTCAAACGGTTGAACAGTTGGTTCTTGACAATCAAAAGTTGTAAATCGACTGCGTCCAAACGCGACCTCGCCATTTGTGCCTTGCCAGAATTTGTTCAAAGGCGCTATTATGAATTCCAGCAGGACACTCGACACCAAGTCATCTTTTTTGACCTTAAGAAAGAAAACCAATGAAAAAACTCAAAAAAATTTATGTTTGCCCTGGTGTTTTTTGGGTCGAGGTTCCGCAAGTCGAAGTTTATGTGCTGTGCGGCTGTCCGTCTGATAGTGTCAAACATATGATCCGGCGTGGCCTGATCGTGCGCACCGAGGCCAATGGTGTGGTGTTTGAGACCGGCCCAAACGTGATTTTGCTGTCAGATTTGATGCTGCAAAACGGCATGTTTTGCAATATGGCCGAGTTTCCGGTCTTGCAAATGCTTTACCGCCAGGGTATGGGCATTCCCGGCCACGTCAACAACAAAGGCAGCAAACCGCTGATCGTTGGTTCACGCGAACAAGTCGAGGCACAGCTTCAGTACATTTACCGCGGCAACTACGGGCTGGTGTCTGAAGCTGAGCTACAAGAAGCAGGTGCCTCTGAGACCCAGGCGGCTGAGTTGATGCAGATGAAACTCAAATTTGCTTTCGGAAAAATTCGCGCCAGCAGCGACTTTCTGGACACTTGCGTCGTCAACGACGCGCGCGTCGAAATCCGCAACGGCGTGGGCGTTCGGCGGCTTAAGGTCAACGTTTTTGAGTTTGACTACAAAGATGAAAAGCTGACCATAGACCTCAACCTCAAATTTGGAGAAATTTACCGTTCACCCATTTCGCTGGGCTGCCACCATGTCAAACGTGAATATTTTGCGGTCATTCACACTGGCGAAGGGGACGGCTGGGACACTGAACGCCCCTCCATGTCGTCCATCCTGATGTTCCAGGGAAAAATTTACCTGATCGATGCCGGGCCAACCATCATTCAAAGCCTTGAAGCGTTGGGTATCTCTGTCAATGAAATCGAAGGCATTTTTCACACCCATTCGCACGATGACCACTTTGCCGGTTTGCCGGCGCTGATGCGCACGGATCGCCGGCTCAAATACTATGCAACGCCCATGGTGCGTGCTTCAGTCGCCAAAAAAATGTGCGCCTTGCTGTCCATGCAGGAAGCTGACCTGGATCATTACTTTGAAATTTGCAGCCTTGAATTTGACAAGTGGAACGATGTCGAGGGGCTTGAGGTACGTCCAATTTTGTCACCGCACCCGGTTGAGACCTCCATTTTCCAGTTTCGAGCGCTCTGGAAAGATGGCTTCAAGGTTTACGCCCATTACGCAGACATTGCCTCTTTTGGTGTGATTGATGGCATGGTCAAAAAAGATGCCAACGGCACAGGCATTTCGCAAGAGTTTGCCGATCGCGTCAAGTATGCCTACCTGGAGCCCGTTGACCTGAAAAAGCTGGATATCGGTGGCGGCATGATTCATGGGTCAGCCGAAGATTTTCGTTGCGACAGTACGAAAAAAATCGTTTTGGCCCATACCTCCAACAGCGCCATGACAGATGCGCAAAAAGAAATTGGCTCGGAAGCCGCCTTTGGTACGGTGGATGTGTTGATTCCTTCATTCCAGGACTATGGTATGCGCTCTGCGTTTGGCTACCTGAAAGAAGATTTTTCAAACGTCGCTAGTGCGCAGTTCCGAATGATCCTGAACAATGAAACGCCAATTTTGAACCCTGGCACGATCATCATCCGCGAGGGTGAGGTAACCGACCACATCTATTTGTTGCTCAGCGGCTATGTTGAAATGATCCACGCCAGCAGAAACATCAAACGTCAACTGGTTGCCGGCACCATGGTTGGGGAAATATCGGCCTTGCGTGAAAAGCCTTCACGCCACACCTACCGTACCACCTCTTACGTGCACGTGCTGAAGATATCGGCCAAGCTGTACCGCGACTTTGTTCGCATCAACAACGTCTACACCCAGATTGAACGCTTGCAGCTTGGCTGGAATTTTCTGGCTGAAACCTGGTTGTTCGGCGATGGCATACCCTACACCACCCTCAACCTTTTGGCCCAGGGATTGACCCTCAAGCCTTACCCGTTTGGCCACCGATTTGATCTGACCCACGGCAAGCACCTGCACATGATCAAAAGTGGCGACGTGGATCGGTTTAGTGGTGACGTATTGGTTGAAAAATTACGGGCAGGTGACTTTTTTGCCGAAGAGTCGGTCATTGGGGGTGAATCACCAGGCATCAGCTTTTGCGTGTCATCAGACGCAGAAATTTATCATATCGGCGCAGAATTGCTGGTCAGCGTGCCAATTTGTCGCTGGAAAATGCTCGAGGTCAACCGTCGGCGTGCGCTTACAACATCCATTGTGAAGTGAGCCCACCCGTATGCCGATCAAAACTCGACACCAAAGTTGCGCCCTGATCCTGCTCGTATTGGCCGCAAACGCCAGTGCCCAGCAAGCCGTTGATGCCGGTGCCTTGCAGCAACAATTGCAACGCGAACGCTCCCCTGCCGTACCTGAATTACCGAAACCCGTCAAACCCAGCGCCGCACAAGCCCCAGCGGCGGTCGGACCAAGCTTTGCGGTGTCGGGCTTCGCATTTATTGGCAACACACTTTTAAGCGAGGCGCAATTACAGGCAGTGGTTGCCAACTATGTGGGACAGAACCTGACTTACGCCGAGCTGCAAGGAGTCGCTGCCGCTGTTGCTGACGCTTACCGCGAAGCCGGATGGGTGGTTCGCAGCTACCTGCCACCGCAAGAAGTGAGTAATGGCAGGGTCAGCATTCAGATCGTTGAGGCGCAGTTCGGGCAGGTTGTCGTGCAGAACACCGATGCGGATGTGGCTTTGCGGGTAGAGCCTGAAATCCTTAAAGACCGGGTTTTGGCAGCCCAGCGCCCCGGTGAGCCAGTAAACACCCTGCAAATTGACGAAGCGCTTTTGCTGCTGGAAGAATTATCGGGTGTCATTGTGCAGGGCAAACTTGCGCCGGGCCAAAAAGACCGTGAGACCGATCTGGTGCTGCAAACAGTCAACGCACCTTTCATCACTGGCGATGTACGAATGGACAACACTGGTTCGCGCGCCACAGGCAGCACCCAACTCAGCGGCGATGTCACTCTGGCGAGCCCGACACGGGTGGGCGATGCGCTTGATCTGAACCTGATGCACACCCAAGGCAGCGATTACGCCCGTATCGCCTACCGGCGCCCTTTGGGGCTGCACGGTGCCGTGGTGGATGTGAGTAGTTCATATTTGAGATACAACGTTGTCGAGGTGGGTTTTTCGGCGCTGCAAGCCAGTGGCAGCGCCAGCACTATGGGTGTGACACTGGGCTACCCGCTGCTACGCACGCGCTCTACCAACCTGACAGCCGCGCTTGGCGCGGAGCGCAAGCACTATGTCAACGATGCTGGCATCAACCCAGTGTCTGACTATCGTATCAATACAGTCGGTTTGAGTTTGAGCGGTCAGCACAGCTTTGGCGGCAGCGGCCTGACCACGGCCAGCCTGAATTTCACCACTGGCAAGGTTGACTTGTCCAGTTCGCCCAGCGCTTTGGCCGATGCCACGGGCGCGCAAACGCATGGCCAATTTGGCAAACTGCGCTATCACATCAGCGGACAACAGCCCATCAATGAACGTATCTCGCTCATGGCCACGCTGAGAGGTCAGATGGCCAACAAAAACCTCGACTCGGCAGAAAAGTTTTATCTCGGCGGCGGCAGTGGCGTGCGGGCCTATTCGTCCAGTGAGGCGGCGGGCAGTGCGGGCCAATTGGTCAATATCGAACTGCAAACCCGCTTGTCAGCCGAATTCAACCTGGTTGGCTTTTATGACTGGGGCCGCGTCCAAGTCAACACCGACAACGCTTTCCCGGGAGCGCCCTTGCAGAATGGTGCCATTTTGAGGGGTGCCGGGCTGAGTCTGGGTTGGTCCAACAATGAAAATGCCGAAGCCCGTCTGATCTGGGCTCAGCGCATTGGCCGCAACCCCAATGCGCTGGCCAACGGCAGCGACTCCGACGGCACGCTGGTCAAACATCGTTTCTGGCTGACCGCCAGTCTGTACTACTAACGCTTGAGCACCATGAACAAAACCTATCGCTTGGTCTGGCGTGCCAGTGCAAACGCTTTTGTCGCCGTGGCCGAGTGTTGCCGTGCCAAAGGCAAAGGCGGCGCGCGTGGCAGTGCACTGGTTTTGGCTGGTGTGGTCAGCAGCCTGCTGTCAAGCGGCGCAGCGCTGGCAGCACCGGGCCTGACCGAACTGCCAACAGGTGGAAAATTAGTAGCGGGTAGCGCAAGTATCAGCGGCGCTAACGGCCATTTAAGCATCCAACAAAGCACGCCACGGGCGGCGATCGACTGGCAAAGCTTTAACGTCGGGTCGCAAGCCCAGGTGCAGTTTTTACAGCCCAGCGCAGCGTCTGTCACGCTCAACCGGGTGCTTGGCGGTCAAGCCAGTGAAATTTTGGGGCGTATCCAGGCCAATGGGCAAGTTTTTCTGGTCAACCCCAGCGGCGTGTATTTTGGCCGTGGCGCATCGGTCAATGTGGGAGCGTTGGTGGCCACCACGCACAGCATCAGCAATACCGACTTCATGGCGGGTAAAAATACTTTTGCACGCCTTGGCAGCACCGGCTCGGTGGTGAATGAAGGGCAGCTCAGGGCAGCGCTTGAAGCCGGGCTGGGCGGCTACATTGCCCTGATGGCCCCCGAGGTGCGTAACCAGGGTGTCATCGTCGCGCAACTGGGAACCGTTGCTTTGGCCTCTGGCGAAAGCATCACGCTGGACATCAGTGGCAGTCACACGCTGGCTGGCCTGACGGTGTCGCCGTCTCAGATCAAGTCATTGGTGGACAACCGGCACCTGGTCGAAGCACCCGGTGGCCTGATCATCTTGAGCGCGCAGGCGGCCAATGCGCTGCAAGGTGGGGTGGTTAAAAACAGTGGTGATCTTGAGGCCAGCGGACTGGTGCAGGACGGCGGGCGAATCAGGCTGGTGGCGTCCGACCAAATTGATGTCGGGGGAAGTTTGCGTGCCAATGCTGCACCCTCCAGCAACGGTGACGGTGGCAGCATTACCGCCATCGCCGACCTGAAAAACCCAGACAGTGTGACCATGGTCAGTGCTGTTATCAGCGCCAAGGGCGGCGATTTGGGTGGGCAAGGAGGTTTTGTTGAAACCTCGGCCTCGCGCCTGAAAATTGACAGCCCAACTCGGGTTGATACCCTTGGTGCCACCGGCAATGTCGGGATGTGGTTGCTGGACCCCGTGAACATCACAGTTCAAGCGGTTGGAGGGGATGTCACTGGCAGTACTATCGCCACCGCTTTGCAGACCACAGACGTCACGCTTGACTCAAATATTGGCAGTTGCACCGGTGTTGCCTGCGGTGTGTTGGGTGGGACTGCTGGTGACATCACTGTAAACGACGCAATTGCAACCACTGTGGATGGCCTGCCAACCACCTTGACGCTCAATGCATTCAAGAATATTGCCATCAATGCGGCGATCTCGAACGCAGGGGCATCTGCGCTCAATGTTGTCCTTAACAGTGATAGCACTCGCAACGGCATCGGCGGCGTTACCTTAAACGGCACTGGAAGTATTGCTACCAATGGTGGCAACGTAGAGCTGTACGGAAACTCCATTGACTTGCAGGCGGGATCGTCGATCAATACTACTCCAGTGGCGCCTTTTCCCAGCGGGGTTATCGCACTTATCGGCAACGCCATGACTATTGCTGGTGCTGTCACCGGAAATGCCGATCTGAATATCATGCCGCTAACGGCCAATAAAACCATTGGAATCGCTGGTGGCGCCGGCGACATTCAACTCACGGCAACGAATTTTTCAACCGATTTCTCAAATACCTTTTCCGGTATCAACATTGGCGACCTGACCACGGGGACCATCACAGTGGGTGCTGCTGGCGTAACCATCGCAGCGGGGGCCGGTGTCCCCGTAACATTTCAAACTAATGCAGGCATGGTGCTAAATGGTGGCTTGAATGCAGCCGGATTGCAGTTGAATCTGTTTGATGGTCTGGCGTCGATGTCCTCGTTCAGCGGTAGTGGCAATATATCGGCTGCCACACTCTTTCTGGCAGGCAGTGGAACTACCCAATTTCTGTTGAACACAGCAATTGGCAATAACGTCACAACCTTGGTTGGATTGAACGGCAGCGGCAATCTCAGTTTTTACAACAGTACAGCGCTATCTGTAGGCAACATTTTTGGGCTTGGTGTTGCCACCGATGGGCTGATAGATATTCAGACGCTCAATGGCAATTTGACGGTGACCCAGGCGATTACAACGACCAGTGCAGCAGCGAATGCCATTACTCTGAACGCCGGGCGCGCTGAGACTGCGCTGACTGCTGGAGCAAGCAACATACATATTACGGGGGCTGGCACGGTGACTGCTGCCGCTGGTATCGCTAAACTTTATTCCGGTAGCGTAGCAGGCAGTACCGGCCTGACCGCATTGGTTGGCTCTGGCAGCGGCAGATTTCGCTACAGCAGCGACGAGGTCACTTCCAATTTCAGTGCGGCCTTATCAACGGGACTCAATGCCATTTACCGCGAATCGTCGGCTATCACCGTGCAGCAGATGGCCGTTGTCAGCACTTATGGCACGGCCTTTGCGCCTGTGGGTTACGAAGTGGCCGCAGGAACCCTGCAAAACGGCGACATCAATGTTGGCACTATCGGCGCAACCTTAGGGTCGAGCGGGTCCGCCGCCAGCCCGGTCGGTGCATATGACTTATCCATCACCGGGTTGTTTCCCTACAGCAGCCTGGGCTATGCGCTTACAGGTGCCACCAACACGGGTGGTCACACCATCACGCAGCGCCCAATCAACCTGACGGCGAATGCTGGCCAGACGAAGATTTACGGCAACACCGACCCAACCCTGACCTACGCAACCGAGGCCAATGGCATCAATAGCGGCATCGTCGGCAGCGACACCTTCACCGGTGCGCCGACCCGTGCAGCGGGTGAAAACGTGGGCAGCACCTACGCCATCGGTCAAGGTACTTTGGCCAACAGCAATTACTTGATCAACTTTGTTGCCGACAACTTTGCCATCACGCAGCGCCCAATCAACCTGACGGCGAATGCTGGCCAGACGAAGATTTACGGCAACACCGACCCAACCCTGACCTACGCAACCGAGGCCAATGGCATCAATAGCGGCATCGTCGGCAGCGACACCTTCACCGGTGCGCCGACCCGTGTAGCAGGTGAAAACGTGGGC
>Ga0209211_10009840_pt1 | contig 12618 bp, 10 predicted proteins | sample RifGroA2_FD_183992 | JGI IMG/M metagenome (GOLD analysis project Ga0209211, IMG submission 183992) | Groundwater microbial communities from Rifle, Colorado, USA - Groundwater A2 (SPAdes) (version 2) | ecosystem: Environmental > Aquatic > Deep subsurface > Groundwater | place: Rifle, Colorado... | reverse complement strand
CGTAAAGAGCTTCGACCATCGCATTGCTGCCTCACCGCTGACATCTTTTCCCCTGGCGGTGAACTTGAAGAGGTCGAGATAGGTGGACGACGCAAGGGAACTGATGGAGGATGAAAGGGTCCCCATGGCGGAAGCAAGGACGCCGGCGACAACGAGTCCGGCTATTCCCGTGGGAAGGTTTTCGATGATGAACTTCGGAAACACCTCATCCGAGGCGCTCAGGCCGAGCTGTTGGATCGACACACCGCCGTAGAATGCATAAAGACAGAGGCCGAGGATCAGGAAGAAGGCGAATTGCAGCACGATGACGGTGGCGTCAAGCATGAGCGCGCGCTGGCTGTCCCAGCGCGATTTGCACCCGAGGAGACGCTGCACCAGGAGTTGATCTGTGCCGTGGGAGGCCATGGTGAGAAAGGTCCCGCCCAGGATACCGCCGACGAGTGTATACGGTGTGGCGAGGAAGTCCCAGAGATTGTCTCCCAGCGTAAGATTGATGAAGGCGAACTTGTTGGTTCCATGGGCAGTCGCGAAGCTGACGACATCTGCCCAGCCATTCGGAAGCTGGTGAATGATGATCCCCATCGCCGCCGCAGCGCCGCTCAGATAGATGAAGAGCTGCACCACATCCATCGCGACGACCGCCTTGAGTCCGCCGAGGTACGTATACGCGAGAGTGAAGACGCCTATGAGGAGAATGCAGGTCGAATAGTCCAGGCCCGTGATGAGGTGAACCGGAATGGCGGTGGCGAAAAGCCGGACGCCGGATGCGAGAACTCTTGTCACCAGGAAGACGGAAGACGTGAATTTCCGCAGGGACGTTCCAAACCGTTTGCCGAGGAAATCGTACGCGGTCTCGAGATCCCCCTTATAGTACGCGGGGATGAAGACGACGCTCACCAGCAATCGGCCGATGAAGTAGCCGAACGCAAGCTGGAGAAAATGCATGTTGCCGGTATAGGCGAGACCGGGAATGCTGATAAACGTGAGGGTGCTGGTTTCACTTGCGACGATCGAAAAGCCGACCGACCACCACGACATTTCTTTGCCGCCAAGGAAATAGTCGCGCGTGCTTTCCTGTTTGCCGGCAATCCACGTCCCAATGACCGTGACACCGATGAGGTAGACACCGACGATGGCATAGTCCAGGCCCGAAAAACCCATATCATTCTCCGAGGGGGCGGTGCAGGAAAGGCCCGGCAATGGTCCGGGGAGGGACAGGCAGCCGGGAAAGGGTGAGAATCTTACGCCTTGAGCGCTTTGGCAACCGTGTCATGAATGCGGAACGCCCGGTCAAGGCGGGATATTCGAATCATTGAGAGGACCTTTTTCTGCAGTCCGGCCAGCTTCACCACTCCTCCGTTTTCCCGCATCTTGCGCTCTGCGATCAGGAGGGCGCTGAGCCCGCTGCTGTCACAAAACTCAACATCAGTCAGGTCGATGACAAGGTTCTTGGTCTGACGATTGCAGAGAACGAGGAATTCGCCTTTGAGCTCCGGAGAGACGCTGGCATCAAGCTTGCGTTCCTTGATCCTGAGAATCGTCGCATCACCGTTTTTCTTCACTTCAAATTGCATTGCATCCTCCTCTTGCCATGGCGACCCGCCGGGTGGGACCTGATGACGATGGCACGGTACCGCTAGAACATTTCAATGCACTTCAGCAACTGGGAATACACGTGAGTGAGATTGTTTGATTGTCCGGTCTGAACCTGAAAATTGTAGAAACTGTCAGCGTACGGTTTGACGAATCCGATGCGAAGCGGCGCTGCTGATGCGCGGCACAGATAGGAGCTTGGCAACGCGAAGCGAATATTAAGGTCCAACGCTACATCGAATGTACTCTTTTTCATCTTTCGAAGCAACTCTGCCCGGGGAAGGAACAACGCGTTGAGTTCCTCCGGCGTGAAAATGAGAACGGAAAATCCACGGTGGTCGGGGAGCGATGAAACCCCCTCCTTGCGGGCAACCAGCGTCACCTTGCTCGTATGAAACCGCTGGGCGAGAAACTTCAGAACGCCTTCAATGCTCGACGCTTCACTGGCGGACTCCGGCAAAAAGACAATCGGTCTCCTTGCCTGGGTAATCGCTTCTGTAAAGCGTACAATGGGATCCCGCGCGGTGCGAAAATGGAACCGCGCAAAGAGGGTGCCGATTTTCAATCTGTTGGCTTCGAACATGCCTGTTACTCGAACTCCGAAAAATTTGCGATGACAGCTCCGACCACCGGCAAGCGGAAACGATAAGGCATCATCGTACGGAACGACCCTTATCCGGATTTGAGAAGCTTGATAAACTCCTCTTCTTCAAGCGTCCGAATTCCGAGCTTCTTTGCTTTGTCGAGCTTGGAGCCGGCGTCCAGGCCGACGATGACGAAGTCTGTCTTGGTGCTGACACTGGAGGAGACGTGCCCGCCACGCTCTTCGACGAGTGCCTTGGCTTCTTCGCGTCCATATGCCGCGAGCGTGCCGGTCAGGACGATCGTCTTTCCCGTGAAGGGCGTCTGGCGTGTGCTCCGCTTCTTTTTCTCTTCCAGCGTCAAACCCGACTTCGCCAGGCGCTCGATGATTTTTCTGTTATGCTTGTCCTCCAGGAACCGTGTGATACTCTCAGCGATCCGCGGCCCTATACCCTGAACCGACTGAAGCTCTTCAAACGTTGCATTCTTCAGCGCTTCCATCGACTGGAACCGATCCACGATCAGCTGAGCAACACTGGTGCCCACGTGCCGGATACCCAGAGCGAATAACAGCCGGCCGAAGGGGCGCTCCTTGCTCTTTTCGACAGCCAGGAGCAGATTCTCAACGCTCTTCTCGCCCCAGCGATCGAGCTTGATGAGAGCCCCTCGCTTGCGATGAAGCTCGTAGAGGTCTGCATAGTTGTTCACATACCCGAGAGCCGCAAGCTGATCAACGACAGCTTCGCCGAGACCTTCGATGTCCATTGCGCCGCGGTGTGCGAAGTGCTCAATGCGACCCCGCAACTGGGCCGAACATTCGCTGTTTTCGCAGTAGGTGCTTGCTTCTCCTTCCGGCCGGGAAATCTTCGATCCACACTCAGGACACTCCGAAGGCATGGTAAACGGCTTCGTTCCACCCTTCCGCTTTTCCTTGACAACCGAACTCACCTTCGGTATGACATCCCCCCCTTTTTCCACCACAACCGTGTCTCCGGGGCGAATATCGAGTTCTTTGATATAGTCTTCGTTGTGGAGGGTGGCCCGCGAAACGGTCGTGCCGCCCAGAAATACCGGATCCAGCTCTGCCACAGGCGTGATGGTTCCCACTCGCCCCACCTGCAGCGTTATTGCTTTAAGCGTCGTCGTTGCCTGGCGGGAAGCGAATTTAAATGCGATGGCCCAGCGGGGGCTTTTCGCTATGGTGCCCAATCGCTCCTGATGTCGCAGGGCGTCCACCTTGACCACGACGCCATCGATGTCGTAGGGAAGGCTGTCTCTGCGCGTCTCCCAATCTCTCCAGTACTCCACGACGGCTTCGACATTCCTGCAGATCCGCGTCTCGCGACTGACCGGGAATCCGAGATCACGGAGTATCGCGAGGTTGTCGTGATGACTCGTCAATGTGCCGCTGCCGGCACGGAGGTAGTAGGCGACAAAATTGAGTGGTCGCGAGGCAACGACTTTGGGATCCTGCAGTTTAAGCGTCCCGGCCGCGGAGTTTCTGGGATTGATGAAGAGTTTCTCCCCTGCCAGCTCCCGTTCGGCATTCATCCGTCGGAAATCGTCGCGCTTCATGAACACTTCCCCGCGCACCTCGAATTCCGCCAGTCCCTTCTTTTTCCCCATGAGGCGCAGCGGAACGGAGCGGATCGTTTTCAGATTCTGCGTGATGTCATCTCCCTGCGTACCGTCTCCGCGTGTTGCCCCGCGCAGAAGCATGGCATCGCGGTACACAAGACTCACGGCTACCCCGTCCACCTTCAGCTCGCAGACATAGCGGTAGGTCTCGTCGCCGAGAGCGGAACCGACACGACGGTCAAAGTCCCGGACTTCTTCCTCGTTGTACGTGTTCGAGAGGCTGAGCATTGGCACGTCGTGGACGACCGTCGGGAATTCCTTCGTCGGCTGTCCCCCCACGCGCTGGCTTGGCGAATCGGGCGTCACCAGGTCCGGATGCGCTGACTCAAGGTCCAGGAGCTCGCGCAGCAGGCGGTCATATTCTTCATCGGCGATGGCCGGCTGCGCGAGGACGTAATATCGATAGTCGTGCTCACGCAGCTGCGCGCGAAGTCCTTCCAGACGTTTGACGATGCTCGCGCTACCTGCCATGACCTTTCAGTGATGCTATTGAGGTTGCTGGACACCGGATTGGGTAATGAGGAGGTTGCGCGCCACCGCACCGCGCCGGCCGAGGGCTCCGAGTTCCTTCCCGTTCAGACGAAATGTTGCAGCGGCGGCATTCCCCATGGAGATGACGAACTGGTCTTTCGCGGCCCAGCTTCGAACACGTCCGGCTGGAAACAAGTACTCGCCCTTGCGAGCGCCATCGATCACCAGGGAAATCCAGACTGAATCTGTTGTCGTCATTTCAAGCCGAAGACTGTCGATCACGGGCGCCGCCTGGAGCACCGGCGGAGGTGCAGCTTCAGGCTGGGAGACCGCGGCCTCCGATTCGTGAATCGCACGGTCAAATGGGACTTTGGAGAGAGGTGCCTCGGTCGGCGCAGGTTCCCCGCGATTGGCAAGGTAGATGACGGCTGCCACCGCCAGCAGAGCTACCACGGCGATCAGCATCGACGGAAACGAGACTCCCGGAGCCCGCGCGACGGTATCTTCGACGCTTCGTTCAACCTTTGGCGGCGGGGTCTTGCCGCGGTTCACCCATACTTCGGCTGCTGAGCGAATTTCCTGGTTGACGGCGTCATACCGTCCAAGTGTCTCGTCACCGTCAAGGCCGATTGCCCGCGCATAGGCGCGCAAGAACGCGCGGATGTAGGCTTGCGGCACAACGGAGAATTTCCCCGCCTCAATCGATTCGAGCATCTTTTCGCTGATGCGCGTAATCTCGGAAATTGAAGCAAGGGTGATCTGCCGCTGCTCGCGATACTTCTTCAGTTCCTCGCCAAATGACTCAAGGCTCATACTGCTCAGGTATTGAGTGCGTTATGCGGTTGTTCAGAAGGAGGGTTATGACTCTATCCGAAAAATGGTAGCAATTATTTCACCGATTTGCAATGATGCGCCCCGACGTCCCATACAGAGCCGCAGAGGATGGTCTGTCTCAGGATCCGTCGCGTTTTCCGTCAAAAACTTCCCGCAGGACGTTCGACAGCTCTTCCATCTGATACGGCTTCTGAAGGAATCCATCAACAAGATTATGAAGGGCGGACGGCTCGAGACTTGCGTTGCTGTACCCCGTCGAGACGACGATCTTGAGGTCGGGCTTCGCTTCTTTCAATCGCTCAAAGGTTTCCTTCCCGCTCATTTTCGGCATGTTCATATCGAGAATTACGGCGTCAAACCGCGCCTTTTTCGCGACAGCTGCGAGCGCCTCCAGGCCGCCCTGAACAGCTTCCACCTTGTAGCCGAGATGCTCAAGCATCCGGCTGATCAACTCCCTGACGTGCTCCTCATCGTCGACGACGAGGATCCGCTCGTCTCCCTGCCGGAGTCTCTGGTTCTTCAGTGTTCGTTGGAATTTTTCCCGGTCGGCCAGGAGCGGGAAAAACATCGAGAACTGTGAACCCAGGCCGGCATCGCTCTGCACGGAGATGAACCCTCCGTGGGAGTTTACGACTCCGTACACCACCGACAATCCAAGACCGGTTCCCTTTTCCTTGGTCGTATAGAATGGCTCAAAGATTCTTTGCTGGGCCGCCTGGCTCATCCCGATGCCGGTATCACTGATCACGATCGACGCGAATTCCCCGGAACGCGCCTCACCGAACACCGTGGTGGATTGAACTTCCGGAGTGACGACTTGACTGCTGATCAGGATGGTTCCGCCGTTCGGCATGGCGTCGCGGGCGTTGATCAGGAGGTTGAGAATCGCCTGCTGGATCTGGCCGTCGTCGCCTTTGATGATGGCCACATCATTGCCCAGCACTTTCCTGATGACGATACTCTTGTCGATGCTCCGCTCAAAGAGCCGGAGCGTTTCTTCGATGATGTCATTGACGAGGATCGGACGAAACTGAGGCGTGCTCTTCCGCGCGAAGGTGAGCAGCTGACGTGTCAGGCCGGCTCCCCGCTTCGCGGCGGTTTCGATAATGTCCGCAAAGTGATACCACGCGTTGTTCTTCCGCATCTTGCGTTTCATGATTGCGGTGGAGCCGAGAATCGACGTCAGGATGTTATTGAAATCGTGCGCAATGCCGCCGGCCAGGTTTCCGATGCTGTCGATCCGCTGCGCGTGCATGATCTTCGATTCCAGTTTTTTCTTTTCGGTGATGTCACGCGCTGCAACACGAATCAGTGAAGGCTTCCTGGATGCATCGTAGATGATCGAAGCACTCACGCTCACATCAATCACTTCGCCTGCCTTCGACACAAGTTGCTCCTCGAGTCCCGAGACACTGAGATTCTCGTCAAACACCTCCTTCAGAAGCTTGAGGGCTCTTTCGTGGTAGAGAGGAGGGTACATTCCCAGGAAGGAATGTCCGACGAGTTCATCTTTCCGGTATCCGAGGCGATCGGACTCGGTCTGGTTGCAGCTGATGATGACGCCATCTTTGTTGACAATATGGTACATGTCCGGTGAGTGCTCGAAGAGGTCCATGTACCGTACTTCGGAATTTCTCAGCTCTTCAAAGAGCGTCGCGTTTTCCAGCGCCACGCCGATCTGGTTCGAAAATGCGGCCAGCAAACCCAGTTGCTTTTCCGGTATGGCTGTACGGTCCCTGCTTGCGACGACTAGGACTCCGGCGAAATGGTCTTTCACTTTGATCGGAACCGAGCCCCACGCTCCAATGACGCCAAAAGACCAATCGGATTTCGAGGTCCACTTCACGCCCCTCCTTCTGACACGCGGGAGACGGGCCCAGAGAATGTCTTTGTCGTCCGCTTCCGTGTTCGGCTCAATTACATGCTGCGGCGGCGGCACGACACCATCAGACTGCCTCAGGATGAGCTTTCCTCCCTCGACGTGATAAATCCAGACGAAATCGACTTCAAGTAATCTCCGGATTTCCCGGATCGCCTCCCGAAGAAGGACGTCGATCTCAACAGAATGAGTCACAGCCTCTGCGATGGTGTTCAGTGCAAGGAGCTCACGCTTTTGCTCTTCGAGCTGCTGGCCGTATTTCAGCGTGAAGAACACATTGATGAATCCGAAGATACCGGTGGCGATGATACTTCCGAAGAGGAGCCAATCGATGGTCTTTCCGACTGCGAAGAGGCGAATGCTCACGATCGTGGCCATGGTGACGACCACCGCCGTGGATGCGACCACCTGAGCCTGTTCGACAGGGCCCAGGGATGTACGGAGTTTGAAGAGCTTTCTTAGTTTCATGCCAGGGTGCGACCCTTCCTCTCAAAAAAGTACCACGACGGGGCTTCAATAGCAAGCGAAGCTCATCGAGGACGGATCATACGTGCGCTATCGGGGGAGATACTGCTTGAGGAGTCCGATGAGGTCCTGCTTGTCGTAGGGCTTGAGCAGACATGCCGTGGCCCCGAGCTCTCGGGCGACTTTCTTCGCATGGAAATCATCGATCGCAGAAAAGAACACCACAGGCGTCGCGGAGATGCTGGGAGAGTGACGAATCTTGTCGAGCAGATCGAAGCCGTTCATATCCGGCATACGGAGATCACTGACGATGAGATCCGGGCGATATTTCACGAGGAGCGAGAGAGCCTGGTCGGCGCTCTTGGCTTCCTTCACCTGGTACCCCACTTTGCGCAGTTCCGCAGCCATGCTCCGGAGCCAGATGGGCTCGTCGTCCACAACGAGAATTTGCTTTTTCCTGGTTTTCATTTTTCCGCTGCCGTTTTCAGTCAGCACCAAGGTACAGAGACCTGCGCAGGAAGTCAACCGGTGCGCGCACCGCATTCAGAAGTACGGTCGGTTTCTCCAACGTAACCGCTTTGAAAATGATTCCCCTTTTCCCTACCTTGTGATGCCGCTCAACCATTTCACCACCAGGATGACCAATGGACAATCGCAGAGAGTTCCTGAAATCAACCTTGCTCGCGGGCGCGTCACTCAGCGCGGGCCTTCCCGGCCTGCTCGTCGCTGAAGCATCGAGCCGTATGAATTCCAACGCGCGTATGAAACTCCGATTCCGCCCCTATACGCTCGAATTGAAACATGTGTTTACCATCGCAACAAGCTCACGGACGACGACGCCGGTGGTTCTCACCGAAATCGACTATGACGGCATCACCGGCTACGGAGAGGCTTCCATGCCTCCCTATCTTGGCGAATCCCACGAGTCAGCCACCGCGTTTCTGTCAAAAGTGGACCTCGGAAAATTCGAGAGCCCTTTTGATCTCGAGACGATCATGGAATATGTCGACGGCCTCGCCCCCGGGAATCCGGCAGCCAAGGCCTCGGTCGATATTGCGCTCCACGACATGATAGGAAAGATCATGAACCAACCCTGGTATCACATCTGGGGTTTCGACAGGAAGCTGACTCCCCCTACCTCTTTTACCATCGGCATCGATGAGGAAGACGTCGTCCGTCAAAAAACCAAGGAAGCTTCGGAGTTCAAGATTCTCAAGGTCAAACTGGGCCGCGATACGGACAAGATGATGATCGAGACGATCCGGTCGGTGACGGACAAGCCGATCACGGCGGATGTGAATCAAGGATGGAAAGATCGCTCCGCGGCCCTCGAAATGCTACACTGGCTGAAGGAGAAAGGCGTCGTCCTGGTCGAGCAGCCGATGCCCAAGGAGCAGGTCGACAACAACGCGTGGCTGACCGAAAGAAGCCCTGTGCCGATCTTCGGCGACGAAGCGGTACAACGGCTTCCCGATGTGAAAAAGGCTCACGGCGTCTACAGCGGCATCAACATCAAATTGATGAAAAGCACAGGCATGCGCGAAGCCCACAAGATGCTGGTACTCGCGCGGTCGCTTGGGATGCAAGTCATGCTCGGCTGCATGACCGAAACCTCGTGCGCCATTTCTGCCGCTTCGCATCTCTCGCCGATGGCCGATTTTGCGGACCTTGACGGGGCACTGCTCATCAGCAACGATGTGTTCGACGGGACGAAGGTGATCGACGGGAAGGTGACGTTGATGGAACGACCCGGGATTGGCGCCGTAAAAAAATAGCACACTGGCAACACAGATGTAACTGACACTCACAGATATTTAGTTTAGTCTGTGTAATTCTGTAGCATCTGTGTCTTCTGTGTTCCATTCTCAAGGCTGATCCTCATAATCGCACACTGACTACACGGATGTTACGAGACTGACACAGGAGAAAACCCTATAAAATATCAGTGGAATTCTGTAGCGTCTGTGTTCTCTGTGTTCGATTCCCAAGGCTGATCCTCATAATCGCACACTGACAACACAGATGTAACTGACACTCACAGATATTTAATTTAGTCCGTGTAATTCTGTAGCATCTGTGTCTTCAGTGTTCGATTCAGCGCATCATCATTTCCTGGGAACTTCCGGGATTTTTGCAGATCCAATATACCGCCGGGCACGGACGAAGCTCTTCCGGAGCCCTTCGCTGAAATTGGCAGCAGTTGAATCAAAGCTGTTAAACTTGACCCACGAACCGCCGGGCGTGTGAATGAACTGTCTCTTCTCAAGGTAAATTCCGACGTGAGAAATGCGCTCGGGCTTCTCCGACGTTCCCTTCCGTCCGAAGAAAACGAGATCCCCCTTCTTCAGGTTCTCAAACTCTTCCCCCGGCTCAATCTCGTCTCCACCCTGAGCCTGCTGGTCCGCATCGCGGCTTAACTCAAGGCCGTTGAGCCGGTACACCATCTTTGTGAATCCCGAACAGTCCATCCCCTTCGGAGATGTCCCTCCCCACAGGTAGGGAACACCAAAGAGCGTTTTTGCCGTCTTCTCCACGTTCTCCGCCGTGAGTTTCCGGGATTTTTTCCAGCTGACAAAATCTTCGACATTCGAGCTCTCTATGTAACCGGTGGCTCCATCCGGAAGTTCGACGGAGACCCACGAGCCGTTCGTGCCAAGCCGCTTCATAAGATCTCCCGCCACGGCATCTCGTATCGGTTGGGCATCTGTGATCGGTTGTTCACGCACGACGGAGAAGTAGGCGGTCACGATTACCCTGGTCGCCTGCTTCCAGGCCTCGATGCCTGCTTCGTCGGTGATCCTCATCGCGTTCGATTCCAGCCACCCCATGTATCTGTCGGGCATCTGAATATAGTACCACTCCCCCTGCTTTTTCATCAACCTGACCGCCATTCCCATCATCGCCTGCGATGCCATGCCGCCCGGATGACGCGGAGTCGTGCGCACGTTTCCCACACTCACCGCCACGATCCCGAATCTTTTGTCGCCGAATTGCGGATCGGGAAGAACCTTGATGCTGTCGAGCACCTCCCCTCCGAAGATTTTTCGGATCGCAGCCAGGGCGTCGTCCCTGGCCTCTGGATTGTCGACCTCACCCTTCACGACGACAATGCTCCCCTGCTGGAGACAGCCGACCTGGAAGATCGCGACCCGGTCATCGGGCGCGTAGCGCGCCTTGAGTGAATCGAGCACGGCCGCAGCGGGAGAATCAGGCCTTCGCGACGGTTGGCATAAAAGAATGAGCGGCAGAATGGACACAATGGCCAGGAAGATACTGAGACGTGTTTTCATGATGGCTTTCGTTCGGTCGGGATCTGAATGGTTGTGATGGAATCAGGGTCGTGATCGAAAAATATACCGCGAGAGTTTTTTTCACTCAATTATTTCTTTTGAACACCGGCGGAGAGGTCATCGAGATATGCGCGGATCCGCTTTTCCGCTAGTTTCAGATAGCGGGCATTTTTCTCGTATCCGACATAAAGCCTTTTTGCCTGCAGAGCGGCGATGCAAGTCGAGCCGCTCCCGGCGAAGGGATCGAGGACAACATCACCGGAGAAGCTGTAAAGCTCAATGAGCCTGCGCGGCAATTCGAGAGGAAAAGGAGCCGGGTGGCCGATGCGCCTCGCCGATTCGGAGGGAAACGTCCAGATGCTCTTGGTGTACTCGAGGAATTCGTCCCGCCCGATTGTGCTTTTCTTCGCTTCCCTGACCCGGGAATAGGAGCCTTTGGAGAAGATCAGGATATACTCATGGACATCGCGCAGCGTGGGATTGCTGGCCGATCTCCAGCTCCCCCATGCGGTGGAGGGACCGGCGCTTCCCGCCTTGTTCCAGATCAATTCGCCCCTCATGAGAAAGCCGAGTTTGATCAGATCCTCGGTCAGGAATGCGTGAAGCGGAATATAGGGCTTGCGGCCGATGTTTGCGACATTGACACAAGCTCTCCCGCCGTCGACGAGGACGCGGTACGTTTCTCCGAGCACCCGGTACAGTAGCGCACGGTACTCGTCGAGCGTCAGGTCCTCATCGTATTCTTTGGACACATTGTACGGAGGAGACGTGATCATGAGGTGCACGGAGTTGTCCGGCAGCTCCGTCATCGATTCACTGCTTTTCCGAAAAATGCGGTTGACGACGCTCTCGGGCAGAGCCTGCTCGCGGGCGGCCGCAGGCAGGACTGCCGCGGCGTTGTCGTAGAGACGACTCTTGTAGAACCGGGACGAGTCGTGGCTGATACGGCCCGAAGTGCCGAAGGACGACGTCGCCGTGTTCTTTCGCGTTCGTTTTTTCACTGATGCAAGGAAAGGTCGGTAAGCGTTGAGATCTGAAACGGTGGGTTGAATCTACTTCATATCGGCAGGAACAGCAAGCTTTTTCTGGAGCCAGCCGGAGAGATCGGAGAGGCTTTGCTCGCTGATGGTGTGGGGAATGGGATATTCTTTGTAGGTGACATCGGCTGACGTTTGTTTCAAGAGTTCGGCAGCCCGCCGTCCGTGCTCGATCGGAATCACGGGATCGTGAATACCGTGGGCAACGAAAACCGAAAGTCCGTGAAGCCGGTTCCATGCGAACGAAAGGTTCGTGTTTTCCGGAACGTAGCCGCTGTGAGCGACAATTCCGCGCACCAGGCCCGGCGCCGTCAATGCCGCCGCGAATGACATGACACTTCCCATGCTGAAACCGAGCAGGAACATCCGTTCCCCATCGACGGGATAGCCGGCTTTCATGTCGGCGAGAAACTGGATCAGCTTGCGGTAGCTCGCATCGAATTGCTGCAGCACGGGGGAACCGACCTCACGCAGGTCGTACCACGTATATCCCCCGGATTCATCCTGGAACCGAAACGGAGCCCGGGCGCTGATGACGAAGAACCGCGGATCGAGATACTCGACCAGGCCGAGCAGGTCGTCCTCGTTCGTCCCCCGGCCGTGGAGCAATACCAGCACCGGAGGCTTTTCGGATCCGGTCGTTGAAGGAGGTCTGATCTTATGTATGAGCGTAGTGGAAATGAGATTCATAGATGGTGCGGTTAGAAAAATACGAAATACTAAATCCGAAATCCGAAATAAATCCGAAGCACGAATGAAAGACTCTCACCTCTTCACCAGGGTAGGATTTGGAGTTTCATTCGAATTTCGGATTTTTGTTTGACCAATG
>Ga0209211_10009839_pt1 | contig 12619 bp, 12 predicted proteins | sample RifGroA2_FD_183992 | JGI IMG/M metagenome (GOLD analysis project Ga0209211, IMG submission 183992) | Groundwater microbial communities from Rifle, Colorado, USA - Groundwater A2 (SPAdes) (version 2) | ecosystem: Environmental > Aquatic > Deep subsurface > Groundwater | place: Rifle, Colorado... | reverse complement strand
ATATTAAACACTGGCTGGGCATGCAATGATTCTACCGGAACCAAAATCACCCACGCGTGTGACCGGATTGCCGACCGTTGATCCGACGGTTGTGGTAATCAAAACCTCCCCGGAGACGGTGCTTGAGGACATTCAGCAGGGGATGGAACGGGCTGGAATCGCGTCTGCGTTGGACAAAAAGGCGACGACGATTCTCAAGGACAACATCTCCTGGCATTTTCCATTTCCGGCTGCCAACACCACACCGTGGCAATTGGAAGGCACCATCCTCGGACTTCGCAGGAATGGATTCAGCGATCTCGTCTGCGTCCAGAACATGACGGTCGTGACGGATGCGTTCAAGGGCGAGGATCTTAACAAGTACGTTCCGCTTTTTCGGAAGTACCATATTCCGGTGAAGTTCAATTTTAAAGCAGAAGACATGAAGTGGGTGGAGTTCAAGCCAAAAACTCCGCTCCTCGTTCTCGATCAGATCTATCCGGAAGGGATTCGCATACCGGAGTATTTTCTGGGGAAGAACATCGTTCATTTGCCTACCGTCAAATGCCATATCTACACAACGACAACCGGAGCAATGAAAAATGCTTTTGGAGGCCTTCTCACGACGTACCGCCATTATACGCACTCCTGGATTCACGAAACGCTCGTCGACCTCCTGGCAATTCAGAAGGAGATCCATACCGGAATCGTCGCCGTGATGGATGGGACGACGGCTGGAAATGGGCCGGGGCCGCGCACGATGTATCCGGAAGAGAAGAACGTCGTGTTGGTGAGCTCGGACCAGGTGGCCATCGACGCCGTCGCAGCGAAGCTGATGGGATTCGATCCGTTGTCGATCAAGTACATCCGGCTTGCGCACGAACGGGGGCTGGGATGCGGCGACCCGAGAGACATCAGGATCATTGGTGAGGATATTTCCAATGTGAACTGGCGCTTCTCGGTCGGTGACAATGCGGCGAGTCTCGCCGGAGATCTGCTCTGGTTCAGTCCGCTGAGAAAATTCCAGAATATTTTCTTCAGGACGCCGCTGGTTCATCTCTTTATTTTCGGATCGGAGGCCTACCACGATTATTACCGCTGGCCTTTGAAGGATCGATGGGTATTTCGGCAATGGCTTCGTTCGTCACAATGGGGCAAGTTGTTCGCTTCGTACGATCCCCCCACACGATCGTAGGAGCTTCGATGCAGGCTCGATTCACCCTGAAGGCGCGATATTCCGTAATCTCCGTATTCCGATGAGCAGCAGAACCAAGGCCGAGCTTTTTCTTCTCTCGATAACCCTCATCTGGGGGAGCACGTTCGCGACATCGAAGTATCTTCTCTCCAGCATTTCCCCCTTTTTTTATATCGGTATTCGATTTGCTCTCGCGGCGTTGATCCTTTCACTTCTCTTTCATGGCCGTGTCAGGTCGATGACGAAGAATTCGTGGAGGAAGGGTGCAATCCTGGGTTCCCTTCTCTTTTTGGGATTCGCGCTGCAGACAGTCGGACTTCAATACACGGGAGCTTCAAAATCTGCCTTCATCACAGGGATGATGGTCGTCTTCACTCCGATTTGCCAGCTGATTATTGAACGCAGACCGCCAAAGATTGGAAATGTGATCGGCATTGTTCTCGTTACGTTCGGGCTCTACCTTCTGACGTCACCTGCCGGGTCAGAGTTCAATCTGGGCGACGGGCTGAATCTTGTTTGCGCTGTGGTCTTCGCTCTCTACATTGTCTACCTCGATGTGTACTCCAAAGGCGAAGACCACGTCCAGCTCACCCTCTCCCAGTTTCTGGTCTGCACGTTGCTGGGTCTGGGGGCAGCACCGTTCGTCGAGTCTATCACCTTTGTTCCATCGACAGGTGCGATTGCTGCCCTTCTGTATCTTACCATTTTTGCCACAGTGATCGCCATTACCGTGCAGGTCCGGTTCCAAAAGGACACCACGCCCACAAGAAGTGCAGTGATTTTCTCAATAGAGCCGGTTCTAGCGGCATGGTTTGCATTTCTCTTGCTGGGAGAACTACTCGGACCAATGGGACTGGTCGGGGGTGGAATGATCGTCATGGGCGTCCTCGTCTCGGAACTTTCCCCAGGTTGAAGGTTTTCTCCTGAACAGGAGGAGATCATTCTGTGTCCATAGGGTGCTTGTTCCCCGACACACGCCTGACGGATGCCTGTAAATAGTACTTGTGTTTTAATCGGGTAAGATTTACCTTTCACACGTCAAATGAGAAATCTCCGGCGATTCATACTCTCGATCGTGATTGCGGTGCTCGCAGCGGGCACAGTTCTCGCGATAGTTATCAAAGATCGTCCCACCGCACAGAGCAATGGCTCTGATGTAGTGGTCCGATGGGCGACCGTTGATGAATCAGGTGTCCAGAAGTTCGAAATAATGCGCCGGTCGGGATGGTCGGGTGATTTTCTCACGATTGGAACCGTCGATCAGCTTCGGGGAAACGGTTCGACGTACGAATTCACCGATAAGAGCGCCTTCAAGGGAAGCGGCGGTCTGTATCAGTACAAAGTCCGGATCGTGAATGGACAAAGCCCTGCTCCGGAGACGGAAATCGTCTCGGTTTCGCACGTCAGTGATGTCACGAAGCGTACGTGGGGTAGCATCAAGGCGATGTTTCGATAGCACATAAACCATACGATTCTCAGCGAAGCGATACGTTGTTATCGCTTTTTTTGTTTTTGGAGGCATGAAGTACCCGCCGCTCATTCTCGCATCGCAGTCGCCGCGACGAAAGACGCTGCTTCGGCAAATTGGCCTGAAGTTCACGGTTCGCCCAAGTGCGGTTCGGGAGAATCTCCTCGACCATGAAACTCCTGAGCACAACGCCAGGCGGATTGCACTCAGCAAAGCGATGAAAATCGCGAAGGCCTGCAAACACGGAGTTGTTATCGGTGCCGACACGATCGTCGTGCTTCGTGGGAAGATTCTTGGGAAGCCTCGATCGCACGATGAAGCGAAGCGGATGCTCAGGTCGCTCAGCGGGAGTATGCACACCGTGTACACCGGATTTGCGCTCGTCGATGTGGAGACTCATAGGCGCATCGTCGACATCGAAAAAACAAAAGTATGGTTCAGGAAATTGTCGGAGGAAGAGATTGAAGAATATGTAGCGTCGGGATCGCCGATGGACAAGGCAGGTGCTTATGGCATTCAGGATGACTATGGAGCGGTGTTCGTGGAGAGAGTGGAAGGCTGCTTCTACAACGTCGTCGGTTTTCCCCTCACCCGTTTCTATAAAGCACTGCAGGTGATGATTTGTGAGCGGTCAAACAACTATAGAGGAGTAAAAGGCGACGATGCAACAAAAGACGAGAGTGCTGATCGCAAAAGCAGGTCTTGATGGACACGACAGGGGAGCCAAGGTAGTGGCTGCGGCTCTCCGGGATGCCGGCATGGAAGTTATTTACACGGGACTTCGCAAGACACCTGAGATGATCGTCGAGGCAGCTCTTCAGGAGGACGTGGATGCGATCGGCATCAGCCTGCTGAGTGGTGCGCATATGACAATCTTCCCAAAAGTACTACAGCTCATGCGAGAACAGGACATCACCGATGTTCTCCTCTTCGGAGGAGGTATCATTCCTGAAAAGGACATCCAACAACTAAAGACGCTGGGTGTCGGCGAGCTGTTCACTCCGGGTGCTTCCACAAACGACATCGTTGCCTACATTCGGAAGTGGAGCACCGAACATCGAACCGAGGTGCGTGTGTGAGCAGTACGTGAAACGAAGATTCCGCAAAACAAAAAACCCGCTCGGATCAGCTGAGCGGGTTTTGTGTTTCTTAGAGAGGCAGAAATTAGGGAGCCTTCTTTACATTGACAGCCTGGAGGCCCTTTGCGCCTTGTTCAACTTCGAATTCTACAGTGTCGCCCTCTTTGAGCGTCTTGTATCCTTCACCGTTGATAGACTTATAATGCACGAATACGTCTTCACCGGTGCTGCGCTTGATGAAGCCATATCCCTTCGCATTATTGAACCACTTCACTGTACCTTGTTCCATAAGGTGACTTCTTCCTTATAGGTTGAACATGCACACCTAATTTTTGTCTCTCAAAAACAAAAGATGTCTTGCTGTGCCCGACACCCTTCATTAAGGTTGTTGTTCACGCCCTCGCAGAACTTATGAACTACATCCTGCCGAGAGAGACAGCCAAAACCACTTCTGTTGAAACAAAAACGGTGTTGGTGAATTACACTGCGAGTATAGCACTTGCCGAAACAAAAATCAAGTCCCCGCCTTGCCGGCGGGCCGTAGCGGCGAGGTTTGCGGATGTCTCCCGAGGAAGGGGGAAATAGGGGGGCGTAAGATTCCGGTCTATGGTTGACGCTTTAATCGATTACATGCCAATGACTTTGCCGCCCGCGGTGTCGTCAGCCTGACTCATCTATCCAGATCCCGAACTCGCCTGTGTCCTCTTCCGGTTGTGAGGCCTGATCGCGTGGGATCGTGTGATCGGTTATCAGGCGGACCTGGTTGGCATCGAAACCAAAGAGATCTTCTGTGGAGAATATTCTCTCAAAGTCTTTGGGGGAGAAAAACAGGTCAAACTTCTTGGAGCTTTCGTTCAATCTCTCCAGGTAGTAAGGTGTATTCTCATCGGGGAAATTCGGCCGCCAGTCTTCCGCAAGTTTCGAATTTTCAACAATCTTCACACCTGCCTGCGTGCCAGTGACATAGTAGGAAACGCGATCCCCCGGCTTGATGATAATGCCCGACCGCTTCGCGACTTCATATGCAGCGGAGGGTTTCCGTTGGCCGTCACGCAGGTCTGCTTCGTATGACTCGATGGAGTCCCGAATAGTCTCCGTCCGACAGAAATCATACACCTCCCAGTTGTGATTCGTAATGTCCTGCGCCAACGAAACATAGAGTTTGTGCATTCCCCCGATGTCTTCCTGGAGAAGACAGTTGATGCAGAGTGCGATGTACTCTTTCGCGAACCGCTCGAGCGAGCGAGAAATGAGCGAACTTCCTTTGATCGTCAATCGATCGGAGTAATCAAGCAGAGCGTAGTTCTTCTTCCGGTAGCTCACCATCTTCTTGTACCGACCCGCCAGCACCAGGTTGATGCCGGTCGGGAGCGAAGCAGAAAGCCTCTCAATGAATGCTTCTTCCTGACTCTCGCCTCGGACATTGTCCGGCGGGATGAAGAAAATTCCGTCGGTGTCAGCCTCAATCACTCGGCCGTTGTACATCTCCACTTCATGAATGATCGTTCTGAGGAGCGCCTGCCCGACCGACGTGATCCGGTCGGCCTGCTCGAAGTCATTGAAAAGCCCGCGTGCATAGCCTAAATAACCATAGAAAGAGTTGATCAGAATCTTGAGAGATGATTGAAAAGCATCCAGCGATTCGCGTTCCCGCTCACTCTCCGTAGTTTTCATCCGGCGCTTTGCTTCGAGACGCGACGCCGTGAGGACCTGGAGCAGCTGAGTAAACGTCCCGAGCTCGTCGGAGGAGGGCTTGATATTCTGCGTGAGCATGATCGAGGGGTACAGCGATTCGATGTCGGCAGAGAGAACGTTGGGCAGTATTCCCGTGACGAAAATATCGGTATAGCCGCCAGAATGTTGAGTCCCGGTCTGTGTCTTCGGAACAGAATGCTTCTGCCGCACGTATTCGCGGAGCATCATCTTTTCGATTTTTGCGGCGCTGCCGGACCGGAGAAGAGCATCGAAGGCGAGTGGTACCATCCGAGCTTGAAAGAAGTAGCTCGGTGTGAGGTGGCGGCTGAGTGTGCTGATGTCAGTGCACTCGGAGCGGAGACGCACCACCAGTGAATCCGCCTGTTCCGAGGGAGTCTCTGAGGTCTGGCGCTGGGAGGCAGCGGGATGTTCTTGTGTCTGAGGGAGATTGAGATGCTGCAACAAATATCTCAAACCGTACTGTTCAAAAGGCCTTTTGGATGAAGCATAGGCATGGGCAAGAGACTTCGTGTCGAGCAGATGACGCCCTGCGATCTCATAGACGGCATTCTCGGAAGGCGATTCGAGAGGATTTCCCCTTGGAGAGAACGATCGCAGGGCCGATTGATCTCTGCCGAGAGCAAGATCGAGCGAGTGCAACTCGGATCGAAGTATGAGGTAAGGGAGGACCTGATCGAAGAGATCGTGACCTTCGATAACATCCGGATCGCGCTCAGCGATCGCTGTGGCAACTCCCCGGAGGATTTCAGGCTCGGACAACTTGCGTCCATCGAACGTTTGTTCCCATCCTGTATTGTCGGTCAATGCGGCTGCGAGTATTCTGTCTTCGGTTTTGCGGGGATCGCTCCGCTTACCGGCCTTCGAATGTGCCGCGATTCTGATCTGAACTCTGCGAAGTTCGTCGAAGGTCATCTCCTTGAACAACGTGACACCCGATTGGAGGAGATACTGCGACAGAGGATCCGGCTTCAGAAGGAGCGGGTCGATCTCGGAGTAGTGACTTGCCCGTTTCAACGCCGTGCGGTTGTAGGTTTGCATGACAAACCGGACAGCCTCCCAGAGATCATTCCATCGCTGGAAGGCCACAAGGAAACGATAGAAGTTTGAACCGGCGAGCTCCTTGAGCCAGAACTTCTTTGAAAATCCCTCGATGAGGGAAGGGGAGGAAAGGAAAAAGAAAGGATAGAACTCGGCGTCGGTCGATGTCACGCGGCCCGCGCCGGCAGCGTTCTCGGCGCCGCCACCGCGCGAGTAGAGGCGGACCGTCGAATCATTCAAGAGTTGAATCGCAACGATCTTCTGGAGCGTGCTTTGCCCGTACAGAACAGGATCTGTACGGGGCAATTCACGTGCAGGGGTCTTCTTCCTACTTTTTGGCTTCGACATTCAGGAACGGTTTGAGGAGATCGATGGGAACAGGGAAAATCGTTGTCGAGTTGTTCTCTGTCGCGATCTCTCGCAGAGTTTGCAGATACCGGAGCGTCAGAGCGCTGGGCTGGTCGGCCAGGATCTTTGCGGCATCCGCGAGCCGCTGCGACGCCTGGAATTCTCCTTCGGCGGCAATGACCTTTGAGCGGCGTTCGCGCTCGGCTTCCGCTTGTTTCGCCATTGCCCGCTGCATCTCCTGCGGAAGATCAATCTGCTTCACTTCCACGGTCGATACTTTGATCCCCCACGGCTCGGTATGCCGGTCGATGATCTGCTGCAATTTCAGATTGATCTTCTCTCGCTCCGAGAGCAGCTCATCGAGTTCGGACTGTCCGAGCACGCTTCGGAGAGTCGTCTGCGAAAGCTGCGATGTCGCGAACAGGTAGTTTTCGACGTCGAGAATCGCCTTATCCGGGTCCATCACACGGAAATAGACTACGGCATTCACCTTGATGGAGACGTTGTCCTTCGTGATGACGTCCTGTGGAGGAACGTCCATCACGACTGTGCGGAGGCTGACTTTGATCATCCGATCGATGAGTGGAACGAGAATAATGAGTCCGGGGCCATTCCCGCCGCCTCCCGGGTTGAAAGCCTTCGCTTTGCGGCCAAGCCGGAAAATAACGGCCCTTTCATAATCGCGAAGCACGCGGATGGAATTCGAAATGATCAAAACAACGAAGACAACGACAACGAGGATGATGACACCGAGCGGTTGCATACAAAGCTCCTTTCTGAGCGATGGCCCGATTACGGGCGGAGTTCTTCTACGGTCAATGTGAGGTTTTCGAGTTTCACGATGCGAACTTTGGAATTCTGGGGAATCGTCCCGGCAAGCGTGACGGCATTCCAGATTTCGCCGTGCACGCGAACGGTCCCGGTTGGATCCAGCTTCGAGAGAGCTTCGCCGATTTCACCCACGAGTCCTTCCTGGCCTGTCGTGGGCTTGGAGCGGAGGGCGCGAACACCGAGGCCGACGAGGGCCATGAAGAAGACGAGCGACAACGCGGCAGACGTGAGAATGACGCTGAATGAAAGCTGCACGAACTCCAGAGCAGAGTCGGATCGAATCAACATCATGGATCCCAGGATGAGCGAAATGACGCCACCCACGGAGAGGAGGCCATGGCTCACGACTTTGATGTCAGCGATAAACAGAATGACGGCAAAAAGGATTAACGCAAGCCCGGCATAATTAATCGGAAGCGTGTGCATGGAATAGAATGCAAGGATGAGGCTGATACCTCCGACCACGCCCGGCAGAATCGAGCCGGGATTATAGAGTTCGAATATCAGGCCGTACATGCCGAGGAGCATCAGGATATAGGCAATGTTTGGGTCGCTCAGCACATCGAGCAGCCGTTCGGTGAAGCTCATCTCCCAGAGTTCTATCGCGGCCCCTTTTGTGTGAACGGTTTTCATTCCGACGGGCGTCTCGAACGATTTTCCGTCGATGGAGATGAGGAGGCTGTCAAGATTCCTCGAGATGGCGTCGATGACTTGGGTCTTCAGCGCTTCTGTCTCGGTGATGGAGAGGCTTTTGCGGACTGCTTCTTCGGCCCAGGCGATGTTGCGGTGCCGCTTCTCAGCGATCGTTCGTACAAATGCCGCGGCGTCATTGGTGGCCTTTTCGATCATGGTCGTATCCTGGCCGCCCTGCAGAGTCACGGGGTGTGCGGCGCCTATGTTCGTTCCCGGAGCCATAGAGGCGTAATGCGCAGCGAGGGTGATGAAGACTCCGGCAGAAGCGGATTGAGCGCCCGGAGGGGCGACATAGACGATGACCGGAATCCTTGACTCCAGGATGTCGGTCACCATGACGCGTGTCGACTTGAGCAATCCACCAGGCGTGTTGAGGTGCAGGATGAGGCATTCAGCATCGCGCTCCGCGGCTTTCACGAGCGAGGTGTGAAGAAACTCTGCTGTGGCAGGATTGATCGTGCCGTCAAGCTTGATTGAGACGACTGTTTGAGCCGAAGACGAAATCAGGACAAGCGAAGTGAGAAAAACCAGACATACGGACAGATGCAGGTTTTTCATGGGGAGCTCCCGGAAAACTCGTGAAAAGAGTAGAGGAGATTCGACAGCCTACGGTACCCGAAAGGAGGTTTCCACCAGTCTCACCGCAACCCGTCATCAGAGGAGACAGCATGGAGTGGATCAGTACCCTTCCCGGGCCGGTTATTTGTGGAACAGCTTAGAGTTAAGGAACTCGAAGCGGAGAGGGAGGGATTCGAACCCTCGTGGCGCTATTAACGCCAACACGCTTTCCAGGCGTGCCAGTTCAGCCACTCCTGCACCTCTCCGGAAAATCCAGCGATGATACTGAGGGAAGTGTCGATCCGATAGAGTGCGACCAGCTCCAACCTTGCTTTGATGTTCAATGGCTACACTTGTCGACTCCAAGATCCGATCAGATAATAGCAAAACAACACGCGAAATGCAATCGGCTTTGATTTCGGGCAAAGTTTTGATATGATTCTGCCGTACGGGCTATCTCCTCGTCGTCACCACGAAGAAAGTGACTCGAAATTCATGTCCCAGAAGATTCTCGTCGCTGAAGATCAACAACACATCAGATCCCTGATCGAATACAAATTGACGAACAGCGGGTATACCGTGGTCTGTGCTGAAGATGGAAAGAGCGCTTTGGAAAAGGCGGGCCAAATCATCCCGGATCTTATCCTCCTCGATGTGATGATGCCGCTCATGACGGGATTCGAGGTTTTGGCGGCACTCAAAACCGATGAGAAAACGCGCAATATCCCTATCCTGATGGTGACTGCGCAAAGCAAAGAAAACGAAGTCCTGAAAGGACTTGAACTCGGGGCTGACGATTACATCACAAAGCCTTTTAGCCCGAATGAGCTGGCAGCCCGCGTAAAAAATATCCTGATGCGCCGCAAGCGCGGCACATGATATCTTCTTGATCGAGGCAAGGCGAGCCCGGTAAATTCCCCCCACCCAGGTATCTGATTCCCGTGCAACTGCAATTCCTGATCCTCATCGTCCTCGCCGTGACCGCAACGATATTCTCTATCGTGGCGTCTGTCGCGATGATCGTGCGGAAGGCCCTGGAACTTGGGCGCTCGCGTGCGTACGAGCGGCTCTACAGGATCTATTCCGCACGAGTCGCCGAGTTTCTTCTGATCGAATTGGCCCCCAACACGGACGACCCGCGCCCGTCCACGGTGTTCCGCCAATACGAAGAACTTATCGCACCGACGAAAAAGCACCTTGAAGAGATGAATCGCTCACGTCGACGTTTCCATCGAGACGTACTTCGGGCCGTACTCATCGATATGACACAGGATATCTCCGGCGACTCCGCTGAGCGGCTTGTCTATTTCTTCTACAGCTTGGAATTCGTAGAAGAAGAGTTGAGAATGCTTCAAAGCGGCAAATGGTGGGTTCGGGCTCAGGCGGCACGAAACGCCGGCTTGATGCGCGCACGCAAGTCGATTACGGCCCTGACTGCAGCCCTGGAGGACGACCATCCGGATGTGCGTCACCAGGCAATGCAGGCCCTCATCAAGCTCGTGGGTGTCGACGCGCTCGGCACGATCTTGCGGCTCAGCAGAAATATCTCTCGATGGACGGCAATCGAACTCTCAGTGATCGTCGCCGGGTTCAAGGAAGAGGCTGTTCCGCATTTGACTGGCGCTCTCGAATCCCGGGACCAGTCAGTCGTGTTGTTCTCAATCGAAATGCTTGCTGAGATCGGATTCGTGAGGGCGGTGGATCCCCTGATGAATCTCATTCGCACGACCGGTGATTTCAAGATCCGCGCACAGGCTACAAAAGCCCTGGGGAGGTTGGGAGATTCCCGGGCAATGAAGCTGTTGACGGAACTTCTCTCGCACAGGAGCCCTGAAATCAGGCTGAGCGCGCTCGAAGCTCTCGGAAAAACCGGCGGTCCGGATGTTGTAGATTCGCTCGAACCATACCTTGCGAGCGATGACTGGGAGGAGAGACTAACGGCCGCGAGAGCCCTTGCTGCGACGGGGCTCAAAGGCATCAAGATCCTCCAGGATTCTGAGAAGCAAGAAAAAGGGGAGGCACGGGACCTCGCCGCGCAAGTCCTGGAAGAATATGGTTTGGAGCCGGCCCATGGATAAATCGTGGCTGGAGGCGGCTGTGCAATTCCTGACGAGCGGATACCTGCTGTTTGTGGTGATCTATTTCATCGGGGTCAGTCTCACCTATACCATCCTTCTCGTAATCTCCGTCCGCGAGATTCTCAGCCAATTACGCCACGACAAGTTCTGTGACTTCCGCCTGACCGTGCAATCGGAGCTGACGCCCCCCGTCTCGATTCTCGCTCCGGCGTTCAATGAAGGGCCGACGATTATTCAGAGTGTCCGAAGCCTGCTCAAGCTCAGCTACGGAAAATATGAAACGGTCGTGATCAACGACGGTTCGAAGGACGACACGCTTGCCCAGATGATTGAATACTTCAAGATGTACCGCTCGAAGCACGTGTACCGGCCGATCATCCATACGAAAGCGGTGCGTGCGATCTATAAATCAAGGCTGCCGGAATACCGCAGCCTGGTTGTTGTTGACAAGGAAAACGGCGGGAAAGCCGATGCCCTAAATGTCGGCATCAATGCGGCGAGGTACGACTTCGTTTGTTGCATTGACGCTGATTCGATTCTCGAGGATGATGCACTTCAAAAGGTGATGAGAGCATTTCTTGAAGACGACAAGGTGGTCGCTGTCGGTGGGATAGTCCGTATCGCGAATGGTTGTGACGTTGTCAATGGGAGAGTGGTGAGGGTGGGGTTGTCCGACCGTCTCGTTCCAATTTTCCAGGTAGTCGAGTATTTCCGCGCATTTCTTTCGGGGCGGATGTCGTGGCAGGCTCTGAACGGGCTCCTCATCATATCAGGCGCCTTCGGCCTCTTCAAAAGGGATGCGGTGATCAAAGTAGGGGGGTACAAGCATGATAGCATCGGAGAGGACATGGAGCTTGTGATGAGACTCCATCGGATTCACCTGGAGAAGAACGAGCGCTATCGGGTCACGTTCGTTCCCGATCCTGTCTGCTGGACTGAGGCACCTGACACACTTCGGGTCCTCAGCAGGCAGCGGAATCGCTGGCACAGGGGTCTCCTGGACACAATGCTCATCCACCGGAAAATGTTCCTCAACCGTCGATATGGCGTTGTCGGCATGGCGGCGATGCCCTACTTCGTGTTTGTAGAACTGCTCGGACCGGCGTTTGAGTTTTTCGGGTATGTTTCGATGGGCATCATGATCGCAACGGGAACCTTGAATGAAGAGCTCTCTCTGCTCTTTTTCATCGTTGCGTTGTTCTATGGAGTGATGTTCTCCGTGGGAGCGGTGCTTCTGGAGGAAATATCCTTCCAGCGATATCCCAAGCCTGGTGACCTTGCGCTCTTACTCTCGTTTGGCGTGTTGGAGAATTTTGGATACAGGCAGTTGACGGCGTGGTGGAGAGTAAAAGCCTTTTGGGACTATTTTCGTGGAAAGAAATCGTGGGGGAAAATGGAGAGGAAGGGTTTTTCGAAGCCTGCTCCGTAGCCTGCATCGATCCCGTCGACGCGAAGGGAAGAGAAGCCGATCGCGCGGAATTGAAATTCGGTCAAAGAATCTTTATATTCTTCAGTTGAATCACCGAACGCGATGCTTTTGGAAGGGTGCGAGAGTGGTTTGAGCCGGAGGCTCATCCGCCTTCGGCGGAGAATCGGCGGCAGAGGCTGCGGAAATGGAATCATTAGTACAACAGAT
>Ga0209211_10009838_pt1 | contig 12619 bp, 17 predicted proteins | sample RifGroA2_FD_183992 | JGI IMG/M metagenome (GOLD analysis project Ga0209211, IMG submission 183992) | Groundwater microbial communities from Rifle, Colorado, USA - Groundwater A2 (SPAdes) (version 2) | ecosystem: Environmental > Aquatic > Deep subsurface > Groundwater | place: Rifle, Colorado... | reverse complement strand
TTCTTTACAATTATAGATACCTCTGTAGCCCCCGCTTGATATTTTGAAGATTCTTACTCTGTCAATTTTTCTATCGCCGCCCATTTGAATAACTGGCTGCCTTGTGAGCTGCTCATTGATGCCCTTTTGAACAAACTGCTGCTGGCGGCGGTTGATGTCTCGCTGGTTTATCTGATTACTCATACCGCTTCCCAGCTTAATGTAACGCCTGTGGCCGCCGCTGGGCCGATAGCATCAGCCAGGGCAGCAACGTAATCAGTGTTGCTGCTGTAGCCGGCGTTGGCCGCGTAAGAGCGCACAATGAATTTATACCGCTGTCCGTGAGTTAAGGCATCGGAAGTCCAGCTATGCTCTATCTGCCGTCTATAAGCCACCGTGTCGAGCGGTGTGTCAAAATCAAAGCCGCTGCCGGAATCCATATAGATATTAAAGCCGGTCGGTATGATTTCCTGACCTGTTGGAATGTATCGCCATCGAAGCCGCAGCTTGCCGCCGGCAACCTGCTCAATTTTTACATTGGCCGGCGTATTGGGTGTGTTGCTAATCATTTCGCCGGCTGAATCGATTACAACGACGCACGGCGGCGAATCCGGTGACTCGAGGTCGCACTCGCTAACTTGCCTGCGGATATAATGCCATATTGAACCAGCCGGTAAATCCTGATTTGCGAGCGAAACGCTGGCATCATTCAGCCCCATTCTGCCTACGACATTATTATAATCGATAACGCCATCCTGTCCGCTGTAAATTCGGTGGAAACCGCCATCTGCAGACAAGTATAGCTCTTGTACTTCCGCCGCCGATAATGCTTTGTTGAAAAACATAAAGTTGTCAAGATACCCCTCTGTATCATAAACCCCTGAATTGTCTCCAATATAGAAATTTGTAGCGGCATTGAAAACGCTCATATTGACTGTTGTAACTACTGGGGCATTTGACAAAATCCCATCAATATAAATTTCAATTTGAGCAGTTGTACCAGAAAGTTTTCTCACAACAACCGTTATTAGTTTATAACCATCAACACCTCCACCATTGAAAATCTGATTCTGAGTACCCTCTTCAACAATCTCGGTATTACTCATATACCTTGCAACGACATAACCATTATCAAGTGTTATTCGCATTAGATTGGTTGGTACGCTCGGATTAAAACCGACGCATAATATGCCTTGTTCTGCGGAACCAATTAAGTTATACCAAAAACTTATGGCGAAACTGTCTCTAAAAGTAGATTGAAATGTCTGATTGGTATTAACATAAATACCTCCGGCCGTAACCGTTCGCGTGCCGGTCATATCGCCAAATGCCGTATAAGTGCCGAGAATACCCGATGTGTTCTGCCACCCCCAAGGTGCTTCAACTTCTTCAGATATCGTCCAGTACCCTGTTGTTATCGACTTGTAAATAATATCTATACCTCCCAATGGCGGTGGGTATCCAGTCAGTTCGCGATAAGAAGGTTGACCGTTGTATGTACCCGCTGTCATACAAAAGGAACTGCCATCAATAATATAAGCATCGCCAAACCGCATCGCGCCGTTAATCTTCCCCGTTGTATGTATAAGTGAGGTATTGCAGACCGCTGTGCCGTTGTTGCCTTTCTCATCGATTACGACTGTCGAGTTGGCGTTATCGTCCATTTTATAGTGGGCTACCAAATTTGCTGATAAATCACTCATATTCCACTCCGAAGCTAAAATTGCAAAATCTTCAAAATTAACATAACCGTCATTATTCAAATCAGCCCGCAACTTTCCAAAGCAGGCACTGGCCAGCAAGGCACAAATCAAAATACTCTTCTTCATTTCATCTCCTTTAAAAAGTTTTTAATTAGTTATTAAGTTAGCTTTAAAATACATTATAAGAGCGTGCCGATTCGGCAAATCGAGCTGGACTTCCTCATTGGCATAAAAAAGCGGATCGCATTCAAAACCTTCGCCCGGATGCCAGTTATCCAAAGCAGCTATTACCAAATCGCGAATTTTACTGATACCGAGATGAGCTGCGTTGCCGATTCGTGCAACGCCCTTTTCTTTGCTCTCGGTTCCGATGGCAACGGCAAACTGCAAGCCCTGACTCAAATCGCCGCCTTGCCTATCAGCCTGTGCCGGCGGCAAATAACGAACAAATGCAAATGGGGTGTATTTTGTAAAAGCCTCAATTCCGCCCTCACTTGCAGCAGTCTGATAATTCCACGGTTCAGCGGTTAGAAACACATCGGAATCTCCAACGCGTAAAGTCTTTAATTTGTTGGAGATCGCCTGCTCTATCCCTGCTGTTACTCCGCTGGCCAGGTCGGCAGTCTCAATACCGACTAACCGGCCTTCGGTTGTTAGGGATATAATGTTATTATATATCAGATTACTCATATTTTTACAACATAAATTACAGGTGAATTTGCCGAAATAGTCGCTTCCAATACGACTGTTTCGCCGTCATCCGCGTCAAGTATTTCATAAGTATTTTCAGTGCCTGCTTTTAACTGCCAAATACCAACGGCCTTAGCTGCCGAAACCCGCATGAACTTTTGTTCCGTCCACATCGATTCCGCGACAACATCGAATTTAAAGCTGCACGGAAAAATAATTTCGCTGCCCTCGACTGCGTTTTCCAACGAAATAATCAAATCACCGAGCGTATCGGTATTTGCGGCAGTCAATTCGAGCGATGCCAGACCGCCTGAAACTAAATTCATATCGTTATCGCCCGCCGATTTTGAAAGAATCAGCGTTGTTTGTGTAATTCCTTTTGTGAGCGTGCAGGTTAAATCGGTTGGGTCGAAGTTCGCATTACCGCCGAGTGCATCAGACAGCAGAGTTTTGCTGTCTGCAAAATCAAACAACTGGCCGATTATCTTTGTAACCGCTGTGCTCTGTTTTAATTGGCCGCAATAAATCATATTCTCCGTCCTTTAAAGTCCGGCAAATCAACTGTCTGGCCTGCCATCTTATGCGTACAATCTGATAAAAACTGAATCTGGCCATTACGAACAAATGAATGACAAACAGACGGTTTCATTTCTAATTTTTCTCCTAACTTCATTCTTGCGAGTTCTTCCTCTACCGGCCAACGCCCCCCGCTGGGATAATCTTGACTCTTTACAAGCATTGATGGGCTAAATGTTGGTTTTTCGGTATTGCCGTCAAACGTCCAATTTGCTTTATGGTTATTGTCCGTATAAAACAAATGTCCACATCTGCAGGCCGGACAAAAAATCATATAGCCTGTAATTTTACCGTTATCTTTTTGAGGTATTGCTCTCATATTATTTTCCCCCTGCTTGAAAAGCTGCACTGTCATACCACTGCCAAACGAATGGAAGATACTTTATATGGTCGCTGCTGTTGAATGTGCCTATTAAATGCGAAGCCTTATCATCGTAAATTTGCGTTGCCGTATTATTTGTGCCATCGTAATTACAGGTGAATCGCACAATCGGAGTCGGCACATAAGATTCAGTATTGCCCGCCGTTTCTCGGCTCTGTGCGCTTACTAATGTTCTAAATACGTCTGTCATCGTGAGGTTGTACGCTCGGATTCCGTCAATTTCGCCTCTGTAATTCGCGGCGTTTGATTTGCCGATAATTAGATTGCAGTCATTGACATAAGAATCCGCCGGTACTGCGACTGCACCCTCTCCGAATGTATAAATTTCACTTAACTCATACCAAGTATAGTTCGGTATTAAATCGCCATAATTTATAAACAGTTCGAGACAATCATTTAAATCGTTATATGCAAATACGCAGTTTGCCCAACCGCCATTGTCATAGCGATAAAAACTTTTTATCGTTGCGACTTTGCCGGCGGTTGCAGAATAAATATCGACAGTGATTCTGCCGCTAATTAGATTGACCTCATAGCCTGCTTTGCCGGTCTCGTGTTTTTTGAGCAGTCCGCAAAAAGCCTTGCGCGTATTAAAGCACAAGCCGATAGCCCTGTTTGATTCAAGGTCGATTAGGCTGTTATCCGGTATCGTTACATAACTGTTATTTGCATCAAACGACAGGCAATCCTTTGGATTCGCGGCGACGTTTATGCTTACTGTTTTTTCGTTTGAATACAAATTGCCGTCATAAACTTTGTATGCAAAATTGCAGTTGCCTGCCGTTGTCGATGTTGCGAAAATTACCGAGCTGCCCCACGTCGATAATTTGTAAGGCAAATCGCTCGGCCTGATTCGGATTTGCCCGCCGCTTGTGGGGTCTTGTAAGTATGCGTTCACATCCGCCGGCAAATCGGTGATTATATATTTGATTCTGCCTGGCGGGTTGGGATAACTATCAGAATCGCTTCCATCGAGCGTAATTGCCTGCGGAATATATGCAGCCGCCGAAACACTTACATCGTTCGCCGAGGGAGCGACATTGACAGGCGGCGGAATAGGCATTCCAGTCCACTCACCCGCCAAAATCGCAAAATCTTTAAAGTCCACAAAATTTGAGTTGTCAAAATCTGCCGATGGCGTGCCTGGCACTTCAAGCCACTGCTCGATAAAGATGGCCAAATCGTATTGGTTCACCGTATTATCATCGTTCAAATCCGCGACTAACCCAAACGCCGAGCCGCAGAGAACACAGAGAACACAGAGAAAAGCTATTTTAAAATTTTCAATCTTCAATTTTATTAGCCCATCTCGGTTAATACAGGTATCCAAAAACGTCCATTGTGCAGGTGCAGGTTATGCCTGCTGCCGTTGTGATTTCACAGCCGAAAGATTCACCGGCAGCCAGAATTGTCTGCGCAACCGGCGTAGCGTTCGGCACAGGCTGAAGTATAGCCGCTTTGGTTGTTCCGTTTAAACCCGACAAAGTCTGATCGCCGAGGAATTCATCGCAGTTTCCGCCGGTCTTTCCGAGCGTAACAACGGAGGCGGTCGCGTTGGCGGAGAGGCTGCGAACGGCAACGCTATGTACAATAGCGGTTTTGCCCGGCGGTACTGTAAATAATGATACTTCGGTCGCTCCCGCTGCATTCAGATTGACGCTTGCCGAGCCGAGTAATGTTAATGCTTTTTCTTTTAAATCCGACATGTTTAAACTCCTTTTAAAATAGTACTATATCACTGTTATAAGATACGATTTCGCCGGCGTAAAAAACCGGCGTGTAATTGCTTGCTGTTAATATCTTGCCGAGGTCTGTTAGCGTGCCGTTCACCATTGATGACAATTTCACTTCGCAGTTTTCCTTGCCGTCGGCGATGCGATTGAGCTTTGCCACGAGCCGGGCATATTCGATTTTTTCTGCTGCGTCGTTTTGGCCCTGCAGCGGAATCCGCAACTCGTCATTGATAACCGGCGTTGCTTTATTCCAGTGGATATCCAGCACGTTGGCCGATGTGCCTGTCCCCTTGTTAATCAGATATAAAGCAGCACTGGTTAATCTGAATAACTCTGTTAGCGTGCCGGCAACCATCAAACTCAAAAGATATTCGGCAGCCTCTGTGGCATTAGTTACGTTGGTCAGCTTAATTGTGCGGCGGGCATATTCCGTCTTGACGCTGGTAGAGTTTTCACCATAGACCGGCAGACGGCATTCGTCGCTTACCGCCGGCGATGAACTGTCCCAGTGAATCGGCAGAGCTTCGACCGATGCGGCGGACTCTATTATATAGTTAGCCAGGCATGACAGGAATGTCTGGCCTCGCATATCTCTTACATCGGTTATTACGCCGGCGGAATCGACATCGATTTCGGCCAGCTTGATATGTTCGGTTGTTGGCCAGCCTGTGCCGTCAACCGCAGCACTGATCGTATTCGTCGGCGTGAGCCAGATATACGTTGTGTCGTTGTTGGTCGGATCAACATTTGCACCGGGCGTATAAGTTGTAACTACGCCTTTGTAGACATATTTGCCGCCGATGACATTATAGGTTGTCGTTGTCGGGCAATATACGCTCAAAACCGCTGCAAATTCTGTCCGGCTTAGAATCCGAAACAAGAGCTGCAGGAACTCCTGCCGAAAATTCGTGTTGTTTTCAGTTACCTCTTCAATGCCCTGCGCTTCGAGATAATCTTCAATATCGGCTATTACTGGATATCCACCTGTCTGTGCCATTATTTAACTCCTTCAGGTTTATCTTCTACAATCGGCATCAGCTCAATATGAGTAATGCGGAGCTGCACCTTCAGTTTATTCGCCAGTACTGTCAATTCCGCCAGCGTCGGCTGGGGGCCGTCAAGCTGCAAAAACTTATCAGGCAGCTTTGCACCCAAGTCCAGCGTTCTAAAATCTTCGCTGCCTGTCAGCAGTTTGCACCGTTGGCGGAACATCTCGCTGCAGTCAACGATGTTTCTGCCAGAAAGCTGCATACTTACGATTTCGATTTCCTTATCTTTTGCCATTACTAACTCCTTGCAAATTGAGCATTATTTAAAGTTCCTTGACCGGGCAGGAATAACAACCCCTGCCCTTTATTATCAGTTACCATTTTCAATTGTTTGTGCGTTTGTCCTAAAAGTTTTTTCGCATCTACCTGGCGGCCATTCAGATAGCCCTGCCACATCAGACTGTCATCCGTCAAAAAATAACCGCCCATTGTATTGGCGACTATCATCGTGCCGCATTCGTTTCTCAAGTGCTGCACAATCGCTCGAATCCGCCGGCGTTTGGTTTCCCGCGTTCCGGCGAGGCCGAGTTTATCGGCGATAGTTATCGCCAGTATCGGCCCTTGTTCCTTAATCAGCCGCAGGCACTGTGCGACTTCATTCGTAGTATGAATAGAAAAGTTTTTCATTCATAATCCACCGCTTTAGGTAAATCAGGCTCAACGAAAAATACTTCCTTGTTTTCTCGCCGAGCCTTTACAGAGGCCAACTCCTGATCCGTCAGGAGCTTTAAAGTCTCTTTATTTACAGATTCCTTTGTGCTGATATATTGAGCAGCGCGTTTGCCGAATACTTCTTTGATAAATTCCAGTGTTCGCTTTCCGATAGCGATGGCCGTTGATTTACGCCAGCCGAGCTTTCCGAAATTAAGTTCTCTGCTTTGAGCCTTGCCGAAATCGTCAATATGATTGGCTGCGTAAGCTTCAAGACTCTGCGTGAGCTGCTCTATTTTTCCCTGCAGCGGCGACACCGCCTGGACAAGGTCATACTTTGCTTTATCAATACTATCCTTTGCGGCTGATTCGTGTGAGGCAATCTTTAGCATAAGGTCGCCGATGCTTCTTAATTTTTCGTCGGCTTCTTCCCACGAGGCAATTGGTTCGATATTGATTTCAGATTTGATTCTTGTTTTCGCTGCCATCCTTAGCTCCTTTATAATGTTCGCTTATTTCGTTTAAACTTTTGAATTTGATTCCGGTATTTTTTATGACAAGGGCTTTAAGTCCCTCAATCACTTTATATGCCTGTAAAGGCGAAAGCATGGCACGATCATCGGCAGCATTATTAGTTTGATGCATAATGAAGCGAGATAGATGTTCGCCGACTATACCCAAGTCCCCAGCTAAATGTTTGATAGCTGCCTGCTGGCCAAAGCTGGCAACATCGTATTTTTTATTTACTTTCTCTCGATAAAAATCTTCGGGCTTGCCCGGCATCCGCCAGCCCATCGATTCGCAGATCGCCAGCAGGTCGTCGATCTGCGCGTTATTCAGTTCCTTGCAGCTCGTAACCGGTTCGCCGTTCGGCTGGAGGTACTGGCCGAGCAGCATTCGATACCTGCCGTCAAACGTGGCAGTTCGAAGCCCTGCTTGCCGCACCGCAATTTGAACCAATCGTATCTGAGCATTATCGAGCATTTAATTTTCAGCTTTCTTTTCTGCCATTGCCTGTTTGTTAAAATCTATAATGTCTTGTAGGCAATCGTTTTCAAAAACTGTGTCAAAGCATGGAAAAAAACTATATTTTCTCCAGGGGCCGTGCCATTTTATATGGCCAATAACCGTGCCTTCCAAAGTTAACACTTCCCATCTCTTTGTTTTTCCTGTCGGTGATAATCCAACGTAATTAAATTTTATCCATTTTGCCATGTCAGGCTCATTCCATTAATACTTATTAAACATCCGGTTATGAATTTTTATCAGCGTCGCTTCCTGCCCATCGGTAAAGCTGCCTTCCCATTGATTGATGTTATCGAGAAAATCCATTTCCAAATCGGTCAGGCCGCTTTCGAGGTCGAGCAGCTCTATCATCATTTCCACTAATTCAGACTGTGAGTATTCTTTCGCCATTAATCACCTATCTCTATTACCAAATCTTCTGTATTTCTACCGTGATAGAAAGTGTGTTTTTGGCAAACATCAAATTGAGTTGCAAGGCCCCATATATTTGCCCATATACGCTTTACACTCGGTTTTTTGCAGCAGTAACAGGGACTTCCAGATTCAAAAGGAGAATCAATTATGCATATATGATGAAACATACTTATCCCAAATAATCTCCGGCAAACATTTTTAAGTATTTCCCATTTGCGAACTTCCGCATATTTAATCGGGTCTGCCCAATCGGGACATTTTTTTGAACTTGCTTTTGTCATAGTTACGCCATCTTTGCCCTTGTTTCCTGCTGCGCCTCATCGTCAAGTTCCGGCATATAGACCGGAAGTTTATCTTTTGCCGGCAGTCTTAATTTTTTTATCGCTCTGAAAATCATATCTGTATCTATCTGACCGGCATCGTGAGCTTCTTTAGATAAATGCAGAATACTGATTATATGACTGCACAGTCTTAATCTGCCGACCTTTGGAGTTAAGCATATTTTGCGTAAAGTTTTAACGCCGTCTGTTGTGAGTTTTATTCCGCCGTACTGATAAAGCCTGCGTACATCTTCCGCAGTATAAAGGCCGCCGCCGTCTTTATCCGATGCGATTTCATCAAGATTAAGAATGTACATCAACCTCGATGTGAACTGATCCATAGATTCGCTGCCTCTGCGAACAGTCGGTCTCAAAATAGTTTCTTCTAAGTCCTGATTGCCGGAAAGAATCAGCGGGCATCTGGATTTCACGACAATAATCTGCCTTAACTGGTTGAGTTGTCTTACACGCAGACCCGAAGCTTCATCGAGAATAACAATCATACTTCTTGGTTTGAGATGTTCTATAATTCTGCGAGTAATTACCGCCAGCGAACCATTAAGAGCGATGCCGAGTTTTTCTGCAATCTCATTAAACATCGTCGTTGAATTCATACCATCATCGAGTTCAATATAAACGGTATTACGATTGGCCTTTGCGTAAGCCTTTAAACATTTTGTTTTTCCGTGTCCGCTATCGCCGACAACAAGCCCTATTTTCCCTTCCTCTTCCTCATCGCTGCACGTCTCTGTTTGCGTCACAAGCGTATGTATTTGTTTGGCGACTGTCGTCTCAATAAACGATTCATTTTTTTCTCGCAGTTTTTTTCTGGCATGGGTATTTAAGAAATTGATGGCCTTATTCGTAATTTCTTCAATATCGCCTTCATACTTATTCTGAATAAACTGATTTATAACCGCAGGGGAAACGCCGAGTTTTTTAGCGACCGCTATTTGAGTCCAGTTTTCTTCTATGAGAAAAATTTTGAGCTTTTCAGCGGCATCCATTGCACCTTCAAATTTTGCACCCATAAGCATCCTTTCTTTAACGCGTCGAGCATCCAGCTCTAAATCTTGGATCAAGTCATTTATCATCTGTCAAATAATTTTAAATCAGATTCCTCACGTTTTGGCTTTGTTAAAAACGATAAATCAATATCAAGCGTACTTTCTGCTCCAACAGCTTTCTTTAACATTCTCTGCCGCTTTTCCTGCAGGTGTTTGTCGAGATGCAAATCAAGCGGAGTCCTGACCGGCCTTAACGATGGATTTACCTTTGGCTCGTTATCATCTTTGACAGCAGAATCGTTAAGAGCTTTAATTGTCAGGTCTGTTAAGTCCATGTGCTGCAAGCCGCGCTTGTCAATCCAGTTCCTGTGAGCCTTTGCGACCGATGCCTTTTGTGCCATAGCATCTCGCAGTGTCTCTTCGCCGACCGCCTGATTATATTTAATGAGTTGGTTCTGTTCGGCCATACACATCCGCTGCAAACTCTCGGCTTCATAGACGGTAATAGTTCGCAGGTCGTTAGGATTATAAGCCACACGCACGGCCTTGCCGAAGTGCTGCAGCACTCGCGGCTCGTATTGGCCGTAGAGCAAGCCTTTAAAGCGGATGCCGTTTTTGCCGACCTTCAAACTGCCCGACCAGACGCACATCAGCATATCAAGTATGTCTGCGCTGATAACACGTTTTGAGAGGCGCATATTCATAACCTGCTGCGGCGACCTGCCATCCATCTCGTGGCCGGTATGAGCCTGATTATTATAAGCGTCGACGTAGCAGGTGAATTTTTCGGCTAATGAATCAAATGTCAGGCCTCTATCAATTATCGATTGCTGCTGGAGTTTGTCTTTTAAATCTTCAGGCCTGTTTTCTGTGGAGTTGCCGCAATACGTTTCGACTGTTTTGCCGAATTGAGATTCGATTGTTCCAAATAATCTTTCGACGGCTTTGCTTTGCGGGTGATATGGTATAGCAAACGATGCCGATATATTCATCATCGCATATATGCCGGTCGCGAGATTTTCGTCGATGTAGCCCTTGCTCAAAACTCTTCTTTTTTCTTTTGTAGTTCCAGTCCACATTTCCGAATCGTAATCTTTGCCGTTATCTATCTTGACCGAATCGGGCGGGCCATACTTTTCGATACCGCTTCGCATTGCTATAAGCACGGTTGTCTGATTTGGCGATGGCGATATATACCAGCCGACCATCGACCGACTCCGCATATCCATCCACATTGTAACCCACGGACGTACCCAGGTATTACGGTGTCTAACCCAAAAATCGAATTGATGATGGTCGCCAATCCAGTACGAGCCTGGAGGCACGTCGCTCAAATCGGTTTGCACATAAGGAGCACACAAGGCCTCATAAGCCTTTTTGCCCTCACGGTGAAGAATAATCACCGGCAAAGGCACATTATCTTCGACCCATTTATGTACGGTTCGTAAGGCCGGTATTTGCCAGCCTTTGCTTTCGGATTTGTTGCGGTATAAAATATTACGATAACATTGCTTTAAACTCTCTTTACGCAGCGTTAAATACTGCGTTAAAAGTGCATTGGATGCTTCAGGAGAGAATATCGCCTCGGATGAGCCGGACGAACCCCTCGAATCGACTAAGCCCATCAGGCCGTATTTACGGTAAGCCTCAAGCCATCGGTAAAGAGTCCGCCACTTTACGCCCTGTTGACTGGCAAACATCTTAATCGCATCAGTTCGATTACCGCCGTGACGCACAAACCCTGCGGCATAATCTTCACAGGCATTTATGATACCCAGTTTCTTTAAAGCTGCTTCCCGCTTTAGTGCCGGCAGATGCGACAGGTCATCGGTGCCGATTAGGTATTCCGGCTGCCGGAGCTTCTCGTGGGCAGTTACCGGAATAAACCACTGCCCTTTTTCTTTGCGGCTGCCCATGAACGAACCGGCGATACACTTTCGCCGGATTGAACCTTCGTTCCGGTTCAGGAGTTTTGCAGCCTTGTCTATGGTTAAAAATTCAGTCATTAAGCTTCAGTCCCGACAAGTTCTTCAAGTTTCTCATCAATATTGCCCATCATAACCGGCGGCACAGGAATTTCGGCAACCTTCTGCCATGCAGCAGGCTTTAAAAAAAAACGCCGATATCGCGTCGTAACCCACTGGGAGTCTTTACAAAATTGTTCAAGCTCAACGCTATTGCCGCAATGCAGGCAGTGGCCATATACCGTTCGCCTTTTAATCTCAAAAGGCTCGACTCTCATTTCCAATCCGATATCTGCGTTTGGCATATCTTCGTTACAGACCGGGCATTCGACTTGAATCTTAGACATTTTTTGCAGCCTCCGCTTTTTTATACTTACTATTGATAGCGTGATATATTTGTATTTGTGCCGACATTGAGTCTTGAAACGCAAGCCTGTAATTAGCGACAGCAGTAACATCGGATTTGTCGATTTTGCCGTCAGTCAGGATATTTAAAATATACTGTTCGCATTTAAGCTGTGCCTGCCTCATTGATACAAGATGCTCAAGCGTTGCAGTATCGATTGATGTGTTCAATACGATCATTGGAGCGATTACGCAGGGAATGTCGCCGCGAACAATCGCAAAAACAGTCGGGTCAAGCGTGTGGTCGAAAATCGACCGCCAGACAACCGATGGTATAGTCAGTTCTCCCGACAGATATTTATAGACTGTCGAGACACCCCTGCCAGTCCAGCCGGCTATTTGCTTTGGGCTGATGCCGTGTTTCTCAAGCAGTGTCTGCAAAAATATATTATCGTCGCTCACTTCTATTTTGTCCTTTTCCATCGGCTTTTCCCTGCCATTTATAAATTCCGTAAATTGATATCCCCAAAAACACAAAGTACAAAAACGCCTGGGCGTATTCTTTGATGCAGATGTTATGGATTCCCCAGTAGCCGTTTGAGATTAACCACAGGCAGAAGCCATAGACATTTTTTCGGGCATTCAGGAATGCCCCAAGTAAAGCCACAATCACAATTATAATTTGAAGTATGCTCATTTTTAAAATCCTGCCGCTCGTCGGGGCGAAGGCTGCTGCCACAGCAGCCCCGCCGAAGTCCGAAAAGCCAAAAAAAAAAGTAT
>Ga0209211_10009837_pt1 | contig 12620 bp, 9 predicted proteins | sample RifGroA2_FD_183992 | JGI IMG/M metagenome (GOLD analysis project Ga0209211, IMG submission 183992) | Groundwater microbial communities from Rifle, Colorado, USA - Groundwater A2 (SPAdes) (version 2) | ecosystem: Environmental > Aquatic > Deep subsurface > Groundwater | place: Rifle, Colorado... | reverse complement strand
CTCGCGTTTGAACGGCACCATACCGATCTGGGCGTTTGTACCAAACAAGTCCACGGCTTATCTGTACCCCGACAAACAATTCTGGAACGAGGCGGAACGGCGCTTCGGCGCGCCCAACCTGCTGCGCGTGACGCGACAGGCCATCGGTGAAAAGACCGTTGATCTTTATCCCGCAAACAACACGCACTTCTCAACGACAGGCTATCTGCTGATGGGCGAGGAGATATTCAAAACCATGAAACAGATACAGCAGCACTCGCGCTAGCCGCCTTGACTCCACTTGCCTCGTCCGGGTGTAGGGTCCCATGCCTCGATCCCATCCAGCGGGTAGTTGTAGCGCAAGGCATACCGCACCCGCCGCAACTTACCCAGCCAACTGGGACGAACAAAATTATGTGGGTTATCTGCCGTCTTGCCGCCATCCGGCTGGCGTAGCGAGGGCAGATAGAAACGATAAAACTCGAGCTGAGTGATGCCCCACTTCATCACGAAGAGGCGTCCGCCCTGATTGTGTTTGATACGCCCGGTGCTCTTGCAGCCGAAATGGTAGAAACGGCTGCCGCCGACGATACGGAAATTGCGGCAGCCGGTCACCCAGAACTTCATCAGCAGATCGTCGTCGCTGCTCATGCCTGGCGAAAATTCCAGGCTGTATCCGCCGACCATGCCCCACCATTTCTTGTGTACTAGAGTGGGTTGCGATGCCGCGCCCTCCTTGTCGCCGCGACTATCTGCCAGATAGTTCTGCAAGAATCCGGCTTCATCGAATGTAATGGGCGATTCGCCGAAGTTCTGTTTGACGATGCTATCGTTGCCGCCATTCTCCGGCTGAATGAGTGTGCCGAAGAACAGCGCAAGGTCGCTATCCGCCGATTCGACCGCCTCGATGAAAGCCGTATCCCACCCGGGCGCGGCCACCATATCATCGTTCATATACAACACCCAATCGTGCTTGGCCTGAGCCACCAGATGGTTTACCGACAGGCAAACACCGATGTTCTTGTCCGATTGCGTATATTTGATACCCTGCGATTTCACCCAATCCAGCGAACCGTCCGAGCCATCGTTCAGGTGCACGATGATCTCGTGTTCGAACCTGGAGTGTTTTCTCAAACTCTCGACACAAAGCCTCAAATAGGGAAGATTGTTCCAACTCGGGATGACGATGCTGAACATGCTGTCCTCTTTCGAACTAGGGCTTGGCGAATGGTTCGCCGTGATGGACGTTGTAGCAAGCCGCCAACAGCACGGCAACGGTAAAGCTGTAAAAGGCCGTGGCCATGGTCAGATTCAGGAATTCCACCGTCAAACCGAACACGAAAACGCCGCTCACAAAGACAACCCCCAGAATACCCGACCGCCTGACTCGATCCGATCCGGATTGCGTGGCCCGCCAAAATAACCGCAGCGGGACGAGATAGCCGGCAAGGATGGCGATCAGCCCCAATATCCCCATTCCGGCTGCTTTTGCCAGAATATCGTTGTGCACCTCGCCGCGCCCCAAGTAGGAAGCATTCGGCGTAAGCTTCCCTGCTTCCTTCATCGGCTGCATTTCCGATGCGAAGCCTTCAGGCCCAACGCCCGCGAACGGGTGCCGATAAAAGACATCAGCAGCAGCCTGGTAGAGCTGCCATCGGACGCCCGCCGAAGTATCGCGGTTCCCTTGGTCGAAGGTCATCACATCATGGGCAACCTCGTTCACGCGCTGATGAAAGGTGCTGACGGCAAAGTAGCCGGCTGTCATGGCCAGCGCCGCAACCAGCAGGCTGGATACGATCATTTTCAGGGAAACTTTGCCCATGCTGAAATAGAAGAACAGCCCGATAAATAGCGGAATCGCCAACCAGCCGCCTCTTGACCCTGAGGCGAGGGATGCCCACACGCCCGCAATGCAACCCAGTATTTTCAGCAGGCGCAGCGCCGGAATATCCCGTCCGAGCCAATTCAGGGAAAACAGCGACAGCATTCCCAGTATCAGCTCAAAATCGCCAAAGTGAATTTGGTCGAGCGTATGAATGGTCAACCTGTTTGCGTACTCCAACGTGGGAATGGCCCATCTGCCTGTGGATTCCCTAGTGGCCATGAGCAACCCGCCAATGGCGCCGAGCGGGAAAGCGTATTGCAGCACGCCAATCACCCGCAAAGGAAGACGCTGCAACAACAGGAATATCGGGATCGCCAACCAATAACGCGAAGCCGCATCATGGGGATGCGCAGTAATATTCTGGTGAGCCATTTGACTGACCAAAATGGCAAATGACAGCAAAAACATGGCTGCCACATAGGCCGTCCATTCCGGTTTCCATGCCACGGCGCTCATGCCGGCGGGGCGAACCACCCAGACCGCCAGAGCAAGCAACAGCATGAACAGAAACATGGCATTCATACCCCCTTTTACCGTCAGCATCAATACCGGATAGGCCAACAGGAGCAGGGCAGCAGCCTTTTCGACAAAATGGAAGTAATACGAATGCTTTATCTTCATTGGTTCACGCATGGGTTAACTGCCTATTTATCGGGGACACAATGTGATAACTGAAATTCCATGAGTTGTTACGCGGGATTGCATATTGATGCGTCCGGCTTCCTGGAAAGAACATCCCGATAAAAATATTCCATATTTTCCGCTAGGCTCTCCCAATCATGAACCGAAGCGGTTTGCGCCGCCGCGATCCCCATTGCTTCTCGCCGCGCCGTGTCCGACAGATGGGTGATGCGCTCTGCAGCGGCATCCGCATCTTCGGGTGAGGGTAGGATAAAACCATTGATGCCTTCTTCCACGAGATCCTTCGCGCCCACGTTGGAGCTGACAATGGCAGGCAAGCCGGCGGCCATTGCTTCAAGCACCACCATGCCGAAGGTGTCGAACTTCGAGAGCATGATGAATATATCCGCCGCCCGGTAATAGCGTTCCAGGCCATCAGTCTGCGTTCCGGCGAATTCCACGGCTTCCGAGATTCCCAATGATTGCGCCATCTTGCGGTATTTTCCCTCGTCTCCCCTGCCCACCACAAGGAGCCGGATATTTTTCTCTTGCCGTGCGGTTTGCGACTTGGCCAGCGCCGCGATGATGGTGTCCAGCCCCTTGACCTCGAAATTCATCCCGACGAACAGGAGGAGGATGTCCGATGTGCCGATTCCATAGCGCCCCCGGATGTCGGCGCGGCAAACGGCGCGATCCGGCGTTAAAAAATGCGCCACATCGACACCGGGATGAACGATCTGCCAACGGCCTGGCAGTACTGGATATTCGCGGCGGAAGGCATCCATGGCGATGGAGGATACGGGAAGAAACCAGGACGATGCGCCGCCTTTAATTGCGCGCCGCTCAACAGCGCTTAATGCGTGGTCGTAAAGACTGGGATGCCTGTTCCGCACCTCCCTGACCCAGCAGGCATGAGGTGTGCCATGCAGCGAAAATATATCCGCTTTAAAAATCCAGTGGTGGGTATGCACCAGGTCAAAACTCATGCGGCCAATCGCCCGTTTCACGAACCAGGCGAAAAACAGCGGACGCAGAAAGCGTGGAAATCGGACTGTTGGCACCTTATGGAATTTGATCCGGTCCGAATTGGCAATCCACCGGTTCGCAAAGACGTGCACTTCGAAGTTTTCATTCCGGGCCAAACGCCCGGTTATTTCACTGACGAAACGCTCCCCGCCGCCGACCAGCCCGTATTTCGGCACAACAACGGCGATCTTCCGATGCGTCCGGCCGGCGGCATCCATGTAAATAACCGCGCATTCCTGCGCCACCGCGTCCCATCCGCGCATAAAAGACGGCGCGGCTTCCGCCCGATCCAGTTGCGCCGTAACCGCTGCCACCCATTTTTGCAGGGATTCATCCAGCGGCACGACCTCGCCCGCTTCGGCATTTACCTGCGCAGCCGCGCCGCAGGCATCGGACACCACCACCGGAACACATGCTGCCATCGCTTCGCTGATGACCATGCCGTAAGGCTCGGATTTCGCCGGATGCAGTAAAACATCGATCTCGCTGAAGTGTGAAAAGCCGCTGCACCAGCCCAATATCCGGAAACCGCCTTGCCAGCCGGCAAATAAGTGCCGCACTTTCCGTTCGTCGGGGCCGATCACCCACAATTCGAGGCTCGGCCGCTCACGGCGCAATTGCGCGGCGATCTCGACCGCCAACGGCAATCCCTTGCGCTGCCATTCCCTGCCGACAAAACCGATGATGCCGCCGTCTTTGGGTACGGTGCGCGGCTTTCTTTCGGTGCCATACCCTACACCTGGCGTGACAGGCTCGGTGAGTTTGTGCGCATACTCCGGATAGTAGTGCGCCAACTGGCGCGCGATGATCCCGGAGTTCGGCACGATACGTTGTGCCACGCGCAACTCGCGCCGCTCCATATAGAGATGCATCGCCACACGTAGCGAGGCCATTTTCCACCAGGGCTTATCGCGCACCGAGGCGAACGGCTGTCCATGAAAAGTAGTGATGTGATGCACCCCGACGCGCTCGTGGCTATGAATCAGCCAGCCCGGTTGCGGATGCGCGCGCAGCCATTTTTCCACGCGCCGCCCGAAGCGCCAGTAATACAGCCAGCGCGGCCGATAAATCATCGTGCCGAGCTCATGCACCGTGATTCCCTGTGGTTTTTCGGCAATGCAATGTTCGCATAGTACTTGGACTTGGTGTCCGAGTTTTGCAAGCTCGTGCGTAGTCTCCCAGACGTAACGCTCCATGCCGCCTGCCGGCCCGTAGCGCCTCACGATATGAATTATTTTCATCCTGCCTCTAAAATAATGGGGTGTCGTTATAGAATGTGCGAGTTGAACCATCCAATCGACAACCTGAATATGGATAGTATAGCAAGCGAATCCCGACCTTTATGTGACCTGTGCGGATCAGCGGGTGATATCGCCCAAACTGGCGTCACTGATCCGGACGGCACTCTTGGCGGCACATGGAGTTTCCGGCGCTGCGCCAATCCCGCGTGCGGCGTGTGCTGGCTGGATCCGGCACCGCCGCCGCACGAACTCTGGAAGGCGTACACCACCTACCATACGCACACACGCAAATCCGGCGATCGCGTCGCCAAAGCCATGCTCAGTTTGGTGCACCGCTTTATCAAGATTGGCCTGCTGCCGCTATGGATGGTCAATGGGCTGAAACAGGAGGCGGATTATCTGCGCTTTATGACGCTGGGGCACGAGCCTGCCGGCAAGTTACTGGATGTCGGCTGTGGCGGCGGGCGCTTCCTCAACCGGATGAAGAAACGCGGTTGGCAGGTGGAGGGGATCGACTTTGATGCGCAGGCCATCGAAAAAGCGACTGCACGCTACGGCATCAAGGCACATGCCGGCGACCTGGCGCAATGCGCCTTGCCATCGAACAGTTTCGATGCAATCACCATGAGCCAGACCATCGAACATCTGTACGAACCCAATGCCACGCTTATCGAAAGCCTGCGTATCCTGAAACCTGGCGGCCTGTTGGTGATGACCACCCCCAACGTGAATAGCATCGGTGCCGGCGAATTTGGCGCGTTCTGGCGCGGCTGGGAGGCGCCAAGGCATCTGCACCTGTTTTCGGTAGAATCGTTGCGGCGGCTTACGCAACGCGCCGGCTTCGAGGTAATCGATGCCCGCACCTACTCGGCGGGTTCCGCCGTGGTGTACCGCGTAAGCCGCACGAACCGGCAAAAACAAACGGGCAAGTTGTCCTGGCTGGACGAATTGGGTCTGTTGATCTGGGGGTACCGCAAGGAGCTGCAGGAATCCCGCGCGCAACGATCCAATCCTCATACCGGCCAGAACGTGCTGATCCGCGCGCGCAAACCTGTACATTGAACGGATAAAGCATGTTCTCCATTATCATCCCCTCATGGAACAATCTTGCGCTGCTGCAACTGTGCATACGCAGCATCCGGCAGCATTCCGCGTATGCGCACCAGATCATCGTGCATATCAATGACGGCAGCGATGGCACGCTGGACTGGGTGCGCGAACAGGGCATCACGCACACCGCATCACCGCAGAACATCGGCATCTGCCTGGCGGTGAACGAGGCGGCGATGCATGCCACACAGGATTACATCCTGTATCTGAACGACGACATGTACTGCTGCCCCGACTGGGACACCGCGCTGGTCAATAAGCTCAAGCAACTGGACACCGATCTCTTCATGCTCTCCGGTACCATGATCGAGCCGCGCGACACCCATAATCCCTGCGTGATCGTACGCAATTACGGCGGCGATGTGGATAATTTCGACGAAGCCAGACTGCTTGCGGAATTGCCGCAACTTCGCAAGGCCGATTGGTATGGCGCGACCTGGCCGCCCACGCTGATCAGCAAACGCTGGTGGTTCAAGGTAGGCGGATACAGCAGCGAGTTCTCCCCCGGCATGAGCAGCGATAACGATTTTTCGATGAAGCTATGGCACGCGGGTTGCCGCATCTTTCTGGGTGTGGGTGATTCGCTGGTCTACCACTTCCAATGCAAATCCACCGGCAAGGTAAAGAAGAACGATGGCGGCAAGCAGTTCCTGCACAAGTGGGGGATGCGCCAATCGGTTTTCGACCGCTATTACTTGCGGCGCGGCACCCACGCCCAAGGCTTGTGCCTGGCTGAACCGGAGAACACTCGCGAGTTGCGCTGGCAATTGCTGCGCAGCAGGTTGAAACGCGCGCTAAGCTAGTGATCAGCGGAACGTAACGCTTCGAGCTTGCGATATTTCAGGTAGGTGGTGCGCGCATTCATGCGTGCGATGTTCCAGCCGGCACCGCCATCCAGCACGCCTAGCCGCAAGACATAGGTTCGCACAAACGCCCAGCCAGCGCGCAGAGCCGCATCCAACCAGCTGGATCGCTTCCCGGATTGAAACATCTGTTGTGCAGCAGCAGTGGAATAATGTTCCACCTTGCGCTCCACATCATCGGACGCAAGATAACTATAGTGTAGTAGCGGGCTTTTCAATTTGTCTGTCCGGCCTGTCAGCAATACGCTTTCATGTACTAAACTATCCGAAAATCTGCCGGCACCACGCTTGAACAGACGCAATACATAATCCGGATACCAGCCGGAATGGTGAATGGGAACACCGCAAAATTGCGACAGGCGCGGCAGATAAAACCCCTGCGCACGTTCCTCGTTCATGGCCTGGATCAATTCGGTGTGCAGCTCCGGCGTGACGCGCTCGTCCGCATCGATCGAGAACACCCAGTCTTTACTTGCATAGCCAAGGGCACGGTTCTTCTGTGGTCCAAAGCCCGGCCAGCCGGTATGCACGTACACCCGCGCACCCATTGCCTTACAGATGCTCACCGTATCATCCGTACTGCCGGAATCCACCACAACGATCTCGTCCGCCCATGCCACCGATTCGAGGCAGGCGCGGATATTCGCCACTTCATTTTTGGTGATGAGGATGACGGAAAGGGATGGCATGGTTAATGCCCGTTCAGTGTCGGCTGATATTCCGGCACCCAATCCTGCAGCGCGGTGCGCACCTGTTCATCGGGCATGGTGGTTGATTCGGTCCACCCCAGCAATTTTTCCAGCCATGCCGCATCGGCCTGCCGCGCTTTGGCGATACGCAGCTTGGGATGTGGTGTGAGCAAGGTATGCTCATTGTCTGCCAGCAGCTCTTCGTAAAGCTTCTCGCCGGGGCGCAGGCCGGTGAATTCAATCTTGATTTCTTCTTCGGTAAGGCCGGACAGGCGGATCAGGTCTTTCGCCAGGTCGACAATTCTCACCGGCTCTCCCATGTCCAGCACGAATATCTCGCCGCCTTGCCCCATCAAGCCGGCCTGCAATACCAGTTGGGCCGCTTCCGGGATGGACATAAAGTAGCGGGTGATATCGGGATGGGTGACGGTGATCGGACCGCCCCGTGCTATCTGTTCGCGGAATTTTGGAATCACGCTGCCGGTGCTGCCCAGCACATTGCCGAAGCGCACCATCACAAAACGTGTGCTGCCGGAAGGTTGCAATGCCTGGCACACCATTTCCGCGAGCCGCTTGGAAGCGCCCATCACGTTGGTCGGATTGACCGCCTTGTCGGTGGAGATCATCACGAATTTGCCGACCCCATGCCGCTGAGCCGCGCGTGCCACCGTCCAGGTACCCAGCACGTTGTTGCGGATTGCCTGCCAGGCATTGTGCTGCTCCATCAGAGGCACATGCTTGTAGGCCGCCGCATGGAACAGCGCCACCGTTTGATGCTGCCGCAGGACTTCGTCTATCCGCGCCGCATCGCGCACGTCACCGATCAGGCAAATAAAACTTAAAGCGGGAAAGGTCTGCCTGAGCTCCTGTTCAAGCGTGTACAGCGCGAATTCACACTGTTCGAACAACAACAGCCTGGCGGGGGCGAAACGCGCGATCTGGCGGCATAGTTCAGAACCGATCGAGCCGCCCGCACCGGTCACCATGACCACTTTTCCCGTCAGCAGTCCATGCAGCCCGGCATCATCCAGCACCACCGAATCGCGCCCCAGCAAATCGTCCAGTTCGATGGCGCGCAATTGCGATACGGCCACCTTGCCGCTCATCAAGTCATCAAACGACGGCACTGTGAGGGCATTCACTTTTGCGGTGTTGCACAACTGGATCGCGCGCTTGCGCTGCTGGTGCGTACTGGAAGGCATGGCGATGATGACATGCTCAACATCCAAATGATCCACCCAATGCGCCAGTTCATCCAGCCGCCCCAACACTTTTGCGCCATTCAGGATACAACCCTGCTTGCCGTCATCGTCATCCAGGAATCCGGCCAACTGCCAAGCGGGATTTTTCGCCAGGTCTTTTGATAGCATTACCGCCGCGTCACCCGCGCCCAGTATCAGTACCGGCTCAGCGGACATTTTCAGGCGCCCGTAAAACCCGGTTTCCTTCCACATCCGGTACAGCAGACGTCCGCCGCCCATCATCAAGATGAGCAGCAGCGGATTCAGCACCAGTACCGCGCGCGGCACAAACAGATCGACGTGCAGCATCCACAGCACGAACGGAATCAACAGCCCCGCCAGCGACACGGCCAGCACGATGCGGCGCAGATCGGTGAGGCTGGCATACCGCCAAATGCCGCGATACAGTCCGAATCGCCAGAACACCGCCATTTGCAGCGGGACGATCCAGAGCAAAGCGCGTGATGATTCTGCCCAAAAATTCGGCGGCAACTCGAAATTCAAGCGCAATAAATAGGCGCCAACCCAAGCCAGTGCCACCGCTATCGCATCGTGCAGCATTGCCAGCGCGACGCGCGCCTTCGAATTACGCAACATCAGTATTCCCCTGTTTTGTCTGGTACGACTGCCAGCCCCGATCAAGCCAAATTGCTAATCCAAAATAAATTGCGCACCAGCAGGCCAGTATGCCGACCTGCACCGGCACATCCTGGCCGACACTCCACACAGCCGATGCGCCCGCCAGCAACATCAGCGCATACTCAGCGAGCGCGGTGTTGCGGTGCCCCCAGCCCATTTGCACCAGGCGCTGATAATAATGGCTGCGGTGCGCATGGGAGAGTCTTTCACCGCGCCGCGCGCGTTTGAGCAGCGTCATGGTCGCGTCGGCCACAAACGGCGAAAATACCAGCAGCGGAAACCAGAACGGCCAATACCCTGCCTGCCAGCCCGACACGCCTAATATGGCGGCGAGAAAACCGAGCGGGATCGAACCGGCATCACCCATGAACACCCGGGCGGGATGGAAATTAAAAACCAGAAACCCCAGCGCCGCCGCCGCAACCGAAAAATTCAGCAGCGCAAACATCTCGTTTCCACCGAACCACGCGCCAACGCCGTAGCTGCCGAAGCCGAACAATGCCATGCCGCCCGCCAACCCATCCGAGCCATCCATGAAATTGTACAAATTGGCCATCCACACGATAAACAGCAACACCGGAATAGACCACAGCAGCGGCACCCCCGCGCCTGACACCGCAATCAGCGCGGCAAGAAAATGGCCGATCAGACGTGTCCCGGCCGACAGGCTGCGCATATCATCCAGCAGCGACAGCGCGAACAAACCCGCTGCAGGCAAGACGATCCACCACGCCAGGAACTGCATCAGCAAAGCCCAGCCGGACAGCACGCCCGCCATCAGCGCAATGCCGCCGACCCGCGGAACGGGCGTGCTATGCAGCGAACGCTCGTTGGGAATGTCTCGAACCATAATGCCGGTTTTGCCCGTCATTAAAATGAACGTCAGCACCAGCGTCACCAGCGCACTGACCAGCGGAGCGTAATACGTCATGCCACTTACCAGAAATCAGGGTGGCGCATTTTAGCAGATGGTGAATGGTGAGTAGGAAGTAGTAAGTGGGAAGTAGTGGAAACCCTCCCCACTCCCCCCTCCCCACTCCCCACTCCCCACTCCCCACTCCCCACTCCCCACTCCCCACTCTCCACTCTCCACTTTCTAAGTTCCACCCCGTCCATTAAGATGCGCCCCATCACTCCCGACAACTTTGCACTTCCATATGGCGCACCTTTTCGCCGACACCCCCCCCCCGCGTATCCTGCTGGTCAAGACCTCATCGCTGGGCGATGTGCTGCATAACCTGCCGGTGGCCAGCGACATCGCGCGCCATTATCCGGGCGCGCAAATCGATTGGGTGGTGGAGGAGAGTTTTGCCGCACTGCCGAGGCTGCACCCGGCGGTGCGCAACATTCTTCCGGTCGCCGTGCGGCGCTGGCGCGGCAGGCTGCTGAGCGCCGCTACCTGGCGCGAGATTGCGGTATTTCGCAGTACGCTGGACATGCAACATTACGACATCGCGCTCGACACGCAAGGCCTGCTCAAGAGCGCGTTGCTGATGCGCGGTGCAGACGGGCTGCGCTGCGGCTTCGACCGGGGCAGCGCGCGCGAACCGCTGGCGGCCAGCCTGTACCAGCGGACTTTTCCGGTCGCGACGGCGCAGCATGCCGTCGAACGCAACCGCCAACTGGCGGCGCAGGCGCTCGGTTATACGCTGGAAGAACGCGCCGATTACGGCATCCGGCCCCCGGCCATTGCCCGCCCCGCCTGGCTTGGGGAGGGGGCTTATGCCGTGCTGCTGCACGCCACCAGCCGCGCCGATAAACTGTGGAACGAGGCGAACTGGATCGCGCTGGGACGTTATCTGCATGAGCAAAATATTCGTTGCATTTTGCCGTGGGGCAGCGCGGCCGAGCAGGCGCGCTGCCTGCGCCTCACTGCGGCCATTCCCGATGCGGTCGTGCCGCCGCGCCTGAACCTTAATGAAGCGGCCGCACTGCTCGGCGGCGCGCGGGCGGTGATCGGCGTGGACACCGGCCTCGCCCACCTCGCGGCGGCGCTGGGCGTGCCGACGGTCGGCATTTACACCGCGACCGACCCGGCGCTGACCGGCTTGTATGCGGGCCGAAGCGCCGTCAACCTCGGCAACATCGACCGTGCGCCGGATACCGCCGCCGTGATCGATGCGCTGCCCGCCGACATCGTTACGCCTCAAGGAACGGCGGCATGCTGAACCCGAGATTGTTCTACACCCTCGCGTTGTGGCTGCTGCTGCCGTACATTTTTTTGCGCCTGCTGTGGCGCGCGCGCAAGCAGCCGGAATACCTGCACCACATCGGCGAGCGTTTCGGTTTTTATTCCGTGCGAAGCAACAAGCCGATCATCTGGCTGCACGCTGTCTCGGTGGGCGAGACCCGCGCCGCACAAAGCCTCATCGCCCGGCTGTGCACCACCTATCCCGACCACCAAATTCTGCTCACCCACACCACGCCCACCGGGCGCGCCACCGGCGAACAACTGTACGGCGACGGCGTGAAGCGCGTGTATCTGCCCTACGACTACCCGTTTGCGCTAAACAGGTTCCTGCGCCATTTCAAGCCGCAATTCGGCATCCTGATGGAGACGGAGATCTGGTTCAACCTGATCCACGCCTGCCGCGTAACCGGCGTGCCGCTGCTGTTGCTGAATGCGCGTATGTCGGAAAAATCGGCGCGCGGTTATGCACGGTTTGCGCGGCTGACCCGCGATGCGCTGGGCGAACTCGCCGCCGTCGCCGCGCAAACTGCCGACGACGCCGCGCGCCTGACCGTCCTCGGCGCAAAAGAAGTTTCCGTGATGGGCAACCTCAAGTTCGACATCGAACCGCCGCCCGCGATGCTGGAACTGGGCAGGCAATTGCGTGAGCAGTTCGGCACGGCACGCAAGGTGTTTCTCGCCGCCAGCACCCGCGACGGGGAAGAAGCGCTGCTGCTCGACGCGCTGCAACAGGTGCATATCCCCGGCCTGCTGCTGGTGATCGTGCCGCGCCATCCGCAGCGTTTTGCAGAAGTTGCCGCTCTGCTGGCGCAGCGCGGCATCCTGTTCCGGCGCAGGAGCGAAATGGGCTTGGCAAGCAAGCCGCAAAACCTTGCGATTCCGGCAGAAACCCAGGCGGTGCTGGGCGACAGCATGGGGGAGATGTTTGCCTATTACGCCGCCGCCGATCTCGCCTTCATCGGCGGCAGCCTGCTGCCTTACGGCGGGCAGAACCTGATCGAAGCCTGCACAGCCGGTGCACCGGTACTGGTCGGTCCCTATACCCACAATTTTGCCGAAGCGACGCGGCTGGCGGTCAAGGCCGGGGCGACAGCTCAGATGCAGGATAGCAGCGGGCTGGTCATGGAATTGCAGC
>Ga0209211_10009836_pt1 | contig 12620 bp, 8 predicted proteins | sample RifGroA2_FD_183992 | JGI IMG/M metagenome (GOLD analysis project Ga0209211, IMG submission 183992) | Groundwater microbial communities from Rifle, Colorado, USA - Groundwater A2 (SPAdes) (version 2) | ecosystem: Environmental > Aquatic > Deep subsurface > Groundwater | place: Rifle, Colorado... | reverse complement strand
TTTATTTCTTTTATAAACCATGTACCTATGAAAAACAAAATTCTCACTTTTATTATTATTTGTCTGATTATGACTTCATGTAAAAAAGAACAAGTTGATTTAATTGTTCACAACGCAAAAGTATATACAGTAAATAATGAGTTTCTAATTGCAGAAAGTTTTACAATAAAAGATGGTAAATTTATTGCAATTGGGCAGTCAGATGAAATCCTTTCAAAATATAAATCTGATAGCATAATTGATTTGAAAGGGAAATTCGTTTACCCTGGTTTTATTGATGCACATTGCCATTTTTATGGTTATTGCCAATCGCTGCTTCAGGCAAATTTACGCGAAACAAAATCGTTCGATGAGATTCTTGAAATTATTAAGAAACATGATATAAAATACCAATCTGAATGGGTGCTTGGCAGAAGCTGGGATCAAAATGATTGGATTGTTAAAGAGTTTCCAACAAAAGAAAAACTCGATATTTTATTTCCAGATAAACCTGTTTATTTACGCCGCGTTGATGGTCATGCTGCAATAGTAAATTCAAAGGCTTTAGAATTGGCTGGAATTACTTCAAATACAAAAGTTAATGGTGGTAAAATTGTATTACAAAATGGAGAGCCAACCGGGGTGCTTATTGACAATGCTATGATTTTAGTTGAAAATCTGATGCCAGAAATCGATAATTCTATTACTATAAAAGCAATTGAGCAAGGAGAACAAAACTGTTTTGCTGTAGGATTAACTTCGGTAGGAGATGCCGGATTAACCAAAAGAGAAGTTTTACTTTTAGATTCGTTACAGAAAAATAATAGTTTACGATTACGAATTAATGCAATGTTAACTCCATCTGATGAAACTATTGAGTATTTTGTGAAAAAAGGAATTTACAAAACAGATTACCTGAATGTTCGATCTATAAAACTATATGCCGACGGTGCTTTAGGTTCGCGTGGTGCTGCCTTATTGGAACCTTATTCTGATGATTCGGACAATGATGGTTTGGTAATTGAATCCATCGATTTTTATCATAAAATGTGCAAGTTGGCCTACGAAAATAATTATCAGGTTTGTACTCATGCAATTGGTGACTCAGCAAACCGAATGATGCTGGATATTTATTCTGAGTACCTGAAAGGTAAAAACGACAGACGCTGGAGAATTGAGCATGCACAGGTTATACATCCTGATGATATAGCAAAATTTAGTGATTACAATGTTATACCTTCTATTCAATCTACTCATTGCACTTCAGATATGTATTGGGCTGGTAAAAGATTGGGAGAAGAGCGTATAAAATATGCATACATTTATAAAGAACTTTTAGCACAAAATGGTTGGATTCCAAATGGAACAGATTTTCCGGTTGAACGAATTGAACCGTTGCTAACTTTTTATGCATCTGTGGCACGAAAAGATTTAGAAGGTTTTCCTGAGAACGGATTTCAACCAGAAAATGCATTAACTCGCGAAGAAACATTAAGGTCAATTACTATTTGGGCTGCAAAAGCTGCATTCGAAGAAAAAGAAAAAGGGAGTATTGAACCAAACAAGTTTGCCGATTTTGTTGTTTTAGATAAGGACATTATGGAAATTCCTGAAAATGAAATTCCACATGTTATAATACTCGGAACTTATAGTTCTGGTATTGATGTTCTTAAACTAAAATAATAAATAATGATTAATAAAATTTTAACTGCAGAACCTGTAATAGAAGGAGCAGGTGTAAAGCTTAAACGAGTTTTTGGCTTTTACGAAAAAGGTGAATTAGATCCTTTTCTATTATTCGATCATTTTGGTTCACCAAATCCTAACGATTATTTACAGGGTTTCCCATGGCATCCACATCGTGGAATGGAAACTGTTACCTATATGCTCGAAGGTTCAGTTGAACATGCAGATAGCTTGGGAAATAAAGGTGTAATAAATAATGGCGATGTTCAATGGATGACAGCCGGAAGTGGAATTATTCACCAGGAAATGCCATTAAATTATAATGGTGAAATGCAAGGATTTCAGTTGTGGGTTAATTTACCTAAGAAATTGAAAATGACTAAACCCAAATACCGCGATATTTTATCGGAGCAGATACCTATTATTAATATGAATGAAAATGTTAAAGTAAAACTTATTTCTGGTGAATACCTTAATAAAAAAGGAGCAGTAACCGATTTAGGAATAGAAATTTTTTATTTAGATGTAAATATCGAAAATGCCGATGTTTTTGAATATGAAATAAATTCTGAATATACTGTTTTTGCTTATGTTTATGAAGGAGATGCCATGTTTTTTGATTCAAAATCAGTAATTGATAAAAACCAAATGGCATTGTTCAATAAAGGAAATCAAATAAAAGTAACTACAACTAATTCAGTAAAATTTTTGCTTATTGGTGGCAAACCTTTAAACGAACCTATAGCATGGCAAGGACCCATTGTTATGAATACTCAGGAAGAACTACAACAAGCATTTGTAGAATACAGAAACGGAACATTTATAAAGTAATTTATAATTTTGGCTCGTCAGTAGTAAGTTTTTCAAGAGTTCAAGAGTTCAAGACTTCAAGACTTTCTTGACGCGCAATAGTACAAATACAAAATATTTGATATTCATTACTCATTGATATTTACTTTGCGCACCACAAAGCTGATTTACATTTAAAAATTTTTATGGTTGGTGCGCTTTTCTTCATTAATCCTATCATCTACAAAGATTTAGCTCCCATGGAGCTTTTTTTAATCAATCAAAATTTATATCGTTCACATTATCATTCATTTAGGCTTGTATTTGCATGCTTTATTTCTCATTTGAAAAAATACATGTCAAATAATTTGGACCTGATGTATAAAATAACAATCTTTGTGTCGTAAATAATATACATCAAGTTTAATCTTTTAGATATATGAAAGAAAAAATAACAATTCAGGAAAAGCAGGTTCTAGTATCTGTAATAAGTTCTACACTGATACTCGGATTTTATTCTCTCTATGTATATCAAAAATATATTGCAGGTAATCCGGAAACATTAAACGATTTTAAATTTTGGGGAAGGTCTTTTCTCTTTTTAATTCCTGTTTCAATCGTAGTACAAATTATTATTCATATTGTATTTGCTATTATAAACAAAATTATTACCAACGAAGATTTTCCCAGTATAACTGATGAGCGGGACAAACTAATAGAATTAAAAGCAATACGAATATCGCATTGGATTTTTATAGTTGGGTTTGTTCTGTCGATGGGGGCATTAACACTGAATATGCAGCCTTATGTAATGTTTATTACTCTTATCTTTTCAGGATTTATCGCATCAATTGCTTCAGAAATAGCAAAGTTTTATTTTTATCGTAAAGGGATTTAATATGAGTAAGTGCTTAATAAATAACAATATCCGGAAGTTGCGTTTTCATACAAATGAAATGACTCAACAGGAATTGGCCGATAAAACTGGTGTTACACGACAAACTATTGTTGCCATAGAAAATGGTAAATATTCTCCAACTCTTGAATTGGCTTTTCGAATTTCTCTAGTCTTCCAGGTTCCAATTCAGGATGTCTTTACTTTTAATCCCGAAGAAAATTTAAAATAAATCAGAAATTATGAATATTATAAAAACCAACACAGTTAAGCTGAGAACAAAAAGAACATTCTTAAAACAGGGCACATGTTCTCGAACTTTTTTTCATATTCTAAATCGTGAATTTGGTAATCCAAAGCCGACTGAAGAAAACGCTATAGATCCATTGGCTGGAGGTATAGTTCAACAAGGGTATCAATGTGGTATGCTTTGGGGAGCTGCAATGGGTGTTGGAACAGAATCTTACCGAAGATTTGGAGATCGGGATAAAGCCATTGGTATGTCTATTTTAGCAACGCAACACATTTTAAAATCGTTTATTAACAGAGCAAAAAGCGATAACTGTTCAGAAATAACCAAAACTGATTGGTCGGGTAAGTTCGGCTTACTTAAATATCTGATAACCGGGAAAATGGTTACCTGCTTTAAACTTGCTGGGAAATGGGCTCCTGATGCAATACAAGCAGCAAACGAAGGTTTATCTTTTGACCCAACCAATCTGCCAGATCAATCCATAAGTTGTGCTTCTGAGGTTGTTAAAAAAATGGGTGGTAGTGATGAAGAAATGGTTATGGTTGCTGGATTTGCAGGAGGATATGGCTTAAGTGGTAATGCATGCGGTGCATTAAGTGCTGCAATTTGGATGAACACCCTTGCCAGAGTGAGAAAACAAACTTATAAATACTCTTTGAGTGATACTGAATTTGAACGAATATTAAAATCATTCTATGAGGTAACTGATTACAAAATGGAATGTAGTGAAATATGTGGAAGGCATTTTAATTCAGTGAGTGAACATTCAGAATTTATTAAAAATGGTGGCTGTGAGAAATTAATAAATGTACTTTCAAAACCATAAAATGGATATATTTTTTAAAACGTGTTTACATATTAAAATATATTCGTTCAATTTTATACTTTTGCAGCTTCGGAATAAAACAATTTCGAAGCTTTTTAATTGATTTATTATGGGTTTTAAAGAGGAAATACAACGAAGGAGAACATTTGGAATAGTAAGTCATCCGGATGCAGGGAAAACAACCTTAACTGAAAAATTATTATTATTTGGTGGTGCAATTCATATTGCAGGAGCAGTAAAAAGCAATAAAATTAAAAAAACTGCTACATCCGACTTTATGGAAATTGAGCGTCAGCGTGGTATTTCTGTTGCTACATCGGTAATGGCTTTTGATTATAAAGGACGAAAAATAAATATTCTCGATACTCCGGGTCACCAGGATTTTGCTGAAGATACTTTCAGAACTCTTACAGCTGTTGATAGTGTAATTATTGTAATTGACTCAGCAAAAGGAGTAGAGCCCCAAACACGAAAATTAATGGAAGTTTGCCGTATGCGTCATACTCCTGTTATGGTTTTTATAAATAAACTCGACCGTAATGGTAAAGATCCTTTTGAATTGCTCGATGATATCGAAAACGAATTAAAAATAAATGTTCGTCCTTTAAGTTGGCCTATTAGTAATGGAACTACTTTTAAAGGAGTTTATAATATTTACGAAGAAAAACTGAACCTTTTTAGTGGTGAGTCGAAACAAACGGTTGAAGAATCAATAGAGTTAAAAGATATTCAGAGTAACGAACTTGAAAAATATATTGGTGATAAATATTCAAAAACTTTACGCGAAGAACTTGAGCTGATTACAGAAGTTTATCCAAAATTTGATATTGACACCTATTTAAAAGGGAATCTGGCTCCTGTTTTTTTTGGCAGTGCACTAAATAACTTTGGTGTTCAGGAATTGCTCGATTGCTTTATTGAAATAGCTCCACATCCACGTGTTGTTGTTGCAGAAGAACGCGAAGTTGATCCTTTTGAAAAGAAATTCTCTGGTTTTGTTTTTAAGATACATGCCAATATGGATCCGAATCATCGCGACCGTATTGCTTTTGTTAAAATTTGCTCTGGTACATTTTTACGTAATACGAATTATTTACATGTACGCCAAGGTAAAAACATGAAATTTGCTACTCCAACAGCATTTATGGCCGATAAAAAATCAATTATTGATGAAGCTTTTCCTGGCGATATTGTTGGTATTCATGATACAGGTAACTTTAAAATTGGCGACACATTAACCGAAGGCGAAAGTATTCATTATAAAGGATTACCAAGCTTTTCGCCTGAAATGTTTCGTTATGTTGAGAATGCCGATCCTATGAAATACAAGCAACTTGCAAAAGGCCTTGATCAACTTATGGACGAAGGGGTAGCTCAGTTGTTTACAAATAAATTCAACGGCCGTAAAATTATTGGAACTGTTGGCCAGCTTCAGTTTGATGTAATTCAATTCCGACTGGAACATGAATATGGAGCTAAATGCCGTTACGAATCTATTCAGTTATTCAAAGCTTGTTGGATGGAAAGTAAAGATAAAGCTCAATTGGAAGATTTTCGAAAACGTAAATACAATGCCATTGCCGAAGATAAATTTGGCAGAGAAGTGTTTCTAGCAGAATCAACTTATGCTTTACAAATGGCTCAGGAGAAGTTCGATAAAATAAAATTCCATTTTACATCAGAATTTTAACATTTAATATTAAACCTTTTTAAGACCTTCAAGTCTTTTATTTGTTAAATTAAAACTGTGAAGAGTGAGAAGGAAAATTATTTTTTCAATTTTATTTATTGTATTAAGCTTTTGTGCTTATTCACAAACCACCGAAAAGAAAGCTGTTTCAGCTATTAAAATTGAAAATCATCCTAAAATTGATGGAATATTAGATGAATCTATTTGGCAATCTGCTACAACAGTAAATGATTTTATTCAGCATGAACCTTATAATGGAAAGCTTCCAAGAATTCCTACTGAAGTAAAAATTGTTTATGATAATTATGCAATTTATTTTGGAGCAACAATGTTTGATTCATCACCAGATTCAATATTGCGAGAACTTTCATTGCGCGATAAGTTTGATGGAGCTAATGCAGATTTATTTGCAATTTTATTAAATCCTTTCGATGATGGTGTAAATGGATTTGAGTTTATGGTTTCAGCTTCCGGTGTTCAATCGGATGGGAAGCATACAGGTGAAGATGGAGACTCAAATTGGGATGGAGTATGGGAAAGTGCAGTAAAAATTACAGATAAAGGTTGGGTTGCTGAAATAAAGATTCCTTATTCTGCTATTCGATTTCCAGACAAACCGGTTCAAACTTGGGGTATTAATTTTTTCAGAAATGTTCGACGGTATCGTGAGTGGAGTTCATGGAATTTTGTTGATAATAATGCACAGGAAATTATAAGTCAGTCGGGTCAACTAACTGATATCAGAGATATAGAACCACCTTTACGGCTTTCAGTTACTCCTTATGTTTCAGCTTATTTAGAAAACAATACGGATGAAAATTGGGGTAAAAATTTTAATGCGGGTATGGATCTTAAATGGGGCATAAATCAAAGTTTTACTCTAGATATGATTTTAATTCCTGATTTTGGTCAGGTACAGTCCGATGATCAGATTCTTAACTTATCACCCTATGAAATTATGTACAATGAGAATCGTGCATTTTTTACAGAAGGAACAGAACTTTTTAATAAAGCAGGAATTTTTTATTCACGAAGAATTGGTGGAAAACCCAAATTCAAGTCAAAACTTGATGATGTTTTAGATTCTACTGAAATTATTGTTGAGAATCCAATTGAAACAAAACTTATAAATGCTACAAAAGTTTCGGGTAGAACAAATAGTGGACTAGGAATAGGTTTTTTTAATGCAATGACAAGTTCTGTTGATGCAATTATTCAAGACACAATAACAAATTTTAAACGCAGGTATCAAACTCAAGGATTTTCTAATTACAACATGCTTGTATTGGATCAAAGTTTAAAAAATAATTCCTATATAAGTTTTGTAAATACAAATGTAATCTACGATAGTGATAATTATACTGCAAACGTTACAGGTACAGAAGCACTTATTAAAAATAAAGAAAATACATACCAATTATTTACCAGAGGAACATTAAGCCAGATTTATAATGATTCTAAAACATTTGGCCATGCTTATTTTCTTCAGCTTGCAAAAATTAAAGGTCAATTTTTATTTGAATTAAACCACAATACCGAATCAGATACCTATGATCCAAATGATTTTGGATATTTACAAAGTAATAATGAATCGAGTTGGAGTACTGAAATAAATTACAATATTAATAAACCATTTTGGAAAGTGTTAAATTGGCAAAATGAAATAGGAGCCACATATTCTAGTTTATATGAGCCTCGAAAATTTACTGATTTTGAGATTTATTTTATAACTCATACAACTTTTGCAAAGAGATATATTACTTCATATATTTTTCTGAGCATTGATCCAATAGAGAATCATGACTATAGAGAACCTCGAGTTGATGGCTTTGATTGGATGTTTAAAAGACCAAGAACAGGAGTTGTTGAAGGAATGATTTCAACTGATTATCGAAAAATGTTTGCAATCGATTTTTCTCCTGGAGCATGGAAAGCATTTGACTACGATAGATATGGTTATTGGCTAAATATAAGTCCTCGTGTTCGATTTAGTGATAAATGGTTGCTTATTTATTCATTAACAATTGATAATAATTACAATACATTTGGTCATGTAGATCATTACACTATTAACGATGATAGTATAGCAATTATGTTTGGAAAAAGAGATCAGATTACTATATCAAATACATTAAATTCCAGTTTCATTTTTAATAATAAATCATCGTTAAGTCTGAGAGTGCGTCATTACTGGAGCAGGGTGGAGTACGATGATTACTACCAACTTTTAGAAACGGGATATTTAACCGATGCAATTGATTATGATATTTATGGTAAACAGTTCGATAAAAATTACAATGCATTTACTATAGATTTGCAATATTTATGGAGATTTGCACCTGGAAGCGAATTGTCAATAGTTTGGAAAAACTCAATTAATTATGAGCGCGATATTCTTGTAAATAATTTTTGGGATAACCTTGAACATACTCTGGGTTACGACCAGATAAATAGTATATCGTTAAAGTTCTTGTATTATTTAGATTATCAATATCTTAGCAAGAAAAAATAAAAAATATTTTATAACACATGGAAACATCCCTGGACTTTCTTTCCATTGTGTTATTGAATAAACTTTTTACTTACCCCAATTTGCAAGATTATCGGATATAAATTCGATAATCTTTTTATTTTGTTCCTTTCCATTGCCTTCAATCGTTAGTGGTTCACCAAATTTTATATGAATCGGTTTTTTACGGTTAATTCTTCCAAAATCCTTAATTATTTTACCATTGCCCCAGAAATCAGTTTTTATAGCAATTGGAAGTACTTTTACTCCTGCAATTGAAGCTAATTTAACACCAAGAGAATTAAATTCTTCAGCTTTAAAAACATCACGACGTCCACCTTGTGGAAATATTACAACAGACGTACCATTTTGAAGTGTTTCTTTTCCCTGATTTATTACTTTTACTAAATCTTCCTTTGAGTTTTTCCTGCCAACTGTTATTGGCTTGCGGGCTTGCATAACAACACCAAATAAGAAATGTTTAGTTAAACTTTCTTTTACAACAAATGTTACTTCCATAAAAGGAGCAATTAATGCAGGAAAAATCATCGATTCCATTGCACTCATATGATTGCTTACTATTACAACCGGTTCATTAATATTTTTAAGATTATTTAAGCCTTCAATCTCAAATTTACCATTGCAGTTTTCAATTAATTTAAAAACTTCAAAAGAAGACAAAGCCCATGCCTTTCTATCGTACATTCCTCTTCTAGCTACGGGTCTATTTCTGAATAAGAGTTGTAAATATTTAATAACGAAATATGTACGAGTATTTAAAGACAACTTATCCAGAAAAATTCGTGAATTTTCTTTTGATTTATAAGTATCTTTATCGAATAGGTTTTTTTTTATTGACTCCATACTTTTAAAAATATGTGTAAATATATAGTTTAGAAATTAAAATAAAAAAAGCCCCTGAAAAAAGGGGCTTAATAATAAAAATTATGTAAAATTTATTTTGTGACACTTAAAATCTGAGTTATAGATAATTCGCTATCAACTACTTTAATATAATATATTCCACTATTCAAATTAGTAATTTGTATTGGAGTTTCATTAGTAACATTTTCTTTTTCATATACCAAAATTCCAGCAGTATTGTAAATTGATACAAAAGCATTCTTAATGTTAGAAACATAAAAAATATCTTTAGCAGGGTTTGGATAAATGCTAATGATTGTACTTGCTTTAATATCTTCAATTCCAACTGGAGCAGAAACATTAACCATATTTTTTATAACCACTTCATGATCTTTTATCGCTTTTGAAACTGTTAAGGTTATACTCTTTTTTCCTTGAGTAGTATATTTAACAGTATGAGGCCCCTTTCCTGAAGCGGTAGCAGGAGAAGCACCATCTCCAAAGTTCCATTCCCAAGAATCAGGTGTTCCGTATGAATTATCTGTATATATTATTGAAGAATCGTTCATTGAAACCGATGTTTTATTTACAGTGAAGTTCGCTGCAAACAGTAAATTGCCGTAATGCCACATTCCATCATTATATTTATCATTATTAAAACTTCCTGCCCATATAGCATCTTCACTAGAAACACCAATAGCGGTGAATTGAAACTTTTTATAAAAATCAGCATAATCGGTAAAAGTAGTTCCATTATCAGTACTATATGAAACTCCCATAAATGGGGTATCATAATCAACGCCTGTAGATATTAGTATATCAGATCCTGGAATAAAAGCAAAACTTGATGTATAAAAGTTACCAGTTGGAGTTAATGCTGTCCAGGTTTCACCTCCATTGGAGGTAATATACTGTACTTTATTATCACCATCTCCTCTTCTTTGGATTATACCTGTACTTGCATCTTTAAATGACAATTCAAAATAAGTACCAGTTATTGGAGTTTGATATGCAACCCAGGTTAAGCCTTTATTGGTTGATTTATAAATTCTTCCTTTATTTGTAGCAAACCAAACAGTACTTCCAAAAACAGTATAGCATCCTACAGTACCATATTCTCCTTCGGTATTTGATGGAATATTAGCTTGTGGAACACGTGACCATGTTTCACCACCATTTAATGTTGTATAAATCTCAAAATAGCCACCATTAGGATCACCCATACAAAAACCATTGTTTTCATCCCAGAAATGAACAACATTAGGAAATCCATTTGGCTCTGTAAAAGCAGCAGTAGTTTGAGCTGTCCAGGTTGTTCCCCCATCAGTTGTTTTTACTATTTTACCTCCACCACTTGGTCCAAATAAAGCAACCCAAGCAGTATTTCCATCTATTGCACTAATCATTGCAGCAGCATAATCAGAAGTGTTTGATAAACTTATTGTTCCAGATTTCCAATTATTACCACCATCTGTTGTTTTTGTATATTCTTTAATTTTAGCTCCATTGCCAGAACCATCATATGCAACAGCCCAAGCTGTTCTATCATCAACAGCTGAAATAAACTGAATTCCTCTTGATGCTGTTGTAAATGCGCTTGCTTGTTTAGTCCATAACATATTCTGGTTTAAAGTACCGGGTTGTATTCCAATAATCATTGAGTTATATTCACTAAAACTATAACTATTCGGTTCCATTGCATTAGCTGCAAAGTATCCGTTGTAATAACCACCCCAACCCCAATTTATATGTAGATTATTTGATGCATCATATCCATCACAAACCCAAGCATGCCCACCATCAGATTCACTACCACCATCATAATATATAGGCCTTGAATTATCAAGTTCGCTTTTTGCAAGTGTTAACCATTCAGTAGTATTTGTTACATCAAAATCATACATCTGAATAGTTGTAGGATCATATTTAAAATAAGATGTTAATGCAAATAATACATCTGGACTTTGAGCTCCTGAACCCAATGGGTCATAATTCATTTCAACAGAAATACCTGCATGATACATTAAAGTTGCAACTGCTAATTTTTCAACATCGGAACTTGCTGGTACAACATCATCTGGCATGTTTGCCCAATCATAAGTTGTGGAATCAAAACCTGCAAATTGTTCACCATAAGTTGGATGATCTGAAGGAATATATCTGTGCCATCCATTACCACTTTCTGGCCAACCATGATAATTCATTATTTGTGACATGGCTGTTGCAACACAACCTGATGGTGTTCCTGCAGGGCATAATTGATTATAATAAGGAGATTGATTCCAGATTGTAGTTAATAATGGAGCAACTGCTTTAGTTGATTTTGGGAAAATACCATTTTTATAATCAATCCATAATTTTTGAATCTCTATAGATGTACTTTTTTGTTTTTTAGCTTGATCAATTTGTTTTTTAAACTTTTCAAGATACATTAAAGTAGAAGGGTTTTCAATATTTTCAGTTGCAAAACTTGTTGTAGAATAACCTAAAACAGGATATGCTAAATCATCAGCTGAAACAATAACAAACCCCCCTTTTTCAAATGTAAAAATGTAAAAGGATGTTTCTTCATTGTACTTTTGCTCAAAGATATCTTTCACCTGAATTTCAGATAATATTTTAGACGAACAGTTTGCAAAAAACTTTTCTGCAAGCATTTGAGCATCATGCTTATTTACATGGTCGGCAAAAACGAAAACCACTATAAGCAATAAAAAAAGAGTAGTAAAAAATTTTTTCATTTTCATTTTTAGTTAAAGATTAATAAAGTCCAAATGTAGTATTTTATCGAAAAACAATAAATATTATGATGTGAAATTACTAAAAAATGTAAATCAAAAAATAAAAATAGGCATAAGATTTATCTTATACCTATATATTATATATTTGGTGAAAGAAAATTTACTTTTCCACTTCAATTAAAATATCATCTTTCATAACCGTATCGTCAGGTCCAAAGTTAATTGATAGTATTTTTCCGTTTATATTTGAAAGTATTTCGTTTTGCATTTTCATTGCTTCTAATATCAGTAGAGGATCTCCTTGTTTTACTATTTGGTTTTCTTCAACCAGTAATTCTACAATTTTTCCCGGCATAGGAGCTTGTACATGCTCAATTTTTGATTCTTG
>Ga0209211_10009835_pt1 | contig 12623 bp, 12 predicted proteins | sample RifGroA2_FD_183992 | JGI IMG/M metagenome (GOLD analysis project Ga0209211, IMG submission 183992) | Groundwater microbial communities from Rifle, Colorado, USA - Groundwater A2 (SPAdes) (version 2) | ecosystem: Environmental > Aquatic > Deep subsurface > Groundwater | place: Rifle, Colorado... | reverse complement strand
AGAAGAGTTCAATCACGTTGAACACGGTCGTATAACAGAAGAAGAGGGACTCGGCTTTCCTCAACACGGAAGGTCCCCCTCCGGGTGCCGACGGACCCTCATGGATCAAATGCTCCACAAGGAGGTCGGTATCAACGACAATTTTCTTTGGAGTCACTTCAACACATCCTTCGCCCGTTTGCGGAAGGACGACCCGGAAGCAAGCGAGCCCTCTGCCGTCAGGAATCTGATGACGCTCTCCCGCGGCTCCAGTTGCAGCCCTCCGATCCGGTCCACTTCTTCCTCCGTGACTGTTCTTTCCTTCAATCTCTTGCTCAGGCGCCTCGCCGTCATCCTGACTTGAACGATCGAACCTTGTTTCAGCAAGAACCGCTCAAGGATCGAAGGAGGCACCATGAGCGCCCCATCCTTTGTCACCGTTGCCTCAAATTCGATGCTCAGTCGATCCTTTTCCATATCGTTAGACTACCTGGCCGAGAAAACTGTTGCCCGCCAGGGTTCCAAGATTGCCCACGCCGAAATACTCGCCCACGGTCTTTCCTGCGTCTGCAAACGTCGGCCGCACTCCCAGGTCGATATTGCGTTTCCCATGTTTGGTGTAGCAGAGAATCGGGACGTATTCCCGTGAATGATCGGTACTCTGATCCGTCGGGTCGTTGCCGTGGTCGGCGGTCAGTATCAGGATATCCTCCTCGCCGATCACCTCCAGAATCTTCGGTAAGGCTTCGTCAAATTCTTTCAACGCTTCTGCCAGCCCCTGCGGGTCCTGCCGATGGCCATACAGCGTGTCAAAATCGACAAGGTTGGTCATCACCATTCCCGTTCGCAATCCGGTTGCCGCGGCAATGGTCTCTCGGATGCCTTGTGCATTCGATCGCGTGTGGATCTTGTTTTTCAACCCTCTTCCAGAGAACAGGTCGTCGATTTTTCCTATCCCAACCGTCTCGATGCCGGCTTCGAGCAGGAGATCGAGCAACGTCGATGCAGGGGGTTCCAGTGCAAAGTCTCTGCGGTTGGTGGTGCGCGTGAAGGAGCCACTCGATCCGATAAACGGTCGTGCGATCACCCGGCCCACAGCATGCACCCCGACGGTTACTTCGTTCCGCGTCTTCCGGCATATCTCGTACAACGCGTCGAGAGGAATGACTTCCTCATGGGCTGCGATCTGGAACACAGAGTCCCCGGAAGTATAGACGATCGGGAATCCGGTCCGGACATGCTCCTCCCCCAATTCCTTGATGATCTCGGTCCCCGAAGCGGGCTTGTTCCCCAGCACTCCACCCATACGGGTCACCGCAAGGAACTTCTCCACGACTTCCCGGGGAAATCCATCCGGGTACAACGGAAAGGGCCGGTCGGTCACAAGTCCCGTAAGCTCCCAGTGTCCGGTGGTGCTGTCCTTTCCCGCCGAACGCTCCGCCATTTTTCCATAACACGCTTCCGCATGACCTGTGGGCGGCAGCCCCTGAACCGGGATAACGTTGCCGAGCCCCAGACGGGCGAGGTTCGGAAGGTTAAGTCCATTGACCGCGCGCGCGGTCCCCGCAAGCGTATTCGCTCCTCGATCGCCGTATGCACCAGCGTCGGGCAGCGCGCCGACACCGACTCCGTCTAAAACGATGAAGACTGTCTTTCCAGGTTTCAAGAAGCGGACTGTACTCGAGGATGACGAGAAGTGGACCTGCTCTTACGCGAACACCATCTTTTCGTTGCACTTGCAGACTTGCACATGCGACCGGTTAAACCGGTATGTTCCGTCCGGCGTACGGACGGACTGCACATACATGGTCGGGGTCTTGACGCTGCCGCACTTCGGGCACTTCGTCCCCTTTTCCTGCATGCCTTTTTTTGCTTTCTCTGCAAAATCTTGTTGTTTTGCCATGGACTCCTCCGAAAATCAAATGTTAAAACACTCGAACAATGTTGCCGCCGGCTTCGATCGCCTTCTTCAGCGTCTGGCTGGCATTTTCAAGCAGCTCGATATCGCTTGTCTGGCTCACCGCCCCGCAAACGCCGATACTGATCGTTACCGAAAAACTCTTCTGATCAACATTAATAATATTACTGGCGATGTTCTTGCGAAGCTTCTCGGCCCACAAGTTCGCTTCGTTTGCGTCCGTGTTGATCAGCAGGACTGCAAACCGGTTAAAATCGTACCGGCCAATAAGGTCATAAGGACGGACCGATGCTTTGATCATACGCCCCACATTTTGAAGCACAAAATCGAATCCTGCCTTGCCATATCGCTGCATATGATCGTTCATGGAATCGATAGAGCACATGACCACGGTCAGGTCCAGGCTGAAATCATTGGCCCTCTGGACCTCCTCCTGCACCCGCTCGATAAAATATTTCCTCGTAGCCACACCGGTGGTTTCATCCACCAGCACATAGTTGTTCACGACGTCGGTTAACGCGAAGATCTCCAGCGCAGACGAGGTCGTGTCGACAAGTTTCTGGAGAAGCTTGACATCGGTCTCCGAATAGGCCTTGGTGTCCTTGCTTTCGACAATCATTGCTCCATAGCAACGGTTCGTCGAGTTGATCGGCACAATCAGCATGCTTCCATGCGCATCGACCCGTTCAGCCTTGTAGAAGCGCGGGAGCTCGACGGCATCAAGACTATCGACGATTTTGGGGACGGCAGATTGTAACGTGCTTCCCACCAAGCTGTGCTGCGGGTCGATTTCGTGTGTCGGTGTCACATAGGGATCGTTCATCCGGTTCAACACAAATTGGACGACCCAGGATTTTCTCGCCTCATCAAAGAGTACGATCGTGATATAGTCCCACGACAGGAGCTTCGATGCCTCTTCCGCGAGGGTCTTGATGGCATTATGGAGGCTGAATTCCATCTTCAGCTGCTCCCGTATCCGCGAGATCGACCGGAGCACCTCCGAATCGAGCAGCAGATCGTACTTGTCCGTATAACTCTTGATCAACGCCGAGATCAGTTTCGTGAACTGCCCCAGGGATGCAAGCGTCTCGGGTCCGTACGCGTCCTCATCAATGCAGTCGATGGTGAGAACGGCCACCGGTTCCTTCGGGATCACCTGATCCTTGGAATAGAAAATCGGGACGGCGATGAAGGTCTTGACCGGTTCGATCCCTTCATAGTATCCAAGCATTTCCAATTGGCCGGCCGCATTGACATGGTTCAGGATCCTTGGGTGGCCGGTCGCCGCCACCTGGCTGATCACGTCATTGCTCATCTCGCGGCGGCGGTGCGTCATGAATTTTTCGCTGTCCGAGATGAAACTCTCCAGCACCATCTGGTTCTTTTCGCGGTTCACCCAGAAGAATGCAACGGAATGGGCAAAGTGCACCTCCTTCACAACCGTAAGGACTTTCTTCATCAGGAAACCGAATTCAGATTTCGGTCCCCCCTCACGAACAAAAAGGTCTTCGTTCACGTCCACAAAATCCGACAATTGAAATTCATATTCAGAAAGTGCGATGGACCGTTCTGGCTCCGCTCGCTGGGGCGCCGGTGATGGTCCCTGATTCCTTGTCTCTTCCACGAAATCCACACGATATTGCTTGCCGCCGGGTTGAAAATCGTCGAAGACGAGCTTCTTCATTTCGGAATCCCGCTCCTCTGTTGTGATCGAAGGATGTTCCGCCGCGTGCTCCCCCTCCACCGGAACGTCGTTCCGCAGCCACAGTACTGCCCTGTAAGCAACGGCCGCCCCGCTTAAGACAAATGCCAGGACTTTCACCATGGAAACCGGGATAAACCATCCCACTAAAAATAAAATGACGCCCGCAACTACAACCCGTTCCTGTTTTAAGGGCAATGCATTAAACCAGGAACGTACTGTGTTGAGCATTCGGGCGTCAATCCTTACACTTGGTGAATGTGAATCTGGCCCAGAAAATGTGCACAAATTTAGCCATTTAGGCAAAGAAAGTCAAGGTGAAACTCAGCACGCGAGCGCGAAGGAACCTGTTCCAAATTGGTTCTTGACGTTTGCTTCGCACGGTTTCCTAACACGAGTTTGGAAGAGATTGAGCTTGCGAGAATTGCCAATTTTCCATACTTTTTTCAGCAACTACTCCTGTTTGCATTCACCCTCAACGTTTCTCACCGATGAAAGCTGTGATCATGGCGGGAGGATTTGGAACCCGCCTTCGACCCCTGACCTGTAACATTCCGAAGCCGATGGTCCCGATGCTCAACAGGCCCATGATGGGGCACATCGTTGAACTGTTGAAAACCCACGGGATCACGGAGATCGTTGCAACCCTCTTTTACCAACCGGAGGTCATCTCCAATTATTTTGGCGACGGGAGCAGCTTCGGTGTCAGCATGCAGTATCTGAAAGCCGAAGCGGATTACGGGACCGCAGGAAGCGTGCGCAACGCAAAGGATTTTTTGGATCAACGGTTCCTCATCATCAGCGGCGACGTCTTTACGGATTTCGATCTCTCCTCTGCCATCCGGTTCCATGAAGAAAAGAAAGCCAAAGCCACAATCGTTCTTACACGCTCCTCCAATCCGCTCCAGTTCGGCGTCGTTTTGACACGGGACGACGGAAAGATTACGCGGTTCCTGGAGAAGCCTTCCTGGGGAGAGGTCTTCAGCGACACGATCAATACCGGGATCTATATTCTTGAACCGGAAGTCTTGGAATTAATCCCTGCGAAAGAAGAGTTCGATTTCAGCAAGAACCTCTTCCCTCTAATGCTTGATCGGGATATGGGGTTGTTTGGGTACGTGGCGGAAGGGTACTGGCGGGACATTGGAAACCTGAACGAATACCAGGACGCCCATTTCGATGCACTGCATGGCGGTGTGCGTACGAAGATGCCCGGGGTGCGCCGCGGGAGCGCGTACATCGGCGCCAACACCAGCGTGGAGACGGAACCGCGCAATCTGACCGGAACGGTGCTCCTGGGAAAAAATTCGCGCATCCACGCCAATGTCGTCATCTCCAACTCGGTGATCGGGGACGACTGTGAACTGCTTCCGGGAAGCGTTGTCCGGAACAGCGTTCTTTGGAACGGGACGCAAGTCGGCGCCAACACGGAAATTTCAACCGATGTGATCGGATCGAAATGTATCATCGGCGACGATGCCATCATCTCCGAAAACGTCTTCATCGGCGACCAGTGTGTCATCGGTAAGCGCAGCAGGCTCATGGCCAACATTAAGCTCTGGCCGGAGAAGGTTGTCGAGGAAGGAGCGATCGTCACCCGCAGCCTCGTGTGGGAGGATCGCTGGCTGAGGGAATTGTTCACGGAGGCGCGCGTGAGCGGAATTTCCAATATCGAGATGAACCCCGAATTTTCCGCGAAACTCGGTGCGGCATTCGGCGCGTTCGTCGGCGCCGGGTCGACAGTCGTCACCAGCCGCGATTCCGATAATGTCTCCCGAATGATCAACCGTTCCTTCATGTGCGGCCTGATGTCGGCCGGTGTCAACTGCGACGACCTGCGGGCCACCTCCATCCCGATTGTCCGGCACGAACTGCGGGCCGGCAAGGAGCGGGGCGGAGTCCACGTCCGTAAATCACCGTACAATAAGCAGTTTACGGATATCATTTTCTTCGATGCGGACGGCAAGGATCTTCCGACGAATAAATCCAAGTCCGTTGAACGGCTCTTCTTTGGAGAAGATTTTACCCGATCCACCTACGACGCGGTAGGCACGGTCCGTTTTCCCGAACGGGCCACGGAGGCGTACATCGAGCGATTCCTGAAGACCATCGACATCAACACGATCAAATCATCCGGACTCAAACTCGTCATCGATTATTCCAACGGCATTGCCTCCACCATCTTCCCGAACATCCTGGGCAACCTGAACGTCCAGGTGGTCTCGCTCCACGCCTACCTCGACAGCAAGAAACTCACTCGGACAAGAGAGGAAATCGAACAATCCATCGGGGAATTGTCCCATGTCGTCACCTCCCTCAAGTATGATCTGGGTTGCATGCTGGATCCCGGGGCGGAAAAAATCCTCGTGGTGGATGAACATGGCCGTCATATCAATAACGACCGACTCCTCACGCTGATGACAAAGCTTGTCGTCCTTGCCTATCCCGAGCTCAAACGCATCGCCGTCCCGATCTCGGCGTCCGGTGAAATCGACCTGCTTGCCAAGGAATATGGCCTGTCGGTCCTGAAAACCCGCGATAACCATCTCGCCCTGATGGAAGCGGCGGCAGACAAGCAAAACCGCTTTGTCGGCGGGACCAAGGGTGGGTTCATTTACAACGACTTCCTGTTTGCCTCCGATGGAATGTACTCTGTCGCGAAACTCCTGGAATGCCTTGCGCAGACCAGGAAACATCTGGGCGAGCTGGACCGGGAAACACCTCATTTGCATTTGGTTAAAAAAGCCGTTCCTTGTTCATGGAGCGTCAAGGGACGGGTCATGCGGCACCTCATGAAAGATTCGGAACGGATCCAGCGGGAGCTGATCGATGGAGTAAAAATTTTCCCGCGACAACAGGACCACCGCACCTCGGTACTCCTGAACCCCGATCGAACCCGCCCCCTCTTCCACATCAATGCCGAATCGGAGGACCTGGGTTTTGCAGAGAGCTTGGCGGGGGAATATGCGGAGAAACTTCAGCAATGGATCAATAACGAGTAGCAAAGAGGGATACGAGTTTACCCTGAGCGTGGAGCGAATATGAAGATAGTAGAAATTTTACATGAGCAGGTGGTCCGCACCCAACTTCCGGGCAGCACGAAAACCGACATCATCAACGCCATGATCGACATGGCTGCGACCCAGGAGCGGGTGCTGGATAAAGAGAAAATGCGGGAAGCCATCTTCGAACGGGAAAAAATCATGTCGACCGGCGTCGGGTCGGGGTTTGCCATCCCCCACGGAAAAACAGACGCTGTCAGCGACATTGTCGCTGCGTTTGCCATTACCGCGCAACCGATCGACTACCAGTCGCTCGATGACCAACCCGTGCGCATCGTCTTCCTGCTGGTCGGGCGCGACAATATGGTCGGCCCCCACATCAAGCTGCTGAGCCGCATTTCAAGGCTGATGAACCGGGAGGAATTCCGGAAACGACTCCTCGAAGCTCAATCTCCCGCTGAAGTTCTCGAGATCTTCCGCCAGGAAGAAGAAATGCACTTCGAAGTGTAACCGCGGTCAGTCCTCCTCAAGCCCGGCGCACCTCCGTTGCGTTCGATTTTCCACACATTGTTTTGTATCTTGTCCCACGTTCGTCAACCAAAGCAGTCAACCTGTTGCGAGGCTTGCTCGTGAAATTCAGATCGATCAAAGGTACCAAGGATATCCTGCCGGAGGAAACCGGCCGATGGCAGCATGTGGAGAAGGTGGTTCGGAGCGTCATGCATCGGTCGAACTACCGCGAGATCCGCACCCCGATCTTCGAAGAGACGGCCTTGTTCGCCCGGAGTATCGGCGAGCTCACCGACATCGTTACCAAGGAAATGTATACCTTCGCGGACCGGAGCGGGGACAGCCTTACCCTGAAACCGGAGGGGACGGCCTCAGTCCTCCGTGCTGCTCTTCAACACAACCTCGGTGAACAGGCTCCGCTCCTCAAGCTCTACTACCAGGGCCCCATGTTCCGGCAGGAACGACCGCAAGCCGGCCGGTTGCGACAGTTTCACCAATTCGGAGCAGAAGCGCTTGGGAGCCCATCCCCCCAACTTGACGTTGAGATCATCCTGCTCCCACTGCACGTGTACCGGGAACTCGGAGTTCGACCCCTCACACTGGTCATTAATTCCGTTGGTTGTGAAAAATGCCGACCGGCGTACAGGGAAAAGTTGATCGCGATGCTCATGACGGTGTACGATCAACTCTCCCCGGAGAGCCAGGCACGGGTAAAGCAAAATCCCCTGCGGGTGTTGGACTCCAAAGACGAACAGGATCGGAAGGTGACACAGACTGCCCCCCTTATCAAGGACCACCTGTGCATGGAATGTAAAACGCACTTCGATCATGTGCAGTCGCTCCTCCACGCAACCGGGGCCCCTTTTACGGTTGATGGAAGGCTCGTTCGCGGACTCGATTACTATACCAAGACCGCTTTCGAAATTACCAGCTCCGCTCTTGGTTCTCAGGACGCGCTCGCAGGCGGCGGACGCTATGATCTCCTGGTGGAGGAACTCGGAGGAAAGCCCACGCCCGGCGTCGGCTTTGCTGCTGGACTCGAAAGGCTTATGATCGTTCTAGAGAAAACCGGGGATCCCGGGGACGACCAACGCGGACCCGACTTGTTCATCGCGGCCGTCGATGAGGCATCACGTCGCTGGGCCTTTACCCGGACCGAGGAACTTCGCCGAAAGGGGTTTGCCGTCGAAACCGATTTTCTCCAACGCAGCCTCAAATCGCAAATGCGCGAAGCCAACCGTCAACGGGCCCGGTGGGTCTTGGTGATCGGCGAAACAGAGCTGCAGGCGGGGACCGCCCAATTGAAGAATATGCTGGGCGGAGAAGAACGAACCGTCTCGCTCAATGACTTTGAATCCGCACTTGCCTGAGCATGCCCAGAAGAAAACGCAAGGATCCGGAGTATACACTCAATATCTTTCAGCGGTTCGACGACCGCACCGCGAGCAGCAGCACGGTTTTTGTCGTTCAAACGATCAAAGAGTTCATCAGCTTTCGGTATGAAATCCTCCTGGAGAGCGGCGTGGAGGGAACCACGATCGACCTCAAGATTCGGGGCCTTCGCACAACCCCCCTCATCATGCCGAACGTCGGCCCCGCAAGAGGAGTACGAGAGTACCCCGACCTGAATGGAATCTACCGTCTCCTGGTGAGCAAACTCGACGATGAATCCAACGAGCTCACCTTGAACATCTCCGAACAAGGGATCACCATCCAAAGCGCAACCGATCCATCCTTCATTCGCGTTTCAACACAACCCATTCCCTATTCCTGAAGAAAATCTATGTGCCCGCGATTACTTGAAATTGGCCCTTTTACCATCTACAGCTACGGACTGATGCTTGCGACCGGGTTCATCGTCGCAAGCTACCTGCTCACGGCCGAACTGAAACGAAAGCAGATCGATCCCAACATCGGGAATACCGTCACCCTGATCGCGGTGGTTGCAGGAATTGCAGGATCGAAGCTCCTGTTCCTCATGGAGCATTGGACGCAGTTCATGGCCGACCCGATCGGGATGGCCTTTTCCCCCACAGGTCTGACCTTTTACGGCGGCTTCCTCCTCGCCACCCTTATGATTTTTCTCTACACCAGGAAACAAAAGGTCCGCTTTTTTTCCGTGGCAGATGCCGTTTCCCCCGGCTTGATCCTCGGGTATGGCATTGCACGCCTGGGATGCCACTTTGCAGGGGACGGTGACTACGGATTTCCCACGGATCTCCCCTGGGGGACCGATTATTCCAACGGCACCTATCCCCCTTCCCTTGCCTTCCGATCCTTCCCGGAGATCACGAGTCAGTATCCCGGCGGCATCGTTCCGGACAACGTCCTGTGCCATCCCACCCCCGTGTATGAATTGCTGTTCTCGGCAGTCATTTTCTCGATACTCTGGCGATACCGAAAAAGCATTCAAGGGGAAGGAAAGATGTTTACACTCTACCTGATCCTCGCGGCATTGGAGCGGTTTTCCATCGAGTTCCTGCGCTTGAACCCACGCCTTGCCTTTGGCTTGTCCGAGGCACAGCTCATCGCCATCGGCCTGATGGCTGTCGGATTGACCGGTTGGTTGTACCTTTCAGGGAAACATCGGACGGAGGGGGCCTGATGCAGGTCGTCGAATTATACGTGACCGAGGGGTGCGGATTGTGCAAGGAGGTCAGGAGACTGTTGAAGGAGAAACAACGGCACACGTCATTCGAACTTCGCGAAATCAATCTCCATCCGGATCACCCGAAGTACGATGAATACTTCCTTGCCGTTCCTGTCATCGTTGTGGACGGCAGCCTTGTGCTGCGCGGTGTGACCACCGAAGCGCAACTGGCCGGGGCCATCGCCAAAGCTCCAAAGCCTTCCTTGGCATTTTATGCGGGAAAATTCCTCGAGGCACTCGGGATGGTGACAACGGCCTTCGGGTTCATGTACGGGTTGTTGGGAAATATGTGGATGGACCTGTATTTCTTTCTCTCCGGGATCGGGGTTTTTCTCTTCGGCCTCTTCCTTGAAAAACGGGACCAGCGCCGGCTGGAACAGCTGCGCGCATCCTTCGTTTCATCAACCACCACTCCCACCGCTCCGGGATCCCCCTCCCCGTCATGACGAACATCCTTACAGGGCGACAACCGGTGCTCGAGGCGCTCAAATCGGGAAGTGCCCTGGAAAAAGTTTTCATCCTCTTCGGCACCCATGGAAGCGCCATCCAACAGATCCGTCGGCTTGCAAGACAACGCGGGGTTCCCGTCGGGGAGGTGGATAAAGAACGGTTTAAGTCGATCTCCGACGATCCTGCCGCACAGGGAGTTGCGGCGGTTGTCGGTGTGAAGACGTACGTCGAGGTGGATGAGATTCTGTCCGTGGCGAAGGAACGGGGTGAATCCCCTTTTCTGCTGGTGCTCGATGAAATCGAGGACCCGCACAACCTCGGCGCTCTGATCCGCACGGCGGAATGTGCCGGCGTACACGGAGTCATCATCCCGAAACACCATTCGGCCACCGTCAACCAGACAGTTGCAAAAACCTCCGCCGGTGCTGCTCTCCATCTCCCGATCGCTCGCGTCACCAATATTGTGCAGACCCTCGAATCTCTCAAGGAAGCAGGATGCTGGATTGTCGGAACGGATATGGCCGGTGATCGGCGGTACGACGAAGTGGACCTCAACGGACCGATCGTGATCGTCGTCGGGAGTGAAGGGAGGGGAATGCGGAGGCTGGTAAAGGAGAAGTGTGATTTTCTTGTGACGATTCCGATGTACGGCAGGATCGGTTCGTTAAACGCATCGGTCGCGGGAGCCCTTGTGTTGTACGAAGCGGCGAGGAAGAGAGTGAAGCCGGGAACCCGAACTTAGAAGATGAGGGCGATGGGCAACGCCGTTTTACTCCCGACGCAGTCTATTCTGATGGTTCCGGTTCCCCCTCCTTCATCAGCCCGTACCGTTTCATTTTCGTGTAGAGGTGGCTCCGCTGAATATCGAGTGCCTCCGCGGTTTTAGAGATGTTCCATTTGTTCAATTCGAGCTGCTTCTTGATGAAGGCCGCCTCCGCCCGCTCTTTGAACTCCTGGAACGTCCCCCCCGCATTCAGGATCGCGTCGAGCTCCCCCCTTCCCTGGCCTGCCCCGGCGTCAAGAAGTGACAGGTCGATGGATGTCCCAGCCGAAAGAATCGCCAGCCGCTCGACCGTGTTTTTCAACTCCCGCACGTTGCCCGGCCATTCCAGCGTTGAGAGCTTCCTGAGCGCCTCCTGAGGAAAGGATTTGCGGGGCAAACCGTTCCGTGAACATACCTCCTCCAGGAACGCCTCCGCAAGAAGTGGAATATCCTCGCGTCGCTCCCGCAACAAGGGGACGTGAATGGGAATAACCTTCAATCGGTGATACAGATCGTCCCTGAAGTTCCCCCCCTGGACCTGGTCCTGGAGCTCCTTGTTGGTTGCAGCGATCACGCGCACATCGACCGGGATCAATTTGTTGCCCCCCACCCGTTCGACCTTCCCCTCCTCCAAGGCTCTCAGCACCTTCGCCTGTGCCTGGAGGCTCATATCGCCGATCTCATCGAGGAACAACGTTCCGCCGTCGGCTTGCTCGAACTTGCCGACCCGTTGTGCTGTCGCGCCGGTAAACGAACCCTTCTCATGCCCGAATAATTCCGATTCGATCAACTCCGCAGGGATGGCGGCACAGTTGACTTCGACCAGCGGTTTGGATGCCCGTTTGCTTTTCCGATGGAGAGCGCGGGCGACAAGTTCTTTTCCGGTTCCGTTTTCCCCCGTGATGAGCACCCGAACGTCGGTAGGAGCGACCCGATCGATCAGTGAAAGGATCTCCTTGATTTTCTGGCTCTCGCCCAGGATCCGCCACTTCCCCTCCAACGATTCCCGCAGTTTGCGGTACTCTTCCGAAAGGTTTGCCTGATTGAGAGCATTCCGGACCGTGACGAGGAGCTTGTCGCGATCCAGCGGCTTCGGGAGAAAATCGAAGGCCCCAAGCTTCGTTGCCTCCACCGCGGTTTCCACCGTCCCATGACCGGAGATCATCACGACCGGCAGATCAACGTTCTTTTCGCGGACGCTCTGCAACACCTCAAGCCCGTCCATCCCGGCCATTTTGACGTCCAGCAGCATGAGATCGACCGAACCGGCAGCGAGCTGCTTCAACGCCTGCTCGCCGTTATCGGCAAAGAGCACTTCGTACTTCTCGTACTCAAGAATCATCTTGAGCGAGTCGCGCACCCCCTTCTCGTCATCCACCACCAGGATTCGTTTCATACGTCAATCGTCCACATGGAAATTGAAATAGTCCGACGGCAACAGGTTCGTAACCGTGATCAGGTCATGACCAAACCGCTCTCCTTGTTTGTTGGCCCGCGCATCACGGGGATCGTCCACACCGCCGACGATGAATTGCGCCTCCCCCCACTCAACGAAGTTACCCGATGCGCGGGCAACATCACGGGACTCCGTGACATACGCAATGTAGGCCGAAGCAAAGAAATGCTGCAGTTTGTCCTTGTCACCCTGG
>Ga0209211_10009833_pt1 | contig 12626 bp, 13 predicted proteins | sample RifGroA2_FD_183992 | JGI IMG/M metagenome (GOLD analysis project Ga0209211, IMG submission 183992) | Groundwater microbial communities from Rifle, Colorado, USA - Groundwater A2 (SPAdes) (version 2) | ecosystem: Environmental > Aquatic > Deep subsurface > Groundwater | place: Rifle, Colorado... | reverse complement strand
GAAGGTGAATCCATTGATGCGGCCGAAGGTGTGATAGCCCGTGGTGAGCGGAGAGCCCGACAGCGCGCTGTTGTAGGCGAAGAAGGTGGCCAGCGTCGCGGCGCCGACCAGGCAGAAGAGGACCGCGCCTCGGCGGGCCTGGCGCGCGCGGTCCTTCCAGAGCCGCCAGCCGAGCCAGCCGATCCAGGGCGCGGCGAAGGCCGCGGCCGACAGCGGGCGGGTGAGGCCGGCAAACCCGAGCGCCACGCCGGCCGCGAGCCACCAGCCGGCGGCCCCGGGCCGCTCCGATACGCGGAGGGCCGCGTACACGAAGGCCATGACGAGCAGCCCCGCCGTCGAGTGGGCCAGGAAGGTCGCCGAGGAGAAGATGAAGAACGGCGAGAGGAGCATCAGGGGCAGGACGAGCACGGCCGCGCGCTGGCCGAAGACCCGCCGTGTCGCGGAGAAGGCGATCGGGACCGTGAGCGCCGCTGCCACGGCGGGCACCCACCGGGTCACGTGGAGCCATTCCCCGACGGCGAGCACGGCCGGGTAGCCGGGGAAGTAGATGCCGTACCACTTGCCGTTGTTGATCGTGAACTGGTTGTCGAAGAAGGGACGGATCGTTTCGGGGAGCGACGGCACGTAGAGACGGCCGGACGCGAAGACCTTGGCCATGAAGGCATACACGTTCTCGTCGTCGGTGACCGCCGTGTCCCGGAGGAGCCCCACGCGCGTCGCCGTCACTGCGAGGAAGACGAGCGCGGTCGCCCCGAGGGCCAGCGCCCGCCCGTCGGCGACGGAGAGGCGCGGGAGCCGCTCGAACAGGGCCACGAGGCGGCCCCGCGCGGCCCCCGTCAGGCCGGCCGTGACGAGCAGGATCCCCGGGAGGCCGAAGAGGACGTAGTGCAGCAGGAAGACCATCTCGGCCTGGCCCCACCCGTGCCGGCCGTAGGTGATCTGGTAGGGCCCGTACGCGAGGCTTCCGACCCAGACCGCGGTCACCGAGAGCGCGCCGGCCATCCCGATGAGTGCCGAGCGGACTCTGGGACTCCCGCTCCGGCTCAGAGCCGCACCTCCGTGCCGACATGGGCTGCCACGGCCCGATCATAAGCGAGCCGTGCCGTCGTCGCATCCTCGGCGGCCCAGCCCACGGACTTGAAGAGCGTGATGTCTTCGGGGGAGGTGCGTCCGCGACGCCGGCCCGACACCACCTCGGCGAGCTCCGCCCGGATGTGCCGCCGTGAGATGGCCCGCGCGCGCAGTGGGATGAGGAGGTCGCCCGCCTCCTCCCACGCCCCCTCGTAGGTGTCCACCACGATGCGCGCCCGCTTGACCAAAGTCGTGTCCACCTCCCGGCTCGTGGGCCTGAAGGCGCCGACGGCGTCCACGTGCGTGCCCGGTCGCACGTCGCGCCCGCTGAAGACGGGCGTCGCCGACGTGGTGGCGCAGGTGATGAGGTCGGCGCCGGCCACGGCGGCCTGTCGATCCCAGGAGACCTGGACGTCGACGTCCAGCGTCTCCCGCAGGCGCTCGGCGAAGATGCGGGCCCGCTCCGGCCTGCGCCCGACGACCAGGACACGCTCGAAGGGCCGCACGACCTGGAGACAGCGCAGCTGGAAGGCCGCCTGGACGCCCGCGCCGAAGCAGGCGACCGTGGAGACGTCGCGGCGGGAGAGCAGCTGCGCGGCCAGCGCCGAGGTGGCGCCCGTGCGGATCGCGGTGAGGAAGGCCGCCTCCATCAGGCAGAGCGGCGCCCCGGTCGCGGGATCGGTGAGGAGATAGGAGGCGTGGATGGTCGGGAGCCCCCGCCGCCGGTTCTGCGGCACCACGGTCACCAGCTTGGTGCCGAGCGCGCGCCGGCGCGGGACGGCCGACACCATGGAGAGGAAGACCGCGGTCCGCGCCATCGGCAGGATCGCGCGGGGCAGCGCCTGGACCCGGCCGGCAGCGTGCTCGCGGAACGCGCCCTCGACAGCCCGGATCACGTCGGCAGGGGAGAGGAGTGGCTCCAGGTCGCTGCGGGAGAGGACGAGCATCAGCCCCGGGCGTCGGTCCGCCTGATCATCCGTTTGACCACGGCGTCCAGGACCACCTCGCCGCGCTGATTCGTGACCTGGTGCCTGTAGGTGACGATGCCGCGGTCGGTCCTCTTCGTCTCCCGCTTGTCCGCCACCGTGACGGAGACGCTGAGGGTGTCGCCAGCCAGCACGGGCCCGGCGATCCGGATTTCCCCGCCGAGGTATGCCATGCCCGTGCCGTGGATCAGGCCGGTCTGGATGATGAGCCCCTCCGACAAGGCGAAGGTGAGGGCGCCGGGGGCCGGGCGGCCCTTGAACACGGACTCCCGCGCCACGTACTCCATGTCGTAGAAGAGCGGCTCGGTGAACCCGCACAGGTTGACGAAGGCGCAGATGTCGGCCTCCGACACCGTGCGCGCCTGCGTCCGGTAGGTGGCGCCGACCGTGTGCTCCTCGAAGCTGAGTCCCTGCGTGATCATGTCTGCGATCTCCTCAGGCCTCGCCGAGGTAGGCGCGGCGGACCTCGGGGTTGCCGGCCAGGTCGGCGGCTGCGCCCGAGAGCGCGATCTCCCCGGTCTCGAGCACATAGCCGCGCCCGGCGATGGACAGCGCCATGGCCGCGTTCTGCTCGACGAGGAGGATGGTGACGCCCTGCCGGTTGATGGCCTGCACGGTCTCGAAGATCTGCTCCACCAGCACAGGGGCGAGCCCCATGGAGGGCTCGTCCAGGAGCAGCAGGCGGGGCTTCGCCATGAGCGCCCGGCCGATGGCGAGCATCTGCTGCTCGCCGCCGGAGAGCGTGCCCGCCACCTGGGCCCGCCGCTCCTTGAGCCGCGGGAAGATGGCGAAGACCCGCTCCATGTCCTCCGCGATGCCACGATCGGAGCGGGTGTAGGCCCCCATCTCGATGTTCTCGAGAACCGTCAAGCGATTGAAGATGCGCCGCCCCTCCGGCACATGCGTGATGCCCTTGAGCACGATGCCGTGAGGCGGGGCGCCGGCGAGGGAGGCGCCGTTCAGGAGCACGTCGCCTCGACGCGGGGCCAGGAGGCCCGAGAGCGTCTTGAGGGTCGTGGTCTTCCCGGCGCCGTTGTTGCCGAGGAGCGTGACGATCTCGCCCTGGGCCACCCGGAACGAGATGCCCTTGAGCGCGTGGATCTCGCCGTAGTAGACGTGCAGGTCGCGGACGTCGAGCATCGGGGCCTCAGGCATGGACGCCCCCCGCGGGGAGCCCCGGCTTCTTCCTGCCGAGGTAGGCCTCCACGACGCGCGGGTTCTTCTGGACATCGGCAGCCTGGCCCTCGGCGATCTTCTGCCCGTAGTCCAGCACGGTGACGCGGTCCGAGACCTCCATGACCACGCGCATGTTGTGCTCGATGAGCAGGATCGTGAGGGAGAGCTCGCGGATCAGGCGGCGGAGGAGGTCCATGAGGGTGCGGGCCTCGCCCTGGGTCATGCCCGCGGTGGGCTCGTCGAGCAGGAGCACGGCCGGCCGCGAGGCCAGCGCCCGGCCGATCTCGAGGCGGCGCTGGTCGCCGTAGGGCAGGTTGCGCGCCAGCTCGTTGGCCTTCTCCCTGAGCCCCACGAGGCTCAGCAGCTCGCCCGCCCGGCGCCAGAGCTCGGCCTCCTCGTGTTTCCAGCGGCCGCCCCGCACCAGCACCTCCCACAGCGTCAGCGGCACCCGGCTGTGCATGCCCACCAGCACGTTCTCGGCCACGGTCATGTTGGCGAAGAGCCGGATGTTCTGGAAGGTGCGGCAGACGCCGAGCGCGGTGATCTGGTCGGGACGGCGGCCGAGGATGGGCAACCCCCGGAGGGTCACCGTACCTTCCTCAGGAACGCAGATCCCCGTGAAGACGTTGAAGAAGGTGGTCTTGCCGGCGCCGTTGGGCCCGATGATCGAGGCGATGTGGCCCTCCTCGAGCTCGAAGTCCAGCGAGTCCAGCGCGGTGAGCCCGCCGAACCGCTTCGTGACGCCCCTGGCCTCGAGGATGACCGTCATGTCAGTTCTCGGGACGCGCCGCCGCGTCGCGCAGCTCGCGGTGCCGGCGCTGGGCCGGCAGGATGCCCTGGGGGCGGAAGATCATCATCAGGACCAGGATGAGGCCGAAGACCATGCGCTCGTACTTGGCCGGCTCGAGCTGCGTCGGCAGGTTGGCGAGGCTCCAGCCGAAGATGGTCACCCCGGCGTTCCGGAGCTCGTTGAGCCAGAGGGACAGCCCCTTCAGCACCTGCAGGTTGAGCACCGTCACCACCGTGGCGCCGAGGATGGCGCCCGGGATCGAGCCCATGCCCCCGAGGATCACCATCGCCAGCACGCCGATGGACTCCATGAAGGTGAAGGACTCGGGGTTGATGAACACCTGCTTGGCCGAGAAGAGGACGCCCACCGCGCCGGCGAAGGAGGCGCCGCACGCGAAGGCCATGAGCTTCATGCGCACGAGCGGGACGCCCATGGCCTGGGCGGCGGTCTGGTCCTCGCGGATCGCCTCCCAGGCGCGGCCCACGTGCGAGTCCTCCACCCGCCGGTTCACCAGGATGGTGACGCCGACGATGAGGAGCACGAGGAAGTAGAGGTAGAGCGGGTAGACCACGTTCGGGTTCGGGTCGATCCCGAGGGCGCGCAGCGCAGGATCGAAGAAGATCGGGGGGCGCGAGATCGGCGTGATGCCCTTGGGCCCGTTGGTGAAGTTGATGGGCTTGTCGAGGTTGTTGGCGAGCACGCGGATCACCTCGCCGAAGCCCAGCGTGACGATGGCGAGGTAGTCGCCGTGGAGCCGGAGCACCGGCAGCCCGAGGAGGATGCCGGCGCTGGCGGCCACCCCGACGCCCAGGAGCAGGAAGACGAAGAACCAGGCGGGCGGGACCGGGAAGGCGCTGCCGCCGAAGATCTGGTTGGCCTGCGGCGAGCCGAAGATCGCCCACGTATAGGCTCCCACGGCGAAGAAGGCCACGTAGCCGAGGTCCAGCAGCCCCGCCAGGCCCACCACGATGTTGAGCCCCAGCGCCAGCGCGACGAAGATGCCGACCTGGATCGCGATCTCGAGGTAGTAGCCGTTGATGGAACCGACCACCGGCATCAGCACGCCCAGGGCGCCGGCGGTGAGCAGCCCCTTGAGCCAGGCCGGCATGCTCGCGAAGTACAGGAGCAGGATCGAGGCCTGGAAGAGCATGAAGGCGACGATGGAGCGGGGGAAGTGCGAGACCGCGTACGCCGTGATCCCGAGCAGCGCGATCACCAGGATAGTCGCGGGCACGGGGCGGGATAGCAGCGATGTGATCACGCGCGCTCCCTGACGACCTCGCCCAGGAGGCCCTTGGGCCGGAAGATGAGGATCAGGATGAGGATGGAGAAGGCGAAGATGTCCTTGTACTCGGCGCCGAAGGCTCCGCCCGTGAGGAGCGACAGGTACGAGGCCGCGAACGCCTCCAGGAGTCCGAGGACGAGCCCGCCCAGCATGGCCCCGGGAATATTGCCGATGCCGCCGAGCACCGCGGCGGTGAAGGCCTTGAGGCCGGGGATGAAGCCCGTGTACGGGTTGATCAGGCTGTACTGGACGCCGAAGAGCACGCCCGCCGCCCCGCCCATGGCGCCGCCGATGAGGAAGGTCAGCGAGATCATCCGGTTGACATTGATCCCCATGAGGCTGGCCGTCGCCTGATCCTCGGCCACGGCGCGGATGGCCTTGCCGATCTTGGTGCGGTTCACCAGGGCGTGGAGCCCCCACAGCATGAGGAGGGAGGCCACGATGACCACGAGGGACTTCACCGAGACATCGAGGGTCTCGGTGAAGCTGTACCGGATGTTCAGCGTGTCCATCGTCGGGTAGACGAGGTTGAAGGCGTTCCGCCAGATGCTCTCGACGAGCCTCACGGCGTCCTGGAGGAAGAAGGACACGCCGATGGCCGAGATGAGCGGGATGAGCCGCGGCGCGCCGCGGAGCGGCCGGTAGGCGACGCGCTCCACCGTCACGGCCAGGAGGCCGCTGGCCAGCATGCCGAGCAGCAGCACCACGAGCAGCACGAGGAACGGCGAGAAGATCTCCAGCAGCCCGGCGGCCTGGAGCGTGAGGAGGATCTCCACACCGACGAAGGCGCCCACCACGAAGATCTCCGAGTGGGCGAAGTTGATGAACTCCAGCACCCCGTACACCATGGTGTACCCGAGGGCGATGAGAGCGTACATGAAGCCCAGGATGAGTCCGTCGAGGAGGACCTGGGGGAAGATCCCGATCAGGAGCGGAAAGTCCATGGGGCCGCGAAACAGCACAAAGGGGAGGGACCCGCTAGCGGGCCCCTCCCCTTTGTCGGTTCATGCGGGGGTCTTAGGACTTCTTGAGCGGCGGGGCCGCGATGGACAGCCGCTTCACTTCCTTGTTGTCGCCCCACTTCCCGGGATCGTCGGAGGCCACCTGGAGCACGAAGTAAAGGGCCTTCTTCGGATCGCCTTTCTCGTCGAACTCGATCGTTCCCGTGATCCCCGTGTGCTTCGTCTTCCGCACGGCGACGGAGACCTGCTCGCGGCTCGGCACCTTGCCGCCGCTGGCCTTGATCGCCGCCTCGATGGCCTTCAGGCCGATGGCCGTCGCGTCATAGGCCTGGGCCGCGAAGGGCTCCGGGTCCTTCTTGAACTTGTCCTTGTACTGCTTGGCGAACTCCTTCGCCGCCGGGTACACGGACACCGGGCCCGCCACGGAGGTGTAGTACATGCCCTGGACGGCCTTGCCGGCGATCTTCGTCAGGTCCGAGGAATCCATGCCGTCGGGGCCCATGAAGGTGGCCTTGACCCCCTTCTCGCGCGCCTGCTTGAAGAAGGGCGCCGCCTGATCGTAGATGCCGCCGAAGTAGATCAGGTCCGGGTTCTTGGCCTTCATGGGCGTGATGATCGGATCGAAGTTCGACTTCTCCTCGGTGCCCTCGAAGCCGAGGATCTTGATCCCCTTCTTCTCGGCGTCCGCCTTGAAGAACTCGGCGACGCCCTGGCCATAGGTCGTCTTGTCGTGGATCACGTAGGCCGTTTTCGCCTTCAGCGTCGTCTTGGCGAACTCGGCGCCCACCACGCCCTGGACGTCGTCGCGGCCGCAGACCCGGCTGACGTTCAGGTAGTTGCGGTCGGTGACGGTCGGGTTCGTGTTGGCGGGGGAGATCATCGCGAGCTGGGCCTCCTTGTACTTCTCGGAGGCCGGGATGGCGACGCCCGAGTTCAGGTGCCCCACCACCACAAGGATGTCCTTGTCGGCGATGACGTTGGCCGCGTTGGCGACGCCGACGTCGGGCTTGGCCTGGTCGTCGAAGGGGACCAGCTCCACCTTGAAGCCGAGCTTCTCGATGGGCCCCTTCAGCTTCTCGATGGCGAGCTGGGTGCCGAGCTTGATGCCCTCGCCCAGCGCGGCCTGTCCGCCCGAGAGCGGACTCTGCGTGGCGATCTTGATGGTGCCCTTGGACTGGGCATCCGTCAGCGAGGTCACGGGGAGCACCAGCGCGAGAGCGGCGAGTGCGACCGGCAGATAGCGGAGTCGTACGGTTCTCATCGGTTCCCTCCTCAACACAGGGCGGGTAAGGGTTAAGGGCGACGACATTATAACCGTTTCTGTTTCACGGTCAACGACCGTCCGGGCCCCGGCCGGGCCTCCGCATGACCTCGAGGAGGCGGGCCGTCGCCTCCCTTGGATCGGGGGTGCCGCAGACGGCGGAGATCACCGCTGCCGCATCGGCGCCGGCCTCCATGACCTGGGCCGCATTGGCCTCTGTGATGCCTCCGATGGCGACCACTGGAACGCCGAGCCGGGGGCGGAGCTCCCTCAGGAGATCGAGCCCTACCAGCTGGAACCCGGCCTTGGTGCCCGTCGGGAAGATGCTGCCCACCGCGATGTAGTCGGCGCCGTCCTCCCGCGCCCGGCGGGCCTGGGGCTCGTCGTGGGTCGAGACGCCCAGGATCATCCCCGGGCGGAGGATGCGGCGCGCGGCTGCTGCCGGCAGGTCCTCCTGTCCCACGTGGAGCCCGTCCGCCTCGAGCGCCAGCGCCAGGTCCGCGCGGTCGTTGACGATGAAGAGCGCGCCGGCCCGGCGGCAGCGCTCCCGCAGCGTCCGCGCCAGCGGAAACAGCTCCGCCATGGGCATGGTCTTCTCACGGAGCTGGACCACGCGGCCCCCGCCGGCGAGGACCGCCTCGAGGAGGGCGGGCAGCTCGCGCCCGCGGGCTGCTGCGCGGTCCAGGATCACGTAGAGCGGCGTGGGGAACATCACGGCCGGCTAGAGATTCCGCTCCATCCGCGGAAGCGTGAACTCCCCCGACAGGAACGCCGGGTCGGAGAGGAGTTTCAGGTGGTACGGGATCGTGGTCTTGACGCCCTCCACGATGGTCTCGGCGAGCGCGCGGTGCATGCGAGCGATGGCCTCGGCGCGGTCGCGGCCGTGGACGATGATCTTGGCGATGAGCGAGTCGTAATGCGGCGGGACCGTGTAGCCGGCCATCATGTGGCTGTCCACCCGGACCTTCGGGCCGCCCGGGGGCACCCACGCGGTGACCCGTCCGGGCGAGGGGACGAAGGTCTCCGGATCCTCGGCGTTGACGCGGCACTCGATGGCATGCCCGCTCATCTGGACGGCGCTCTGTGCGTAGCCCAGGGACTCGCCCGCGGCGAGCCGGATCTGCTCGCGGACGAGGTCGACCCCCGTGACCATCTCGGTCACCGGGTGCTCGACCTGGATCCGCGTATTCATCTCGATGAAGGAGTAGCGTCCCCCTCGATCCACCAGGAACTCCACCGTGCCGGCCGACACGTAGTTGACGGCATGGGCGACGGCGAGGGCGGCCTTGCAGAGGCCGGCCCGCGTCTCGGCCGAGATGGTCGGGGCGGGGGATTCCTCCAGGAGCTTCTGGTGCCGCCGCTGGACCGAGCAGTCGCGCTCGCCGAGATGGACGCGGATCCCGTTCCGGTCGCCCAGCACCTGCACCTCGACATGGCGCGCCTCGTCCACGAACTTCTCGAGGTACAGCTCCCCGGAGGCAAACGCCTTGGTGGCCTCCGACTGGCAGGTGGCCCAGGCCCGGGCCAGCGCGTCGCGCTCGCTCACGATGCGCATCCCGCGGCCGCCCCCGCCCGCCGCGGCCTTGATCATGACCGGGTAGCCGATGCTGTCGGCGACCCGCTGCGCCTCGTCGAGGCCCCGGAGGGCGCCGTCGCTGCCGGGGACCACCGGGGCCCCGGCTTGCCGGGCCATCTCGCGCGCCTGGGCCTTGTCGCCCATGATGCGGATGGCCTCCGGCGAGGGGCCGATGAACGTGATGCCGCAGGCCCGGCAGATCTCGGCGAAGGCGGCGTTCTCGGACAGGAGCCCGTAGCCCGGGTGGATGGCCTCGCTGTCGGTGACGGCGGCGGCGGAGATGATGCTCGGGATGTTGAGGTAGCTCTGGCGCGACTCCGCCGGGCCGATGCAGATGCTCTCGTCGGCGAGCCGGACGGGCAGCGAGGCGGCGTCCGCCGTCGAGTGGGCGATCACGGCGCGGATGCCCATCTCGCGGCAGGCCCGGAGGATGCGCAGGGCGATCTCCCCGCGATTCGCGATCAGGATCTTGTGGAACATGGGTGCGGGAGGGGACCAGGTCGTCCGGTCTCAGCGCCGCGGCTCGACCAGGAACAGGGGCTGACCGAACTCGACGGGCTGGCCGTTCTCCACCAGCACCTTGGCGACGCGCCCCGTCAGCTTGGACTCGATCTCGTTCATCAGCTTCATCGCCTCGATGATGCAGAGGACCTGGCCTTCCTTGATCAGGTCCCCCTCGCTGACGAAGGGTGCGGTGTCGGGGCCGGGCGCCCGGTAGAAGGTGCCGACCATGGGGGCCTCGACCTTGACCAGGCTCGCCTCCAGGGCGGGCTCCAGGCCCTCCGTGGGCAGGGCGCCGGCAGCCCCCGGGGCGGCGGCCCGGGGGGCACGCTCACCGGCCTGAGCGCTCCGCTCGCGAACGACCCGGATCCGCGTGCCGCCTTGTTCCACCTCGAGCTCCGCCAGATCGTGCTGGACCGCCAGCTCCACGAGCTCCCTGGGCGTCCATGCGCCGCTTCCCTTCCCCGATCCGCCGCGCACGCTCTCTTTCCTGGCCACGCCGCTACCCCGCTGCCGCGACGCGGCCGAGGTACTCGCCGCTGCGCGTGTCGACCTTCACCACATCGCCCACGTTGAGGAAGAGCGGCACCTGGACGACCGCCCCCGTTTCCAGCCGGGCGGGCTTGGAGCCCCCGGAGGCGGTGTCGCCGCGCATGCCCGGATCGGTCTCGGCGATCTGCAGATCGATGAAGTTCGGCAGCTCCACCGTGACGGGGCTGCCGTCGATGAAGAGGATCTCGACCTCGATGTTCTCCTTGAGGAAGTCCCGGGCATCCCCGACCTCCTCGGGCGAGAGCGAGATCTGCTCGTAGGTCTCGACATCCATGAAGTGGAGCCGGTCGTCCTTGTACATGTACTGCATGCGCTTCTCGTCGAAGTCCACCAGCTCCACCTTCTCGCCCGCGCGGAAGGTGTTGTCGATGACCCTCCCGAGCTTGAGGTGCTTGAGCTTGGTGCGGACGAACGCCCCGCCCTTGCCGGGCTTGACGTGCTGGAAGTCGACGATGGAGTAGGGCGCCCCGTCGAACTGGATCTTGAGGCCCTTCTTGAACTCAGCCGTGGACACTTGCATCGCGTTATGGTCCCTTCCGCTTTTGGGTCCTGGTCCGAACCGCCTGCTCGAGCAGCGAGCGGGCCCGGGCATCTCCCGGATTCCTCTTGAGCAGCCGCAGGAAGATCTGCGCGGCGTCCTCGCAGAGCCCCTGCTCGAGGCAGGCCGCCCCGAACGAGAGCGTGGCGAACGTGTCGTCGGCCAGGAGCCCGGCGAGCGGCGAGCCGTCCGGGAGGCGGCCGTCGCCCTTCAGGAGCTCCAGCGTGACGCGCGACTCGCGGTCCCCCGGGTCCAGCTTCGCCGCCTGCTCGAGGTGGGTGATCGCGTCATCGAGCCGGCCTGCAAGCCGATCGAGCTGCGCCAGGAGCCGGTGTGCCTCCGGGTCTTTCGCTCCGCTTGCCACGAGCGCCCGAAGCTCGGCCGCGGCCCCATCCGTGTCGCCCTCGTCCAGGAGCGCCTTGGCGAGCACGAGTCGCGCCGTCGTGTAGTGAGGGAAGCGATCGAGTCCCTCGCGGCACAGCCTGATCGCCTCGCGGCTCCGGCCCGCCTTGCGATACGCATCCGCCAGGGGGGCGAAGGCGAGCGACGCGGGATCCTTCGCGAGCCGCTCCTCGTAGCGGCGGATGGCGCTCTGGGCGGCTTCCTGGGCCGCGACGTCCCCGCCGACCCGAGGCACCGGCTGAACCATGGCGATTTCGTTATACGTCGGTCGCCGCGTCGAGTCAATCGAGCTCAGGCGAGCTCTTCCAGGGTCTCCAGCACGGCCGCCTGCGGCACGTCGAAGACGAGGCGGAAGGAGCCGATCCTCGGGGCGAGCACGAACGGCACCCGGCCATCCCTTGCCTTCTTGTCTCGGGCCAGGGCCTCGATGACGGCCGCGGGCTCGGCCCCCGACCCCCTCACCGGCAGGCCCACCGCCTGGAGGATCCCGGTCTGCCTCGCCGTCGCGTCAGCGCCGGCGATGCCGAGCCGCTCGGCCAGCCGTGCCTCCGCGGCGATGCCGAGCGCCACCGCCTCCCCGTGCGTCCACCGCTCGAAGCCGGTGACCGCCTCCACCGCGTGGCCGATGGTGTGGCCGTAGTTCAGCACCGCGCGCAGCTCCGCCTCCTGCTCGTCACGCTCCACCACCGCGGCCTTGATCCGGCACGACCCGGCCACGACCCGAGTCAGCGTCGGGAGATCGCGCGCCAGGAGCGCGGACAGGTGCGCCTCCAGGTCGGCGAAGTAGGCGGCGTCGAGCACGATCCCGTGCTTGATGACCTCCGCGAGCCCCGATCGGAACTCCCGCTCCGGGAGCGTGAGGAGGACGGCCGGGTCAACCACGACGAACCTCGGCTGGTGAAAGGCGCCGATCAGGTTCTTGGCGCGCGGGTGGTCGATCGCGGTCTTGCCGCCGATGGAGGCGTCCACCTGGGCCAGGAGCGTGGTGGGCACCTGGACAAAACTCACCCCCCGCATGTACGTGGCCGCCACGAACCCGGAGAGATCTCCGACCGCGCCGCCGCCCACGGCCACCACGGTGGAGGTCCGGTCCAGGCCCGCCGCGAGGAGCGCGTCCCATGCCCGCTCGGCGGTCGCGAGGGTCTTCGCCGCTTCGCCTGCGGGCAGGCGGATCTCCGTCACCGAGAAGCCGGCGGCCTCGAGGCCCTCCACGACCTGGCGACCGTGGAGCGCCATGACCGGCTCGTCGCTCAGCACGGCCACCCTGCTGCCCACGCCGGTACGCGAGAGCTCGGCGCCGACCGCGCGCAGGAGGCCTGGGCCCACGAGGATACGGTAGGAGCGCGACCCCAGGGTCACCGCGATGTCTATCATCTTGCTTGAATGTAATGTACTGGGGTGCCGCCGCAACCGGGGCGGGGTTACCAGCGCTTGAGGGAGTCCTGGTAGCCCTGGTAGTTCCGGCGGATCTCCTCGAGGCTGTCGCCGCCGAACTTCTCGAGGACGGCCTGGGCGAGCGTGATGGC
>Ga0209211_10009832_pt1 | contig 12626 bp, 15 predicted proteins | sample RifGroA2_FD_183992 | JGI IMG/M metagenome (GOLD analysis project Ga0209211, IMG submission 183992) | Groundwater microbial communities from Rifle, Colorado, USA - Groundwater A2 (SPAdes) (version 2) | ecosystem: Environmental > Aquatic > Deep subsurface > Groundwater | place: Rifle, Colorado... | reverse complement strand
TACCTCCTGACTGCGGGCCACAATACAGCCATCATTCGAGGAAAGAACTGCGACAGGCCTATTTCGCAGATCAGGACGAAAAAGACGCTCACACGAGACAAAGAAATTGTTGCAATCCATCAGGCCTATCATGATGTCCAGTATACCAAGACTCTCTAAAACACGGTCATGCTTTACAACTTAATTAACATGGTCGACATCGTAAGTCGACCATTCATATGTATAATTTATAAATATGGAGTTCTACCATGTTCTCAATCGAGGAGTCGATAAAAGAAATATCTTTCTTGATTCACAAGACTATGCTCGTTTTGTACATGATATGTATGAGTTCAATACATTAGCACCAGCATTACACGTGGGAAGATACACAAATAAAACGGTCAACATCGTAAGTCGACCATCTGTGACACCCTGCAAGGAATTGGTAGATATACACGGCTGGTGCTTAATGGGAAATCACTACCACATTATTCTCAGCGAGCGCATTGAGAACGGGATGTCTAATTTTCTTCGCAAACTAAACGTTGGATACGCGAAATACTTCAATGAACGGTACAGCCGTGTGGGTACCCTATTTCAGGGCAGAACTAAAAAGGTACACATTTGTACAGACCAACATCTACTTCACATTCTCAATTACGTTCATTTCAACCCACTTGATTTATCTAACAGCAACAAGGATTGGCGAGAATTAAAAATAACTGACCCAAATACTGCACTCAATCATCTTATGGGATACAAGTGGAGTAGCTACAGAGATTACATTGGTATTAAAAATTTTCCGTCGATTCTTACAACGACCTTTTTTCAGGAGATTTTTTCTCAAGACTATAAAGCACAGGTGGAAAAATACCTTCGTGATATCTCTATTGGTGACATACAACACCTTACGCTTGAATGAGCCTGATTTCATGGTCGACATCGTAAGTCGACCATTTGCTTTTTATCGTATACTTGCCTATCTAGTGTCTTATGGTCGACTTACGATGTCAACCATAAGTTGTTATGAAAACTGGCGGACACTTCCTACGACAATGCCCCAGATGAAACAATCATCGTTCTCTGAAACTACAATTGGTTTGTAGTTTTCATTTTCAGAAACGAGTACATGCGTACTTCCCCGTTCGACAAGTCGTTTTACAACCATCTCCCCATAGACCGCAGCAACCACGATGACACCGTCTTTTGGAGTTATTGATCTGTCCACAACGAGCACATCATTTGAAAAGATACCGACACCGATCATAGAGTCACCTTCTACACGCACGAAAAATGTAGAGGCTGGATTTTTCACCACTAAATCGTTTATATCGAGAATTCGTTCAATGTGGTCGTCACCTGGAGACGGAAACCCTGCCTGTGGACGAGAAGAATACAGGGGCATTTTATTACCTTTTAATAAAACCTTTCCAAGAACCTCCACCTGTTCTGATATATTTTTGTGCATAACGATACTCACATCATACCACCACACCAATCAGGTACGGCCTTACTGCACCACCTTTTGAACAAGGTTGTATATAAGTATCTGGACTACCTGTGGATAACTGTGTATATCTCACAAAAAGAGGTATACCATTATAGACAGATTCACAGAAGAAAGGTCTAATGCTTGAACTGTAATGATTGTAATGATTAACCTACGTCGATGGACCGGGGGTTGCGATGGTCAGATTACTGGATCGCATTACAAGGAAATCATTAGAAACTTCGACTGATGCACACTGACGGGCGATTCGGCACATGTTGCCGGATCGCTTGATTTTTGTATTTTTGATGCGTTTCCACAGAAAGCAAAAACACAAATTTTAAAATGGGTGTATCATAATCTACATGAGGTCGCCTTCGGTGGAAGTTTTCTTGGTGATCATCAATAGAGTTATTAAAACAATTAATATATAAGTCTTAAATAATGCAAAAATTCATTTATACAGGAATCATCGCACTCCTTATCATGGGAGCGACTGGGTTTGCCCCAAGCGTACAGGCAGAGACAACGACCTCTACAAATACCGCAATGCTTGAGCAAATTCAAGCACTCATGGCTAAATTGCAAGAGCTTCAGAAGCAACTTGCGACTATCCGTGGAGAAATTAGCGCAGTTCTAAAAGAAAATATCACCGAAGGGACTGACGACGCTGATGTAAAGAGGATACAAGAAATTCTCGCTACGGATTCAACCATCTACCCAGAAGGAAAAGTGACTGGATACTTTGGTCCACTCACAAAGGAGGCTATCAAGCGTTTCCAAGTACGCCACGAACTTGAAGTTACCGGAACAATTGATGAAGCGACCCATGACCTTCTTGAGGAATACTTAAGTGAGGCAACTGGTGGAGCAATTCCTCCAGGACTCCTTAGGGCTCCAGGGATTGCAAAGAAAATGGAAATGCGCTTTAGAGAAGGCTGTGATAACAGCGGAAAAGGTAAGGCTGATTTCTGTCGAAAACTCAAAATCAAGTACGAGGACGATGAGCTCGAAATAGAGGACGAGTTGGAGGATGAAGATGAGGATGAGGAAGATGACGACCTTGACGATACTGAAGATGAAGACGATGACACAGATGAAAGCGAAGATGATGAAGACAGCGAAGACGACGATGAGGACGATAATAACGACGACAACTAAAAAGGGTACGTACGACAGAAAAAACCGCCTTTGGCGGTTTTTTCTGTATTCGTGTAGTATAATTTTCAATATGACAAAAAATCACTTCTTTTCACCAACACTGTTGGTGAACGTATTTATATTACTTACTATTTTTCTTGCAATACCAAGCATATCGAGTGCGTACTTTACGACGGCACAATCAGAAATGAAACTTGGGGCTGACTCAGCACTTTTCCTTATAGATTTTTCATTTGGAACAGCTCAACATGAAGTGCAAATACCTATTCTTGCAACACAATCATCGGAGACTCCAAAAAGTGATGCTGTTGCATACACAATTTTTGATGAGGACGGAAATACTGCAATCGGTACTGCCTCAGCAATTGTTCTCAGCAAGGCTTCAATAAACAAAAGTGGGAAATATAGTGTTGCAAAAGGCCTGTCTCAAAACTTCACTCTCGCAGTTATCTTTACCCCAACAGTGGTAACAAAGGTCAATGAATACCGCCTTCAGGTAACACACCTCCCATTCACCTTTGACGGTACACAAGAGTTGCAGTTAAATCCTTCAGAACTTACGTACTACACAACCGACCTACTCGAAATTTAGAGCATCTTCAAAAACCCCTCATGCTGCGTTGTGCTTCAATCGGAAACACTCATCGTATATTGAATACGCCTCGCATTTCCTCATTCGCACGCCTTGCCTGACGTGTTTTTGAAGATGCTCTTTTTTGTTTATATAGAGCTTCAATCACTTATTACTAACAAACGCTATTGCCAGCCACCCAGCCAGTTGTCCAACAGAGTTGGAGGGAAAAACCTCCGGACTGACGGTGAACATTGAGCACGTCACCGACAAGGTATATGTTGGAGTGCAATTTTGATTGCATAGTCTTTGTATCAATTTCACTCAAATCAACACCACCGTCGGACACAACAGCCCACTCGAAGCCCTTCGTACCAATAATCGTTATAGGGAGACACTTCATTCTATTGATGAGGGCGTGCCTATCATCACGGGTAATGCCGTGTGTCTTTTTTTCATGAGACTCGTGAGGAATGGCTTCAAGAATTGCCTCCGCGATATGTATAGAAACGAGTTCAGCAAGCGCATTCTTGAGCGTCTTGTTCGCATGTAATTCAAAATGTACTTGCATACGCTTGCGCAGTGTACCTATGTCTTCTGTTGGAAAAAGGTCTATCTCGGCCTCTACCTTTCCATGGGAAAGCATTTCTTTTATTTTTCTCGCACTATTTAAAACTGTTGGTCCTGAAATCCCAAAGTGCGTACAGAGAATATTTCCCGTCACTTTGATTTTTTCAAATTTATTTTTGCAGGTAAGTTGCGCACCCGTGAGCGTCGTGCCCGAGAGACGTCGAACCCACTCGTCTTTTACAACAATCGGTACAATATCGGGATTCGGTGAGTGCACAGCATGCCCTATTTCATTGAGCCAACTGATACCTTCACCCGTTGAGCCCGTCTCAGGATGGGATTTTCCACCGCTTGCGAGAATGTATGCTCGTGCGGTATATATGCCATTATTTGTGACCACACCGCTCACAGAGCCGTTTTCTGTCTTAAGACGAAGCACTGGTGTATTGGTACAAACGATGACACCTCCGCGCCGTACGTAATCCTCCATCACGCGAGTGACGTCTGTTGCTTTTTCCGTTTTTGGAAATGCTCGCTTTCGATCTTCAGTCACCAAAGGAAGTCCTTTTGATGTAAAGAAATTAAACGTGTCTGTCACCCCAAACTGTGAAAATGGAGAATACAAAAATTGTGCGGATTCTTTGTAGTGCTGGAGAAAGGCATGTATATCGAGCTCAGCATTAGTAATGTTGCACCGGCCACCACCCGTAATAGAAAGTTTTTTTCCGAGTTCAGGATTTTTTTCGAGAAGAAGCACACGAAGACCGCGCTCACCCGCGCGTCCTGCTGCCATCATACCTGCGGGGCCACCGCCGATGACAATAACATCATATTCGTGCTTCATTGACATAGACAGCAAACTATAGCATAATCAACGCCCAAATGAAAGATTCTGAATTTCCAATGCGACTCAATAGATTCCTCGCGCTTCGTGGCTTCGCAACGAGACGAGGTGCAGATAAACTTATCGAAGATAAGCGTGTTTTTGTGAACGGAAAAACCGCGATTCTTGGACAAAAGGTTGAGGAGACCGACCGTATAGAAATTAAGGATCATGACACCTCTGGATATCGCTACCTCCTCTATTACAAACCACGTGGAATTATCACGCACTCACCGGAAGGCGATGAAATTGATATTGTTACACAAATTAAGAAGGACCACAGTATTGTGGGACTCTTCCCTATTGGACGTCTCGATAAAGACTCTGAGGGTCTCATGATTCTCACGAACGATGGCAGAATCACCGAGCGCATTCTCAATCCTGAAATGGAACACGAACGTGAGTATGAGGTCACCATAGATAGACGAGTAACGCAGACATTTTGTAACAGACTCTCCAAGGGTGTGAGCATCGAGGGTTACATGACAAAGCCAGCCAAGGCCGTTCCCTCAAAGAAAAGTGAGTTCATCTTCTCAATTACGCTCACCGAAGGTAAGAAGCACCAGGTTCGCAGAATGTGTGCTGCACTTGGATTCCAGGTAACACGACTCAAGCGAACACGAATGCTCAACTTTACACTCAAACAACTTCAGCCAGGTGCTGTCTATGCACTCAAACCAAAAGAAGTTTTGGAGTTCCAACAGTTTCTCAACCTCCGTTAGAGCATATTCTAAAATACGCAAATCCTACGTTGTTTTCTTCTTCACAACTTTAGTAACCTTAACAGGCTCAATTGATTTGCACGTATCGTGATCAAAATCATTGCTCACGTGTTTAATTGTTGGATAGAAATAGAGATATGCGATAAGGTTGGCAAACGCAAAGACAGCAAAGAGAATATTTGCTTCGATAGGATACTTTGTTGAGTTAAAGACTATTTCTATAGTTGGCGCGATAATTGCAATCTCAATGAGGTATTTGATACTAACGTGACGGTTTTGTGCATAGGAGATGAGGATTTTGTAGGCCTTCACGAGCACGATGGTGAATGCAATGGTATGAAGGAGATCGATTTCGAGTAAATTGCGTTCAGGAGCGATAAGGATGTCACTTACCGATGTGGAAATATCGAGGAGGCCGGTCACCACACTGAGTACCCCAGTAATGAGCGAACTCACCATATAAAACACGAGCGTGAGTGCGACGAAATATACATAGCCAGAGACTATGTAGTTCATGATTTCTGCAATGAGACTTTCTCTTTTCATTAAAACAAAATTAACTCCTATCATTTAAGCACATCGCAGAACAAAAAATGGAATGTTGTACACAATTCCCTTAAACGATGTACGAGGAAAAACAAAAACCGCGCAACCTAGGTTGCGCGGTTTTTGTAATTTGGTTGCTTATGCGACGTTAACGTTCACAGCAGCAGGTCCCTTCTCACCATCCTCGAGATCGTACGAGACAGCATCACCCTCCTTAAGAGAGTCATACATGAGTCCCTCTACGAGAGAACGAGCATGGAAGAAAAGATCCTTACCTCCCTCATCAGGAGTAATGAAACCAAATCCTCGGTCAGTAAGACGAGCGATTTTTCCCTTCATTGGATTTACTTTGCTTTAATTTGAATAACCCAAAACCGTTTGCTTCTGATCCGACTAGCTCAGGCCCCTGTTTTGTTACTGACAATGGTACCATAGAATCATTAGTTGTCTATAGATGACTGTCAAATAACCTCTTGACAATACACAAATAGAGGGGTATACTCCACCTAATTGTTCTCTATCTCGTGCCGGGTGTACGAGGCTCCTTTCATCAATCTGCCCTAAATGCTGTATAAAACGGTATGTTTTCAACTGTATTCAAAAGAATAATCATTCTCAGCCTCTGCGCTTTCTTATTCGTGCCGTTTTACGCAAGTAATGCAGAAGAGCATTTTTATACAAGCGCCATCCTCAACACAGCGACGTTTAGATGGAATAACCAGAATTGGTTCACCGAGGAACATCCAAAAATTGCAGAATTCACAGTACGCGATGATGGGAGCGCATACGGTTTTACAGAAACAGGAATCCCGTTCAGTCAGGAGAACGTTGAGAATATGCTCAATGTGCGTATTCAACGCTTTGTTTTAGAAGACCACTATCACTACATCATCAACGGTGAAGTTGTCTACTCACTCGAGGAATTTTCTATCCAACTTGCAAAGGCATACAGAGATGCAAATCAATTTGCAACATCATAGAGCACAAAAAATACTGGACGAATGTCCAGTATTTTTTGTGCGCTATGATACCTACTACGCCTGCTCCTTCAAATAACTGAGCATCGTCCCTGCATCGCTTGCCTCAAATGGGTCAGTCTCACAGTTATCCTCCTTCCCTGGTTCACTAAATACTTTCTTAATTTCACCGTTATCAACAAACATACTGTATCGCCATGAACGCTTTCCAAAACCAAGATTATCCTTTGCGACGAGCATTCCCATCTTTTCAGTAAATTCACCCGATCCGTCGGGAATAAGCTTTACATTTTTAGCACTCTGCGCTCTTCCCCACTCATACATAACAAATGGGTCGTTGACACTCACGCAATATATCTCATCAACGCCGAGTGCTTTGAATTCATCGTACTTTGCCTCATACCCAGGAAGATGGGTTGATGAACATGTAGGTGTATATGCTCCAGGAAGTGCAAATACGATGACCTTCTTGCCTCCAAACATCTCGCTCGTACTGAGTTCTCCCCATTCAGCATCAATCGCTGAACATACGCCAGTCTGCACCTCGTGTGGTACGCGGACCTTAAATGTTACCTCTGGAACCTGTGTTGGTGTTGTCTCTGACATATTTTTTATTTCTTAAATGAGTAACTTTCACTAAGTACTCCGAGCATCTTAGTGATTAAATAAATGATTGTATATTCCTTCGTAACTGCTAGATGCTTATTCTATACTAAAATTCCTTTACTTCAAATAATGAGGCTCTATCCACAAAACTTGAAATTAGTTCTATTTGTTAGCGTACAATGAGGGCAGGATGGAATCACACGATATAAAGAACACTGTTGAAAAGCTCATGCAAAAAAATCATCGTGTTTTTGATTCGTACATGTATACAGTCCCCTCATCTGAACACTATCCGTTCCAATGGCTTTGGGATTCTTGTTTCCACGCAATCATTCTCTCTCATATCGACATGACTCGCGCACGGGAAGAGCTCCGTTCGTTACTTGCGCGCCCTCTTGCAAATGGACTTGTCCCACACATCATTTATTGGAAAAAGGGATATGAAACATTGAAATGGGGACGTGAATATGAAGGTGATGTACTCACGAAAGCGTGGGGTACTGATGGTGTAAGTTCAATCACACAACCGCCACTTATTGCATCTGCATTATGGGAACTACACACGCGAGCGCCCGATATTGGTTTCCTGCACGAATTGTATCCCAGCATACGTGAACACTACCTCTGTCTCCTCACCGAACGAAATTTTAGCGCTCATGGTCTCATGGGTATTATAAATCCCGATGAATCAGGTGAGGACAATTCACCACGTTTCGATTCGCTTCAAGGGTTGCCGAGTAAACATCCTCCGAAGCAAAATCTACATCGACGAATAGACCGAGTTCGTGAACATGCAAAATGTGGCTTTGATGTTCAAAATTGCACGAGGCTTCACTTCTGGATCGAAGATGTATCATTTAACGCTATTTCGCTTCGTGCACTCGAAGCACTTTCACTCATTGCCCACGAGATAGGTGAAGGGCAGGATTCAGATGTATTCAGTCTGTGTGCCCAACAAATTCGCACCTCAATGCAACTCAACATGAAAAGTGGATATAGGTATTATTCTCTTCAAGGTGAAACACAAGAAAAAATAATTGTCGATACGTGGGGGCTTTTTATGCCACTGTATGCCGGTCTACTTCATAAAGAGGAAGCGACTCTTCTCGTCGAACGACACTTACTCAATCCGAAGCAATTTTTTACTGACTTTCCCATACCATCCGTTTCCTGTGCTGAGGAATCCTTTACCGGTGATGACCTTTGGCGTGGCCCAACATGGATTGCAATCAATTGGTTTGTATATAAAGGTCTTAAACTTTATGGATTCAACGATGTTGCAGAAACAATACGCCAAAAAACCATTCGCCTTCTCATAAAATCAGGTTTTCGTGAGTACTACGACGCGCATACAGGCGAAGGACGTGGCGCTCATAATTTTACATGGGGAGGGCTTGTGCTTGATATGAATTAAAACGGGAAATACCTTCTTCCGATTCTTGTTCTACGGATAAAGAGGATTCCCGCAATGACAGCACCAAGTACTACCCCTCGTGCACTTCGCTCTTTAAAAATATTCCCGAGTCTTTCATTCAATTCCTTGAGTGATTCCATTGTCCAAGCCGAAATCACCGATGCGCTTTGTGGGTTCACACCATCGTCTTTCCTTACCGTATTCACCTCACTGAGCTTACTATTCTCATTTGTCCCTGGTGTGTACTGTTCACTGAGTACTTCATCGCGGAGTGTTGGCGGGACATTATTTTTAGGCACAATGTTCTCCTGCTGTGTACCCAGAATAATCTCTGGCAGTACAGAAAAATCAGGTTTTTCAAACTTTGTATCTTTTTTACTCCCCTGACGGCTTCCCCCGCTCACAATATCGCTAGAGTCTCCCGCGGATGCCTTTGAGATAATCGAATAATTAGTGGATGAGAATGTCGTTCCACCATCAATGTCACTCCCTTTGGAGATAACTTTAAAATTCTCACTCGTAAGTGTTGTCGCGTAGACAGGAGCTACGGTGAACGCGAGAAGGCAGAGAGCACATCCTCCCCATACATATTGTCTGATGTGTGAGTACTGCATACGACTATGGTTGAACCTCCTCACTACCTTCAGTTACTAACTCTGGCTCAGGTATTACTTCTGGTTCAGGTACGACTTCGGGTATAACTTCTGTCTCTGGGACAACATCACCCTGAGTGGCACTCTCTTCAATAAGAGGGTCGGGTTCTTCATTCACGACTGGCTCTGACCGCTCACTTGTATCGGTCTTCACTCCCTTCAGCGCATTGATTTCACTGCGGAGAAGTTCAACTTCGCGCTCCAATCTCTCCGTTCGTGCGAAGTACTCTGTTACGCTCCCATGCAATTCCTTAATTGCCTCAACAAGGACAGCTGTCACATTTTTTGCGTTTATTGAGAGATATTCACCTGTATCACTGACCAACTCAGGAAGTTCTTTTTGTAATTCCTGTGCCACAAATCCAATGTGCATTCCTTCGCCAAAACGGTCAGTGTCCTTCCACTCATATCGCACGCCTCGAAGATTGAGGATCACATCTAATGCATCGTCGATAGTGTGGATATTTTGTTTCAGACGTTCATCTGAATAATTTGGAATGATATTCCCCTGTGAATCAAAACTTATATCGATAGCATTAGCCAAGTTATTGACACGCAATCCACCATCTCCATCGACGATAAGTGCGGGTTCGAGAGCATTAATTCCGGCAATATAAACACTACCATTCGCAACATTAAGATTACCATTTGTCACCTCAACGCCACTGGTAAAATCAATAAAGAAAATGCGGTTACTTATATCCCCTTGTGATACAGAATATATTGAAGCACTTCCATCATCGTTAAGTAAGAATGCTGGCTCACTAGAATCAGATGTATTCGCTCGCAGTGAGAGCGAGTTTGGCGTGAGAATATCAACAGGACCACCGGCAGATTCACCAACTGGAGTAAGAAGGAGATTCGAAAGTGCTGATGAATCTTGATATATAGATATTCCATTACCATTTGCCAAAAATACACCCGAGCCGTCAGCAAGCACAACATTCCCACCAAACGTAGAATCATCCCCACTCTGCACTTCGAGCGCTCCCGCAAAAACATTGATTCCACTTTCATCAGTACTGATAAAATTAGTTGCGGTGATATCCCCAGCCACAGAGAGACGCGATGTCGGTTCGATGTCACCGATGCCGACGTAACCATCAGCAAGGACAGTAAATACCTCACCGGTACTATTCGCGAGGGTGAAAATGTCGCCCTCGCCAGACTGATTCAGGGCAACGAGTGTTGCGCTCGTCGAGGTACTGAGTGTCATCGGAAAATTCTGACGTAGAAAATCAGAGGCACTGAGACCGTCGAGACGATCTGAATTAATAGCATACCCAGTTGCACCGAGACGCTCTCTCGGCGTCATCTCAGTGTCACCTTCGACAGTGATACCGAGGTAGTATGTATCATCATTAAAATCGAGTACAAGTTCATTACCTACTCCCGAACCGAGCAGTACACGAAACTCGCCCTCTTCAACATCCACAGGATTTCCATTGTCACTCGTATATACCCCACTCCAAAGTGTCGTTCCACCGGTCGGCGCATCGTAGATGGCGAACGTCATATTGAACTCACCATTCAATGGTTTTCCCTTCTCATCGACAAGCTCCCCATGAAATGGAATTTGTCTGTTTACTCCCACTGCACCAAGTACAATGTGAATGGCACTTAGATAGACACTCCCCACAACTACCAAAATGAGTCCTGCCTGTAAAATCTTTGTACTGAAATTAAGTTGCATCATATGGCAGTAGTATACTCCCTCTGAGAGTTCGGGCATCAAACGCAAAACTTTTCAAGAAATGTGTCAAATCTTCCGCTTCCACTATTGCTTTTTCTCAATTTTTTGGCACAATCAGTGAGTTCTCAACGAATCTTATGAGTAGACAGATTAAAGTACCACAACATGCACGAATCTTTTAAACCATTTGAAATCGTCGAGGACACAATTAAAGAAGTCGAGAAAATTCTTGATTTCGGGATTCAGTCACCTGAAGAACGCGATGAATTACTACGCAAACTAGATACAGCGCTTGCAATAAGCAATGATCCAGAAGTCCGTCGTTTGATTCGTGCTGTAGAAGAACGGTACGGAAAAAAAGAAACAGAATAGTACAATCTAAAAATATTGGGGTATCGTCTAATGGTAGGACACCAGGTTTTGGTCCTGGGTATCGAGGTTCGAGCCCTTGTACCCCAGCTCGCACAGAAAACACCGGCTTATGCCGGCTTTTTCTTTGCGAGCTGGGGTAAGTAAGGTCTGGGAGACCTTATGGCAAGGGCTCGAAAAGGTTGTCGAGATTTTCTGAATGAAAATATCATACAACCTAAACAGTTCATGTAATGAAAGAGACCCCTTGTACCCCAGCATTGATAAGAATATTTCCAATCGATCCTTGTCCATAACCTTATCAAAAAACTCCTTTACGGAGTTTTTTGTTGTAACAAAACCCCTTCCTAAACGGCATCAATAAACATGATACACAAAAAAATTATTGCAATTGGCTTGCTGGCACTCGGCACAATCGCGCTTATAGCTTGGCTATTTTATTCATATTCATCAGATACAGAACAACCGGGCACGATTACCTACACCCAGGAAGTCTCGACCAATGACCCCACCGACATCGTATTGGACTTTTATAACCCATGGCTTGAAGCTGTGAAGTCAACGAGCACAGACCCGTACACTGCAGGACTCGCAACTGCAAAAATACTGAGTGAGGAACTTCGTACTCGAATCATGAGTAGCGCGGGACGAGAAGATACAGAAATTGACCCTATACTGTGCCAGACCACCACACCAGCGCGAGTTACCGGAAGAATTGTTTCAGAGCAAGAAAATGAAGTACGTGTGCTCATCATGGCAAAAGAGAAAGAGTTGACTGCTCAATCGGTATTCACACTCAAGCGACTTGATGATGGTTGGTTCATTGCAGACGTCCTCTGTTCGTCTGGAGAGTTCGATATTCCGCGAGAGTTTAGTTTTGAAAAAGAAGGGTACCTACTCAAGAATATCCAACCACCATATAACCCTGAATATTGGCATCTCATCTTTGAAGAGGCTGGCGAGCTCGGCCATGTCGTGCCACTTCTCTTC
>Ga0209211_10009830_pt1 | contig 12633 bp, 12 predicted proteins | sample RifGroA2_FD_183992 | JGI IMG/M metagenome (GOLD analysis project Ga0209211, IMG submission 183992) | Groundwater microbial communities from Rifle, Colorado, USA - Groundwater A2 (SPAdes) (version 2) | ecosystem: Environmental > Aquatic > Deep subsurface > Groundwater | place: Rifle, Colorado... | reverse complement strand
ATACGTATATCGGGATTCTGGTTCAATCCTGCGAAAAGAACATTTCAGCTTCGACCGTGAAAGGAGACCAGCATGAGGACCCGAAAAAGAAACAGAAAGATCGGGGTGCGGTGAACGATAGGCGGAATGGTTCAACAAAATGACCAGAGTCCGTCGAAGCATTTTCCCTTCAACGGACTCCGGTGGTAAATCGCTCCCTTCCCTTGGATCAAGCTCGGGGCCTAGAAAGCAGGGTCGGTGGGAGTATTGGGATTCGACAGACGCTCGGTGTCGGGAAAGGGAAGCCAGTTTCGCGTCCGATCAGCCTGCGGTTTGCTAAAGCGCCGGGAATCTCCAAGCAACAACCCTGTAATGAAGAGTTCGTACTGCCGTTGTTTGAAAATTTCATCCAGCATGGCCCCCTGGTTGGGAAGTGTCGCCGCCGTCTTGGGCGGCAACCCGGCCCCGATTCCTGCAGGATCGGTCGCCTTCGTCCGCACCTTGTTCAGCTCGATCAGAGCATTCGCCAGGTCGTTTTTCCGCGCATACGCTTCCGCTTTGATCAGGGTTATTTCACCCGGGAGATAGACAAAGAATTTTGCATTGTCCGTCTTGAACTGGTTGAAGTCATCCACCGATTTGCTCAGAAACGAGTTGGAGGTTCCGGGGGAGACCCAATAGGCCACGCGTCCGTCTCCGGCTTCCGCGTCTGTCCGCCACGTCCTGACCGGCCTGTAATACACAAGTTGAATGGTGATCAGGTAAATGGGATTGCGCGACGTCGAGCTGTTGTAAAAGATGGAAGACGTCTTGGTAGGATCGACCGAATTTGCCGCGCTCAAAGCCTTGTCGTTATCCCCCTTGATCAGGGCGTACCGCGCGATCATGGCACGGATCGTATTCGTCAAATCAAACCCGATGCCAAGGATACTCGCGTTGAAATCGGCCGAGGGGGGTGTTGCCGTGATCTCCTGCTGAGCCTGTTCCAGGAGGGAAATGACATAGTCCAGCGCCGCCGTCCGGTTCGCGAAGGTCGGTGTCAGCGAGGAGGTGACTTCAATCGGGACCTGTTCGTAGCATTCGATCAATTCTCCGATGGACATGGCTTTGTAGAGTTTTGCCAGGGCGATGATTCCGCTTCGCGTCCCATCGACCAGCGTCACCTTCGGAGCATTGGTGATCAGGTCTTCCGCCGATTTGATGGTCCGGTAGTGTGTACTCCACATGTTGTTGACCGTACCATTGAATCCCTGCACGTCGGATCCGCCTGTTTCGAGCTCACGGAGACCAAGCACGGACGAAGGCATTGTAGCGTACCAGCGGGTGAGGAAGTTTGACACTTCGACCTTCTCGTTGACACCTTCGCCATATTGGGCCTGCATGCCGACGGCAAGGGCCTTGATTCCTTCCGGAGTAGATAACACTTGCGCTTCGGTCGGTGCGTTGGGATTGAGCTGGTCGAGCTCACACCCCGCAGCAACCAGCAGGAATGCGCACCAAACGAGGGTTAACAGTTTGTTCGTTTTCATGATTCGATCCTTTTTTTCGAAAGTGATTTGAATGGGTTCCATGCCGCCGCATCACAGATTCAAGGTGAGACTCAGGATCCATGTGCGCGGCAGCGGAACAGTCGACCAGTCAAATCCACGAACGAGAGTGCTTTGGGATGCAGCATTGATTTCAGGATCGTAGCCGCTGTAATCGTCAATCGAGAAGAGATTGCGTCCAGTCAGGCGGACCTGCAGGTTGCGAAGACCAAGTCCCTGCGTAAACTCGTTATCCATCAGATATCCGATGGAGAGTTCCCGCAACTTGATGAACGAGCCGTCTTCAACATACTCCTCGAACACCGTTCGCCGGTTGTTGTAATAACCGACCGGAAGTTCCCCGCTGAGTTCCCTTTCGTACCCCTTCCCGTTTCCGAAGGCGGGGGTTTCCAGGATTCTCCGAGTGAAATTAAACACATCCTGCCCCATCATGCCATCGAACTGAACATAGACGCTCAGGTTCTTGTACACCTGGAACTCATTGGTGAAGGCAAGGATGTAATCCGGATTTGGATCACCGAGTTTTTCTGCAACGGGATTACGTTGCGGCCGTCCCTGGGCATCCAGGAGGAGCGAACCATCTGCTTGCCGCAGGTACTTCGGACCGTAGAAGAATCCCAACGGTTCCCCCTCGGCCACCCGTGTGATCCCGAAACTGTTCGCCGCCGCAAACGCCGGTCCGTAGAGTTTCGTTACCTTGTTTTTGTTCTGCGAAACGATGAAGGAGCTGATCCACTGCAACATATCGTCGTTCCATGCAATCCCCTTGATCATCAGCTCAAACCCTTTGTTCTCCAGCTCTCCCACGTTGTCCAGAATTCCCGAGAACCCCGTGGAAGGCGGAAGGGTTCGCTGCAGGAGCAGATCCTTTACCTGTTTCTCGTAGTAGGTTGCCTCGACGGTGATCCGATCATCGAAAAGACCAAAGTCGGCACCAACCTCTATTTCAGTCATCCGTTCGGGTTTCAGGTTCAAATTGCCCAGGAGAACCGAGTTGACCAATCCGGGCCTGTTGCTATTGCTTTGCTGGACATACACGGAAAAACGATCGTACGTACCGGCAGGCTGGCCGCCCGATTGACCCCAGGCAAAGCGGAACTTAAAGCGGTTCAACGTACTGCCAAATGTTTCCTTCCACCACTCTTCGTTGGAAAGGACATAGGAGAGACTCGCCTTCGGAAAGAGCTGGAACCGGTCGTCTTCACCGAACGTGGATGCGCCGTCGATGCGAAGGGCACCCGTGAGGAAGAGCTTTTCCTGGTATCCCACCGTCTCCTGGAGGAAGGAACCATAGATCACCCGTTTCTCGCGATACTCCGCGGCCGTGGCGGTCGCTCCCGAACTCAGGATCGTTGAGACCGGGATCAAATCACGCACCGATGCGATGACGGTCGTCCCTTCGTAGTATGAGTGGCTGACCCCGGCGGCGGTCGTGAACCCGAGGTCATCCATCAAGAACGTGTGGGTCGCCGTGATATCATTATTCACCTGGAGAACATCCTTGGTAGCCTGCTGGGAGAAGCCGGTCAGGTATCCGGCAGAGGAACCAATGGGGATTTCCCGGGTGGCATTTTCCCGGTATTGATCATAGCCGGCCCGGTAGTCAATGCTCAAATGGTTCATGGGGGTCGCCGTGAACTGGAGACTCCCGATAAAGCGGTTTACTCTGAGAGGGGCCTTCCAAAGATCCATGACTTCCAGTTGATTTGCAAATCCGGCAAACGGAGGTGTCGGGTATTTTCCTTCCGCATTCGGACGAAGATCGAACCAGTTCGGCTGGAAGGCGAAGTTCGTGATCACACCTTCACCTCCGACGATACCGCCATTCGGCACGCGATCCGTGTAGGAGTACACGTAGTTTGCTCCGGCGGCAAACTTCAGCCAGCTGTTCACAAACTGATCGAGATTGGCCCGGAAGTTGATCTTCTGATAGTCAGACGCTTCGACGATACCCTGTTCGGAAGTCTGCGTCCCCGACACATAGTACTTCGTATTCTCATTCCCCCCCGAAAGGGCGAGGTGGTTTTCGTACTGGTAGGCGGTTCGGAAGATATCCTCTTGATAGTCGCGCCGGGTCACCTGCTTCCGTGTCGCATCCGAGGGGGGTTTATCGAACCCATACATGTTGACCTCGTATGTCTTCCGGATGTCACCCATCCCGGCCTGCGTCCGATACGAAACGCGGGGGGTTCCAAGCTGTCCACGTTTGGTGAAAATCTGAATAACGCCGTTGTTCGCGCGCGATCCATACAGGGCGGCGGCAGCCGCACCCTTCACAACCTCGATCCGGTCAACATCGTTCGGGTTGAGATCGGCAATCCTGTTTCCCACGTAGCCCCCAAGATTGACGAGTTCATTGGAACTATTGTCGACGATAACACCATCGATAATATATAACGGCTCGGCACTCGCGGAGATGGTCGAAGTCCCTCGCAGGCGGACGGAGACACCGCCTCCCGGGGTACCGGAGTTTTGTTGAACTTGGGCGCCGGCGATTTTTCCGACCAACGCCGCATCCAGGGTCGGGGCAAAGGCATCAGCAATACGGCTTCCGGCCAACGTCGCCACCGCATTCCCAAGGCGCTCCTTCTCCATGGCTGATCCCGTACCGGTCACGACGACCTCCTGGATTTGAAGAAGATCCTCATCGAGACCGATCCTTCCGACCTCCACGATCGCCTGCTGGGCAAGCTGAAGATCCATGACCTTCGTCTTGTACCCGACGAACGAGTGAGCAACCCGATAGGAACCTGGAGCGAGTGTGGCAAGGATCGTGTACTTGCCCTCCCGGTCCGCAGATGCTCCAACCGACGTGCCACGGACTGTCACGTTGGCGCCGACAAGCGCCTCACCGGTCTTTGCATCCGTCACCGTACCGGTGATCGTATAGGTTTGCCGCGTTTGTTGGGCTTGCGTCAACTGCGTCAGAAAAACACAGACGACGATAAGTTCCCCCACGCATTTCCAAGATTTGTACAAAGCGCTCATACGCGCCTCCTGTAAGTTTGATACTGTGAGAGGATAGTAGATCAAGTTAGACCGTGCAACTGGGGTGAGCAGGCTCTCTTGTCCTGACGAATGTAGCCGTTTCACCTTTGAATGTCAAACCCGCTGGCAACTTATTCAGGGCAATGTTCAGACCACTGTTTTCAGGTTTTGCATCGGTTCAGCGTACAACCCAATGCATAACCCCCGGTGATACGTACATGATGCCCCCTTGCGGCCTCCTTTCTATTAACGCGTACGAAATTACCCCCCTCGTGTCGTGATAGTATATTTCGAGATGTTCTCTCAAGTCGAGCAGGACCTTTGATCCCACTGTTCGGAGGGCCGAACCAGTCGGATGAATGGCATAGTGATACCCCTCTCTGTCGGCGGACACGGAGAGAAGTTCAACACGTTGGGGAGAAAGAGAACTGCTTGATCTGAATTCCACCGTATCGGCGGTTGCGCCGTCCGGCGTGACCGGCATAAGCAATGGTTGGTACAGTGCAGCCTCAAGGACATAGGATTTAAAAAAATCGAACGGCTGGTCACTGGTGATCAACATCCGCGGCAACACATTGGAGAAGCCGTCCCAATACCCCGGGTTCACAGTGTGCAGATAGGAATAGACGGCGGCCGTCCGGCGGAATGTCACGGTATCGTAATGGCCGAACGGAAAGGCAAAGTTCGGGAACGCGGTCTGTTCAGGAAGATAGGAAGCTAATCGATCAAGCGAAGCGGAGACAGAAGAATCCGCTTCTTCCACCGAGGAAGGAAGGCTTTTGTGCGCGAAGCCGTGCACGCCGACCCGATGTCCCCAACGAACCAATTGCCGAAGATCGGAGGGGGTCATGGAACCGATGGGAGTTTCTTTGATCCTGGCCGGAATAATGAAGAAGATCCCCTTGAATCCATATCGGTTCATCATTTCCGCCGCCCGCATTTGGTCCTTTCTTCCATCATCGAACGTGACCACCACGGGCCGTAATGTCGTTTCCCGGAGCGTCGGCATCTCCTCGGGGAAGGCCGTTCGGTAGCCGGATCGCGCAAGAAAACGGAGCATGGCTTCGAACCTGGCGTACTGTTCCGTCAACTTTCCCCCGGCTCCGGTTGTATCATCGGAAAAGCCATGGTAGCAAAGGACGGGAACCGGAGTCGGCACCTGACCGGAAGAAAGGGCTACCACGAGAAATAGCGAGAGAAGCACCCAACGACTTTTCATCTATCCTCGTTTTGCTGTCGCATCATTTCCTGAGGGACTTCGATCCCATCCCATGGTCCGGCAAAGCCGGACGCGTCCACGGCTTGCTCCAGCCGATCAACGCTGCACTTATTCATATTTGAAAGTCTGCACTCGATCCCAGAGCGCCGGCTGCTCGCTGCCGGAGATCCACATATTGATTGCTTTTATTTTGTATTTCCTGACAAGCTCGAGCTTTGCATCCAGGCTCCTCAGGTCGTTGTCGATCATTAGCCATTCGAAAACCCCACCGCGCTCAAAATAACCGTAGAGCACCTTTTGTGTATCGTCCCACCGGAGTGGGGGCCCGCCGTATTGCTCAAGGAGCGATTCCGCTTCATTGAGCGAAACGCCGCTGCTCCAGGAACGGGCATTGATGTAATACAGCGCTGTATCGGCAACGGTGTGATAGCGGGCGCCGCCCATGGTGATCCCAAGGCTCAGCTTTTGAGACGGCACATAGGTCAGAAAGAACTTCAGGACTTCCTCGAGCCACGGAAGACCCTGGGAGGGACCCGGAGTTGTTCGACGTGTATGCTGGCCATACGACATGATCTTTATGAAATCACTGATTTCCCCAAGGGCTTTCAGATCGTATCCTCCCCGCCACTCCTCCATCATCCATTTTGTGTACGTGTTGGGTCCCCCGGATTCTTCGGCCCGATGAACTGCGCAGATGCTGATTTTGAACCCTTCCTTGTGCAGGGCTGTGGCAGCGTCCCTGCAGAAAGCCGTAAAAGCATCCCGGTCATTAACATGGACATTCTCAAAATCAATTTGAATTCCGTACAACCCATACCTCCTGCAGACCTCGAGCATGGAGGCGATGACCCTCTCCTTGACCTTCTTGTCATTGACGATCTGGCGAACCCAGTCCCTTTCGAAGAGCCCCTTCGCCGGGTTGGCATTCTTGACCTGGGGCATGATCTTGATTTTATGCTCCTTCGCGAGTTTGACCAATTTGGGTTCCAGCTCTCCATAGATTACACCGGAGGCGTCGACAAGAAACGGCTCAGGTGAAACGATCGTTATCCGATCAATATTCTTCCGAAATGCTTCAAAGGCTGGCGGACGATAGGCAAAGTGAAAATCGAGTTGCTGTTGACCAATGAGAGTCCCGGAGAATCCCGAGACGGCAAGAACAACTGTCAGGAAAAATCGTTTCATGGCGAGTTCCTTCCTGGGATGGCGTAATCCCAATGCCGGCGGTCGTGGAGGATGGAATTGGAGATGGAGAGCCATTGCGGTCATTGCACCAGGAGGGAAGAATCTCCCAAGCAATCTGGATCCGATTCCGCCGGCAAGTTACACGTTCACAAATTCATATGCAAGATAATGATCCTGCCTGTGGCGTGCCGAGGAACAATCCCTGGAGCAACGACATTTCACGTTAGGAGCGTTGGTGATTCGGACGCATTGGTGGGGCAAGAATGAGAGCGAGGACTGACGGAAGGCCCAGAATTCTCGAAAGCGAGTGCAAGGACGGAAACGGCAAAGGCGACAACCGAAGCTGTCGCCTTTGTCAAAAAAAAGGAAAATCGTACTGAAAAAGGGTCGGTGGCCCGCGCCGCTCTTAAGAGCGGTCAGCTACGCGGAGCCTGTTCAGCGCCCGCTGAAGGGCCATCCTCGCCCGGTCCAGATCGACCTCGATCTTTTTCTCAGCAAGCCTTTTTTGCGCCCGGTCGCGTGCCGCTTGCGCACGGTTCACATCGAGCTCATCAGATCGTTCCGCCGTCTCTGCGATCATAATAACCTTGTTGTCATGCACCTCCACAAAACCGCCGCTGGTGGCATAATGGAGTTCCTTCCCCTCCGTATCGACAATCTTCACCACTCCCACCCCCACATTGGAGAGAAGGGGTGCATGGCTGCGTAACACCTGGAATCCACCCACAACCCCGGGAGCGGTAAAGCTCGTAACGTCGGCGTTATAGGTCACTTTCTTGGGCGTGACAATTTCCAATTTGAAGATTTTCTCCGCCATACGTTATGCCGCCTGCATTTTCTTGGCACGCTCGAAGACTTCGTCAATCGTACCGACGTACATGAACGCGCCCTCGGGCAGGTGGTCGCACTCTCCGTCGAGGATCATCTTGAAGCCATGAATAGTCTCTTCCACCTTTACATAGCGGCCCGCATAACCGGTGAATTGTTCGGCCACAAAGAACGGTTGGGAGAGGAATCGCTGGATCCTTCGTGCCCTCGCCACCGTGATCTTATCGGCATCAGACAGTTCGTCCATGCCGAGAATATTGATGATATCCTGCAGATCCTTATAGGTCTGGAGCGTCTCTTTGACACGCTTGGCGACACCATAGTGTTCATCCCCCACAATGCCCGGCTGGAGGATACGAGAGGTGGAATCGAGCGGATCCACGGCGGGATAAATCCCAAGCTCGGAGATCTGGCGGCTCAATACGGTGGTGGCATCCAGATGGCTGAAGGTCGTTGCCGGTGCGGGATCGGTCAGGTCGTCCGCGGGAACATAAATTGCCTGCACGGAGGTGATCGACCCCTTCTTGGTGGACGTGATCCGCTCTTGCAGTTCACCCATCTCCGTGCCGAGAGTCGGCTGGTACCCGACGGCAGAGGGCATGCGCCCCAGCAGGGCGGACACCTCGGAGCCGGCCTGGACAAATCGGAAAATGTTATCGATAAAGAGCAGCACGTCTTTTCCTTCCGAGTCACGGAAGTATTCAGCCGTGGTCAACGCCGTCAACGCAACCCGCTGGCGTGCGCCCGGGGGCTCGTTCATTTGACCGAAGATCAGGGCGGTTTTGTCCAGCACACCCGACTCCTTCATTTCGAGCCAGAGGTCGTTCCCCTCACGCGTTCGCTCACCCACGCCGCCGAACACCGAATACCCACCGTGGTGGGTTGCAATGTTATGGATCAGTTCCTGGATAATGACGGTCTTGCCAACGCCCGCACCGCCGAACAAACCGGTCTTTCCCCCTTTTGTGTACGGCTCCAGAAGGTCGATCACCTTGATCCCGGTTTCGAACATCTCCTGTTTCGTGGAGAGGCTTTCAAAGTTTGGTGCCGGACGGTGAATCGGGTAATAATCGGCAGCCTCGATGGGCCCCAGCGAGTCGATCGGGTGACCCGTCACGTTAATCAGACGACCGAGCACCTTCGGACCGACCGGTACTTTAATCGGCGCATCCGTGTCGATCACTTTCATTCCTTTGACAAGTCCATCCGTGGAATCCATGGCAACGGAACGGACCCGGTCTTCACCGAGGTGTTGCTGAACCTCGCAGATGAGTTCCTCCTGATGTCCTTCGGCATTCACGCGGGGGATCCGAACGGCGTTCAGGATGGCAGGGAGCTTCCCGCCGGAAAAATCGATGTCGACAACCGGACCAATAATCTGGACAATCTGACCTTCGTTCATTACAAACCTTTCGCTGAGAATTACAGGATGGGTGGCATGAGGTGTGTGAAACTAAGAAAATCTTGACCAAAAATCAACGAGCTTTTTCGATCGCTTCCATGATCTGCTTACCATGGAGGCGGCCATTTTCGATGAAAATCTTGTTATTCAACTTTCCGGCCGCGATCGAGCCGGCAACAAAAAGGCCCCCGACATTCGTTTCCATGGTTTCACTATCGTGGAAGGGGGCGAGCGTTTCCGGGTCGATCCGGACTCCCACCTGCTCGAGCAGATGATTGTCGGGGCGATAGCCGATCATCACGAACAGAACATCGTTGGGAATCTCCTCCGTGTGCCTCCCTTTCAGCACGATCGTATTCGGTCGAATTTCCCCCACCTCCGTCCCGAAGTACGCTTTAATCTCCCCATTCTTGATCCGGTTCTCGATGTCCGGCAGGACCCAATATTTCACACCGTCGCTCAATGCAGCCCCCCTGTGGACCAGCGATACATGCGCTCCATGGCGAAACAAATCGAGGGCGATCTCAACGGCGGAATTTTTTCCCCCGACCACGGCCACCTCACGACCCGTATAGGCAAACGGTTCGGAATAGTACCGGTGGACCTTGGGGAGATGGGCTCCCGGAACATCAAAAGGATTGGGGGTATCGAAGTATCCGGTTGCCACAATGACATTCCTCGCGAGGAATGTTTGCCCGGACGTGATAACTTCGAAGGTCGTCCCGGCTTTTCGGATAGCACGAACTTCTTCTCCCGTTCTTACGGGGAGGTTGAAGAACCTGACAACGGATTGATAGTAACGAAGGGTTTCGACGCGGGTCGGGCGAAAACCGGAACTCGGGAAGGGAATGCCCCCCAGCTCCAACAACTCAGGGGTGGAAAAAAAAGTCAAGGCGTGTGGAAATCGTCGAATTGCGTCGACAACCGCCCCCTTGTCAAGCACCACAGATGTCAGGCCGTGCTTCCCCGCTTCAATGGCACAGGAGAGGCCTGCCGGACCCCCTCCAACTATCGCTACATCAAGCACTTCCACGCTTGATCCTCGTTTTCAATAAAAAATCCGCTCGGCGCGGATTTATTAAGATGAAGTAAATAGTCGAGTTAGATGGCTGAACCGAGGAAGGCTCAGGTTCGCATAGCTTCCCAGCTTTGCGCCCGCTCTCGCAATTCGGATTCGTGATCCGGCCAGTCGTGAAGAGTAGCCGGGTCAAAGTCCGCACCATTCGGCCATACCAAGGTGTGAACTTCCAGATCGATTTTCACATTGTTAAAGAGTGAGAGTTCCCGAAGTGGGCCAAAAACATCCCCGACGAGCATGGGTTCGAAATTAATCGTTTGTGAATGCCCGTCATTGAACCAAACCGTCAGCCTATGGGGGCCGACGACTTGAAAGTCCGTTACACGATAGATGGGGTGTTCCATAAGCTTATTTTAACGGCTCGATTGGAGTTGGTGTCTTGCCCTGCTGCAACTCCTCCCAATCGGCAGTCAACTCCGCTTGATGTAATTCCGCCCAAGCCTCAACCAATCTGCGCTGCCGCTTCGGCAAAGAACCGGCAACCAACTCTACCGGGTGAATACTGAATATGCCAACATGATTCTGATAATAGCCATGGAAGTGCGGCGTGTGATGGGGACTTCCCGCTTCCATGAACATTCGAATGATAATTCCGTAGAAACGACTGATCTCCGGCACTGAAACATTCCACCTTGGGTCGTTTTTGAGCTGGTGGTCGGACTTGTCCCGTTCCGAACCTTGTTCGGAACGAGGATCCTCGTGGCGTGAAAACGCCACGGGAAACCGATGACCTGCGGTTTATCCCGACAACTTTTCCGATGACTTTGAGCTGGTGGTCGGACTTGAACCGACGACCTGCGGTTTACGAAACCGCTGCTCTACCACTGAGCTACACCAGCTTGAAGAAAAGCTGTCGGAACTGCAACAGTTGGGGAAGAAGCTGCTCCGTCACATTCCCCAAATGACGTCCCAATATACAAAAAAAGGGCCCATCGGGCAATAAGTATTTCCCTGCTTGACAAAATCGAAAAGGTCTCGTACCATCGGTCAGAGCCCCTCCTCCCCATGCTCCATCCTGCCACAATACTTCAGGAGGTACGGATGAAACAAGACACATCGTACAAGCCCAACGCCACACCTTCACCATCGCTTCTCCGGAAGCTCGACCGCAAAGAGAAACGCGGGCTTCAACAGAAACAACGGCGTGGCCAGCTCAGTCTTCTTAAAGCCATGAGCGCGGGCCGCGTCAGGGGTGGGCATTCGTTCCACTAAGCTCTCCCGACACGTATAGCAAACAGGAAGGCGGCTGTGCTGCATGCCGCCTTCTTTGTTCAGTTCTTACGGATAAAGACCGGTTGCACCCACGCCACACCCCCTCCAGAATCGAAGACCTTCGCGCGGACGTACTGTTCATCCCCCTTTCGATGGTACACTGCGGTGTTCTCCATCGATTGCGACAGCACCTTGCCTCCCGCCCCGATGAACTCCGTCCGATATTTGAAATTCGATCGCTGCCTGATTCGCACCTCGATCCTGTCCGGCTCGACAATCACATCCTCCAAATCAACCCCCGTGCTGGCATAGAACAATCCTGCTTCGAGGTTATCGATGATCTCCTGGGCATTCAGTGAACGGGCGCGGACAACCACCCATCCCTTTCCCGGATTCGACCGGGTGGGGCCGAACTCACCTTTGAAATGGTGTGCATCATCGACCGCAATTCCATAGATCCTCATCCCGGAAGTCAGAAGAAAGTCCCAAACCTCCTCCAGCCCCGGGGTCCCACCTCCCCCAACATTGTGGACCAGCGGATGTCCATTGAAGATTTCCAGCAGGTTGTTATTTTTCACCTTCAGCAATGTGAATTGGTCAATCGCCCATCCGAAGTTCGGGTGGTTGATGTGAGGGGCCCCCTTCACATTTCTGACTTCGTCAACATTCTTCTGAATCGTTCCGAGCAGCGTCGTGTCGATTTGTGGGGCTAACACATGGGGAATGTTCAGCCCATTGACATGGACAGGCTTTTTCCGGAAGCTTGATGTCAATTCCTCCCCCGGGATCAACAGGAAGGAAGAATCGACAAGACTCGAAAGCGTCTCTGGGTCAGTAAAAATATTGTGATCGGAGAGAACAAGAAAGCGATATCCCTTCTCCTTGTACCATCGGGCGACTTCCTCAGGAGCAGAATCTCCGTCACTCATCGTGGTGTGCGTATGGGTGTTTCCCTTGAACCAATGCAATCCGGTGGTTCGGGGAATTTCAAACACGGGGCCATCCTTCCCTTGAAACAGGGACACAAGAGCAAGGAGGCTTACTGTGAAGAATACGTGCATGGTGGTTCCCTTTCACATCCTAAAACTTCAAATCCATCGGCAGGAGGTCCTTGATGGTACGCAAGTCACTCTGTCGAAGGTTCCCCAACCCGCTTGATCACAAAGAACGTCGTGTCGTCCCGCAGTTCCGCCGC
>Ga0209211_10009828_pt1 | contig 12635 bp, 12 predicted proteins | sample RifGroA2_FD_183992 | JGI IMG/M metagenome (GOLD analysis project Ga0209211, IMG submission 183992) | Groundwater microbial communities from Rifle, Colorado, USA - Groundwater A2 (SPAdes) (version 2) | ecosystem: Environmental > Aquatic > Deep subsurface > Groundwater | place: Rifle, Colorado... | reverse complement strand
CCTCGACTTGTTCGAATCGGACGTAGTGCGCCCCGACGGCGCCGAGGAATCCTTCCGGCGGCTCAAGGACAATGACCTTGTCCGCTCCCTCGTCCTTCAGAGCGCGCACGGCCTCCGGCGGCGCGACGGGTACGGCGACGATGATGCGTTTTGCTTTTTTCGCTTTTGCGGCGCGCACCGCGAGCCGCATGGTAAGTCCGGTCGCAATGCCGTCATCCACGATGAGCGCGGTTTTCCCCGCGATGCCGAGAGGCTTCTTGCCCGCGCGGTACACGCGTGCGCGCCGCCGCGCCTCTTTCTTCTCGGTCTGTATCTCTCCCGCAAGCCATGTGCGATTGACTACTGCCGCTTCCGCGTCGTTGATGATTGTCGTCCCGTCCGCATCGACGGCGCCGATAGCGTATTCGGGATTGTCCGGAGCTCCTACCTTGCGCACCGCGATGATGTCGAGCGGAAGCGCGAGCGCGCGAGCTATTTCGAAGCCCGTCACGACGCCGCCGCGCGGAAGAGCCAAGACGACCGCATCTTTTCCGCGATAGGTGGTAAGTTTCTCCGCGAGCTGGCGTCCGGCATCGTTCCTATCTTTGAACATAGGCCGGTAGGTATGATGTCAACCGCGTCGTTTGCTCCTCAAGTGATAGTCCTTGCGCTGCCCTGCGGTGTACCCCTGCATTTTCTTGGGAGTACGCGCCGTTGTCCGCGCGACTTTTCTCTTCCGCACCGGGTTCGTCATCGCGTTCTTCGCCCTGCCCTCAAGGCGCGGCGGCCGCGTCAGGCGGAGCGTCTGCCGCAATTCCCTTTTTGTGAGTTTCGGTTTCTGTCCCCGCATATGTGTTGTGCCGCCCGCGGGCGGATGCGCTCACCGCCAGTCTTTTGCGATGTCCCACTTGAGCTTCAGCATCACGCCGAGCGTGAGGAGGATGAGCGCGAATTGCGCGAGGCCTCCGATAATAGGGACAAGACCGAGCAGGACGTAGAGCGCGGTGCCGAGAAGTATGGTCTTCCACGAGACCTCATACGCGAGGCTCTTGGAAAGCTTCCGGTAGACAATGCTTCCGAGAATGACGGGCACCATGATCCAGGTGAACAGCAACATGATGACGAAGGAGAGCAGTCCCAGCACTCCGAGCGGCACTCCTATCAGCGTGAAGAAAAGCAGGATAGAGGCAACCGGCAGGACGATGAGAACGACGAGTCCCCGCCCGATCTCGAGTAGCGGTCGCGTAACCGCATTCTCGACGAGCATCATCGTGTAGCGCCGGAATACAAGGCCGAAGAGAAGCGCACAGGCGAACTGCGAGAGCAGTGTCCCGAGGAGCGCGAGGGAAAGTATCGCCGCGAGACCGCTTTTGGCCGCACCTCTCGCGTCTTTGCTTTCGGTGTACTTCGTTTCCCCGCGGACGACCGCGCCCTCCTCTATCGTCGCCTTTTTCGGCGCACTGTAGATCAGATTTCCCGATATGACAGCGCCGCTACCGAGTGTGAGCGTGTCGCCCATGAATTCCACGTTGCCGCCGACGGGCGCATTCAGATACACTTCGCCGCCGCCTATCTTTATCGAACCGCCGACAGGGGCTTCGATGCGGACCGTGCCGCCGCCGATGGCGACGTCGCCGCCGATACCGCTCCCCCCGACTTGTATCTGACCTCCGCCCACGAGCAGGTCGTCGCCGACCTTGCCTTGGATGAGAATATTGCCGCCGGCTACGCGGACATCATCAGCGACGTCCGCCAGGACCGTGACGGTGCCTCCCGCCGCCGTGAGGTCGGCGCCGACAGTGCCGCTCACGAGCACATTGCCGCCTCCCGCGACCACATCACCCGAGACATTTCCCGCACTCGTGACCGCGCCGCCCGCGATGTAGAGGTCGTCTTTTATACTTTGAGTCGCCGGTAATGAAATTTGTTCAGCCGCCCTGAACTCCGCCGCGAGCGCGACGACGGGCACAATCATTAGCGCACCGAGCAAAAACCCCGCCCCTATCTTCATGTTCATACCGCTATGTAGTGTGAGGTGAATAAAGCCTATAAGCTGGATACAGCGTAGCGCTTATACCAACGGATGTCCATCTACCCCCCCCCCCCAACAAAAAGATGCCCCGCAGGGGCATCTTTTTGGAGAAATGTGAACTGCTATTTTCTCGTCTTGAAGGTCTCCCTGTCTCCGCGATCCGTGCCGAGGCTGTTCTGCGCGACGAGGCGGAAGTAGTAGGTGGTGTCCGGAGCGAGGCCCGTGACATCCGCCGAGACCGAGAGGTCGTTCGTACCTGCACCCGCCGACTTTTGCGCCGTCGATTTCAGCAATACCGAGCCCAAGAGCGAGTCGGTGCTGTACTCGAACCAGTACGTGGTCTCAGCGCTGTTCGCGTCGACCGTGCCGCGCAGGACGGCGGTCGTCCTCGCAACATCGTTCGCGGGGCGTGTCGTGGCCGAAGGCGCACTGGGAGATACAGGGGCCGGACCCGCTGTCCTGAAGTTGAGGATTCCGCCGTTGACCGTGCCGAATTGATTCTGGGCGTTCAGACGGAAGTAATAGGTCGTCAGCGGGTCAAGGTTGGCGAGCGCGGCGGATGCCAAGACCTTGGCCGTGCCGTCTCCGACGGACGTGAATCCGCTGGTTTGCCCGAGGTCCGAGGTCTTACCGTACTCGAACCAATACTGTGTCGCTGCTTTGTTGGGGGTCACCTCGCCGTTCAGATTGGCGGTGGTCCTCGATATTCCGTTCGCGGCTACCGACTTCACCAGGGGCGCGCTACCTACCGGCGGAGGCGTATTCAGTGTGGTGCGGAATGCGTACTGCGTGCCCGCAACCCTGCCGAACTGATTTTCGGCGACGAGGCGGAAGTAATACGTCGTGTCTTTCGAAAGTCCCGTGATGTAGTCGGGAGCCGAAATGTCTGCATACCCCGCGCCGACGTTCTGGTTCGATGTTTTATTTCCGAAGCTCGTCGTGACGCCGTACTCGTACCAGTAGCTCGTGAACGCGCCGTTCGGATTGACCGTACCGTTCACGACCGCCGTGGATTCGGAGGGTGCGACATTGGAATTCGTCACGGCGCGCGGCGCGCCCGCCTGCGGGGCCGGTGTCGGCGTCGTGCCTCCATTGTCACCATTCGTCACCGGAGGAGTGGATGTAGCGTTCTCCGCGGGACCCCCACTTTGGCCGAAGTAGAAAACGAGCCCCACGAGCGCGACGATCGCAATAATGCCGCCTACAATTGCTGTATTTGTATTCATATGTGTTTAATAATTATTACGTAGTAATTGCTCATACGTTCATGAAGACGGGCGTGCTAAAAACACATTACAACCCAAAAAAGGCCGACCCTGACCGTCCGGATCAACGCTTTTTCTTCGCCGTGCGGCTGACGCCGGCGGATGTGCGCATGCCTCTGACTTCTTTCGCGATATCCTTCCAGTGCTTCCGCAATTCCGTACCGAATTCCGACACCTCTTTCGAACTCAAGTGCTTCAGCTTTTTGTATCGGCTCGAGACTTCCTCGACGACCTGACGGTACACCTTCTCATTTATCTCGGAAAGGTTCTCAAGCCGCTCCAGCACTTCACCGCGCGCCTTCAGGGACCACGCTTTCACGAGTCGGCGGTTTTTTGCGGCGTTCTTTGAGCCATAGAGAAAATACATGCCGGCGGCCGCAGCGGCGGCGGCCGCAACGACCCCCGTACCGATAGCGACCCGCTTCACCACTGAACCCTTCTTTACCTTTTTCATTTTTTCATTTTTTTAATACGAATAATTGATACCGGTCATTTCTTCCGGCCGGACTTCCGCCTTCTGATGAACAGGTCAAGAAAATAATCGAAGATGGACTTGACCCGCACACCCTCCTCTTTCACGGCACCGCGTAATGCATCAATGTCTCCGGCAAGCTTGTCCCCCTCCTTGCGCGCGATCTCTGAGAGATGGCGCAGGTCTTTGAGAACGGGGACGATGAAGTAGAGCGCGACCGCGCATCCCACCGCCAAGACTGCCACAAAGATACTGGTGATGAAGAAAAAGATATCGGCTTGAATGAGCGTCTCCATACACGGCATCGTACTCTCTATTCCAAGACGCCTCAAGGGCCGTATCGTTACAGGCCGGAAGAAAGCCGGGTGCCGGCGGACCGGCCGCATATGATAGTCTGGAGATAATGGCCATTCGACGCACAGCGGGGTTGGTTTCCGTGACGGCTGCTATCTTCGGAAATGCGCTCGTCACCCTGATAAAAACGGCGGCGGCGCTCTCGTCGGGGTCAAGCGTGATGTTCGCCGAGGCGGTCCACAGTTTTGCGGATACGCTGAATCAGGCGCTCCTCTTCATCGGCGTGCGCCGCTCGATAAAGAAACCGAGCAAGAATTTCATTTACGGCTACGGCCACGAGCGGTTTTTTTGGGCGCTCCTCTCCGCGTGCGGCATCTTCTTTGTCGGTGCCGGCGTCACCGTCTATCGCGGGGTCATCTCGCTCCTCCATCCGGAACCCGTTGAGATCAATGCGCTCATCTTTCTGGTCTTGGGCGCGTCGTTCATTATCGAATCCGGCACCTTCCTCATCGCCGCCCGCGAACTCAAACGGTCCTATCCGGATATTCCGTGGAGCCGCCGGCTCGCCGTCGCCGATCCGACGACCTTGGCCGTGTATTTTGAGGACGGTCTCGCGGTTATTGGCGTCGGGGTCGCGACCGCTTCTATCGGCATCTCCTACTATACGGGCAATGTGCTCTGGGATGCCGTGGGCTCAATCGTCATCGGTATCCTTCTGGGTATCGTCGCCGTGACGTTCATCGTTAAAAATCGCGCGTACCTCATCGGCCGCTCCATTCCCGAAGAGGAACGCGACGAAATGATAGCGTTCCTGACCGCGAACCCGGCGATCGAGCGTGTCATTGATTTCAAGTCGAGTGTGCTCGGCATCGGCGTCTACCGGATAAAGTGCGAGGTGGAGTTCAACGGCTCGGTGCTTTTCAGGGAAGCCTACCAGCGCAAGTACCTGCGCGAACAGTACGAGGAGGTGAAGACCGATTACGAGGCGTTCAAACGTTTTTGCGTGGATTACGCCGACCGCATTCCGCGCCTTATGGGCAAGAAAATAGACGAGATAGAAGCCCAGCTGAAAAAACGCTTCCCCGCCTTGGAGCATATCGATATCGAGATCAATTGATGCCCACGTTTCACGGGGATGTGCGCTGTACGATTCTAAGGCACGAAACGGTCAGTGCTTACGAACTCGGGCGTTTGTGTTTTGTTTTGTCCGCAAGCCGGTATGTTACACCATGAAGTGCGGGCGGGAGAGTCTTACCTTTTACTCCGGTGATTTCTTTTCCCGTCTTTCCGCCACGTGGACCAATTTTCTCGTACTGCCCTGACTTTGGTACGGTTTGGCCTGGTTTGAATGTTTTTGTCATATTATTTCGCTGTAGATTCTATTAATTCCTCGACCTTGCGCTTTGCCTCTTCCAAAAGCTCTTTCGCCTTCGCTCGCGCTTTGTGCGACTCCCGCACCAATTCTGCAATTTTCTCCTGCGTCGCCTTCGGCAAAATCGGCACAATCAGGCTCTTTACTTGCTCCGGTTTCCAATGGGCTATGACAGAGCCGCCGGCGTCCCGTTCGACTTGCATTTGACCGACGACAGAGTTTATACAAAGTGCCAAATAGTCAGGATTTACTTCTTCTTTTAATTTCAGCCGTAAGATTCCACTGGAAATAATCCCTTCCACGGCCGTATCAAGGACATACGCTACACCGGGAGATGCGTCTTTCGTTAGCAATATCTCGCCCTTCCTTGGCTCGTATTCTTTCTTTAATTCTTCATACAATTTCTTGCTGATATATTTCTGGTCTTTCACGAGAAGTTCGTGCTTAGAGAGACTGCTAACGCGAATGAACAACTTGCCTTCGTCTTCGTATGCATCCGCACCCGGCTCAAATCCCTTCTTCATAGTTACAAGTTCACCAAGCGCTTTACCGTCATGCGCACGCGAAACAGAAATGATCTTTTCATACTTCGGCTGGAAATATTCAGCATCCATTCGGTTCGCCGATTTCATATCCGAGAAATTGACAACGCTATACAAATCCTCGTCCGCCTTGAAATCTTTGAGCTCTAATTCCTCCAAAAGCAGGTTCTCGGCTTGAGCGTAGAGGGTTTTCGATTCATCGAGGGTCTTTTTTGCATTCTTTACGCCATCGCCCACACTCTCTTGAACATCGGCACTTGGCAGAAAAACAGGCAGGTCTCTAAGGTCATTAATATTGAGTCCTGTTTGCACCGCACCCCGCACGCTTCGCTCAAGCAATTTCCGACCATAAGAAGAGTTAAGATACGCGATGAAATAAAAGGGGTTGATTGATTTCGTCCTGTAAACCGTACTTTTGCAACTAAAGATTGCTGGAGGCAGTGTTGAGTCGACAATGGCACCAATGCCTGGCGTGCCTACAACTGATACGAGAATGTCGCCTTCGTTCAGAGCGTATTTTTTGAGCCGCTCGTAATCTTCTTTCGGTATATAGACGTTATCTTCGTCCGTGGGAAAGAAGTCCTTCACATCCTTACCTCTGACATATCGATACTTACCTTCCTGCACGTAATTTTCAGTATTAAACTCGGAGCCGAAAGGACCGGTTATAAATTTACCTTCAATCTCGCCCCATGCCGTGATAGATTTTGTCTTCTCAAGATTTTCTTGAAGTGCCAAATACTCCGGCTGGTAATATTCCGCATCTAGGCGCTTTGTACCTTCAAGTTGAGATTTTTTGATTATAGAGACAACGGCCATATTTAGAGGTATATTTCGCCTATCCACTCACATTCATTGACTTCCCATCTGCTTCGCATACACTGCATAGGTATTCGAAAAAGGCGTCGGCTCTATTGGCCGATGGCCTTTTTCATTTTGGCTATTAAACCGTCCGGCCGGTGATGCCGGATATTGAAGGCAAAATTCCTGAAGTCGGTCGTCAGGTTGGAGACTCCGAGGTTTGTCTTAAACTTCTGCACAAAATCCAATTTCGCGGCCGCCGGCTGGGGAATGAGTTTCTCTTTCAAGAGCAACTCATAATTGATTGATCCTGTTAAAAGGTCCGTCAGCTGAAGCAAATCATTGGTTCGCGAATCTAGTCGACACACGCCTGCAATCGCAAGTCGCGAAAATTTGTTGTTTATGCCACTTTTAATATTGAGCTCGAATTTGCTTCGTTTCGGCGTGACCACATTATCCGCCAGTACAATCATGACTTCGTTCTTCTTGAGATTCCCTTCCAGAATCTGTTGGGCTATCTGTTCGTAAGCGAAAAACGGATCGCTGTGAAATTCGCGCTGAAAATACTCACTCCGCTTGTCGACAGAATAGGACGAGAAAAGAATGCTACGCGTGGTGAATATTGCGTCCAAAAACTGTAGTGCAACCGGCAACTTTGCCTTGTTGAGGTCGTGGAATTTGAGCTCCCACCAAGAATTGGTACTCTCCCTGATGTAGCGGATTTTCTGCTGGAGAAAGTACGGTTCTGAACATTTGATCATGCCGACTGTGAAATAGGGTTGCGTCGCGATATCTAAAGTGCCCGACTCATCGAGAAAGCAAAATGGCGTCCAGATGTCACGGTATCCGCCGAGTGTTAAACTCCGGCTGTCTCTCTTCTCGTTGTTTTGGTTCATAAGCCCTGAAATATCTTTCTCTCTTTGGCAAACTTCAAAAAGCCATCTGCAATTTCGTCGAGGTCGTGGTCGAGGACTTTGCGGCCTTTGGTGTCGTGAACATATTCGCCGTTGGGGCCTTTTTTGTAGACATAGTCGCCGGAATTGTCTTTGCCGCCCTTTTTTGAGACTGCCATAAAGATTGGGTAATCCTTTTGCGGTTCGTTGCCATCCCCCCACTTTTGCAAGAAGAGCACACTCGTCTTGGTGCCCGTGTGCGGCTTGAAAGTGTTGCCATGGAGGCCGACCACTGCGAGAATGCGGGCTTTCTCAAAAAGATACTCGCGCACGTTCTCCATGTTGGTATTGTTGAGCACGCCCTGCGGGAGCACGATTGCCATGCGCCCGCCCGGGCGCAACATGTCGAGCGTGCGCTCGATGAAGAGAATGTGCCGCTCGATTTTGTTGATGAGCTTTCCTTTTTTCTTGCCGAAGAAATACTGCCGTAAAAGACCCTGATCTTTTATCTCCCCGGCAAAAGGCGGATTCGTGAGCAAAACGTCAAAATTCATGTAATGGAATGTCTTCTTGTTCTCGGCGTTGTCTGCACTCGACCCCATATCCAGAAGCCGCGTTTGCAATTTTGAGCGCGCATCGAGTAGTTGTGCATCTTCACCCTGCCACTCGCGAGGGTCGAGGGAGTTGAGCTTAAATAAATGCGATCGACCGTCTCCAGCAATGAGCATAAGCGCGCGCGATACCTTTGATATTTCCTCCGCAAAATCAATTCCCCAGATGTACTCCTTTGCATATTCACGCATGGCGTCTTCCGAATCACGCAGATGCTTCTCTTTTGCCCAATACATCGCACCAATGAGGAAGCCTCCGGAGCCTGCCGCCGGATCAATTACGTGTTCATCCGGTTTCGGGTCGAGCATTTTTATCGCCATGCCAATGACGTGTCGCGGGGTGAAATACTGACCCTTCTTGCCCTTTGCGACTTCCGGGATAAGGTGCTCGAATGCTTCATCGACAATGGAGAGATCGGAGCCAAAAAGGCGCGTCCGTTCCAGTTCGCCCACCACGATAGAGAGATGTTCTGCAGAAAGATTGATATTTTCCTGTTCGTAAAATGTGCCCGGCCATCGTTTGAGGGCCTTTTTGAATAAGTCGTTGATGACGCTGTATGTTTTCGACGGGTCGCGATACTTGCGGAAAAATACCTCGTTGTCTGCACGGTGCAATTTCGCTTCTTGCTCGTCGTAGAGCTTGGCGTACACGAGTTTGAATACTTCGCTAAATACGTCATCTCCTGAATTGGCGAGCACAAGCTCCTCCATGGACTCGACGATGTCCTTGAGGCTGACTTTCGTCGTGGTGTATTCAAAATATGTCTTCTTTGATTCGAGCAGGTCATCTATGGTTTTGTCGGCCGCAGGCAAATCCGGCAACGTGTCGTCGAACTCTTTCGGGTATGGACGATACAGAATCACGCGCTTCCTACCGTTGGACCACACACCAATCTCGGAGCCTTCCGCATTCAGATACCCCTTCATCTGATCAATACCCTTGCTTTCCGTAGGAGCTTTCACTTCAACGAGAATGTACGGCGTAATCTTGTCATTTTTGTAAACGACGATATCTACTGCCTTGCTGTGTATCTCGCGCCCGAAGTGAATGTCTTTTTCCGTATCCATTCGGTCGAGCGGATATTTATAGTGCACGTTGAGTTTGTGGAGCCACAACTGACGAACAATCTCTTCCGGCTTGCCGTTTCCTTTTTTCTCGTCAAACACAAAACGTGATTTTCCGGATTTGAGGTCCTTGAGGTAGTAGCGGTCCTTCTCATCTTCTGTAATCTCCAATACTTTGTATATGTCGATACCCTCAAACTCCTTCAGACCGAACGCCATTTCTGTATCACGGAAAATTTTCCCTATAATTTCTTCTGCACGATTTGGTTTCTTTGTGACCATAATTACTTGTAGTAAGCTCGTCGAACTATTTCACTGACTGCCAATGTTCGCTCTTAAGCACGGAGATGACCTTGCCCTTGAGTCGCACGTTGTCGGTAAAGAGAATGTTCTTGTAGTTCGGATTCTCCGGCTTGAGGTACACATAGGGCGGCTTGTCGTCCGACATGAATCGTTTGACTGTGCCCTCATCGCCAACTTCTGCAAAGACGATGTCTCCTGACACGAATTCTTTCATTGTCTGCACAAGCACGGCATCGCCATCGTCGATGCCGGCATTGATCATGGAGTCGCCGGAGATCTTGAGCATAAATACGTCTTCCGCAAATCTTGCAACATCCGCGGATACAGAACGCCACTCGCCTGCAATTTCTATGGATTCAGCGGGAAGGCCCGCAGTAGTAGTGCCAAGTACGGGCGCAAGCGCCGGACGACCAATTGCTGTGTATCCTAGGTGGAGGATGGCCAAGCTGCGAGCTCCGCTGTCTTTCTTGATATAACCGCCTTTACGCAGCTTTTCAAGCAAATCGACGATGGACTGATTGGAGGAAACACCAAGGTTTTCGCGCATTTCTTCAAAAGTCGGCGGATAGCCGGTACTTGCCGAAAAATCGTAAATGACCTCAAGAAGCTGCTTCTGGCGCTCCGTGATTGTCTTTTTCATTAACAACACTATACCCGACTATTTGTACAAATGTCACGCCCGTAGCTGTTGATAACTAATCTGACGTAAATCTTCCCTTTAAGGAACCGTACCTCGAATAGCATATACTGCGAGGATGATGAAAAGGGTACTCATCGTCGGTGGTTCGGAGGAATATGCGGGGGCGGTCTTTCTGGCCGGTATCTCCGCGCTCCGCGCGGGTACGGAATCCGTCGTCATCATGGCACCCGAAAAGGTGGCGTGGGCTGTGAATGCCCTCTCGCCTGACTTGATGACACGAAAACTGAAGGGTGCGTACCTCACGAAAGCGCACGAGGGCGCGATACGCAAACAAATGAAAACGGCCGACATCCTCGTGCTCGGCAACGGGGCGGGCACGCGCCCGGGCACTGCCGCTCTGATGCGCGCACTCATGCGCTCCCCTATCCCCAAAGTCGTAGACGCCGACGCGCTCAAGGTCCTGCGGGCAAATGCGGTGAAAAACGCGATACTCACGCCGAATACGGGCGAGTGGAAATTATTGTCGGAGCGCAACGATATCAAAAAGCTTCTCACAGGCGGCAACGTCATCATCAAAAAAGGTTCTCCCTCGCAAATATGGACATTCAATGTCCATATTTCTGTCCGCACGAACAAAGGGCTCTCGAAAGCCGGTACGGGTGACGTGCTTGCGGGCATGTGCGCGGGATTTCTCGCACAAGGGCTCTCCCCTCTTGCGGCGGCAAAAGCGGCCTGCAAAACGGGCAATACAATTGCAGATATCCTCACAAAACGCAAAAAGGGATATTACTTCCTCGCGAGTGACATCGTCGCGGAAATGCGCAAGATATAATCATGTTCCGCACGTTCCTGTATCACGTGCCCCAAAATTTCGTCGCCTCTTTTCGCGGATATAATCTCCTCTTCCATCTTCTTGCGGCCGTGCTCACCTACGTGCTCGTGGTGAGCGGTATTGATTGGACGTTCTTCGAAGCGACGCGCTCCCCTTCCCTCCGTTTTCTCATCATGGGCGCCGGCATCGGCGGATTTTTCATCCCCGTCATCGTCCCCGTCGCTTTGTATCTCTTGGGCGAGGTTAAAGGCAGGGGCGACCTCATGCACAAAGCGGGTGCCTTGGCGGAAGCGGGCGTCATCGCGTGGCTCATATCGTCGGCGTACAAAGCCTTTACCGGACGCATACAGCCGGAATTCCTCACCAACATCTCTTCGCTCGACATCACCCGCGAATTCCATTTCGGATTCCTCCAGAACGGCATCTTTTGGGGATGGCCGTCGTCGCACACGGCGGTCGCCGTCGCCATGTCTGTCGCGCTCGTCCTCCTCTTTCCCCGTAATAGTGCCGTGCGGTACGGCGCACTTCTGTACGCGCTCTTCATCGCCCTCGGCGCATCCATCGGCTTTCACTGGCTCTCCGACGTCGTCGCGGGCGCTATCATAGGCACGCTCGTCGGTGTTGTCGTCGCCAAAAACTTCCACGATCGCGTAGCCGCAACTCCGTCCCGCTTCTAGTACGACCGCGCCTTATACTAGTCTTTTGCAAAACACTAGAATAAGACTTTGGGAATATGGTAAAAGTGTTTTTAACCTCTATACTATTCGATATGGTGGATGACAATTTCAACAAGACGCAATATTCCAAGTATGCAAAACAGTATCTGGAAGCCAACCGGGAAGGTACAATCGGCGGCAATACGCCGGATCAAAGGGTTGCGATGCTCGCGCAGTATCTGCCTACGGGACGGAGGATATTTGAAATAGGATCAGGCGGCGGCGACGATGCCCTAGCGCTCCAGCGCGCGGGATATAGCGTAACCGCAAGTGACTTTGTCGAAGAATTTGTGAAGATCGAAAAAGAGCGCGGGCTCAATGCAACTTTTTTTGATGCAAAGCGAGATGAGTTCCCCGATACCGATGCCCTGTATGCGAATGCCGTCTTTGTGCATTTCACTCCGGAGGAGGTCACCGACTGCCTGCGGAGAATGAAAAATAAATTGCGTAACGAGAAGATTATTTTTATAAGTGTAATAAAGGGTGAGGGGCAGGAGCGAAGTGCGAGAGGAAGAGGGTTTGAAAGGGACTTTTACTACTACTCGGCTCGATCTATGACAGAGATCCTGCAGAAAGAGGGGTACGAAATAATCTTTACTGATGACCATGATCCCAAATGGCTCCAAGTGATCAGTAGGGCTCTGTAAGTCGTCGCAATTCATACGTATCTCCCAGCCTGCTCAAAATCATCAGTGAGTTCAACAAGTAAGTGCACCACTCCGCTAATATAGCGGGGTATGCAATATCAGCATTTGGGGGTGGAGGATCGAGAGGAGGTGGAGCGTGGATTGTGGCGGAAGGAGTCGATCCGCTCCATT
>Ga0209211_10009827_pt1 | contig 12636 bp, 16 predicted proteins | sample RifGroA2_FD_183992 | JGI IMG/M metagenome (GOLD analysis project Ga0209211, IMG submission 183992) | Groundwater microbial communities from Rifle, Colorado, USA - Groundwater A2 (SPAdes) (version 2) | ecosystem: Environmental > Aquatic > Deep subsurface > Groundwater | place: Rifle, Colorado... | reverse complement strand
CGAACCTGTTGATTAGCTAAGTTTCGAACGGCAAACAAACTCAATTTGCGTGTTAAGTCTCCATATTTGGTAAGTTACATCAATAATGTATATGTAACTGAGAGGGACATACTCCCTAATCACCTTGCACTTCAAACTGTTCCTATCGCTTTAATTAATACTATTTCTATTTAAATTAGGTTGTGTTTTTCTTATATAAACGAACTCATTACCCACCCCTTTATCCCCTCCCAGGAGGGGAGTTATTGATTCCCCTCTGGAGAGGGGGTCAGGGATGTGTTTAGAATTTGATATGCCTTGCAAGCCCACACAACCAGAAAGTTTAAAATGCCTGTAAACAAATATTATGGCCAATCAGGAAGAAATCACACAATATAACATCCTCCAATCCATTGAAAACGGCGAGCAGATATCGCAGCGTCAGCTTTCCTCGCAATTGGGCATCAACGTAGCCTCTATAAATTTTGCGATAAAAAAACTCACGAAGAGGGGTTTTGTGAAGATGCTTGGAGCCAACCCTCGAAGGATGCGGTATATTTTAACGCCCAAAGGAATTACTGAAAAAACGCAGATTGCCTATAAATTCTTTGACAGGAATTTTCATTTCTATAAGGCCGTTAGAAAAGATGTTGAAGATAAAATCAATAACATTTCTTTTAATGATAGAAATCGTATTGCGCTATACGGGGTTACTGACCTGATGGAGTTGGCCTATCTCGTTATCCAGGACAAAGAGGAGTTAGACCTTGTTGCAATTGTTGATGATGAAGCGAAGATAAGGATATTTGGTTATCACGTAGTAGGAACCGAGGAAATAAATAACTATTCTCCCGATTTTCTTATGTTAACGAAAGAATTGGATGCCGGTAAAATAAAACAGATACCCATTTCCACTAAAATTGTTGATATCAGGCTTTAATGAAGAATTTAATCTGTAGGTTAGTAGCCAATAATAATAAGCATGGATCTTAACAGAAAGAAAATACTAATAACTGGGGCGGACGGTTTCATAGGTAGTCATCTTGTAGAAAGATTACTGGAAGAAAACTGCCAAATAAAAGCCTTTGTCTATTATAATTCCTTTAATTCATGGGGTTGGCTTGACACTTTCCCAGAAGACAAACTTAAGGATTTGGAAATTTTTGCGGGTGATATCAGAGATCCAAATGGAGTAAGGACGGCAATAAAAGATGTTAATGTGGTTTTTCATTTAGCAGCATTAATTGGGATTCCTTTTTCTTATCATTCTCCAGATTCTTATATTGATACTAATATAAAAGGAACCTTAAATGTTTTGCAGGCATGCAGGGAATACGATATAGAGAGAGTTGTTATTACATCTACTTCAGAGGTATATGGTACTGCTCAATATATTCCCATCAATGAAAAACATCCATTTCAGGGACAATCACCTTACTCTGCTTCAAAAATTGGCGCTGATAAAATAGCAGAGTCTTTTTATCGTTCTTTTAAAGTTCCTGTTGTTATTGCAAGGCCTTTTAACACATATGGACCAAGGCAATCGGCGAGAGCTGTTATTCCAACGATAATTACACAACTCTTAAATAGTAGTAAAGAAGTGTATCTTGGGTCACTACATCCAACAAGAGATCTGAATTATGTCAGCGATATCTGTAACGGTTTTATAGCCCTCGCCAAATGCGATATTGCAATTGGTAAGGAAATAAATATTGGATCCCAGACAGAAATATCTGTAGGTGATCTTGCAAATCTTTTAATAGAGATTATAGGCACAAACGTAAAAATAGTTTCTGAGGATGTACGAAAAAGACCTGAAAAAAGTGAAGTAGAACGATTGGTTTGCGATAGTGGTTTAATGAAAGAATTGACAGGGTGGAGACCGGAGATATCCTTAAAAGAAGGTTTAGTAAAAACTATAGAATGGTTTAAAGATAAAGAAAGATTAAAGAAATATAAAAGTGATATCTACAATATCTGAATCTGATAAAAACTTACTTAAAATTCCACTTTCAGAGCCTTGTATATCAGGCAATGAATGGAAATATGTCAAAGATTGTCTTGATACAGGCTGGGTCTCTTCTGTTGGCGGTTATGTTACTCGTTTTGAAGAAATGATTGCTAACTATGTTGGGGCTAAATATGCGGTTGCTACGGTAAATGGCACGTCTGCCCTTCATGTTAGCCTCCTAGTTTGTGGCGTTCAACCTAATGATGAGGTTATTGTTCCTGCATTGACCTTTATTGCGCCAGTAAATGTAATCAGATATTGCAGCGCATATCCTGTCTTTATGGACTGTGATATTGATACACTGTGTATAAACGTGCAAAAGATGAGTGATTTTATAAGTAATGAGTGTGAGCAACACAGGGATGGCTATACTTATAACAAAAAAACAAATAGGAAAATTAAGGCAGTTATTCCGGTTCATATATTTGGTCATCCAGTAGATATGGATGGTCTGCTAGAAATCTGTGCAAAATACAATATTGACATTATAGAAGATGCTACAGAAAGTCTCGGTTCTGAATATAAAGGTAAAAAGACCGGTTCCCTTGGGAAAACAGGATGTTTTTCGTTTAATGGCAATAAAATTATTACTACAGGCGGCGGAGGGATGATTGTTACTGATGATGAAAGTATTGCAAAAAGAGCCAGACATTTAACAACCCAGGCAAAGAGCGACCCTTTTGAATACGACCATGATGAGATTGGCTATAATTATCGTCTTACTAATATTCAGGCTGCTATGGGGGTTGCGCAGATGGAAAGATTAGATGAGTTTATAGACATCAAAAGAAGAAATTATAGTGTGTACAAAAGTTTATTTTCCGATATTGAGGGCGTTGAAATATTTGGTGAAAAAAAATGTGTGCGAAGCAATTTCTGGTTTTATACAATAAAAGTGAATAATAGCCATAAAAGACCATTGATGGAATTTCTGTTAGCAAAAAACATACAGGTCAGGCCAATTTGGAAGTTGATACATACATTGCCCATGTATAAAGATTCGCAAACTTATGCAATCGAAAATGCAGTAGAGGCTTACAAGACCTGTATAAATCTTCCGTGTAGTGTAAGTTTAAAAGAAGAAGATATAGGATTTATTGTTGAAAATATCAAGAGTTATTTTGGAAGGAGGTAAAAGGCTATGCAAACAAGTATATTGACTGATGAACAGTATAAAGCGCTTTCTAAAAAACTGATTAGTAGCATAGAGAAGCATTTTAAAATAATTCCATTAAATACCTTAAAAAACAACGATTACATTCTAAAAAAACCTCTTTATGTTACGATTGAAATAGAAAAAGACATTGTTATAGCTTCCCTTGATGATATAGAGGCATTTGCTTATGCTGATACAGAATTTGAGGCAATTAATCACCTATGTGAAGAAATAATCAATATTTATGAGGACATGCAAGAGAATAGGAAGAATTTAGGCAAATTACCTAAAAAATGGTTGGCATTCTTATCGGAGTTTATCGGAAGGAAATGAAGAAAATAGAGATAGAAAGGTTATTCAGGAAATTGGATTTAAATGTCCGGTCTACAGGACATAATTATGGATGGTTGATTGTAAATGGAAAGAAGATATTAAGGGTTCATTACTCTCATGGCAGAGGGGATATTCCTGATAAAATTACCAATAAGATTAGAGGGCAGTTAAAGCTATCATTGAAGGATTTTAAAGATTTAATTGATTGTCTATTGGGGTGTGGAGATTATATCAATATTCTTAAACAAAAGGGGCTCATTGATTGATGAAGAAGGTTTTATTCTTAGCAAAACATAAACCATTTGCAGAGGATGCGGCAGAACTTGTCAGACAACATATTGATAACGCAGAAATTATTTTTGGCAATTTACATGCCCCATTTCCTGCATATCTTCTAAATAAAAAATATGACTATGTTATTTCATATATCTCTCCATGGATTGTTCCGAAACATGTCTTGGATAACGCAAAAATAGCAGTGATTAATTTCCATCCGGGGCCTCCAGTATAAAAAAACTGGGCGAAAAGTAATTTTTGGTTTTATACAATAAAAGTGAATAATAGCCATAAAAGACCGTTGATGGAATTTCTATTGTCAAAACATATACAGGTTAGGCCAATTTGGAAATTGATACATACATTGCCCATGTATAAAGATTCGCAAACTTATGCAATCGAAAATGCAGTAGAGGCTTATGAAACCTGTATAAATCTTCCATGCAGTGTAAGTTTAAAACAAGAGGATATCGAATGGATTGTTAAGAATATTAAAGATTTTTTGTGTTTGTCCAGAGGAAACAAATGCGGCAATTAAGCGAATATAAAGGTAAATCAGAGTTAAACATGATATTGTTATTGAGATGTAGGAATGCGATAAAAAACATTGACACCTCTGCGGATGTTATACTCTATGGTTCCAGGGCAAGAGGTGATGCTAAACCGGAATCTGATTACGACCTGCTTATAATAACGGATGGGGATGTAACCCTTGAAAGAGAGGATATTTTTCGTAAACAAATATTTCCAATAGAGCTTGAAACAGGATATGTACTAACTGTTTTTTTAATAAGCAGGAAAGACTGGAATTCATCGCTATACAATGTAATGCCGCTATACCAGAATATTAAAAGAGACGGTATTCTTTTATGAAAGAAGAAATTCGTTCATTAGTAAATTATCGTCTTGAACGTGCGAGAGAATCCATCGAAGAGGCTAAAATCCTTATGGAACGAGGACATATTAACACATTTATTAATCGCCTCTATTATGCATGTTTCTACGCAGTTTCTGCATTGTTGCTTACAAAAGGATTGTCTTCCGCGAAACATAGCGGTGTTCGATCCCTTTTTCATCAAAATTTTGTAAAGACGGGTATACTAAATATAGAATCAGGACAGTTCTTTGACAAACTTTTTGACAATCGCCAGAAGGCCGATTACGCAGATTTACTAAGGTTTAATATTGATGAAGTGCGTTATTGGTATGATGAGACAAAAGAGTTTGTCGTTAAAATTGAAAAGATTTTACAGCAATTATAATGAAGATATTATTTTTGGCAAAACATAAACCTTTTGCAGAAGATGCAGCTATTGAATTGGCAGGAATTAAATTTTCAGTAGACACATCTGCTGACAAGGAGAGTGAAAGAACAAATGCAGAAGATTATAATATTGGGCGGGGGGGGGCACGCAAAAGTTTTGATAGATTTAATCAGAACCCTCAACCAATACGAAATTGCAGGGATATTAGACTTGCAGCAGCTTAAAGTAGATACTCACATTTTGGGAATCCCTGTGTTAGGTGAAGATGATTTACTTCCACAATTATATAAAGAAGGCATTAAGAACGTCTGTATCGGTGTTGGAAGTACTAAAGATAATAGCAGAAGGAAGATGTTATATGAGAAAGTTAAACATACAGGCTTTTCTATACCGTTTTTAATTCATCCACGATCTGTAGTTTCAGAAAATTTGCGATTTTCTGAGGGTATACAGGTAATGGCAGGAGCAATTGTGCAGACAGATAGTATAATTGGAGAAAATACCATTATAAATACAGGCTCTATAGTGGAGCATGATTGTATTATTGGTAAACATGTTCATATATGCCCTGGCGTTGTCATATCAGGCGGGTGTACCGTTGGTGACAGTACTTTTATAGGCGCGGGAGCAACTGTTATACAAGGAATTAAAATAGGTAATAATACCATAGTTGCAGCGGGTGCAGTGGTAATTAATAATGTACCAGATGGAACAGTGGTAAAAGGAGTACCAGCTAGAGTATGAATAGTGAGTAGTAACAATTCACGATTCGCCATTCATTGAAACGCAACTGATTATCGCCCATGAAATGAGTTATATGGACAATAATAAAGAAATATTTTACAAAATAACGGATGTTAGGAAATTGCTCTTTGGTTTAAGAAGACACTTAAAAAGTAAAAGCAAATGAGTTACGATTCACCATTCACCACTCCCTGTTTCATAATTGCTGAAGCTGGTGTTAATCATAATGGAAATATAGATATTGCCAAAAAGCTCATTGATGTTGCAGTTGATGCAGGAACTGATGCGGTAAAGTTCCAAACTTTCAAAGCTGAAAAATTGGTGACAACCACAGCTTCTAAGGCAAAATATCAGATAGAAAATACAGGCACAAGTGAAACTCAATTTGAAATGTTAAGGCGACTTGAATTATCTATGGACGTCTATAAAGAGCTTTTTTCTTACTGCAATAAAAAAAATATTATTTTCATGTCCGCACCCTTTGATGAAGGTAGCGCAGATATGCTTGACAATCTGGGCATGAATATTTTTAAGATACCATCGGGCGAAATAACCAATAAACCGCTTATTCAACACATTGCAAGAAAGAAAAAACCCATAATCCTTTCAACGGGTATGTCGTATCTTGGCGAAGTTGAAAAGGCAATTAGCTGGATTAATGAGATTTGGGACGAATTAGATAAGAAACCAGAGTTGACGCTTCTACATTGTGTCTCAAATTATCCCGCAGAAGTTGAGGATTCTAATTTATTAGCAATAAAGACAATGGAAGGCGCATTTGGGTTGCCTGTTGGATATTCTGACCATACACCTGGAATAGAAATTTCTATTGCTGCCGTTGCCCTGGGCGCAAAGGTAATAGAGAAACACTTTACCATTGACAGAAATATGGAAGGCCCAGACCACAAGGCCTCACTTGAGCCGGATGAATTAAAAACAATGGTTAAGGCTATAAGAAATGTTGAGAAAGCTATAGGCAATGGAATAAAGAGACCTACGAGAAATGAAGAAGACACAAGGAATATTGCCAGGAGAAGTCTTGTTGCGTCGAGGCATATAAAGGCTGGTGAAACAGTAAGATTAAATGATATTTCAATAAAAAGGCCTGGCATTGGAATTGCCCCTGAACTTATAGAACAGATTATAAACAAGGTAGCACAGATCGATATTAAAAAAGATTCATTGTTAGAATGGGATTATTTTAATAAAAGAGTGTAATGTTTCTGAAGTGCATTAATCTGTTTTGGAAAGCGGAGTAAGTAAAAATGACCACAAATATATTTATCAGGCAAATAGAGAATTCGCTATAAACATGCGTAAGATTGCAGTTGTAACTGGCACAAGGGCGGAGTATGGACTACTTTACTGGATTATTAAGGGTATTCATGAAGACCCCGAATTGGAATTACAGTTAATTGTTACAGGTATGCATCTATCTCCGGAATTTGGTTTAACAGTAAAGGAAATCGAAAAAGATGGATTTCCAATTGTTGAACGGGTTGAGATGTTGCTTTCGTCAGACACAGAGACCGCCATTGCAACCTCGATGGGACTTGGAATGATAGGTTTTGCAAAGGCTTACGAAAGACTTAAACCAGACATTTTAGTGGTTCTGGGTGATAGATTTGAGATTCTATCGGCGGTTGCTGCCGCAACTCCGTTTCGATTACCTGTTGCCCATATTCACGGTGGAGAGGTTACAGAAGGTGTAATGGATGACCTCTTCCGTCATGCTATAACAAAGATGAGTCACATACATTTCACAGCGACAGATGAATATAAAAAAAAAGTTATTCAAATGGGTGAATTACCAGAAAATGTTTTTTGTTTCGGGGCGCCCGGGCTGGACAATATTTATAAGCTTGATTTAATTGATAAGGAAGAATTATATCAGGAATTAGAACTTCCTTTTGAAACCAAAGTAGGAGTAGTTACCTATCATCCCGTTACCCTTGAGAAGGGCACTGCCGAATTGCAAATTTCTGAGTTGTTGCAGGCATTGCGAAGTTTTCCTGATATTTATTGGGTTTTTACTTTACCCAATGCTGATACCGGCGGAAGGATTATCGCCAAACTGATAAACGATTTTGCCGGAAACAACCCGGATAAAGGAAAAGTTTTTGCTTCACTTGGGTGTGTAAGGTATCTTTCATTGTTAAAGCATGCCAGCGTGATGGTTGGAAATTCTTCCAGCGGTATAATAGAAGCCCCCTCTTTTGAATTGCCGGTTGTTAATGTAGGAGACAGGCAGCGCGGAAGGGTTCGTGGGCAAAATGTGATAGATGTACATTGTAAAAGAGCTGATATTATAGAGGCAATAAAAAAGGTAATTTCCTTAGAATTTAAAACTGCACTAAAAGGGATGAAGAATCCCTATGGCGAAGGGCGGGGTAGCGAAAAAATACTTGAGAAACTGAAAACAATTCCTTTAAGTGATCGTTTAATTAAGAAACGTTTTCATGAAGTTTTGCAATAAAAAGGCACATGTATCTTTTTACTTATTTCTTCATTTTTTCAGAGGCTGTTTAGTAGATGTTGGAAGAGACCATAAATATAATAAAAAGAAATAACTATAATCCTCTAATAATTCTATTTAAAGGAGCGCGGTTTTTAATTAGGGGCTTGTTTTATACAGTTGCCGGTGGTTTCCTGTTTGTTATACTCACGATTATATACCCAATCCAAAAGATTAAATTCTGTGCAATAATATTCCATCGGATTGGTCATCTGGCTGCAAACACAGAACTTTTTCTGAGAAGGTTGCGTGCTGGATATTATGATAAGGATTGTTTGTATATTGGTTTTAGCATTGCTGGCATGAAACCTTCGAACAGACAATTGCTTGATATGTTTAAGAGGAATTTTGCAATAATAGAAAATAGATTATTTGGCAAAATAATTTATAGTCTGCCCATGAGACGATCAAAATTTTATCAGGAATTACCGTTTAATTCTAACGAATATTATGAATTTAATAATTTACCAACAATACTCACTTTTACCTCTGAGGAAGAGGGAAAGGGTCGACGCGAGTTAGAAAGAATGGGTATTGGGCAAAATGACTGGTTTGTTTGCTTTCATGCCCGTGACAACACATACCTAAATGAGACATTTGGTGGTGACTGGAAATATCATAATTACAGAGATTGCGATATAAATAATTATTTAAAAGCAACGGAATACATCACTGAACAAGGTGGCTATGCAGTCAGAATGGGAGCAATTGTTGAAAAACCTCTTCCCGATCTGAACAATTCCAGAATTATTGACTATGCAACAAAGTATCGCAGCGATTTTATGGATATTTACTTATCTGCCAAATGTAAGTTTTTTGTTGGGTGTACGGCAGGTTTATTTATCATTGCCATGATATTTGAGACTCCTGTAGCTGGCACCAATTTCGCACATCTTGAACTGCCGCCATTGAGAACTGGGGATATATTCCTTCCCAAGAAAATTAGGAATAGAAAGAATAATAGATTGTTGACCTTTCCAGAAATATTTGAACGAAGAATTGGGAAATGGGCAAATGGTTATGATTTTGAAAAGGTTGGACTAGAAGTGATTGAAAATACATCAGATGAAATATTAGGATTAGTTCGTGAAATGAATGAATCTCTTGATAATCGTTTTCAATATACGGAAGAAGACAAAGACTTGCAACATCGTTACCAGTCATTCATCAAGCCATATCATGCATGTTATAAAATCCCTGTAAAAATTGGAACTCTGTTTTTACGGGAAAACAAGGAACTCTTGGGATAATGTTGCTGCATAATACCATTATTAAAAAATCCGGCTTTATTTATTAGCAAAACAAAATTCATTAACATTAGTAATGAAGACCTTAATTTTTACGTGGACGTTATTCAAGAAATTTCCTGTCTTATTTATTTCAAATGTCGTATCAATTACCCTTGTAGGTTTGATAGAAATGACAAGTGTCTTCTCAATAGTTCCTGTGATAGATACATTTCTTCACCCTGATCTTGGCGGCGATATAAGTGATGTTACTAAAAAATTTATACGCTGTATGGAGTTAGCAGGAGTAACGATAACTAAAATAAACTTCTTAATTATTCTTTTGATATTTATTATTTTTCAAAGTGTATTTATAATTTTTACACGATATTTACTTCAACAAACTAAGTACTCTGTTTTGAGAAATTTAATTACAGAAACATATAACTCCTTTTTTAATGCCCGTTGGCACTTTTTCAGTAATACAAACCGCGGAACTATGTTGAATACCTTTAATCGTGAAATAACGCTTGTGGGGGATTCTTTTGAAAGCATTTGTATTATTTTTTCCGATATTTTTCGTTTAGGATTTTATATAGCCGTACCTATTTATATCTCATGGCAAAGTACGTTAATTGCTATAGGGTCAGGTTTGTTTTTTGCGGCGCCATTATTGTTATTAAGCCGTATAAACTTCAGGTTTGGGCAAAAAAGTACATCAACAGCTAATAAATATGTGGAAGTACTTCAGGAAAGTTTTGGAGCAGCCAAGGTTATTTTGGGATATGGGAATCAGTATAAAAATATGGAAAAACTTGATAAGGCTTTTGAGCAGCATAGCAAAGCCATAGTAGGATTCTCAACGTTAAGGAATGCAACACCAAAGATTTTTGAGCCGTTTGGATGGCTATCTATGATATTTGCTATTTATATAGCTTGTGAAAAATTTGCCGTTCCAGTTGCTGAGGTAGCAATATTTGCATATACTTTACTTAGAGTTATACCATTGATTGGCAATATTGTGACTCAAAAAAATTCATTGTCAAATTTTTCTCCAAGTCATGAGCAGGTAACTTACATGAATAACCTTGCAAAACAACAAGTACAGAAAACAGGAAAAGTACCTTTTACACGGCTTGGAAGAACTATTGAACTAAAAGGGATTCAATTTGCCTATCCAAATCATGAACCCGTTTTAAATAATATTAATGCCGTTATTAAAAAGGGTAAAATGACTGCTTTTGTAGGTGAGTCTGGGGCGGGAAAATCAACTTTGATAGATCTTATAATGGGATTTTATGAACCCGATGATGGTATTGTTACAATAGATGGTATACCATTATTTGAGCACGACATTATTTCTTTCCGACAACGAATAGGTTTTGTACCGCAAGATAGTATTCTTTTTAATACATCAATTCGTAACAATCTTCTCTGGAGCAAGGACGATGCGACTGAAAATGATATTATAGAAGCCTGCAAACTTGCCAATGCCCATGATTTTATCATGGAGATGCCGCATGGTTATGATACTGTAGTTGGCGATCGTGGAGTATTATTGTCAGGGGGGCAGCGGCAGCGGATCGTCTTGGCCCGCGCAATATTACGCAAACCGGAGTTGTTAATTTTGGATGAGGCAACAAGCGCCTTAGATAGTCAATCTGAACTTCTTATACAGGAGGCCATTGAAGAAATTGCCAATAAAACAACGATAGTGGCAATTGCCCATCGTTTGTCAACAATTGCACGCGCTGATTGGATTTATGTCCTTGAAAATGGGTGTGTGGTGGAGCAAGGTACTTACCATGAGCTAATTAGTTCAAAAGGTAAATTTGCCTACATGGCTAGGCTTCAAGGCTTGGCTTTTAACAATATTACTAGCAAAGAATTCATTGTGAGAAAATAGTAAATTATAAGGAAATTATTTATAAATTCATTTCCTCATTCTATGGACAAAAATAAATTAAAATCCCTTTTGATTACTATTGATACAACAATTAAGCAGGCAATGCAAAAACTCAACGTTACTGCAGAGAAGATACTTTTTGTGGTAGCTGAAGGTGAGAAGCTTTTGGGAACTGTTACAGATGGAGATATCCGCAGAGGAATAATAAATGGTTTGGGATTTAATGATAAAGTAGAAAATATAATGTATCGAAAGTTTATTGCAGTTACATCAAATATCCGTGAGACTGAAGAATATGCTAAGCACTTAATGCTTAAAAATAAAATCGAACAGATTCCAGTATTAAACAATAGGGGAATAATTATTGATGTTATTTTATGGACTGATATTCTAGGTGAAAAAAAGGGGTTAAAATCCAGGCACCTCCATCCCAATCAGATTGTAATAATGGCGGGAGGTAAAGGTACTCGATTGGATCCATTTACAAGGATACTTCCAAAGCCATTAATTCCTATCGGGAATAAACCTGTAATAGAACTCATTATGGAAAGGTTTTATCATTATGGGTTCTATAAATTTATATACACACTGAATTATAAAAAAGAGTATATAAAGCTCTTTCTCAGAGAAAATAATTTTCCTTATACTACTGAGTGGGTTGAAGAGAAAGATTTTTTGGGAACTGCCGGAGGCCTGTCATTATTAAGAGACAAAGTCAATGAGACCTTTTTTGTTGCTAACTGTGACTCTTTATTAGAGGTAGATTTTGAGCAGGTTCTGAAATGGCATAAGGAGCATAAAGCTTCTATAACGATTGTAGGTTGTCATAACGAAGTTAAAATTCCTTTTGGCGTACTGGAACTATCGAATGGCAAGTTAGAAAAAATATTAGAAAAGCCAGTCCATGATGTGATTATAAATACGGGTGTCTATGTAATGGAACCGCATGTCATCGCACATATTCCCGAAGGTAAACAAATGGAAATGAATAATTTAATAGACTTAGTTTCTAAAAAAGAAAAAACAATCGTATACCCTATCTATAAGGGATGGCTTGATATTGGGCAATGGGAAGAGTATGAGAAGGGGTTGGAATATTTTAGAACTATTGGCGAATTATGAAGGATGATTTAAGATTTTGCTTAGTGGGTCGTGGCTCAATTGGTATCAGACATTTAAAAAACCTTAAATCCCTCTCATATAATAATATAATCGCTTTCTCGAA
>Ga0209211_10009826_pt1 | contig 12636 bp, 16 predicted proteins | sample RifGroA2_FD_183992 | JGI IMG/M metagenome (GOLD analysis project Ga0209211, IMG submission 183992) | Groundwater microbial communities from Rifle, Colorado, USA - Groundwater A2 (SPAdes) (version 2) | ecosystem: Environmental > Aquatic > Deep subsurface > Groundwater | place: Rifle, Colorado... | reverse complement strand
TCGACGACACCCCCGGCTCTATCGTGCTTTCCTCCTACGACCCGCTGCGCCGCGCCGTGGCGCGCGTCGCGCTGGAGAATCTGATTATCGACGGCCGCATCCAGCCGGCAAAAATCGAGGAAATTGTCGAGAAGGCCAAGGTAGACGTCAACAAAATAATTAAAGAAAAGGCCGAGGCCGCCGCCTTTGAGGTCGGCGTCTTAAACCTCGACCCGCGGCTACTGATGATACTCGGGCGGCTGCACTTCCGCACTTCCTACGGCCAATCAGTGTTGCAGCACAGCGTCGAAATGGCGCATATCGCCGGCATGATAGCCGAGGAGCTGGGCGCCAACCCGGCCGTGGCGCGCGCGGGGGCGCTGTTGCACGACATCGGCAAGGCGCTCGACCACGAGGTGCAGGGCACGCACGTGGAGATTGGGAGACGCATTTTGCAGAAATTTAACGTACAGGAGGAGGTCGTCAAAGCCATGCAGTCCCACCACGAGGAGTACCCGTACGAAACGCTGGAGTCTTACATCGTGCAGGTGGCGGACGCCATCTCGGGCGGGCGCCCCGGCGCGCGCCGCGACTCGGTAGAGCAGTACATCAAGCGCCTTGCCGACATCGAGGGCATCGCCAACTCCTTCCCCGGTGTGGAAAAGTCGTACGCAATTTCCGCCGGCCGCGAGGTGCGCGTGTTTGTTAAGCCCGAGGGCATCACCGACTTTCAGGCGCGCGAGCTGGCCCGCAACATTGCGCTCCGCATCGAAAACGAACTCAAATATCCGGGCGAAATTAAGGTGCTGGTCATCCGCGAAACCCGCGCAATAGAGTTTGCAAGGTAGCAGAAACGGGGGTATGGTTTGAAGCGGACGTAATGCAACAAAGGGGGTTTTAATGCACACCGTTCCGTTGATAGTCCTGGCACTACAACCGGGCGCTCCGATGACAGTACAAAAAGCGGAGAGTTTGTTGCGGTCGTGCGTCTCACAAGGAGTACTGTACTGGGTGGTATGTTGCGAATGCAACCCGCCGCCTCCTACCGGTTATACGGCGGACGATATGTCCAAACGGGCATACGACCGCGCACTCCATACGCTTGGACTGCCGGAATATCAACACGCGGTGGCGGCGATAGGCCTCCACAGCCACAGCGTACGGCTACACCACGGGCTCGAGGTGCGGAAGGCCTCTTTGGCATTGATCGAGCGTGATGCTATGGACAAACCCTTCCTCCTTGATATGTCGGGTAACTCGCCCGCAACCCACGCCCGGTTGGTCGCCGAAGGGCTCCGGAACTGGCGCAAACACAAAGGTGCCGTCCTGCGGGGGACATCAGTAGCTGACGAGCTGGCTTTAGCCCGTTGGCGCAAGACCGCCTAGACTCGAGGGTCCCTTACGGGACCCTTTTTATTTCCCCATGGCTCTATTGCAAGGTTTTTTGAGGGGGGTATACTACCCGCACAGGGGTTCTGGTATTAGCTAAGCATTATTTAACCTATGAATAAGCAGGATATCGCGGAAAAGGTGCACGGAGTACTGGGCACCACCAAGGCGGACGCCGAGCGCGCCGTCGAGGCGATGATCGCCGGCATTGTCGGCGAGCTCAAAAAGGGCGGCGAGGTTTCTATCGCCGGCTTGGGCATCTTTAAGACAAAGATGCGCGCAGCCCGCACCGCGCGCAACCCGCGCACCGGCGCCACCGTACAGGTCCCTACCATGCGCGTGCCGAAGTTTCAGGCGGCAAAGGCGCTTAAGGAAGCGGTCAAAGCATAAGTATCCTCTCAAAACAAAAGAATCCCCTCCGGGGGATTTTTTTGTTTATATGGTTTAGTATAACGGGGTAGGCGGGATTAGTTTAATGGCAAAATAGCGGTTTTCCAAACCGCGGTCGGGAGTTCGATTCTCCCATCCCGCACATGGATATAGTTAATACACTTATCACCTGGCTGTCCGGCGCGCTTGCGGCGCTGATGGTCTTTGTCGCGGCGGTACTCCCCCACCCCGCGGCGCGCGTGGTAGTCGCGCCGCCCCCGGCACCTCCGGCACAGACGGTCGCCACTACCACCGCCGCTTTCCCGAAGGCGACGGCAAAGCCGGTGCAAAAAAAGGCCGTCGCCAAACCCCTGCCCGTTTCGTCCGCGCCGGTTTCGGTGGTGCCGGCGGCCCCCGCACCCGCAACGCAAACGGCCCCCGCTAAACCGCAAGAGCAAGTCAACGAGGAGACGCGCGGAGCGCTGGTCAACATCCTCTGCCTCCCTCAAACCGGGTTCCATGGCATCAGTGGCAGCGGCGTCGTCGTCGACAGCCGCGGAGTCATACTCACCAATGCGCACATCGGGCAGTACTTCCTCCTGCGCGACTACCCTACCGCAGGCAATGTCGACTGCACCATACGCACCGGCTCGCCCGCCCAAAACCGCTACCACGCAAAGCTGCTGTACTTGCCCTTGGCGTGGATAGCCGACAATGCCGCGGAGTTTACCGCCGCGCAGGCGACCGGCACCGGCGAAAATGACTACGCGTTTCTGGTCATCACCGGTACCACCGACCCGGCGGCCACGCTCCCCGCCTCGTTCCCCTATCTCCCGATGAGCAAAAATTATCCCGACACCGGCGAGGAGATGCTGCTCGCCTCTTATCCGGCCGGGTTCCTCGCCAGCGAGCTGATAGAGAAAAGCTTGTACGCGAGCTCGGCGGTCGCCTACGTGACGCGGCTTTTCTCCTTTGATGACAACATGCAAAAGGTTGACCTCTTTTCCATCGGGGGCACGGTGCTCTCGCAGGCGGGCTCCTCCGGAGGCGCGGTAGTGCGGCTCGGGAGCGGAGTGCTTGCCGGCATCATCACCACCGCAACGGTCGGCGACTCCACCGGCGTACGCGACCTGCGCGCGGTCACGCTCTCGCACATAGACGCAAGCCTCGCCCTGCAAGGCCAGGGGGGCGTCGCTACGCTCCTCTCCGGCGACCTCGCCGCCAAAGTAGCCGACTTTGCGTCCACCATAGCCCCCCTCGAGCGCGCCGCACTCGTCAAAGTGTTGGGTGGTAATTAAAACAATGAACATTGTCTTTAGCGATCACGCGGAGTTAAAAATCAGGCAGCGAAAGCTGTCCCGGCAAAAAATATTGTTGACCGTTGTGCATCCAGACTTCAGGGTGCCGGGTCATAGTGGGCGAGAAAGATTACTAAAAAAGTTCGGTAAAAATCATCTACAAGTCGTAGTATTGCATGAAGTAAACACCACTGTTGTAGTGACTGTCCATTGGGTTGCCAAACTACCAAAAAAACAATAGAATCAGCATATGAAAATCACCTACGATAAAAAAGTAGATGCACTCAATGTCGCCCTGCGCCCCGGCACAGTGGCTAAGACTCTGGAAGTATCTCCAGAAATATTTGTAGATGTTGATAAAAGCGGAAAGACCCTTAGTATCGAAATAATCGGTGCGAGCGAGAAAATGAATAAAAAGACTTTTGGAAAAGTGACCGTCGGAAAGAAATCACTCAACTTCCCCGTCTTTGCCTAAACCTTAGTCTCTTTTAAAGTAGATCCTTGGATACCTACTTTGAGCTCATAAAACTAGGCCCTTTTGGTGTTATCCAAACGCGTTTTGTTTGATCAAAATACTTTTTATTTCTGTAGGTAAAATGATATTTTTTTGTATCTTCCCTAATCATCCGTTGCTCGTGGCGGGTTTTATACTCGCTCTTTTTAACATAAGCGTGTGCGTGCAAAACTAGCTTGCCTTTGATTTTGTCAAAAAATAGTTCAGCAAGTCTGTTATTTATCATCGCAAAAACCCAATACATAGGGTTAAGTATACCAACGGGGATAAGACTGCTGCTTGGTTAGGTTTTTGTCCCTTGGATTGAAATAAAAAGCTTTCTTCCCGGAAGAGAGGCTGGTTCGCCAAACTGTTCTGTATTTGTAATTTCTAGACCTGCCTTTTGTAGAGACTTTAATATATCTCCGAGGGGGTGTTCATACATTGTGTTACGAGAGAGTGGATTCACAGGAATATTTACTTTCCCTACCAATTTATTCCCCTCCCTCACAAAGTCTATATAAAAGTTTTCCCAAGTACTATAAGCATCCGGATTTGCCGTCACCACAAAGAAGCTCGCGCCTGATCTAAGAACTCGCGACAATTCAAGAGCCGCAGCCTCCAAATTACCGAGGTGAAACCAAACGTTCACTGAAAAGGCTGCGTCTACGCTTTCATTATCGAGGGGTACCGCATAGGCACTTCCTATCAAAAAAGTTCGGTTCGGTGCCGTGTATTTCTCCTCAGCGCGAGCAACTAGCAGTCCAGAAGGTTCTACACCGACGTAGGTCGCAGGGTGTTCTAGTTTCTCAGCGCAAATTCCTTGGCCACACCCTATCTCAAGTACAACAACGGGGTTCACTTGGCGTACCCAAGTTTGAAGTCGGGGATAAATATCCTTATCGCGCGATCTTCCTTTATCATTTTCTACACTGTTAATCCACTCTAGTGCAACTATTTTGTCCTCAAATGGATTTTCTTCGTGTTTCATAATTTAAACTTTCCAACGCGCAAAGATGCCTGCGGGGAGGACTCGGTCGGAGTTGGATTCGGCTATCGCTAAGTCGCCGTATTCTATCGAACCTCCAAATTTCTTTACAAAAGATTCCAAATTGTAGGCGAACGCGAGCGGCGAGTAGCCGGCCGCGTAGCCGTTTATCAAGACAAACAAGGGCTTTTCCGACAACAGTTCCGCACACAGCTTCAGCAGTTCCAAAAAGTTTTCTTCAAACTTCCACAGCTCCCCTCCCGGTCCGTGGCCAAAGGCCGGCGGGTCCATAATAATCGCGTCGTACTTTGTCCCCCTTTTTATTTCGCGCTTTAAAAACGTAATCGCGTCTTCGGTAATCCAGCGGACCGGCTTGTCTTCAAGGCCGGAGAGCTTTGCGTTTTCCCGCGCCCACGCGACGGCGGTCTTGCTCGCATCCACATGCGTCACGCTCGCGCCTGCTTGCGCGGCGGCAAGCGTCGCTCCGCCGGTGTAACCGAAAATATTTAACACAGAAACTTCCCTCCCGGCATTTTTTATCAACTCACTCCCCCACTGCCAGTTGGAAAGTTGCTCGGGAAACAACCCGGTGTGTTTAAAACTTGTCGGCTTGATTAAAAATTTCAGGCCGCCAAATTCTATCTCCCAAGATTTGGGAAGGTCTGACCTTCCCACCCACTTACCATCCTTCCCTTCCCTCTCGAATTTCCCATTGGCTACACCCCATTGGCTAGTGACTAGCTTCTTCTCCCACAATGCCTGCGGGTCCGGGCGCGCCAATAGCACGCCGCCAAAGCGCTCGAGCTTTTCCTCCCCGCCGGAGTCGATGAGCTCGTATCCGGCCGATGACTTGGTGATGAGGGTTATCTTTTCCATATCTTTTGTCGGGGCGCCCAGAATCGGACTGGGTCATCTTGCTCCCAAAGCAAGCGTACTACCGGTATACGACGCCCCGTGTCTTTTATGATGTCCTTTATAGAATAATATTCTCCAGCAGCTTTACTGTAGCTCGCCGGGTCGAAAAATCCAAATAAATACAAGCCACATCGACCTGCCACCGTTTACCCTCCGGCACCTTCCGGTCCAAAAGATAGGTCTGAATAGCCCTACGGAGCCTCTGTGCTTTGCGGTAATGCATGTTCTGCATAGGGAGAGATGATTCACGTGTAACACTCTTTACCTCGACAAATCTAAGCAAATCCCCTTTTTCGGCCACAATATCGATCTCGCCCCACTTACGGAGGTAATTACGCTCGAGTATCCGGAATCCCTTTGATTCTAGGTACAAAACTGTCACTTCTTCCCCTGTATCGCCTATTTTGCGCTTAGGACTGGGCATAGGTTCACGTGGAACGTTACATAAGAAACGTTTTGGGTGCATTTCGTGCCTTTTTACCTGAATTAGACATGAAGGACAAAGTTTTGATGTCTTTTAGTGCACATATCCCCACAGTTATCCACAGAAATCCGGATTTTCCCTTATTTTTAAGGCTTTGGGTTATCCCCAAACTGGATGTCTTTTACCATTTGTGTTGCTACTACTAAGTGGTGCGGTCAGGGAGAATCGGACTCCCGTCCCGTCCTTGGCAAGGACGTATAATAGCCACTATACGATGACCGCGACGGTTAAAGATCTTTGAGTACCAAATCTATTAGCTTAAGGATTTTGGTCTTTAAAACCTTGTTAGAGATTATAATGCTCGCAACGCCATACTGCAATCGCCGAGTCTTGTGCCGACCAACAATACGGACAGGTTTATGAAACTGAGAGGTGTCAACTCCTAATGATTTGGCCCACCAGTCTAAACAGATGGCCGTCTCAAGATCCGGGTAAAGTAGGATGCTGACACGGAGTTTTGGAAATATATCTGGATAATACTTTTCCAAAAAATGTTTAAAAACAAGGAGAATTCTTGGGTCAGTATTCACTATTCGTACCAAACCGCTTTCAGTCTTATCACCCTCACCGGCATAAACCATCAAAGCGGCGACAAATAGGGGACTGTGTTTGCGTTCTAAATACTCCTTTATGGCTTCTTGACGAGCATCCTCGTACAAAGCATCCAGTTGTCTTCTCCTAGCCTCGCGCATCTTGCACATTTTTTCTGGAGAGTAATTGAAGGTGTGATTAACTTTGGAAATGTCACTTGCCCAATCAAAGTTTTTGAACCAAAAAGACAAAGTTCCTCTTGAGACACCGAGAGCTTTTTCAATCTCTCTATAAGATTTACCGGTTTTACGAAGGCTAAAAGCTTCTAATTTATCTTTCCGCATAGTATTCTACATATAGTATACTACCACGGTTCAGTTGTGCTCCCGGAGGGACTCGAACCCCCAACAGCTGGTTCGAAGCCAGCCGTGATATCCATTTCACCACGGGAGCAGGACAGATCAATATTAGCTTTATCTGTTAGAATTATCCAATGCAGATACGCCCCAGCCAAATCCCTCCGGAGGTCGTGCGGGTAACAGAAAGCCTAGAAAAAGCGGGCTTTGAGGCCTGGATAGTAGGGGGCTGCGTCCGCGACCTGCTTTTAGGCCGCACCCCCAAGGACTGGGATGTCACCACCAATGCCACGCCGGAGGAGGTTCAGGCGGCTTTTCCGCATACCTACTACACCAACGAGTTTGGGACCGTGGGGGTGGTCAATGACGATGCTACCGACGAGAGCCTCAAGGTGGTCGAGGTAACTCCGTACCGCTTGGAGGGGAAGTACAGCGACGCCCGGCGCCCGGACAGCGTCCGGTTTAGCCGGCATATCGAGGACGATCTCAAGCGGCGCGACTTTACCATCAACGCCTTGGCCTATAGCCCGGCTAAAGGACAACTGCTCGACCTGTACGGCGGCATAAAGGACATGGACGCTCGCCTGGTGCGTGCAGTAGGGGACCCGAAGGAGCGTTTTGAGGAGGATGCTCTGCGGATTATGCGCGCGGTGCGCCTCTGCGCCGAGCTGGACTTTGCTCTGGAGCCGCGGACCCGCGCTGCCATGCGGGACTCGGCCGGGCAGCTTAGCAAGATTTCTAAAGAGCGCATCCGGGACGAATTTGTCCGAATTATCCTCTCGCCGAACATCAAAAATACCCTTATTTTGAGCCATGAACTGGGTATTTTGCAGTACATCGCCCCGGAGCTTGAGGAGGGGATAGGCGTCGCCCAAAACCAGGCCCACAGCTTTGACGTTTTTGAGCATAACCTCCGCACCGCCCAACATGCGGCCGACAAAGACTGGGCTTTTATCGTCCGGCTGGCGGGGCTCTTCCACGATGTGGGCAAGCCCAAGGCCCGCCGCTGGTCGGATGACAAAAAAGACTGGACCTTCCACGGGCACGACGTCGTCGGAGCCCGGATGACCAAAAAGATACTGGAAAACCTCAAGTTTCCACGTGAAACGATTGTTAAGGCTACCTCGCTGGTGCGTTGGCACATGTTTTTTAGCGACCCGGCGGTGGTAACACTCTCCGCGGTGCGCCGCATCGTCGCCAACGTAGGCAAGGAGCACATCTGGGACCTCGTAAACCTGCGCATATGCGACCGGATAGGGACAGGGCGCCCCAAGGAGCAGCCGTTCCGCCTGCGTAAGTACCAGGCGATGATAGAGCAGGCCATGCGGGACCCCATCTCGGTAGGGATGCTGGCAATTGACGGGCGCAAGATCATGGCGCTGGGCGAGAAGCCCGGCCCCCGCATCGGCTGGACCTTGCACGCGCTGTTGGAGGAGGTGCTGGAGGACCCCGCTAAAAACACCGCGGAGTACCTGGAAGGCAGGGCGGGGGAGCTGCTCTTGATGCCGGACAAAGAGCTCCGCACCATAGGGGAGGAGGCCAAAGAAACCAAGGCTCTGGCCGAGGAAGCGGAGATAAAGGACATCCACAAAAAGTATTTTGTAGACTAAAGGACACTTATCCACACCTATGTCCTTTACACTGTCCTTTACGGGAGTATAGTTACTTCAGAAAATCGTTTCCGGTAAAAACTTTTACCCTGTAGTTTTTGCACGAAAACAAATTGATCTTCGGTCCCGCGCGCAAAGTCGCGGAATCTTCTCAGTTCACTTCTCTTAAGCAAGGCGGTTGTCCTTCAACCTTATACAACCAATTGTAATAAAGAGGCCCGACCGCTGAAGTTGGGAAATTGACTAAGATAATTCCGCAAAGCCCCTGAGCCCTCCGTGCCAGGGGCTTCGTTTTACCTAAAATTGCTGTTATTTCAACTCAATCACCACCGGGCAGTGGTCGCTGCCCATTACTTTAGACAAAATGCCGGCGGATTTTAGGCGGGGGAGGAGATGCTTGGAGACAAACCAGTAGTCGATGCGCCAGCCGACGTTGCGCTCGCGCGCGTTGGCCCAATGCGTCCACCACGTATAAAAACCGTTTCCCTTTTTAGTAAACACTCTAAAGCTGTCAACAAACCCCGCCGCTAGTATCCTATCTATCCCTTCGCGTTCCTCTTTGGTAAAGCCGTGCTCGCCCTCGTTTGCTTTGGGGTTGGCCAAGTCGTCCGGCGTGTGCGCAACATTGAGGTCGCCGCAAAAGAGCACTGGTTTTTTCTTCTCCAACTGCTTTATATATTCCAAAAACGCCGGGTCCCATTGTTTGTGCCGGAGCTGCAGCCGTGAGAGGTCGGGCTTGGAGTTGGGCGTGTAGGAGGTAACGACAAAAAAGTCGTCCAGCTCCACCGCGATGACGCGTCCCTCGGTGTTGGGGTCGCCGTAGCTGTCGTCGTGCAGTCTATACTTTTTGCACAAATCCTCCGGCAAGCCCATCAAAACTTCGTGCACCGTTATATTTTTCTTTATAAAAATAGCCGTGCCGCTGTAGCCTTTTTTGACCGCGCTGTTCCAATACTCCTCGTACCCGGCCAAATCAACCTCCGCCTGTCCGCGCTCGGCCTTGGTTTCCTGCAGACAGATAACATCCGGCTTCTCCTGTTTTACAAAAGCCTGAAAGGTGCCCTTCTTGACCACGGCGCGTATACCGTTAACATTCCAGCTGGCGAGTCGCATCCTGCAACTATAACAAAAGTATTAAAGTTGTAGAGAGCAGAGGTACCCAAAAATAGGAGAGTCTAATGCATGCACCCGTCATCTCGGGCCCCATCGGCCTGACGCACCGCGAGCTGCTTGATGCGGCCCTGCAAAAGAGCCGGAGCGAGTTTGAGCTCGACCGGGACGTCTTCGTCAAAGTCTACTTAAGCGAGTACAAGCCGAAGTTCAAGAAGTTTTGCCGCCCCAATGGCAAACTCCCGCCGCTCGTCATAGCCTTTTGCCAGGCAATAGTCAACGGCACCGCGCCCTAACCGCCCCGACTTTCGGCGCGGTTTTTTTACCTATTGTAAACAACACCACAAAACAAGGTAAACTAATACCATGAGGAAACCTCAATATGCATCAAAAAAATCGTTCTCTGGTACAGGATGGTGGAAGCATGCCCGGCCTTTTGGCAAAAGAGCGGTTAATAAAAGTGAACGCAAGGGTATAAAAAAGCAGTTACAAGAAAACTCGAGCGTATAGCATAACCAGCCGACCGTCCGGTTATATGCTACATGCGTGAAAAATATAAAACCCGCGCAGTGTTACCTGCGCGGGATAGTTTATTTCGACCTTCTATTCTTACGATCGAGGGCCCGGATGGTGGCCTGCGGAGATGTGTAATAGGTTGGCTCCTTTATAAATCTAACCTCAGTATCCTTTGAGTCCGGGTCATTGAGGGGTCGGCCGAGACTGACCCATTTCCAACCCAGACGTTTAAGAACGTTGATCATCACCAGGATCTGGATTTTTGATGCGTCGGTCCTGATGGTGAGATTCTTACATGACTTTACAAATCGCATGTCTGACCTCCTGTGTGAGAGAACTATCTCGATGAGAATCCGAAACGTTCGGGTTCTCAATAGAGAGGCAGGAACTTTCGTTCCTGCCAAGTTTTAAGGGGAAATTTCTTTCACTCCTAAGAAGTAGCAGTCCTTATATTCCCACTGCGAGGGATGAATGCTAAATGCTTTACCGCAAACCATGGGTACCACTGGATGATCGGCGGGAAAGCTGCACCACCACGTTTCGCCCCCAGTGCCTATAATATATTTATCAACCTTAGTGGGAAGAGCCGCAATACAGGCAATAAGCTCTTCCGTGTTCGCGCGACGAAAACTTTTGCTTTTAAGAACGCCGTTCATCTCTTTAATACTCATAAAGCCTTCGGCATACATTAGTTCGCAGCGGATGTCATGAACGCCGGTGGGCTGTTCCTCAGAGCAATAGCTCTTGCCTGCCCAGAACAGACCCCCAGGAAGGCGAAATACGGAGTCGATATAGAGATTGGAATCACGAAGCATTTCGTCCGGGGTCTTGGAGTAGTCGACGCGGGTGGTGAAATTCATGGCTGCCTCTGTGGTTGCGGGCGTTGCCCTATGTGTTTGAGCTTCTGGACACTAGAATAGCCTATATAACATCATTTGTCAAGCTATTTTGCAGAAAGTGTTGACTTTTTTAGACAACAGCATAGACTTATCGTATGCCAGTACTCAAGAAGGCCCTCGAGCAGATCGGGCTGGGGCAGAAGGAGGTACAGGTACTATTGGTGCTCCTGGAACACGGGCCCATGCTGGCGTCGGCTATCGCCAAGACCGCCAAGCTCAACCGGACCACTACCTACGGGCTACTAAAGGAGCTCGGCGGTAGAGGACTTGTCTCGCAGGTTAAAAAAGAGGGCGCAACGCGCTACCAGTCGATAGCACCCGAACTGCTCCCGCAATATATAGAGCGCCGCCGCGATGAGCTTGGCGCAAGCAAAAAGGAGGTGGAGGATGCGTTGCCGCAAATCAAATTGCTGCGCGCTAAAGGCAAGTCATTGCCTAAGGTGCAATTTTTTGAGGGGAAGGAGGGCGTCGAGCAGGCGTATGAGGACACGCTCGAGAATAATAAAGGAAAGGTTTTGTACGATATTACCGGCATCGATGCCGCGTACGGCAACTTGGACCCTAAATTCGTTCAATACTATTTGAATAAACGCAAAGCACTCGGCATACGGGCGACCTACATCGTCCCCAAGACCGAAAACGCTTTTAAAGCCGCGCAAGAAGACGAAAAATATATCCGCAAAGCAGTTTTTATCCCGCCGCAGTTTACTTTTGAAACTGAAATATCAATTTACGACAACAAGGTCGGCATATTTTCGTACGCCAAAGAAAATCCGGTCGCGCTGATTATCGAGGACGACACTATCGCGCACACGATGAAAACTCTTTTCGATTATATACAATCGACGACCACACCGTAACTATACTTGACCGCTTGCGTGTATAAGTATACTATAAAGATATCTTATAAGGTAACCACTAATACTTCTATGCACAGCACTATCATCGGTATCAAAGAGTTGCAGAACAGCCTCAAAAAAGTGGCCGATGCTGCGGGGCGGGGAGAGGCCTTTACAGTGGTGCGCGGCTCCAAACCCGTCTTTCGCATCGAGCCCTTGCTCCGTTTGGGCGGTACGGGCAAAGAGACACTGCTTGAGTTTCTGCACAAAAATAAATTTGCCGGCGCAAAAAATCTCTCCCGTCGGATAGACGATATCGCATATGGAAATCGCTGACACCAACGTGCTTGTTGCCGCGCTCAACACGCGCGACTCACTGCACGTGCGCGCTATCGCGGCGCTTACCAAAGCGCAGAGGCCAATCGCCATACCTGAATATGTCGCCCTTGAGACGGCCACGGTACTTATGCGTACTGCCGGAAAGAAGACCGCAGATACTTTTGTACGTTCTTTGTTTGCAACACAGGACCTACTTGTACTGCCAGCTTCTCCCGAACAATTTGTTGCTGCAAGCGAGTGTTTTTTAGAGGAGCAAAAGCTCTCGTTTGTTGATGCATCCCTACTTGCTCTGTCACACACACATCACATCATCACGTTCGACACGGCATTGTCGCGCGCGATAGGAAAAAATAAAAACTAGCGTATAACTTCATCAAAAAAATAGAAATCTGTGGTATCTATATACATAGACTGCACAGGCGACGGGGGACACGAGCATGGAGATACGGCCGTTCAAGACTATCGCCGAGTCGGAAGCAAAGGCGGCGAAGGACTTTCCGGATCTTTCGACCATGCCGCTT
>Ga0209211_10009821_pt1 | contig 12639 bp, 7 predicted proteins | sample RifGroA2_FD_183992 | JGI IMG/M metagenome (GOLD analysis project Ga0209211, IMG submission 183992) | Groundwater microbial communities from Rifle, Colorado, USA - Groundwater A2 (SPAdes) (version 2) | ecosystem: Environmental > Aquatic > Deep subsurface > Groundwater | place: Rifle, Colorado... | reverse complement strand
TGAGCAAGCGTGCAGTAACTTCCGTTCCAGCTGTGTCCGCTCGGGCAAAAATATGATACAGGCTCTGATGTGTCTGAAGTAGAAGGAGATACGCAAATGTTGCCATTCCAATATTGTTCAGAGCCGCAGGACGGAATTGATGAAATACAACTTGTTCCATTCCAATATTGTTCCGAGGCGCAGGATGTTGAACCGGGCATATTACAATAATTGCTCGCGCTATCCCAAGTTCCTCCCGCACCAGCGCATGACCGTTGAGGGTCTATATATGATGACGGATTATTGACACAAGTGTTGCCGTCCCAATATTGTTCAGAGCCGCAGGATGTTGATGGCGATGACGGATTGTTGACGCAAGCATTGCCATCCCAGTATTGATTATACGAGCAAGCGCTATAAGAAGATGTGGAACTGCAACCAGAAATCGGCTCCAAAGTGCAATTTTTTACGGTTGAACCGCCAGGAAAAACATATTTGGTCATTTGACCGTCAAACCATGCATTACCCATTGAATGACAACCATCTCCAAGAAGTCCTATCAACTCCGAAGAACAACTCCCTGATACGGAATTATTTTGTTGCCAATCTGTTGAATCAGAAGGGCAACCGCCAGTGGTATAGTTATTAGCATCAAGATATTGAGGATAGAAAAATTGGCAGGATTTTACCGTATTAAGCTGGCAATAACGCGTACCCGTACTGTCCCATCGGCTATAAGCAAATCCTGGGCAGGAATTTGCATCCCCGGGATAAGACGAAGTATTTGTCGGTGGTATGTAATTATCTCCCTCGCAATAATTTCCGTTTTGGTCTGTGAACCATTTGCAACCGGGCTGGGTAGAGCATTGCGACTGATTTGTATTGTTTCTACAATCGCCCAATAAAGGAGCCTCATTTAAATAGTTGGAAATACAGCTTACTCCGTCAAAATACTGTCCGTCTCCACAATTTAACACTTTCGCGCATTTTTGTGGGTCAGGCATTCCAAAATCAACACTTGAAGAATTTCCGGCATTAGGCATCCAAACATCTGATGAATATCCTGATTTCACATTCGCGCACGCTTGTTTTAACGTGGCGATTCGCGAATAATCGGCGTCGCTTCTTATCCACGAGCGTAATCCGAAATTATTCCATATTTGTTCTATTTGTCCCTGTTGCGGCGTGTAATAAATAGGTGTGGTGGTGGTGGTGGTGGTAGAAACGGAATAATTATTACTGCATCCATATACTGAAACATTGGCGCAAAACTGAAGCGAACCGCCCGGAGTTCTGTATTGCATCATTTCAGGGTTAAAACAATTTCCACCGGAATCCATTGTATGCCAGCCATTTCCATATTTATCGCATTGCGTATATACAGAACCACCGTCCTCTATTGGAACGGGATAAATTGTTATGGAACCGACTTCACGCTCGCAAGTTGCGACATCATTTTGTCCTTTGCTTGAAAGTTCATTCCAAGGTGGTGGTATTATGCCGGTATTAAGCCAACTTTGTATTTTTCTGCTTGCTTCACCGCTTCCGAATCGTTCCATACAACTTGTGAATGCGGGATTAAAGTAAATACCGCTTCTATATGAAGTTCCATCGATAGTTTGAGGAGGAACTTGATTATAAACAACGCCAAATTTTTTCTCGCACTCCGTGGAAATTCCTTGTCCGCTTCCCGGACCATACGCTCTGCAATAATTTCGCGCTTCTTCAAGCGAAATTAATATCTTTCCATTTGAAAGAGTATGAGGAAAATTTATACTGCCGTCAGGTTTGCTAATCGGTCTGCATGAGTAGAATGTGCCACATTCCGGCGAACTATATGTAATTATCTTTTCCTCTCCTATTGGACAAGATTTAACTGTGGCAATTGCCGGACAAACAAATTTTCTATCAATGGGTTTTATGCTTGTGTCGGTATTAATAGGAATACAAGCGCCCGCTTTATAACATCCGAATTCATCTATTGACTCTTGCCTATATTGGCCATTAGGGCATGGAGATGGAATTACTGTATATGGACATCTTTGATAATAAGGGTTTGCCGCATCAAATTGCTGTTGATATTGTTGTCCCGGGTACAGCTGATTTGAATACGGATATGGGTATTGTTCTCTGTTTTGTTCATATTGATTTTGTGGATTATGTGGCAATGGTCCATATTGCGTATTATACGGCTGTTGAAAACCGGGTGTAGGCGGTATAGGAGGAGGGCCTTGCGGATTATCTAACCATTTTTCAAACTGAGCCATAATATCTTCTTTATTAAATCCAATATCTTGTCCTTGAAATGGTAATTGAATATCGTCAGAAAATTCAAAATCTGAAAATGAAGATTTTTGTATGTCTCTAAATTTATTAAATTGCGTCTCCGCCGCGCGCTGATATTTTTCCGCCGCCACATTGCGCGCGAAAAAACCGGCGCGCGCGGTTTCCGCCAAACATTCATTAGAATTTAGACGGCAGAAATCCTCCAGCTCTATCATTGAGCGAAAGTTTTTATCTCCTACAATAATTTCTCCTTTTAGAAACTGTTCTTCGGCTCGCTTGCGCGCCTCCATACCCTCTTCGCCAAAGCGAATTTTTTGCTTAATATCATCAATGAAAAAAGATATCTCGGGATTTACTTTGGCAAGTGGTTCAATTTGCGACAGAGCCGCTTTTGCCGCTTCCATACAAAACTTTCCTTTTGATGGGTCAGATTCGCATTGGAAAGGGTCCGTCACACCGCGACTTTCAAGCTCTGCGCGCATAATGCGGTCAATCTGATTCATTATTGTAAAATTTCCTCTATTTTCTTCAGGAATAAACTCTTCGCATTGTTCCGGATTTGCGTGGCATTTGTCAAAATCAAAATTGCCTAATCCTTTATCTTTTATATTACCTACCATTTTAAGAGCAAATTCTTTATCCGTCTGTTTTGCAAAACCTTTAGAAATCAAGAAATTCATCCCCTGCTTTACCGCGTCTACATTTCCCTCGCGGCCGGCATTTTCCAAATAACGGCCTATTTCCTGTAAATTTGTGAGCGCGCGACCGTCAACTGTTTTAAACAAAACATTCTGCGCGCGCTTCGTGGCATTATCAAATGTCTGCTGAACATTGCTGTATGCGAGTTTGAGGTCGTCCACACCCTGTTCTCCGAAGAATTTATTTGCAACATCAAGACATACAGGTGGAATTACCGACACTCCCTCTTTGCGTGCCTCTGCGGAAGGATTAAGACAGAAATTACCGCATCCTTCTAATGTTCCGTCACCACATTGAAATTCGCCTTTTTGTAGACTTTCTTTAAGTTCTATAGATGTATCTACTTTTCCAATATTTTTTTTCACATTCTCGGGAATATATTGCTGAATATCTTTATGTTTCGCAAGCCGAGCGCAAGCGCGCAAAAGTTCAACAGACGCAGTGTCGGGGTCCATTGTTCTACATTGTTCAAAATCAACACCAATAGATTTCGCAGTATCAATAATAATCCGTTTTTCTTTAATAATTTGAGGCGTTAATCCGACTTTACCTGCAACTGACGAATTTTCATCATTCAAACGGTTTGCGATTGAAGTCGCTACGTTTATAAGACAATCAACATCAATGCATTGTTTTAATTCATCTACAAATTTGCCTTTTATTTCCGTTAAAATAATATCAACCTGCTCAACTCTTTCTTCGGAAAACAAATTATTTCGTTTCCCGATTTCAGCGCAATCAACAAAATATTGTTCCTGATTGCAGATAGCTTTTGCCTGATCTACTCGCTTAACAATAGAGCCATACACGGTGCTTAATTCGCTTAATGCCGCGTCTATCTGCGTTTGTAAAACTCCGTCATCGCCCGTTTGCGCAAAAGTGATACCGGAAAGAGTAAACGCGAACGCTATTATTATTCCGAGCGTTGTGATTAACCGAACCATATTAATTTTCAAAAGGGTTTAAGACTTTTTTAACTTTTTCAAACGGATTTGCTTCCACTCCCTCCAATGGATTTACCGCTTGAAAAGGATTTGCCGACTTCGCGGCATCATTCGCGGCTTTTTGCGCCGATTCTTCCTGAAAAGTTTGTATATCAGCTTGAGCTTGCGCGTATCCCGCTTTATTTCCGTTTAATTGACCTAAATAAAAAGCTCCACCGACGGCGATTATGGCAATAATAATTACCATTAACATTTTTTTATTAAAATTAACGCTATGCTCAAGTGATGATGGGGGCATAAAGATTTATTAGATTATTAGTAATAATATCTGACCTATTTTTTATTTTATCACATTATTTTTAGCGAAACGAAGTTATGCACAGTTTTGTTTAATTTCAATATTCTGTCGTAACATTTATTTTCTCTAAAAATATCTTGGATTACGAACTAGGTTCACGGGGATAGTTTTACGCAAGTATAAGTTCTCCCCTACACCTATTTTGATATCGTTATACTTTTGTAATATTTTGTCAGTAATTATATATATTTAATCAAAAATACGGAGATAGCACCTCCGTATGATAAATAGCTCCAATAAAACAAGGTCTGTAAGGCGAGGTCTAATCCCGCTTTCTTCGCTTCATTGTGATAAGTATGTAAAGAAAGTCTGACCCCTCCTTATTGTGCTTGACACTTCTCTTAAGATTTTTTGTTTTTATAATTCTTGTATTTGTTTCGGTCTGTATTGCAAAGCTTCTAAAATATGATTTTCTTCAACTGTTTCGCTTCCGCTTAAGTCCGCTATTGTGCGGGAAAGTTTAAGCACTCTATGATATGCGCGCGGAGAAAGATCCATTGAGCGGGCGGCATTATTTAAAATTTTTTGAGCACTATTGGGTAAATTGATAAAATAATTTATGTCTTTGCCGTTCATTTCGCTATTTGTTTTTATTTTTCTTTTTGTGTTTTTAAACCGTTGTTTCTGAATTGCTCGCGCTCTTAAAATATTTTTTTTCATTTTTTCACTTTCTTTATTTTTGCCGTTATTTTCTAAAAGTTTATCGTGAGGAATATTTGAAACCTCAATCCACATATCAATACGGTCAATTATTGGGCCTGATATTTTTCTTTTATATCGCTCAAGCGCGGACGGGGCGCATACGCATCTTCTCACGCTTCCAAAATTTCCGCACGGACATGGATTCATAGCGGCAATCAATATAAAATTCGCTGGAAATAATACCGAGCCCTTCGCGCGCGATATGTTTATAACCCTATCCTCAAGCGGCTGTCTTAGCGCTTCAATAACACGCCTTTCAAATTCCGGAAACTCATCAAGAAAAAGCACTCCTCTGTGCGCCAAAGTTATTTCTCCGGGTTTCGGAACAGCTCCTCCTCCAACAATAGCCACATGGGAAGCTGTGTGATGCGGCGTCCTGAACGGAGGATTTGTCATAAGTGGAGCGTTCAAAAGTCCGGCTATGGAATGTATTGCCGTTACTTCAAGAGCGTCTTCAAATGAAAGCTCCGGCAATATATGGCAAAACGCTTTCGCAAGCATTGTCTTTCCAGTACCGGGAGGTCCAAACATAGCGATATTATGTTCACCCGCGGCGGCTATTTCAAGACCTCTTTTTGCGGTTTCTTGTCCTTTTATATCTTCAAAATCTATCGTATAATTTTCCTTTTTATTTTTAATTTTTGTCTTTTTACTTCGCTCAATCAGCTTTCTCTCTTCTAATTTCTCATTAAGATGGCAGATTACTTCTCTTAAATTATTTACTCCGAATACTTTTATGCCGTCAATTAAAGCGCCTTCATCCACATTAACTTTTGGTAAAAATACTTCCGTAAACCCGCGCTTTTTAGCTTCAATTATAATAGGAAGGGCTCCGTTTATTCCGCGTAATTCCCCATCAAGAGAAAGCTCGCCTAAAAAAAGTTTTTCTTTTGAGTCAAATTTAATCTCGTCTGACGCAAGAAGATAAGCGAGCGCTATACCAATGTCAAACACGGGTCCTTCTTTTTTAATATCAGCGGGGGCGAGAGATATTATAATTTTCTGATTTTTACTTTTTGGAGATTTGAAACCAGAATTTTTAATCGCGGCGGAAACTCTGTCGCGTGATTCCTCAACCGCTTTATCGGGAAGTCCAACAATTGTAAAAGAGTGCAAACCTTTTGACAGGTCAACTTCAATATCAATAATTTTCGCCGAAAGAAAAGTTGTTTGAGCGCTATAAACTTTTGCGAAATTTTTAGTCAAAAGTGACATTGATTTAATTATACAACAAAAGTTATTTGATATATATTAATATGTAAATGATTCTATAAAACCACAAATTACAAAACTCGCCCTTTAAAGTAAATTTGCTTTTATTTTTTCCGCGTTTTTTTCAAAATCGTTTTTATCTCCTATTGCTTCAAGCGGATTTGGAAAAATCCAAGTATGCGCGTGCTGGACTTCATCACCCATAACTTTTGACCATACGGCATCCGTGCCGAATGTTTTTTGTATCGCTTCGGCTATTTTTTGTATCAGAGATGAATAATCACAGAAATTCGGGCTTGGCTGTCCGCATATCGGCATATCCCACACCCATCGGAAATGTTTTTTTGGAATTACTTGCGTATGACCGGGCGATTGCGGATTGATATCCAAAAATACTAAAAAATACTCGTCCTCATAAACTTTATAAGAAGAAATTTCTCCATTTATAATTTTGCAAAATATACAACCACTCATCATTTTATTATATGACTATGAATTACGAAATGCAAAAATTTAGGTCCTCAAATCGCAAAATCTTTTTATCTTCTAAATGTTTTTGCAAAACCAGACCGTAAATTTTTGTATTTCGTAATTTAAGAATATGATAAAATAAACAAATGGAAAAATATTTTGTTCGCGAAAAAATACCGGAAAGTGATTTATACGAGTTAAGAGAATATCCTGAGCTTATGCAAGAGCTTCTTTTTTATCGCGGTGTAAAGACAGCAAATAAAGCTGACGAATTTCTTAATCCAAATTATGACGACCATATCCATAATCCGTTTCTTATGAAAGATATGGAAAAAGCCGTAAAAAGAATTTTTTCGGCAATAGACAAAAAAGAAAAAATCATAATTTATAGCGATTATGACTGCGACGGAATACCCGGCGGCGTTATACTTCACGATTTTTTCAAAAAAATCAAATATAAAAATGTAAAAAATCATATTCCCCACAGACATAAAGACGGATACGGTTTTCACAAATCCGCGATTGAAGAATTCGCGAAAAAAAAAGTAAAATTGATAATAACTATTGACTGTGGCATTGCTGATGTAAATTCTGTTGACCGCGCGAATGAGTTGGGAATAAATGTAATAATAACCGACCATCATCTTCCTGTCGGTAAATTACCGAATGCGTATGCGATTATCAATCCGAAACAAAATGGCGATAAATATCCATATAAAGATTTATCCGGCGCAGGATTGGCTTTTAAGCTCACGCAGGGGCTTATAAAAAAAGGAGTTTTTGACATAATAGACGGCTGGGAAAAGTGGCTGCTTGATATGGTAGGTATTGCGACTGTCGCCGATATGGTGCCGCTTCTCGGAGAAAATAGATGCCTCGCTTATTACGGCATTAAGGTTCTTCGTAAGTCCCCGCGCGCTGGTCTTATAAAATTATGTGGGAAGATAAAAATCAATCAACAGCATATAAATGAAGATGATATAGGTTTTATGCTGGCGCCGCGCGTCAATGCCGCGTCTCGTATGGATATACCGTATGACGCGTTCAAACTTTTTATTACCGATGATGAAACGGAGGCGGACGAGCTTTCCGATTATTTAAATAAAATAAACAATGAACGAAAGGGGATTGTCGCGTCAATCATAAAAGAAATTAAAAAAAGAATTGAGAATCTTGCCGAAATAAAAGAAGTGATTGTGATGGGCAATCCGCTCTGGAGACCTGCTCTTTTAGGGCTTGCCGCGAATTCCATTGTTGATGAATACGAGAAGCCTGTATTTTTATGGGGAGGAGACGACGGAAACACATTAAAAGGGTCATGCCGTTCAGACGGCAGTGTGAATCTTGTAAATATGATGGGAATGGTCAAAGAGACCTTTGTCGCTTTCGGAGGGCATGCTTATTCCGGCGGCTTTTCTATAACAAAAGAGAATGTTTATTTTCTTGAGGATACATTAAATAAATCTTATATAAAAGCAAAAGAAGAGAGCTGTGGTGATAATGAAAAAATATATATAGACAAAAGATTAGAAATTGATGATATAAATTGGAACACATACGGAATAATTGAAAGACTTGCTCCATTTGGTTTAGGAAATCCGAAGCCTTTGTTTCTTTTTGAAAATATTAAAATTACCGAAGCGAGACATTTCGGAAAAGACAAAAATCATCTGCAGCTTGATTTTAAAAAGAATGACAATAAAACAATCTCCGCTATATGTTTTTTTAAAAACAATGAAAGTTTCAGCGCGCTCATTGAAAAAGGAGAAAAAATTAATCTGATTGCGTCAATTGAAAAATCAACATTTCGCAATTTCCCCGAACTGCGTTTAAGAATAGTTGATATATTATAAATGTTTGCAAATAAGTCTTCTCGCTGAAATCGGGATTTCGCGCGGCAAGTTCTAAATTTATTGATGAGCGAAGATTTTGGTGTTATTATTTATTTACTATTGAATTACGAAATACAAAAATTTACGGTCTATTTGAGCAAAAACATTTAGAAGATAAAGAGGTTTTGCAAACCGAGGACCTAAATTTTTGTATTTCGTAATTCAAGATTATTTATGAAAGAAAAAATTATTATTTTTACGGATGGTGGCGCAAGAGGAAACCCCGGTCCCGCGGGAGTAGGTATTGTAATTGTAGGCGACGAGGGAAAAGTTTTGAAAGAAGTGTCAGAATTTCTCGGTAAAACAACAAATAATTTCGCGGAATATGAAGCGGTTATAATAGGACTTCAAACTGTTAAAAAATTATTTAGCAAAGACAGATTAAAAGAATTAGATATTGAAGTAAAATTAGACAGTCAACTTGTAGCGCGCCAATTATCCGGCGAATATCAGATAAAAGAAGAAACGCTTTTCCCGCAATTTATAAAAATCCACAATATGCAAGTAAAGGATTTCCCAAAAACAAAATTTTCTCATATTCCACGCGAGAAAAACAAAGAAGCGGACAGGTTGGCAAATAAAGCAATGGATTCGGGACGATGAGAGTAAATTATTTATATATTTCTATCGCGGGTTTTGCTATCGGGATTTTATTTCGTTCTTTTTTTGATTTTGGATTTTCATTTTCAATCTTTTTAATCGCATTATCGAGCGCGCTTTTCTTTTTATATCGCGTATATTATCGTAAATTATTTTCTGCAGAAATAATTATCATCGCTCTTTTTATATTATCCTCCGCCCTCGGTATATTGCGGTTTGATATTGCAAATTTAAATAAAGGAAATCCCGCGCTTGATGCCATTGTCGGACAAGAAATTGACGCTTATGGTATTGTTGCGGATGAACCGGATGAAAGAGAAAATCACACAAAATTAATCATTGATTTTGAAAACATAATTTCTCCCTTTTCTTCCTCCGCTAATTCCATAAGCGGTAAAGCGATAATCACGGCGGATATTTATCCTAAATTTTCATACGGAGACAGAATTTATATTAAAGGAGAGCTTCAAAAGTCAAAAAATTTCACCGGGGATGACGGGAAAGTTTTTGATTATGTTTCATATCTTTCAAAAGACGGGATTTTTTATCAGATGTTTCGTCCAAAAATTGAATTGATTGAAAGTGGAAATGGAAATATAGTGAAACGAACGTTGTTCGCGTTTAAGAATTCTTTTCTTGAAAAAGTCGGCAGAGTCATTCCCGATCCTCAAGTGTCTCTGCTCGGAGGTCTTGTTGTCGGAGCAAAACAGTCGCTCGGAGAAAAACTTCAGGATGATTTCAGGAAAACCGGAATTATACACATTGTCGTTCTCTCCGGCTACAATGTAACAATAGTTGCAGAAGCAATAATGCGTTTATTTTCATTTCTTCCGTATATTTTTGGAATTTCAATCGGCGCGCTTGCGATAATATTTTTTGCCATTATGACAGGAGCCTCCGCGACGGTAGTCCGCGCTTCAATTATGGCTCTTTTAGTCTTGCTCGCGCGTTCAACCTCAAGAACTTACGCGATAACACGGGCACTTTTTATAACTGGTTTTTTTATGTTATTGCATAATCCGAAAATTTTAGCGTTTGATTCCTCTTTTCAACTTTCTTTTATGGCGACAGTGGGACTTATCTATTTGGCGCCGAAAATTGAAAAATATTTTCATATAATTCCGACAAAATTTCAACTCCGCGAGTTTGCTGTCGCGACTGTCGCCACGCAGATTTTTGTCTTGCCTCTTATTTTATATAAAATGGGAACATTGTCGTTTGTGGCGCTTCCCGTGAATCTTCTTATACTTGTATTTATTCCAATTACAATGCTTTTGGGATTTTTGACCGGTATGGTTGGTTTTGTGTCAATACTTCTTTCATTTCCATTTGCTTTTGTAACAAATATGCTTCTTACTTATCAGCTTAAAGTGGTGGATATATTCGCGTCTATTCCATTTGCGGCGATTGAAATAAACTATTTTCCGATATGGGCGGCGATTTTAATATACGCGATATATGGATTATTTATATGGAGATTATCCGCGCGCTCTTAAATTTTTTTCTTTAAATATAGGGGGTTTAAGATGTTTTCTCCGCTCCGTTGTGAAAACGATTTATTAAATAGTTTATTTAAGGTAAAATAAGATTACTATGACCATAAATAACATAAAAACTAATCATAAAATTGTACGAGGCGATTCAAGGCAAATGAAAGAATTGTCCGACAATTCGGCACATTTAGTAATTACATCCCCGCCATACTGGCAATTAAAAGATTACGGGACTGATGATCAAATCGGATATAATGATAGTTACGAAAATTATATAAATAGTTTAAATTTAGTTTGGCAGGAGTGTTATAGGGTATTGCAGAATGGCTGTCGTTTATGTATTAACATTGGCGATCAATTTGCTCGCTCTGTTTATTATGGCCGATACAAAATTATTCCAATCAGAACAGAGATAATTAAATTTTGCGAAACTATTGGTTTTGATTATATGGGTGCAATTATATGGCAAAAATCAACCACAATGAATACTTCGGGAGGGGCTACAATTATGGGGTCGTTTCCATTTCCAAGAAACGGCATAATTAAGCTTGATTATGAATTTATTTTGTTATTCAAAAAAAATGGGGTTCCAGCGAAAATAGACAAAAACTTGAAAGAACTATCTAAAATGACAAAAGAGGAGTGGAATACTTATTTTCAAGGGCATTGGAATTTTAATGGAATTAGACAAAATGGACATATTGCTATGTTTCCGGAGGAATTGCCAAAAAGATTAATTAAAATGTTTTCATTCGCTGGTGATACTGTGCTCGATCCATTTCTTGGAAGCGGCACAACTTCGTTAGCAGCAAAAAATTTAGAACGTAATTCTGTTGGTTATGAAATCAACCCTAAATTTATTGATATGATAAAACAAAAATTAGACTTTGGCGTTGGCAAAATGTTTGATAATTCAAACATAAATTTTATAGATCAGGAAAAAATAAATATAAATTTTAAAGATCAAATCTTAAAATTGCCTTATATTTTTAAAGACCCGATTAAACTTGATAAAAAAGTGGACCCAAAAAAATTACAATTTGGATCAAGAATAGATGAAAATAAAAAACAAAGAGACGAATTTTTTACTATAAAAGAAGTTATCGATCCAGAAACTTTAAAATTAAATAATGATTTGGTAATCAAGTTATTGGGAATTAAAAATAACCCAAAAAAAACGACTGAGGCAGTAAATTTTCTAAAAAATAAAACAAGTAGGCAAAGAGTATTTTTAAGATTTGATAATCAGAAATACGATAAAAATAACAATTTATTGTGTTATTTGTATTTACAAAATAAAACTTTTATAAACGCTCATCTAATCAAAGATGGCTATGTTCTTGTCAATAATGAAATGGATTACAAGTATAAAGAAAAATTTATTAACTTATTTCAAAATTATGTCAGCTAAAAAAACAGAAAAATATTCTAAAGATTTTGGTAAAAAAGAGAAAGTATTGAATTATGCTTGCCAAACTTATCAATTATCCCGTCCAAATAAAGTCGGCGCTGTAATGGCTCTAATAAGAGAATGCCAACCAAAAACAATAGACGAATGGGAAAAATGGTATTTTAAAAAAGCTTTTACTGAAAGTAAAAATCCAATAAAAATTACTCCGGAAATTCTAACGGAATTAGGAGAAAGGCTTCATGAAAAAATTACTGAAGTTGTAATTCCTGAATGGCAGGCGGCCTTCACAGAACTATCATTGCAGGATTGCAAGGATTATATTTACAACCTAACAATAAATCGAACTTACGATGGTTTTGTCCGCGAGAAATCTGTAGTTAACGACGGATTAGCAAAACATTTTCCAGATGTAAGGTTTGTCGAGAGCGATAATGACCTTGATCATGCTGGCGACATAGACTACTTAGGATTTGTCGGCGATAAAGCATTTGGTATACAAATAAAACCAATAACCGCCAAAGCAAATTTTGGTAATTATTCTGTTTCAGAACGGATGAAAAATAATTTTCTTGATTTTAAAAAAAAATATCAG
>Ga0209211_10009820_pt1 | contig 12640 bp, 9 predicted proteins | sample RifGroA2_FD_183992 | JGI IMG/M metagenome (GOLD analysis project Ga0209211, IMG submission 183992) | Groundwater microbial communities from Rifle, Colorado, USA - Groundwater A2 (SPAdes) (version 2) | ecosystem: Environmental > Aquatic > Deep subsurface > Groundwater | place: Rifle, Colorado... | reverse complement strand
CACGGGTACAGCCAGTTTTCTGGGTGTCGTGGGAGTGCCCGGTGGGTTCCGAGGGTGGGAAGAGAAGAGCGGTTCGATTCCGCTCCGTCCTGCAAGCAAGCAAAAAAAAGATAGCAGAAAAAGAGAGTTGCCTCCTTCCGCCCACTGCGTGGCGGAATCCCAGGATCGCCTCTGGCGAGAGTGGATTACTTAGTGATTCGCCCGCCGGCGGTCATTAGGTAATCACTACCTGGGAAACTCCCGCCATGCGTGCGGCATGGTGACGGAGGAATCGGGTGCGCGGCGGCGCGCAGGGCTCTGGACATCCACAGAGCTCGAAACGGCCAATAAACTCCGCCAGAGCGGGGGTGAGGCCAAACCCGATGAAGGAGGATCTTTTCCGCACTTTCGGGGCGATGGGCTTAAGAACCACACCATGGGGACCGACCGGCAGAAGCAAGAACCGGCGATCACCTCAAGTGGACGAGCCCATCGCCTCTCCACTAAAGCCCGTGTAAAACATTTTATTAAAATAGCCAGCCACGGGCTTTAGCGGGGAAACCCGAGAAAGGAGCCATGATGACGAAATATTTCGTCGTCAACGGCGTGGTGTACCGCTCTCGAGCGGATGCCATCGCCGCGCGGCAGAAGTAAGCCGCCCTGACATTGGCCAGGAATAGCCAATGTTGCGATAAAGCCCTTTCGCGTAAAAGCATGGGCAAAACGGTTCTTGTCCCCGTTCGCGCCGAAAGCGAATGGAGAGCCAACGGGAAGCAGAACCCGGGGCGAGTAAGCATCGCTCGCCCGTTCTTCCGGCAAACGATTGAAAGACATGGTTTGCCAGAAGAGCGAAATGAATAAATTTTGATGTGGAGGAAAGTTCTTTGTAGTTAAACGTAGTCAGAAAGATTCTGGTCTTTAGGCGAGAAGGCGCCGAAGATTGGATTTTCTGATGAATTTCAAATGAAAGGAGGTGACAATATGACCAGAGCCAATCGGACCGTCCGCCTAAAGGTGGATGGCTGGTCCAACATTCGCTTTGGGCACGTTGAGGGCAACTTCATTGTGTTCGAGGTGATGTGGTTGGGCTGCGCCTGCCCGACTTGCTTTGCTCGCCTGGATGCGGTGAAAAACCGCATGAGGGGTAGCGAGGTCAAGTGGCAGGTGTTGGACATCATGATCCCCGAAAGGGTAGTGATGCCCAGCGTCACCCTCATGGTCGAGCCGAAAGAGATGCCGGAACGGGTAGACAGCTACCTGTCGGATCTCTTGGGGCTCCAGATCAGCGAGGTTGCCTAGGTAGGGCGACACTCCGATCTGACTGACGAAAGTCAGTACCGGGGCCGATGACCGGCCTGGCAACAGAAGGGAAATGAGACCTTCCAACTCATTTCTCAGTTGATGCTGTCGCAAAGACAGCATTGAAGCGATTTTTTAAGTCGCTTCCCCCACCAAAGTTTACTATTGATTCTAAGAATCGATAGTTGGGAGATAGTAAATTTTGGCGGGGTCTTGCCCCACATATAATTTCCAGTACTGAAAGTTATATGTGGGGTTAAAATCCCAAAGCTTAAAATCATACAAATGCTTTGGCCCCGAAAAACCAAAAACCCGCATTTCCTGCGGGTTTTTGGTTTTAAAATTATTTCAATCCAATTCAATTTCTGGCAGATTAAAATCATCAGCCAGCGAGCGGAAATTCACCAAATGCGGCGGCAGTTCCATTACAAATCGCGAAGGCAAAACCTCGTTTCTTTCTCCCCAAAGCCCTCGCGATTTAACGAACGAAAGCCAAAGATATTTTTTGGCGCGAGTAAGCCCCACATAGCAAAGCCGCCGCTCTTCTTCAAGTTCGGGAAGCGAATAAATTGACCGGCTGTGCGGCATTAAATTCTCTTCGCATCCGGCAATAAAAACCGCGTCAAATTCCAACCCCTTGGCGGCGTGAAGAGTCATTAGATTAAGTTTCTTAGATATATTATTATCTCTGTTTTCCTGCATTAATACGGTTTCGGATAAAAAATCGGAAAGCGCCGAAACCGGCTCCTTTGTTTCATCGTATTTAGATGCCAACCCGATTAATTCCCGCACGTTTTTAATCCTCGCGTCCGATTCCAGTTCGCCTTCCGTGTTCAGCCCTGAAAATTTTTGGTTAAGATAGTCATAGTAATTGGTTTTTTTAATAATGTTTTTAATTAACTCTGCCGGCGGCAAAAATTCGGTTTGTCTCCTTAATTCTGATAAATTAGTTTTTCCGCCGGAGGCGGATCCCTGCCTGCCGGCAGGCACGGCGCCTTTGGCGGAAAAATCGGCGAATCTTTTTTTGCCCATAACGTCAGTAATTCTTTTTTCGCTTATTTCATCGCCGGGATTTAAGATTAGCCGCAAATAAGCCAAGATATCTTTTATTTCTTTTCTCTGATAAAACTTTATGGCGCCGATAACGCGATATGGCAGATTAGCGTAAAGACAGGCTTCTTCCAGAACCCGCGATTGGGCATTGGTGCGGTACATTACAACCATTTTGTCTAAACCGATATCCAAATTATTATTCAAATCCGTAATTTTTGAAATTATAAAATCCGCCTCGTCTCTTTCGTCTCCCGCTTCAATAACTTCTATCGGATTTCCCGGTGGATTTCCCGTCCAAAGTTTTTTTTCTTTACGTTCAACGTTTTTAGAAATAATTTCGTGGGCGGCGGAAAGAATATTGCTCGTTGAACGGTAGTTTTCCTCAAGTTTTATGACCTTAGCATTAGGATAATCTCTTTCAAAATTCAAAATATTCCTGAAATCGGCGTGCCGCCAGCCATAAATCGCCTGATCCGGGTCGCCAATCGCGAAAAGATTTTTGTATCCTTGTGACAAAAGATTTATCAGAGTGTATTGAGAGTGATTGGTGTCTTGGTATTCATCTACCAATATATGCCTGTATTGATTTTGATATCTATTTAAAATCTCCGGAAACTTTTCAAAAATTTTTACCGGTAAAGCTATTAAATCGTCGAAATCAACGGCATTGGCGGCGAACATTCGCCGCTTATAAATTTCATTGAAACGCAAAATCCTGTTCCTATACAATTCGTCGGCATCGGCTAATATTTCTTCCGGATCTTTTAACTCGCTTTTGGCCCGAGAAATGATGTTAATAAGGGTTGCGGCTTTCAGTTTGTCTTGCGGAAAATTAAGTTCGGCTCTGATGCTTTTTGCCAAACTGAAAACATCATCTTCGTCGTAGATAACAAAATTATTTTTATAATCCAGTTTTTCGATTTCTTGCCGAAGAATTTTTACTCCAAAACTATGAAAAGTCCCCACAAATAAATTTTCAATTTTCAATTTTAAATTTTCAATTTCAAGGAGTTTTTTTATCCTATTTCTCATTTCTTCAGCGGCTTTATTGGTGAAAGTGACGGCTAAAATATTTTCCGGATTAATGCATTGGGAAAGAAGATAGGCAATCCGATGAGTCAAAGTTTTGGTTTTTCCCGAACCGGCGCCGGCCAAAATTAAAACTGGGCCTTCTATTGTTTTAACGGCCTCAGTCTGTTTATCGTTTAGAGAATCAAAAATAGGCATTTATGTAGGAATATAGTATCTTGAAAGTATATATGGCAATTAGTAAAGAAACAACAAAAGAACCTTTTTGGTCTATGGATGCCGAGGAGATTTTCGGCGCGCTCGAAACTAATATTTCAGGTTTAAGCGACGAGGAAGTCACGGAGCGTCTTAAAATATTCGGCCCAAATATAATAAAGGAGTATCCAAAATCTTCTAAAATAAAAATTGCCCTGCGCCAATTCCAAAGCTTGCTTATTATTATTCTGATAATTGCCGGCTCTGTTACTGTTTTTTTAGGCGAATGGATAGAAACAGGCGTAATTTTTGCCGCCGTCATAGTGAACGCGGTTTTCGGTTTTTGGCAGGAAAATAAATCCGAAAACGTCCTGGAAATTCTCAAAACATACGTTCGTGCGCGTGCGCGCGTGCGCCGCGACAATCAGGAGCATGGAATCGACGCCTCTCTACTCGTGCCCGGCGACATCATTCGCGTTACGCAAGGCGATCGCGTTCCCGCCGACGCGCGGCTTTTATTTGTCAATAATTTTGAAGTTGACGAATCAATTCTTACCGGTGAGTCATTGCCGTCGGAAAAAGACACCATAAAACTGTCTCCAGCTGTGGCACTCGGCGAAAGAAAATCAATGATATTTAGCGGTACTTTAGCAATGCAGGGCTTTGCCGACGCCGTAGTTACCGCGACGGGAAGCGAAACGGAATTTGGAAAGATTGCCGGATTAGTCGCGGGGAAAGACCGGAAAACAACTCCACTTCAGCGTTCCGTCGGGCGTTTCGCGGCATATGTAGGAATAACGCTTTTAACTTTCACATTACTGCTTTTTGGTCTCGGCATTTATTTTGGCAAAGATATCTATGAAATGTTTATAATTTCCGTTGCCGTAGCGGTTTCGGCCGTGCCCGAAGGGTTGCCGATAGCGCTTACCGTGATTATGGCTATCGGGGTGCAGCGCCTCGCGACCCGCAATGGAATTGTCAGACGGCTTTTGGCCGTTGAAACGCTGGGGTCAACAAGCGTTATTCTTACCGATAAAACCGGAACGCTCACGCAGGCCAAAATGGAACTCACCTCAATAGCGCCTTATCAAGATGGCAATAAAGAGAATGGAGACAATCTTCTAAAGTACGCGTTGATTAACACTGATGTGGTTATAGAAAATCCCAAAGACGCTCCAGAAAAATGGCTAATGTCGGGCCGAGCGCTCGAAGTTTCCTTAGTTAAAGGAGCTGCTTTAAACGGCATGTTTCTGATAAAAGTTTTAGAACAAACAAAAATTATTGACCGCCTGCCGTTTGACTCAAAACATAAATTTTCCGCATCGGTTTTTGAAACCGATTCGCACATTTCTCTTGCTCTTTTCGGAGCTCCTGAAATTATTCTGCGCTTTACCGTTCTTACGCAAAAAGAACAAGAAAAGGTGGTCGCGGAAATTGAAAAAAGGGCTTTTTCCGGAGAACGCGTGTTGGGAGTGGTGTCTCGACTTACCGGCGAAGGCCATGAAAACATTTTGCGCCAAAAAAATTTTAATAATCTAAACTTTGACGGCTTAATTACTTTTCGCGATCCGTTGCGTCCCCATGTATCTCAAGCTATAAGAGAAATTGCCGCGGCGGGCGTTAAAACTATTATCGTAACCGGAGATCATCGTGGGACGGCTGAAGCGGTCGCGCGGGAGCTGGGCTTGGTTGATGGCAAAGGAGCGGTGCTTACGGGCGATGATCTTATGTATCTTACTAAAGAAGAACTTGAAGCGCGTTCTCGCGAGGCAACTTTATACGCTCGCGTAACGCCGGAGCAAAAAGTAATGATTGCCAAGCTCTATCAAGAAAGAGGAGAGGTGGTTGCGGTAACGGGTGACGGCATAAACGACGCGCCGGCGCTTCATATTGCCGACATTGGTGTTGCCGTCGGTTCGGGCACCGATGTGGCTAAAAGCGCGGCCGATCTTATTATTTTAGACGATAATTTTGAAACAATTGTCGCCGCTATAAAAGAAGGAAGAAGAATTTTGCATAATATCCGCAAAGTTATTATTTATCTTCTTTCCAGTTCATTTGATGAACTATTTTTAATCGGAGGCGCTCTAATTTTAGGAATCGCTATGCCGATAAACGCTCTTCAAATTCTTTTCGTTAATCTTTTTTCCGATAGTTTTCCCGCTATCGCCTTTGCTTTTGAAGACGGCATTGATGACACCGGAAACCGCCCTTATAAATTGCAAAAAAATTTATTTGACAGAGAAATGAAAGTTTTTGTTTTAATTATTGGAAGTTTAAGCAGCACCTTTCTTTTTGTCTTATATGTAATATTGCTTAAAATAGGGCTTAATGAAGAATTAGTGAGAACTTTTATTTTCGCTTCTTTTGCAAGCTACGCGCTTCTTTTGGCTTTTTCGCTTCGCAGTTTAGGGAAAAGTATTTTTAGCTACAATCCTTTTTCTAATAAACCCCTCACTATTAGTATTGGCATCGGGCTAATCCTAGTTGCCGCGGCAATATATATTCCATGGCTTCAACAGATATTTGATACAATTCCGCTTCCGCCCGTTTGGCTATTGGGAGTCGCGGGCGTGGGGCTTCTCAATATTTCGTTGGTTGAGTTTGGCAAATTGCTTTTCAGAAAAAGAATTATTAAGGTTGTTTAGATGGATAATCATAAAAATAATTTAATTAAGGATGCGGCCATTATTGCGTTAAGCATAGTAGTTGCTGTTTTATTAATTCGAACTCAGGCCTTGGCAATAATTCTGACTTCAACAAAAGAACTGGAAATAATAGGAAGTTTCATTGCGGGTATGTTTTTTACTTCTATTTTTACTACCGTGCCGGCGATAGTAACTCTTGGCGAAATAGCGCAAGTCAATTCAGTTTTTTTAACCGCGTTTTTCGGCGGCTTAGGAGCCGTTGTAGGAGACCTTATTATTTTCCGGTTTGTTAGAGATAGATTTTCAGAACATCTCGTGGCTTTAGTAGCAACTAAAAGCGGCAAAGTTCGTTTGAAATCATTATTTAGGCTTAAACTTTTCAGATGGCTAACATTTTTAATCGGAGGATTTATTATAGCTTCTCCGCTTCCGGACGAATTAGGCATTAGTCTTTTGGGATTTTCAAAAACAAAAACATCGCTTTTTATTCCGCTTTCCTTTTTATTCAACTTCTTTGGTATTTTAATTATCGGACTTATTGCAAGGGCGATAATGTAAGGCTTTGCAGACAAAAGTATTGGGGATAACTGTCTTGACCATCCGGTTTGCTATTGATAGGATTAAAATAATACCGGTTGATTTTGCGCAGGATTTACCCTTAATTTTGCCTTATTTATCACATTTTTAAACAAATTTCGTTTTTAGCCAAACAGTACCCCTTTTGGGTATCTTTGTTTTTGGTATCTTCTCTTGTTTTAACATTAAACTCGGCAAATCCGGGCGACCTGAAAAACCGGCTAGGGACTTACTTAAGTTCCGGTTCTAATATTGGCGGCGAACTTACCGAAATTGTTTCAGCCCCAAAGTCAGAGGTAGTCAAAGACAGTTCTTTTATTCAGTCCTCTTTAGGAGTTCTTGTAGTAAATGCCAGCAATAGTTCCGGAATTTATGAAGATAGCGAGTTTGATTATCTTCTTATAACCGGAGAGGATTCACTGCTTCAAAATCAAAATCCGATTACAGTTCCTGTAGCAGAGTCGTCAAAACCGGCACCGAGGCCCACTCCTTATTACGGCCCTTCTCTTGACGGTTATTTTATTTTTCCTACGACCGGTTACAATCAAGGTCGTCTTCACCCCTATAATGCCGTTGATATTTCAAGAGGCGATGATTGTTTGTATGAAAATATTCCAGTTTTTGCCGCGGCTTCAGGGTTGGTAACTGCTGCATATCCGACTCAAAGTACGGCCAGATGGGCCAACAGCGGTTACGGCAATTATTTTATAATTTTGCATCCCAATGGCGTTACTACTTTATATTCTCATCTTAAAAATATTCTGGTTACCGCGGGTCAATATGTTAATCAGGGCAGCGTTGTTGCTTTTATGGGAGGCTACCCAAGAACGCCTGGCGCCGGCAATTCAACCGGTTGCCACTTGCATTTCGGAGTCCGCGGCGCCGCGCAACCCTTCGCGCGTTAAACCTCTTCTCTCGGACGGTATTGCAATGCCTCGCCTAAATGATCGGATTTTATGTTTTCTGAATTTTCTAAGTCGGCAATAGTTCGAGAAATTTTTAGTAAACGATGATAAGTTCTGGTTGAAAGCCCCATTCCGCTTACGGCATTTTTCATCATTTTTTCCGCCGTTTCATCCAAAGCGCAGTATTTTTTAATGTGGCGAACAGACATTTCGCGGTTGGTCAAAATATTATCATCGCTAAAGCGCGAGGCAGCAATCGCGCGTGCCTTTTCAACTCTCTTCCTTACGGCTTTACTAGTTTCACCGGCCGGTTCATAAGACATTTCTTCATATTTTAATCGAGGCACTTCAACATGAAGATCAATCCTATCAAGCAAGGGGCCCGATAATTTTCTTTTGTACCTGATAATTTGGCTTGGCGCGCAAACGCATTCTTTTAAAGAATCGTTTAAATAGCCACAGGGACAAGGATTCATTGAGGCAACCATCAAAAATTGAGCCGGAAAAGTGATACTGCCCTGGGCCCTGCTAACGGTGACATGACTTTCTTCAAGCGGCTGCCTTAAATTTTCCAAAACATCGCGCGAAAATTCCGGGAATTCATCAAGAAAAAGGACGCCGCGGTGAGACAGAGAAATCTCTCCCGGCCGGGGCCAGGCGCCGCCGCCAACCAAAGAAATTCCCGAAGCGGTATGATGGGGCGCCCGAAAGGGTCTTTTATACAGAAGCGATTTATCTTCTTTAAGCAAACCGGCAACGCTCCAAATTCTCATTACTTCAATGGCTTCTTCCAGATTTAATTTTGGTAAAATGGAAGCCAACGCTTTTGCTAAAAGCGTTTTTCCCGAACCCGGCGGCCCCGACATGATAATATTATGATTCCCGGCCGCGGCGATTTCTAAAACTCGCTTGGCTTTTTTCTGGCCACGGATTAAAGCCAGATCAACTTCTGTATTATCTTGCGAATTTTTTGTAAATTCAGATTCTAAATCGGAATTGAGACATGGGCTGATTACTTTTTTATTTTCAAGGTGTTCAAAAATTTCTGTTAAATTACTGGCTCCGATAATTTCAATGTCTCTCACAAGCGATGCTTCGGCAGTGTTGGTTTTCGGAATAAATACTGTTTTAAATCCCCGGTTTTTGGCCTCAATAACTATTGAAAGAACACCGCTAATAGGTCTCAAGCTTCCATCCAGAGCCAGCTCTCCGGCAAATAATTTTTTCTCCGGGTCAAACTCTATTTGATCCGAGACCAATAAATAACCCAATGCGATCGGAAGATCATAGGCCGGACCTTCTTTTTTTAAATCGGCCGGTGCAAGATTCACCGTAACTCTTTTATTTCGCCGCGAAGGCGGCGAAGCGCCGGAATTTTTTAAAGCCGCAGAAACCCTGTCTTTCGATTCTTTAACTGCCGTATCGGGAAGGCCGACGATGGAGAAATTAAAGAGGCCGGGCGCCAAATCGCACTCGACCTCCACAATTTTCGCGTTAATGCCGTGTAAAGCGGCAGAGTAAAGTTTAGATGCCATGTTATTCTGTATGTTCTATGTCTGTTTTAGCAGCCGGATTGGCTTTTAGACGTTCTAAAGGAATTTCTTTTTGGCACGATTCACAAACTCCATAAGTCCCGTCGTCCATTCTTTTTAAAGCGTCATTTACTTCTTTTAGTCGCAATTCCAAGCGGTCGGAAAGGGCCTTGTTTTTCATATCTTCATCTGACTCATTAACGCTCTCGCCTGTTTCCAGGTCTTCTTTACTGGTTATTTGATCTTCGCCCCATTCTTCATGCTTAACATCCCAATCGCCAGGAAGGTTAGGATCCGGCGCGGCGATTGTTTCAAGTTCTTTGGTAAGCAAATCCCGCTCTTTAATAAGAGCGGTTTTTAATTCTTCTAATGTTTGTTGGCTTAACATTGGTTTTAGAGTAGCAAAAGCTAAAATAAAATGCAAATAAATGAAAACAGAAAAGGGCGCCGTTATAACCCCTAAACTTTGTTGTTTAAATGGGTCTGGTCGCCCTTGTTTGGATTCGTTATCCGCTTTTAACGATCCTATAATGTCTCGTTTCCAATCTCGGTTACGAGAACCGTATAATTTTAAAAAAGAGCTAAATAGTCAGCGGATGACTTTTAATTCCGGCGAACCGGAACTTATTAGATCAGAAACAAGACTTGCCTTGATGATATTCTATATTTAGAAAAAAGTCAATAGGCATTTATCCACACCAATTTTTCTAAGCAATATCTCCGCGAAAGAAAAAATATTTTTGCTCATTCTCGCCCCGCCAGCGCGGGGCTCCGAGGTTTCGGCCGTTTTGGTCCCGCAAAGCGGGACACCTTGCCAAAACGGCCTCAAAACCCGCTCAAATATTTTTTCTTTCGCGGAACAGCGTTTAATTGTTATTTATTTAACAAATTCGTTGATTGATGCCTTTAAGTTTTCCAAATAATTTTGCGACACGATCTGGCCGGTTAAGTCCTGTAAAACCACAAACATGCCGGCGCTTGAGGTGGTGAAAATAAGAAAGTCGTTGTAAATGGCGTAATTTAATGAAGCAAATGGCACATTGACGTTTAAATAGCGCACCGGCTGGCCGATAAATAAATATGATCTAAATTGCGATAGGGCTTTCGGAAGTTGGCCGCCGTTTAAAAATAACGGGAAAATATCGCTTGCCAAAGTTTTTGCTTCCCAGTCCTTCATTTGAGTTTCCATTTCACTTTTCTTTTTGGCTTTAAGAATTAAAATCGGTCTTGCTCCTTCTTTTTGGCTGAAAAACGCCAAGGCGAATTCGCTTTCGTAATTTGGCAGAAAATTCTGCGGAGCGAATATAGACATTAAATTCAAAAACTCTTCGGTGGTTATCGGTTTCCCCTGATAAGTTATTTTAACTTGTTTAATTGACGCTCTTATTTCTTCCATTGCCGCTTCCGATTTTAAAGCGTTAAGCAGAGCGGCGGGAGTTTTTGAAGAAATTTCTATTGTAATTTCTTTGTTTGGCAGTTTATTGAAAAATTTTATCGGGGTAGTAGAGGTGGCTATTGGCGTTGTCGGTAAAGTTGGCGGTGTTGTGGTTGCTATGGGTGGCGTTGGAGTTATTGGCTGATCTTGAACGAAAATTTTCCAATAACCGTAAAGCCCGAGCAGTATCAATACAAACACTCCTAAACCAATGCTACCGATTTTAAGCCAAACCGGTGTTGCTTTAAATAGAGGTTTAGATGGAATTTCGGCGATTTCTTTCGGCGGAATTATTTTCGGCGGGACAACCAAAATTGGCGGTCCGCCCGTTGGTGGAGTGGGCCTTGATTCAATTTTGGGCATTGGCGGAAGAGACACCGGCGCTTGAACAAACGGCGCTTTGGATTCTTTAGAAATTGGCCCCGTTGGCATCGTCGGGATCGGTTTTTCCTCTTTTTTTGGATGAGGATTTTTTAGATATTCCAAATCGCCTTTCATCGTCCGGATGATAATATTTTCGTCTTTTTGTGTAATTGGATCTGCCATAAATTTAGCTAAAATTTATGAGCACCCCGCCACGGCGGGGTAGCCCACCATAATTTATTCTAACATAAAAACCGCCCCGCGGCTGCGGGGCGGTTTTCTCAACTTATCCACAATGTCTAAAACTTGACTTAAAACGCGAGTTATTTTCTATCCGCAGTATCCTTCAGCGACAAGCTGATTTTGCCGCCTTCTATTCTTTTGATTTTAACTTTTACTTATATATTTGATGAGTTCCAATGTCAATAAAGTCAATTATATCGGATTCTATGAAAGCAAATATTATTCTATATTGATTGGCAATGGTAAATGCCCAATATTCTTTATATTTTCCATGAAGTTTATGAGTATCTAGGCGAGTATCAAAGGGATTGGTTCTGAATATTCTTTCTTTTTTCGTAACTTTATCCTTGATATTTTTCGGCAATTTTTTATAGGATTTTCTGAATCTTGAAGAAGTACGGATGAGCATAAAGATATTATCTTAAATCCGCAAAAGATTTAAGTGTTTTTAATTTGTTTTGTATTTTTTCTCTTTTATATATCGCTATTGCCTCGTCAGTATCTTTCTCTTCAGCCATCCTGTTTTTAAGCATTTTTTCCAAATTAACAAATTCCTCGTATTTTTTGCGGGGTATTACAATTAATTCTTTCTCTTTTATCAATTTTCCGGAGATAGTAATGGTAGTCATGTTGATATTAGTTTAACATACTGCCATTATTATTTCAATATTATGTACTAGACGGGTACGTCCCATGACACCTTTTACATTTCTTTCCGGTTCTATTTTCTATCCGCAGTATCCTTCAACGATAAGCTGATTTTGCCGCCTTCTATTCTTTTTACTCTAACTTTCACTTCGTCGCCGACATTTACGATATCGGTCACTTTATTGACGCGATAGGGCGCCAGTTCGGAAATATGAATCATTCCGTCTTTTTTGCCGAATTCCACAATAGCGCCAAAATCAAGAATTTGAGACACAATTCCGGAAACAATATCGCCGACTTGATACTCTTTTACGATTTCTTCTATTATTTTCTTTGCTTCCAAGCCGCTTTTTTCGTTTAGAGCGGTAATAAAAACCAAACCATTGTCTTCAATATCAATGGCGGCGCCGGTTTTGGCGATAATGTCATTAATCACTTTACCGCCCGGTCCGATCACTTCCCGAATTTTATCGGGATGAACTTCCATGATAATAATTCTTGGTGCTAACGGCGATAATTCTTTTTTGGGCTCGGCAATGGTTTTTGCCATGTGGTCTAAAATTTCTAGGCGCGCTTTCTTCGCTTGCGCCAATGCTTTTTCAAGGGTCTTCACATCTACTCCATTTATTTTTACATCCATTTGCAGGGCGGTAACGCCGTCGCGCGTTCCGGCAACTTTAAAATCCATATCGCCGTAATGGTCTTCCGGGCCCTGAATGTCAGTTAAAATTTTGT
>Ga0209211_10009817_pt1 | contig 12643 bp, 10 predicted proteins | sample RifGroA2_FD_183992 | JGI IMG/M metagenome (GOLD analysis project Ga0209211, IMG submission 183992) | Groundwater microbial communities from Rifle, Colorado, USA - Groundwater A2 (SPAdes) (version 2) | ecosystem: Environmental > Aquatic > Deep subsurface > Groundwater | place: Rifle, Colorado... | reverse complement strand
GCGGGCCCGGGGTCCCGGGAGCCCCGCCCGAGCCGCCGTGGCGCAGTACCGTCACCTCGATGGGGTCCGACTGCAGGACCTTCCCCCCCCCGGCGTCGATCGTGACGGAGGGGATGGTCGCGTTGCCGATCATCCGGGGGACCAGGACGTAGGTGTATTCGATCGCGCTGGAGATCTTCCCGTTGACGAAGGAGAAGTTCTGGCTCCGTCCCGCGGCGTGGACGTTGAAGCGCGGCATGGAGGGCAGCTGCGGGTCGGGCAGGTTGGCCGCCTCGCCGGACACCTGCACGGAGAGTACGATCTGTTCGTCGATCTGGACGGAGGTCCGGTTCACGGAGGCGGTGATCGAGAAGGCGCCCGCCGAACCGGGGACCAAGAGCAGGGCGGCCAGGACGCCAACGCGGCGGAGACCGGGAGGGAGTCTCACCAATCCACCTCCGGCCGGTGCTGACCCTCTTTGGCGGCCTGCTGCTTCAGCTCCGCCTGACGCCGCTGCGCGGAATCCTCCTTCTCCTTGACCGCCTGGAGGATGCGTTCCGCGTCCTCGCGGGACATGCCCTGCGGCTTCGGCCGTTCCTTCGGTTCCGGCGGCTTTTCCTTGTCGTTCTTCTTATCCGGCTCGTCCTTCTTGTCCTGCTTCTGCGGGTCCGGCTTCTTCGGGTCGTCCTTTTGCGGCTGGCGCGGGCGCAGGGCCAGGACCAGGTTGTGGCGGCAGTCCTCCTCCGACGGGTCGAGGAGGAGGCAGCGCTTGTATGCCTCGGCGGCCTCCTTGAACTGCTTCTTGCGGAAGAGGGTGTTGCCGAGGTTGTAGTAGGCCTTCGGGGCCATGCCGCGCGGCACGGACTTGGGGTCGGTCGCGCTCTCGAACAGCTGCTGGGCCGTGTCGAGGTCTCCCAGCTTGTACAGGGCGTCGCCGGCGTTGAAGCGCGTCTTGGGGTCCCCCGGGTCGGCCTTCTGGTATTCCTTGAGGGCCTCCCCGAAATCCTCCTTCCGGTAGCGGCTGTTCCCCTTCCAGAGCCGGAGGCCGGAAGGCATGGCGCCCTCGCGGTGGAACTGCTCCTCGGTCCCGGGACCCGAAGGGGTCGCCGGGGTCTGTGCGGAGGCGGGGCCGCAGGCGGCCAGGAAGAGGAGCGCGGCCAGCGGCGCCGCCGTCGCGGCGGGCGGGGCGTCCCCGGTCTTCTTCCGGCGGAACCTCGCGGTGCGGAGCTCGGGCAGCAGCATCTCTAGGAGCAGTACGAGGAACGCGGCCAGCAGGGGGAAGCGGAAGCGGTTCTTGTAGCGGTTTGCCGCGGCGGACTGCGTCTCGGCCTTATCGAGCCCTTCGATCTCCCGCAGGACGGCATAGACTTCTTTCTCCCCGGTGGTCGCCCGGAAATAGGCGCCTTGCGTCGCGGCGGCGATCTGGATCAGCTCCGCCTCGCCCAAACGGCTGATCACCGTCTTCCCGGTGCGGTCCTTCTTATAGCCTACCACATGTCCGGCGTCGTCCTTCAACGGGATCGGCTCCCCCTCGGGGGTCCCGATCCCGATGATGTAGATGCGGATCCCGGCCTCGGCCGCGGCCTGGGCCGCCAGGAGCGGCTCGCTCTCGTGGTCCTCCCCGTCGGTGAGGAGCACCAGGGCCTTGTGTCCGGGATACTTGGCCAGGAGCCCCGTCGCCAGGTTGATGGCCTTGCCGACGGCGGTCCCGGGCCGGGGGATCATGTCCGCGGTGATGCGGTGGAGCAGCGAGCGCGCCGCCTGCAGGTCGGTCGTGATGGGGCACTGGACGAAGGCCTCGCCCGCGAAGACGATGATGCCGACCCGGGATTCCTTCAGCTCCTCGATGAGCATGGCCAGGGCGTTCTTGGTGCGTTCGATCCGGTTGGGCTTCAGGTCCTCGACCAGCATGGAGGAGGAGGTGTCTACGGCCAGGAGCACCTGCGTGGTCTTGGCCCGCGAGGCGACGAGCTCCACCCCCCATTGCGGACCCGCGAGCGCCAGGAGCATGAGGGCCAGGGCCGCGAGGCGCAGCCCGTACTTCACCCGCCGCGGGCCGAGGGCCTCCTGCGGGAAGAGCCGGCGCAGCACGTCGGGATGGGCGAAGGCCGAGCTGATGGCGCGCCGGCGCCGCGCGGACCAGAACCACAGGGCCGCCCCCGCGAGGACGGCGAGGGCCGTCCAGCCGAGGTACGCGGGGGTCCGGAAGAGGTCCATCATGGGATCCTCAGGAGCAGCGTCTCGGAGAGCAGCATCTCCAGCGCCAGCAGCAGGACCGCCGGGAGGAGCAGGAGGTGGTAGAGGTCCCGGTAGGACACGATCTCGGGGCGTTCGTACTCCGTCTTCTCAAGACGGTCGATCTCCGCGTAGATCGAGGCCAGCTCGGCGATGTTGGTGGCCCGGAAGTACTTCCCGTCCGTCTCCGCGGCGATCTTGAGCAGGGTGTCCTCGTCGAGCTCGTCGGGGATCTGCACCAGCTGGCGGCCGAAGATGGGGTCGTTGACCGGGACCATGGCCGGGCCGCGCTTGGCGGTCCCGATGGTGTAGATTTTGATGCCGAAGGTCCGGGCGGTCTTGGCCGCGGTGAGCGGGTCGATGAGGCCGGTGTTGCTGCGCCCGTCGGTCAGGAGGATGAGGATCCGGCTGCGGGCGCCGCTGTCCTTGAGATGGCCCACCCCGGCGGCGATGCCGTCGCCGATGGCCGTCCCCTCGCTCCGGGTCATGCCCGCGCTCACCCCCTCCAGGAATTCCAGGAGGGCGTCGTAATCAAGGGTCAGCGGGCAGGAGAGCAGCGGGTCCCCCCCGAAGATGAGGATGCCGATGCGGTCGGAGAGGCGGGCCTGGATGAAGTTCCGCGCCGCGTCCTTGGCCGCCGTCATCCGGTCCAGCGGGTCGAAGTCGATCGCCTGCATGCTCGTGGAGGTGTCGAGGACCATCAGGATGTCGATGCCTTCCGCCAGCCCCGTCAGTTGGCGCGACACGGTTTGCGGGCGGGCGAGCGCCGCCGCGCAGAGGCACAGGGCCGCGGCTCGGAGCGCCGCGGGCGCCCAGCGGACGAGCCGGTCGGCGAAGCGCGACGGGAGGTCCCGGCGGAGCGCGACCACGTTGGGGTAGGTCAAGGACGGAGAACGGCCGAAGAACCCGCTCGCGGCCGCCCAGAGCGCGGCCAGGGCCGGGACGGCGAGGAGCAGCCACCAGGGGTTCTGCAGCATCATCGCTTGGCCACCAACTCCTCGGCCGGAGGCGCGGCCTGGGGCGCCAGCTGGCGCACGATCCGGCGGGCCGACTCCGCGTCCTCCCGGGTCTCCTCCTCGCCGGGGAGCAGGCGGGCGAACTTGGCCAGGTCGCAGCGGGTGAAGAGGGCCTTGATCCAGGAGCGGGCCTGCGGGTCGGCCTGGAGTTGCAGGAGCCGCCGGTGGAGGTCGTAGGTGGTCATGGACAGCGCCGAGATCCCGTAGCGGCGCTCGAAATAGAGGCGCAGGATGTCGGAGATCCGGTCGTAATACTCCTTGACCGGCAGCCCCATCCGGAGCAGGGCGTCGATCTCGGCCAGGGCGATCTCCTCGTACGAGCGCAGGTCCGGGGCGGCGGCCGGGACCGCGCTCTCGCCGGCGGGCCGGCGGGCGCGGCGCCACAGGGCGCTTCCCCCCCAAGCGGCGGCGCCGAGCGCGGCCAGGAGCGCGAGGACCCAGGGCCACAGGCGCGGGGAGTAGGGGCCCTTGATGTCGCGGATGTCCCCGGTGTCCCGCAGTCCCGGGGCCGGGGGGGTCACCGTGACCGTGACCGCGGGGCTCGTCACTGCGGGGGCCGCGGCCTGGGGCGCGCGCAGGGCCCAGCGCAGCGGCGGGAGCGTCTGGTTGCCCAGGGCGAACGCGGCGACGACCACCGTGACGGGGCGCCGCTCCAACCCGTCCTGGAACTCGCGCTCCCCGATCTCCGTGCCCAGGAGCTCGAAGGCGCCGGTGTCGAGGCCCTCCCGGTCCAGCCCCTGCAGTTCGTGCTCCTCCGGGAACTCGATCAGGCCGCGGAGGGTGAAGCTGCTGCCGATGAGCAGGGACTCCGGCGTGCCCGCCCATTCGAACCGCCCCACGGCCGCGCTCTCGGCCGGGGTCTCCGCCGGGACGGCGTCAGCCGCCGTTCCCCCCGCCGGCAGCAGGGCGAAAAGGGCGGCGGCGAGGGTGAGCCTCAATGCAGCCTCCGCGAGCGCTCGCGGAAGAAACGCACCACCGGGTCGATGAGGGGCTGGTGGGTGTCGATGTCGATGTATTCGACGCCCGCGCTCTTGAACAGGGATTCGGCCTCGGCCCGGGAACGGTCCCGCGCCCGCCGCCGGCCCTGGCGCAGGGCGGCGGAGCGGGCGTCCACCAGGATGCGTTCGCCGCTCTCCGGGTCCTCGAGGTCCAGGAAGGCCGGCAGGGCGGGGAGGTCGCGCTCCCGAGGATCCTCGATGAACACGGGGATGAGGTCGTGCTTCTTGGCCGTGCGCCGCAGCGACTGCTCGAAGCCGGCGTCCTGGAAGTCGGAGACCAGCACGATGATGCTGCGCCGGTGGAGCATCCGGTTGAGCGTGTCGAGGCAGTCCCCCAGCCGGGTCCCCCGGTGCTTGGGCTCGAAAGCGAGGAGGTCGCGGATGATGGCCAGCACGTGGCGGTGCCCCTTGCGGGGCGGGATGAAGCGCTCCGCGCGGTCGGTGAACAGGAAGAGCCCCACCTTGTCGTTGTTCTTGAGCGCGGCGAAGGCCAGCACCGCGGCCAGCTCGGCGGCGGCCTCGCGCTTGAACTTCTTCCCCGAGCCGAAGAACTGGGAGCCCGACAGGTCGCAGGCCACGACGAGGGTGAGCTCGCGCTCCTCCTGGTATTCCCGGACGAAGACCTTCCCGCTGCGCGCGGTGACGTTCCAGTCGATGGCGCGGATGTCGTCGCCGGGCACGTACTCCCGGACCTGGGAGAACTCCATCCCGCGGCCCTTGAAGACGCTCAGGTATTTCCCGGCGAAGGTCTCGTTGACCAGGCGTCCGGTGCGGATCTCGATGCGCCGGACCTGCGCGAGGATCTCCCTCGGAAGCATCGTCGCTCCCCCCGCCTCAGGGCACTTCGACCGTTTCGAAGACCGAGTGGATGATCTCCTCGGAGGAGACGTTCTCGGCCTCGGCCTCGTAGCTCACCAGCAGCCGGTGGCGCAGGACGTCGGGGCCGATGGACTTGACGTCCTCGGGGGTCACGAAGCCCCGCCCGTTGAGGAAGGCGAAGCCCTTCGCCGCGGTGGTCAGGAAGATCGTGGCGCGCGGGGAGGCGCCGTAGCGGATCAGCGGCTTGAGCTTGGCCAGGCCGTGGTCCTCGGGCTTGCGCGTGGCGAACACGATGTCGACGATGTAGTTCTTGACCTTGTCGTCGACGTAGATCTCGTCGGTCACCTTCCGCGCCGAGAAGATCTTGTCCGGGGTCACGACCTTGCGCGCCTTGGGGGCGTGGCCGCGGGTCATGCGCTCGAGGATGACGCGCTCCTCGTCCTTGCGGGGATAGGTGACCAGGAGCTTCATCATGAAGCGGTCCACCTGCGCTTCGGGGAGCGGATAGGTCCCTTCCTGCTCGATGGGGTTCTGCGTCGCCAGGACCATGAAGAGTTCCGGCAGCTTGTAGGTGCTGTCGCCGATGGTCACCTGGCGTTCCTGCATGGATTCCAGGAGCGCGCTCTGGACCTTGGCCGGGGCGCGGTTGATCTCGTCGGCCAGGACCAGGTTGGAGAAGACCGGGCCCTTGCGCACCATGTAGGTGTTGTCCTTTTGGTTGAAGACCAGGGTCCCGGTGAGGTCCGCGGGCAGGAGGTCGGGCGTGAACTGGATCCTCTGGAACTTGGCGTCGATGGCGGCCGCCAGGGTGTTGATGGTCAGCGTCTTGGCCAGCCCGGGCACGCCTTCGATCAGGATGTGGCCGTTGGAGAGCAGCCCCACGAGGATGCGGTCGAGCAGCTCCTCCTGTCCCACGATGACGTTGGAGAGCTCCTTCTTCAGCTCCGCCACGAACAGGCTCTCGGCCTGGACCTTCTCGTTGATCTCACGGATGTCCTGGGTCATCGTCGTCATGTCCGGTTCACTCTCCTTTAAGAGCCTTCTTCATCAGGTCCTTGAGCTCGCCGCGGCCTATCGGCTTGCCGTCGGGGTTCGTGCCGGTCACGGGCTCGCCGGCGGCGGCTTGCTGGGCGCGGACCGCCTCTTCCCACTCCGCCTTGGCCTTGGCCTGCTTCTGCCGGTGCTCCTCCTCGATGCGGGCCTGGATGCGGCCCAGGGTGTGGATGGCCTGCACGCGGACCTCGGGGTCCACGTCGTAGAGCGTCTTGACCACGTCCTGGACGGACTCCGGGTTGCCGCGCTCGCCGATGGCGATGAGGGCCGAGATCCGGATGTCGCGCTCCGAGTCCATGAGCGACTTGGTGAGCTTCTGCGGGATGTCGGGATTGTCCATGTTCTGCAGGGTGGCCAGGGCGTTGCGGCGCACCGAAGGCTCGATGTCCATGGACATGGTCTTCTCGAGGATCTCCATGGCCTTCGGGTCCTTCACGCGGTACAGCAGTTCGATCGCCGACCACCGGACGGAGGAATCGGAGTCCATCGTGGCCTGGCGGATCTTCTTGAGCTCCGTCTCGGTCAGGACCGGCGGCGGCTCCTGCTGCAGGATGGGCGGCTCGGGCGGGGGCGGCAGGGCCGCCGCCTTCTCCTGGACGCTCTTCTTCTGGAAGAGGTACCAGAGGCCCCCGACGACGACGGCGATGAGGAGTAGGCGGCTCATTTGCCCTTCTTGGCCTGCGCGGCTTCGTACTGGCGCATCTTCTCCTCGTATTCCTTCTGGGCGGATTCGTTCTGCTGGCGGGCCTTGTTCACCTTCTCGGTGTGCTTGTTCTGCAGGCTCTTAAGCACGTTGATGGCCTGGACCCGGACGCTCTCGTCCACGTCGTTGAGCAGCTCGCTGACCGCGGAGGAGGCCTGGTAGTCCCCCCGGGTGTCCAGGGCGTTCAGCGCGGCCATACGCACGGCGGGTTCGGTGTCCCGCAGGGCGGTCACGAGATAGTTCATCACCTTGGGGTTGTCCCGCTGGGCGATGAGGGCGATGGCCTGGGAGCGCAGGGACGGCTCCGTGTCGGTCTTCAGCATGTTGAACAGGTAGTCGTCGGCCTTGGGGTCATGGGAGCTGATGAGCAGGAGGACGGCCTCCCAGCGCACGGCCGGGTTCGTGTCGCGCGTGGACATGCGGATCTTTCTGAGGGCTTCCATGTCGAGGGCCGGCGGCGGCTCCTCCATGATGGGCGGCGGCGACGGGGGCGGGGCCGAGGTGTCGACGGCGGCGGTCTGCGAGTTCTTCTTCCATCCATGCTGATAGAAGAGGAATCCGAGGATTCCCAGACCGATGAGAAGCGAGAGATATTTCACTGTTCCCCTCCTGCGGACCGACGGCCCAGCGTTGAATATTCCATGTCTTTTCCTGCAATTATTCAATCTATCAAAAAAGAGCTCCCGGGTGCCAGCCTTCCGATAGGACACCGGGCCGCTCCCGGGAGTTCCCGGACCCCGCAGGCCCGGGTGCCGAAGGGCCTATTCCCTAATAGGACCAATACCTTGGGTCCGGGTCCCCAAAAGACCGTGAGCCTTATCCAGCATCTCCATTACAATATCAACGTAATGCAGACCGCAGCCTTGGTGAAGCGCCTCCTGTCCGTCGTCGTGTGCGCCGCTCTCTGGCTCACGACCCCGGGGCTGGGCGCCTATCAGGCGCTCGCCAACATGGGCGTGGCGCCGGTCCAGGTCCAGGTCCCCGTGGGCGGCGGCAGCGCCGTCGGCGTCATCGGCAGCATCGGCCTCGTCCAGGAGACCGGGCGCGTCATCCCCGGCGGTCCCGGCGGCGGCAGCGTCTCGCTCCTCTCCGGGGTCGTCCCGTTCGGGTCGGTCCAGCCGCAGGTCGGCAACCTGCAATCCCCCTTCGCCCTCCCCGCCACCGCGATCCAGGGGCTGAACCCCTCGGTCGCCGCACTGCGGGCCCAGGCCGCCGCCTACGAGGGCGGCGCGCCCTTGCGCGCCGGCATCCAGGCCGGTCCGTCTACCGTCCGCGCCTCCGCCCTACAGGGCCGTTCCGGGACCGGGATACAGTCCCAGCCCTCCGGCCCGCAGACCGACGCCGAGCGGCAGGCCGCCCTGGAAGGTCAGGATCTTTCGCAGTCCCTGCAGCCCATCCGCGGCAAGGCCAACCGCCTGGGACGGCACTTCGCGGCTTTGAAGGCGGCCTTCGGAGTACGGGAGGACGCGGACGTCTCCCCGGCCTCCGTTACCGAGGTCGGATTGCAGGGCCCCGTCTCCGGTTCGGTCTCGCTCCTGGAACGGGCGGCCGCGGTCTTCACCGTCCCGATCAGCGCGGCCCGGGCCGGCCTTCAGCGCTGGACCCGCCCCGCCGCCGGGGCGACCGTCTCAGGGGAATCCCTTTCCAAGCCGGTCCCGCTGGTCTTGCGCAACACCGAGCCCAAGGGCCTCAGCTTCTTGATCCAAGCCGCGCGCGGCTCATTCGCGAAGGTCTTCTCGGTCTTCAAGGCGCGCCCCACGGCCTCCGTCACCGGCCAGGAGCCGGGGGACCCGTCCGTGGGAGCGGGCTCCAAGAAGTGGTTCGGCCTCGGCAAGGTCGCCCTGATGTTCATCGGGTCCCTGGTGGTGGCCCAGGTCGGGGTCGAGGCCCTCTACGCGGCCATGCCGACCCTGGTGCAGAAGACCTTCGGGGATTTCACCGCGGTCGCCCAGCTCACGATCTTCTCCTCCATCGCCTCCATCGTCAGCCGGCAGATCGGGCCGCTGGTGGTCAAGCGCTTCGGCTTGAAGAAGGCGTACCTGGGAGCCAACATCGCCTCGCTGATCTCCTACTCCCTGATGGCCGGACTCCTGGCCACGGGGAACATGGCTCTGCCCCTCATGGGCGTCTTCTATGCCGTCAACGGGTTCCTGGGCGGCATCTCCCTGACCGCGATGGAGAGCATCCCGCCGGCCCTCGTGGGCCAGAGCCCGGCCAAGCTCGAGAAATTCTGGACCTGGGAGCAGACGATCCTCGAGATCATCGGCATCACGGGCCCCATCGTCACCGGCGCCGTGGTCGCGGCCTATGGCTTCCTCCCGGCCCTGGCCGCCTACCCGATCACCATGGCCGCCGCGCTGGGCATCGTCTTCATGACCTTGCGCCTCCCCAAGACCGAAGCCGCCGCCCAGGCGCCCGCCGCCTCCGCCGCCCCGAGACGGAGCTTCTGGGCCAAGGTGGCCCACGGCGCGAAGCTGGTCTGGAAGAACCCGGCCCTGCGCTACTCCTTCATCGCCTTCTCCGTGTACTCGATGCTCAACCCCTTCCTTTACACCATCATGGGCCCGGCCTTCGGTCTGCGCCTGCTGGGAGAGGCCAACGCCCAGGCGGCGACCAGCGTCATCGGCTGGCTCACCGGGTTCTACAGCCTGGGCGGACTCCTGGGCGGCTTCACGATGATGGCTGCTCAGAAGCGCACCGACCGCCGCAAGGTCGGGATGCGCAAGGAATATGAGGCCAAGAACGGCCCCATCTCCGACGAGGATTGGGCGAAGCAGATCGCTCCCTGGGAGAACGAGGGCCTGCGCAAGTCCATGCTGACCTGGATGCTCCTGGGCACCGCCGGCCTGGCCGGGATCGCCTCCCTGGCCTTCCCCCTCCCCATGCTGGGGGCCCTGGTCGCCCTGCCCGGCTGGCTGTCCTGGGCGGGGTCCCTGACCGTCCAGGCCCTCGCCCTCATCCCCTTCGGCATCGCGCAGGTCGTGTCCATGCTGAAGCTGCGGAGCTTCTTCCAGTCTCGCGTTCCCGACGCGAAGGACATGCCGGACGCGATGGGCTTCCTGGGCTCGGCCTCCCTGGCCATCAGCACGGCCGGGCTCCTGGCCCTGAAGGCGCTCTTCCAGAACGTCACGGGCTTCATGCCCTTCACCTACATCGCGTTGGCCCTGCTCCCGCTGGCCGCCTACTACCTGTACCTGCGCTGGAAGCTCAACCGCAGTTCCAAGCCGTCCTGAAGCGTCCCCCCTCGGACTGTGCCCGGGCACAGTCGCCCAGAAGGTTCGGGCCAGCCGGCAGCCGGCGTGTGGAACGGATTCAAACATCCTGTTCTGTTGCCTGGACCCCGGCCTTCCCCGGGGTGACGGATGTGATTGGACTTATGACTCCTAGCGGGACGGCCCTTCCAGCGCGACCACCGTGCGGCGGGCGTCGAGGGCGCGCGCCCGCAGCACGTAGCGGTCCGCGGCGGCCTCCAGCGCGAACCCGGCCGGGTCGAAGATCTGCTCCAGGGCCTTCTTGAACTCGCCCGGGTCGCCGCTCTCCCGGGCCAGCTCCAGCAGGCTGTCGGTGTAGGCGCCGGTCCGGTCGCGATAGGACTGCTCGGCTGCGGCCAGGACCTGGAGGCCCTCCCGGGCCTTCAGGACGGCTGCGCGGTCCAGCGGGGTCGGCCGCCAGAGGTGGACCCAGGCATCGCCGAGCAGGATCCCGGTGAGGACGAGGAAGGAGGCGCAGGCGCTCAAGGCGGCGGCCCCCGCGGACCGCCGGCGGGCCTCGACGACGCGGGTGCCGGCCAGCAGGTCGTGCCAGGCGCGGGAATCCCGGTCCAGCAGGCTCCACAAAAATCCCAGGTTGAACAGCGGGGTGCTCACCAGGTAGCCCAGGCCGCGCACCAGACTCCGGCCCAGCCCCGGGGGACGGCCGTCCGCGCCCACGACCCGGATGCCGAGCAGGCGCTTGCCCACGGTCGCCCCGGAGAGGTTCCCCAGGACCTGGTACAGGATGTAGAAGCAGAACCACGCGGCGATGGTCCGCCGCCACATGGCCGGGGTGTTGGGGACGCGGTCGAGCCGCAGGGCCAGCACGTACATCGTGCCGTAGATGCCGACCGCCAGGGGGGTGAGGTCGAGCAGGTACGCGATGAAGCGGTCCGTGATCTTGGCGGGGACCATCGCCGGCGCCGGCTCGCTGGGCATGAGGCTAATGATATAAAAGCCCCGCCGGAAATTGCTACCATCGCGGTCTTATGAGTGAACCCAAAAACGCCGCCGCCGCCTTCCTCGACAAATTCCTCGTTCTCAAAGGAGCCGTCCGCGAGCTCTGGATCATCTTCGGCTGCAAGGTCCTGGCGATCGTGGCCTACGGCCTGGTCGGCACCACGACGCTCGGCCTCTGGCTCCGCTCCGACCTGGGCTACAACGACGTGAACGCCGGCTTCGTCATCGCCACCTGGTCGACCGCGATGACGCTCTTCACGGTGATGGTCGGCTCCCTGGTGGACGCCATCGGCCTGCGCCGCGCCTTCCTGATCGGCTTCGGGGTCTGCATCGCCGCGCGCGGCACCATGGCCTTCTCCCTGTCGCCCTGGATCGTCCTGCCCTTCGGCCTGCTGCCGCTGGCGCTCGGGGAGGCGCTCATGACCCCGGTCATGGTCTCCGCGGTCAAGCGCTATGCCACGACCAGCCAGCGCTCCATGGCCTTCTCCGTCTATTACTCCATGATGAACGTCGGCTTCGCGATCTCGGGCTGGACCATCGACCGCGTGCGCTCCGGGCTGGGCGAACACGGCCACTACGCCGTGCCGCTGTTGGGGTCCGACCTCAGCACGTATCAGACGCTCATCCTGCTGGGATTCTTGTTCACGATCCCCAACATGTTCATCATGTACTTCGGGCTCCGCTCCGGGGTGGAAGTCACCGACGAGGGCGTCGTCATCAAGGAAGAGCAGCCCACGCACCCGGACGAGACGGCCATCGTGGCGCTGTTCTTGACCTGCCGGGACGCGCTCCGGGATTGGCTGCGCATCTTCTCCAGCCTCTGGGCCCAGTCCACGTTCTACCGCTTCCTCGCCTTCCTCACCCTGGCGGTCGGGGTGCGCTTGATCCTCTACCATATGTACTACACCTTCCCGGTCTACGGCCTGCGCGAGCTGGGCGAAGGCGCGCCCATCGGCCGCATCTTCGGGGTGCTCAACGCGGTGCTGATCGTCTTCCTGGCGCCGCTCGCCGGGGCGCTGTCGTCGAAGGTCTCGGCCTACAAGACGGTGATCTTCGGCAGCGCCATCACGGCGGGCTCGGTCTTCTTCATGGCCGTGCCGCCGCAATGGTTCCAGCCCCTGGCCGATGGCTGGCTTGGGAACCTCATCGCGCACGACTGGCTCGGGGTCAAGGACGCGGCGGTCAACCCCCTCTACGTCGCGATCGCCTTCATGACGGTGGTTTACTCGATCGGGGAGGCTTTCTGGTCGCCCCGCCTCTATGAGTATCCGGCCGCGATCGCGCCCAAGGGGCAGGAAGGCTCCTACATGGCGCTCTCGATGCTGCCCTATTTCGTCGCTAAACTGTTCGCGGGAAGCCTCTCCGGCTTCCTGCTGAAGGCCTTCTGCCCGGCCGAGGGGCCGCGGCACTCCCAGACCCTGTGGCTCATCATCGGGGTGATGGCCACGGTGACGCCCATCGGGCTGATCGTCCTGCGCCGCTTCATCCAGGTCCAGGAAGCCGGTCGCGACGAAGCCGCCGCCTAGTGCAGTGGGTCATAAGTCCGATTAGATTCGTCACCCCGGCGAAGGCCGGGGTCCAGGCGCCAAACGTCACCCCGGCGAAGGCCGGGGTCCAGGCGCCAAACGT
>Ga0209211_10009816_pt1 | contig 12647 bp, 11 predicted proteins | sample RifGroA2_FD_183992 | JGI IMG/M metagenome (GOLD analysis project Ga0209211, IMG submission 183992) | Groundwater microbial communities from Rifle, Colorado, USA - Groundwater A2 (SPAdes) (version 2) | ecosystem: Environmental > Aquatic > Deep subsurface > Groundwater | place: Rifle, Colorado... | reverse complement strand
TTTTGTGGGTTTATGAGTATTTGGTGATAAAATGAGTCCTAACTCTGTCATACAGAGGCACTAGAGTGGCCACTTAGCTCAGTTGGTAGAGCGTCCGGTTTACATCCGGCAGGTCATAGGTTCAAGTCCTATAGTGGCCACGTGGAATAGTTTACAATTGAATATATTGGTGAGGTAGCCAAGATGGTCAAGGCACTTGTCTGAAGAACAAGCTATCTCAGTTCGAGTCTGAGCCTCACCACCAACTGCGGGTATGGTGTAGCGGTAACACAACTGCTTTCCAAGCAGTTATCAGGGGTTCGATCCCCCTTACCCGCTCCAATAAAGCACATTGTGCAAAAATCTCACTGTTTTTGAACGAATTTTTGGTCTCCTGCAAAAAATCCCAGGGTTGCACAGTCTGCCCGCTCGCTTCACTCGCGGAGAGTTGCAAGTTCGATCCGAAGACTTCTTCGGATGCACGCTTTTTGTCCAAAAGTGTGCCACACTCGGCGATTGCAGGCAGATTCTCTGCCTGTACAATCCATTTTGACATCGGTTTGTATCATTGCCCCTATGAAGAGATCAGAGAGCGGGTAAAATAACACCGGAGAGCCAGCAAACGTCGGTTTGGGGAGGAACATTATGCACTCCATCGCCCACCGGTCGAGCATCTGGTTTTCTCCGGTATTAGCGGCTTCTATTTCCAGGTTGGGGGAGAGCCCCATATAACCAACAAGCCTAAGCTGATAGTACCACACGAGAAAACCAAAGTGTATCTCCCTTTCTTTCTTCTCTTTTCTCTTCTTTCTTTGGAGTTATTAAACGTGCTCTGGAAAGGAGAAATCATATGGCTATTATTGGAGTAGACGTTTCCAAATTATCCTTGGTGGCGGTACGAAGTAGTAGTACTGGGATTGTGAAGGAGAGTTTTGAGATCCCAAATACCGAAGTAGAAATTGGTACTTGGCTCGACAAACTTAAGTCCAAACATAAGTATCTTTTGGTGGCGTCAGAAGCCACGGGAGACTATCATAATGTCCTGGCTAAATCCTGCTTAAAACAAGAAATTACTTTCCGGCTTTTGAACCCCATCCTCACCAAACAGTTTAATCGTGGGACTGTACGCAGAAGCAAGACAGACTTAAAAGATGCCGAAGTGATTGCTCGTCTAGCAATCCAAGGAGAGGGATCAAAAGTTAGTCTTGCCACATTCTCTAATTCTAAATCACTCCACCGTACCGCAATTCGTCTAGGCAAGGTTTATCAGACTTTGAAACTGATGAGTTTGCGAATGGAGACAAATATTCCAGAGGAAAAACAAGCTAATCAAGCTTTAAACAAGTGTTGGCAACAAATTGATACCACTCGGGAGTTACTGCGCAAAAGAGCCAGAATCACGACTGATCCAAAGCTCTCCCAGCTTCTCATGTCAATCCCCGGAGTTGGGGAGAAAGTGGTTGTGACTTTGATTAACGAGATTGATGATATTAACCGTTTCCCCTCACCCAAGTCACTCATTGCCTATGCAGGACTAGACCCAAGAGTTAGACAAAGTGGAACGAGCTTAAAACATAATACTCACATCACCAAACGTGGATCGGTATATTTACGTAGAGACATATTTATTGCGGCATACATTGCTGCACGTTGGGATGATGAAATTAGGCTCTACTACGAAAAAAAGATTGGGGAGGGAAAGAGGTACAAAGAGGCGATGGTTGCTACCTCCCGCAAATTACTTAACAGAGTTTATGCAGTATGGAAGAGAGGAACCCCATACGAAAGGAGGCCAGTAATTGCCAATACTTGACTTTTGATTCCAGGTCTCGAACTACTTTTTGGACAATCGGCAACTTCTGTATGATTTGAAAAAGCCCTTCGCATCGCTCCGCGCGTCCGGCGTCGCGCGGGCGATCACCCCTGCGCGGGATCAATTTTCACTTTGTGTGACCCCACAGGGGATCGAACCCTGGTTAGCAGAATGAGAATCTGCTGTCCTAGCCACTAGACGATGGGGCCTAGCGAGGGAATTATATCAGACAGATGCACCTGTAAGGTCTGACCTGGTCTCACTATGCTCGACTAAACACTCACTACGTTCGTCTCCTTAGCAGGTCAGACCTTTAATCGCAGGCGGGAGAGAGTAAGAGCACGACCAAGAACAGCCATGGTTTCGAAAAGCGGTGGGGTGGCAGTTTTGCTGGTGACAGCGACGCGAAGCATCATAAAGTATTGTGAGGGCTTCCACCCCTCCTGTGTGACGATTGATCTAACTTTTTCCTCAATGTTTTCATGCGACCAAGATTTGTCATCAATAATAGTAAGAGCAGTAATCGTTACCTTGAGTTGACGTTGAACTTCTTCGACAGTGGACTTTTTGAGCAGAATGATAGGATCAATCGTGATATTGCGATAGAAGAAATCAGTCAAAGACTCGAAATCTTTGAGAGTTACTAAACGCTCTTTGATGAGGGGGATAATTTTCACAGCCATTTCTGGACTACAGTCGGACGGGGTGAAATCCTTAAGACGGGAGAGGAGATCGACATCGGAGAGTTCACGAATATACATACCATTGAGCCAATTGAGTTTATCTAGGTCATACACGGGAGCGGTCAGGGTCACGCGGCCCAGAGTAAACAATCGAAGGAATTCATCGAGGCTAAAGATGTCTTTTTTATCTGGATGTGACCAACCCATCAGACCCATAAAATTGTTTAATGCTTCAGGTAGATAGCCACGATCACGATGGGAGAGAATGGAGACGTCGTTTTTGCGCTTGCTCATTTTGCTGTGATCTTTATTACGAATAATAGGAAGGTGGGCAAAAACTGGGAGCGGCCAACCAAAAGCTTGATAAAGCAGAATATGCTTGGGTGAGCTAGAGAGCCACTCTTCACCACGAATAATATGGGTAATCCCCATGAGATGATCATCGACGACTACGCCAAGGTGGTAGGTGGGATAGCCGTCCGATTTGAGGATGACCTGGTCATCAATCCCAGAGTTTTGAAATTCGACCGCGCCGCGGATCAAGTCTTGGCAAATGGTTAGGCCACCCTCTGGAACCTTAAGACGGATCACGTGAGGCAGTTTGGCGGAGAGATTTTTTTGCACTTCGCTTTCAGGTAAATGGCGACAATGGCGGTCGTAGCGGGGGAGCTCCTTTTTGGCGAGGGCCCCAGTACGCACTTGTTCAAGGCGTTCTTTGGTACAAAAACAATAATAAGCTTGTTCTTTGTCTACCAGTTTCTGGGCGTATTCTTGGTAGATGGGTAGACGTTTTGATTGAGTATAGGGAGCGTGGGGACCACCAATGTCTGGACCTTCGTCGTGAGTCAGTCCCAACCACTTTAAAGCATCAAAAATGATGTCAACCGCTCCTTCGACAAACCGAGCGCGGTCGGTATCCTCAATGCGAACAATAAACTGTCCTTTGTTTTGCCGGGCAATGGCGAGGTTGCGCATGGCAGTGTAGGCAGTGCCTAAGTGGGCAATCCCGGTGGGAGAGGGAGCAATGCGAGTGCGGACTGACATATGAGTGGATTATACATTAAGGTCTGACCTTCACTTCGCAAAGATCAGACCTTGGGGAACCGTGTATACTAAAATGTATGGCGAATTTCGGCGAGAGCGCGGTTGTAGCACGCAAAGCAATCAAGTATGGGGGAATTGCGCTGGTGGTGCTCATGGTGGGACGAATCATCTTGGCAGCCGGAGTCAGTTACTGGAAAAAACTTAATCCCCCTCCCCCTCCCCCGCCGGACGTGAAGTTTGGTAAGCTACCTAAACTCGAGTTTCCCCAAAAAGAACAGGTTGAGCTCACCTATACACTTGAGACCCGCACGGGGGGACTGCCGAATGACTTGCCCAACCAGTTCAAGGTCTTTTTTATGCCGATTAAAAAAGCCAATTTGCTGGCGTACGACAGCGCCAAGTCCATCGCTAACCGCCTCGACTTTATCCAGGAGCCTAGTAAGTTATCAGAAACCGAGTATCGGTGGGATAGCATCGATCCAATTTCATCTTCGCTTACCATTAATATTATTACGGGCTCGTTTGTCCTCAATCGTCGGTGGCAAGATGATCCAAGTTATGCGATTCCTACCGTTTATTACACCGAAATACAAGCCAAGGATCGGACCTACAATTTGTTATCCCGTTTGGAGCTCTTGCCAGAGGATATTAAGGAAGGCAAAGTGACCGTACGAAACCTGAAGGCTGATAAAGATCAAATCGTCTCGGCGGTTTCTCTGTCACAAGCTCATTTTGTGCAGGTCAATCTGTATCGCTCACCGGTGGATAATGTGGAAGTGGTCTCCCCTCGTACCGACAAAGGATTGATTTCCGCAATCCTGGCCTTACAGCGTGAGGATGACCGCCAGTTTATCAATCTGGACTACAACTATTACCCGGTGGATGTAAACCGCTCTGCCGTCTATCCGCTCATTGGGGTAGCGGAGGCTTGGCAGAGGATGCAAAAGGGACAGGGTTATGTGGCGGGAATTAAACCGGGTGCGAGTAGTGTTACCGTGCGTGAGATTAGCCTCCAGTATTATGACAGCGACACCCCCCAACAATTTATGCAACCAGTGTATGTATTTCGGGGAGACCCTGAATATGTCGGATATGTGCCGGCCCTCTCGGACAGCTGGGTGGAGTAATTAATTTTTGATCTTTGTGTCAGAGAATCGGAAGTCGACGCGTTCCATGTCGCGGGGAAAGAGTGAGGCCTCGCGGACATTTGAGAGACCAAGCAAAAGCATAGTGAGCCGCTCGAGTCCAAAGGAGAATCCGCCCTCGGGGGGCATGCCGTACTCGAAAGCTTGTAAATACATTTTAAAGTTGGCGGGGTTCATGCCACGATCTTTAATGGCGGAAACCAGCTCGTCATGTTTATTGATGCGCTGACTGCCAGATAAAATTTCTACCCCACGAAAAAGAAAATCGTAACTCAAGGAGTATTCTGGATTGGCCGGATCTGGCATGGTATAAAAGGAGCGTTTTTTGGTGGGATAGTGAGTGATGGTGATGAAATCGGAATCATGTTTTTCAAGCCCCCATTTACAGATTTCCCGCTCGTCTTCGGGCATCAAATCTAATTCTTGCGTGTGGTCTACACCAGTTCGCTCCAGGATAATTTTTTGGGCTTCCCGCATGGTGATGCGAGGGATTTTGGCGGGGATATGAGGAGCTTCAATGTTATATTCTTTTAAAATATCTCCATAAGTTTTTGCCACGTAATTGACAGTCTCACTACCAACAAACTCAACCGCGTCGAGAAGTTCGGGGAAATCAACAAAGGCCAGTTCACAGTCGAGCTGAATAGATTCGGAGAGGTGACGCGAGGTAACGGAGGGTTCGGCACGATAGGCATGAGAGGTCAGGTAAACCCGCTCAAATACCGGTACCATCATCTGTTTGTATAGCTGGGGACTCTGGATCATAAAAGCTTCGTGATCGTAGTATTTGACTTTAAAAACCTCGGCCCCCCCTTCGGTGGCGGAGGCAGAAATTGTGGGGGTGAAAATTTCTACACAACCCAGTTTTTGAGCCGCCTGACGGAATCCCTCCATGACGGCTTCCTGCACGCGAAAGATTTTGTTTACATGGGGGTGACGTAAGGTGAGTGTACGATAATCAAGAAGTGTCGGGAGGGTCACATCAAGAACTTCCTTGTTCATGTCAAAAGGCAGAGTATCTGCTTGAGCGAGAATGGTAATCTCCTTGGCTTGGAGTTCAACAGTCCCAGAAACAATACGCGGATTGATAAGTTTCTCGGGCCGCGTTACCACTTTGCCCGTCACGGAGATCACATCTTCGGGTTTTAAATCGACTACTTGGTTGGTTACAATCTGTAAGAGACCGGTACGATCCCGCAAATCCAGAAAGGTAATTTTGCCGTGATTGCGCACAATGTGGACCCACCCATGGATAGTTACTTTTTCATTAATTTTGTTGACTGTGTCACTAATGAGAGTACGTTGCATAGGGTCATTATAGCTCACAGCTCTGGGGTAATCCAGCGGTGATGAGCGTAGGCCCAGTTGACGAGAGTGGCCGTGTTACCAAAGCGGTCCAGTGAACCCAGGACGACAACAATAATGGGGTGCCCATCACGCTCCACGTAACTGATCAAACATTCTCCGGCATTTTCGGTCCAACCAGTCTTTAATCCTTTGAGTCCTGGGAGGATCCCCAAGAGTTCATTGGTCGTGACGAGGTTATGGCTGATCTCACCAGAAACGTCGGTAATGGTGATTGAGCGAGTACTCACGATTTCTCGAATGAGCGAATTCTCCATCGCCACGCCAGAGAGGATGGCGAGATCGCGAGCGGTTGTCACATGGCCATATTGTTCGACTCCGGAGGGGTTTTTAAAGACGGTATGGTCGAGGTGGAGAGATTTGGCTTTAGCATTCATGGCTGCCACAAAAGCAGGGTAGCCGAGGGGGAAATTGTCGGCGAGAGCGAGCGCCGCGTCGTTGCCGGAGTGGACGAGGAGTCCGTAGAGCATATTTTTCAGACTCATTTGTTCACCACGCTCAAGTTCGATGGTTTGACCAATGGCGCGATCTTCGTTTTTGACCGTCATCACAGTCTCTAGATCTGACCAAGCATCTAGCGCTACTAGGGAGGTCATGATTTTGGTGGTTGAGGCAGGCAAGAGAAGAGTATCGGGCGATTTGGCATACATCAAGGTCCGACTACCCACGTCTTGGATAATGACGGCACGAGCAGAGACATGGGGAGAGGGAGTACCGTCGTTTTGAGGATAAAGGACGGAGACGGGACTTGGTAAAGCATAGGAACGAATGGGCCCTGGGTGGATCACCAATCGCTGAAGGGCATTTTGGCCAGGATAGAGAAAGGCTAGCAATAGACAGCTTATAGCTAACAGTAGGCGAGGCGGATCAAGTTTCCACATAACTACCTATTAGTTGAAGTGATTCTTTTTCTCGCCAAATGTTCACGTCGAGGGTACAAATTAGCACTTTAATAAACGAAAGCGGGTGGGAATGTTTAGTATTAAACATAAGGACTTCACGAGTAGTCCCGTTTCGTTCGACCGTGAGTTTGTGGTGTTTGCCATCTTTGCCTAGCTCACGATCCTCTAACACTGTGAGGTTTTTAAGGAGGAACTTGGGCTTGGAGTTACCTACGCCGAAAGGTTCGAGTGTGTTGAGCAATTTGGCCAGGGCAAGGGAAGTCGAGGTGAGCGGAAGGAAGAGATCGGCGGACTCTTGTTTAATTAATAAATTATCGGAAATAGATGTGTCGGCGAGAATTTCTAACTCTTTAGTCATAGCCGTAACCCTGTTCTTTTCTAAACTAAAACCAGCGGCTTGATCGTGACCGCCTATACCCAGGAAAGGAATTTTGAGGGACCGTAGCAAACTAGTGATATTGACTCCCGGGATGGAGCGGGCGGAACCCTTGATGACCTCGCCGTTATCACTCATCACGACAGCCGGGCGATGGAACATCTCCGTTAGCTTGCCTGCAACCAGTCCGATCACACCCTCGTGGTAATCGCCAATGATCACGATTACCGAGTGGTCGAGACTGGTAGTAGCGGCGAGTTTGAGAGCGCGGTCGGTATATTCCTGACGGTCTTTGTTGTGAGATTCTATTTTTATGGCGAGCTCATCTGCGAGTTTATTGTTACTTGTACAGAGCAGACGGAGAGCGTCGAGGGGATTGTAAATCCGCCCGGCGGCGTTGATACGGGGAGCGATGCCAAAGCTAATATCGTAGGTGGTAAGCGATTTCTTGCCTACTCCCATGGCCGCTTTCATGGCCAGTAACCCCGGACGCTTGGTATGGGAGAGTGCCACGAGACCATGTGCAGAGAGAGAGCGGTTGAGACCTTTTAGCGGCATCATGTCCCCTACTACTCCGATGGTCGCTAGATCCAGAAGATTGATGGCAGGATCGCCGAGAAGATACAGAGCAAAAATCCAAGCGAGCCCGGCACCGGAAGTCTCTAGGGTGTGAACAATAGTGTCCGCGGGTGGTAACTTGCCCTCCGGTTGGTGGTGGTCGGTGATGACGGTATCAATCCCTGCATCGGCGAACGATTTAATACCAACATGAGCCACAATCCCGGTGTCGACGGTGATGATCAGTTTGGGAGAAAAATCCTTGAACTGACCCGATGTGAAAGCAGTACCTGACATTACTTCATCAACTGCCTTGTCCGACAAACCATAGCCGTGCTTGTGGCGGTCGGGGATAAAGGGGAGGACGCGGGAAGACGAATTTTGTAGTGTAGCGTACGCGTTGACAGCCTGCCACATGATCGCGGTGGCTGTGACTCCATCGGCGTCGTAGTCGCCGAAGATGCAGACGTCGTGATTCTGCGATAAGTGCAAATCCAACAGTTGCTTGGCTCCCGATAAAACTGTTTTTTTGAGACCGGATTCTTTGAGTAAGTATGTTAGGGTGAGCTGGGGGGGATGGAGGAATATCGTTTGTTCTTTGGAGGTTTTGTATCCCCGGATCACGAGAATAGACTGAAAAATCTCCTCTGCCGTGGCGTTGTCGTCTACTTTTGTTTTCAATTTAATGTTCATATTATATTTCTTATAGATCGATCTATCGATGATTAACGAAGACGCTCTTTTAATTGTCTGGCCTTAAGTCTAGCAAACTTTGCCTTGCCAGCCATTTGCCAATTTCGATATTTTCCAGGTGGCAACTTGTCAAATAACTCCTCTATTTTATCCATGAATGATAAAAAGTCTTTTTGTTTATCATGAGCGTTGAAAGTTTTCTCTGTTCCTGGATGAGGAAATTTTAACCAACCATTTACTCCGATAATCGCAGAGTTGCTGACGTTTAGTCGATGTTTGATTGTCTCTGCATTGTAGCCACGCTTAATTAGGACAGCAACCATGAGTCGTTTAGATAACATTGTCAGTTCGGTGGAAGTAAGGAAGTCTTGTAAAAAGTGTGAGAGTGAACCTATTGAGCTAGTATGTCCGACAAACTGGATAAATTCTCTTTGAATAGCGGTTTCTAGCTCTTGATCCAGAGGATATTTTGATATTCTTGTCATGATTACTCTTAGATCGATCTATCGATGGATAAATGATCTGTTTTCAATTCTGATATATAGATATAATACACCCCTAGTAGTCGTGGTAGACTAGCTTTATGAAGTACAAGTTTGATAGCGGAGTGGTGAAAATTGTTCAGACACTAGAGAAGGCCGGGTTTGAGGCATGGATTGTAGGGGGAGCGGTGCGTGATCTCCTGTTAGATATCCCTTTGTCCGATTGGGACGTGACTACAAATGCCACTCCAGAGCAAATACAGCCATTATTTAGCGAGAGTTTTTATGATAATGAGTACGGAACAGTGAAGGTAGCGGGTAAACACATCCGGGAGCAATTTGGACTTAGCGAAGGCGAGATTGATGACTCGATTCTCTACGATATTACAACCTACCGATCGGAGGGCGAGTATAGTGATAAGCGCCGACCAGACGAGGTGGTGTGGGGGAAGATGATAGAAGAAGATCTTAAAAGACGCGACTTTACTATCAATGCGATCGCCCTTCGGCAAGCTCAGGGTAAACCATTGGAGATCGTGGACTCTTATGGGGGACAAGATGACATTAATAATAAATTGATCCGGGCAGTGGGGAACCCTAGTGAAAGATTTGAGGAAGATGCCTTGCGGATCATGCGGGCGATTAGAATCGCGGCCCAGCTCGGATTTACGATTGAAGAAAAGACGCTCATAGCTTTAAAAGAAAAAGTTCCCAATCTCAAAGAGATCTCGTGGGAGCGGATTGGGGCAGAGACAATGAAACTCCTAGCGACCGAGCACTCGGCCGATGGGATCCAGCTTATGGTGAACACGGGAATTATCGAGATAGTCATCCCCGAGCTTCTTACCATGAAAGAAGTGAAGCAGGGTGGGCACCACATCTATGATGTCTATACCCACAGCCTAGAGGCTCTGCGGGCCTGCCCATCGAGCGATCCAGTCGTACGACTGGCTACCCTCCTCCATGACATTGACAAACCAGTGGTCGCCAAAGCGGAAGGAGCGCGAGGGGTGACTTTTTATAACCATGAAGTATCGGGAGCCAGGACGGCCAAGAGGATAGCCGAGCGGCTGAAACTGTCGAAAAAAGACCAAGATAGAGTATTCACTCTAGTGCGCTGGCACATGTTTGTGTATGAGTCAAAGATGACGGATGCTTCGATCCGGCGCTTTATCCGTCGGGTGGGAAAAGAGAATATCGTTGATATGATCGCCCTGCGCATTGGTGACCGCGTGGGGGGTGGGTCAAAGGCTACGAGTTGGCGTCTAACAGAGCTACAGAAGCGAATTGGGGAACAGATGTATGAGCCACTCTCGCTCAAAGATATGAATATTGACGGCGCGGAGATTATGAAGATCCTAACTATCCCCCCTTCCCGCAAAATTGGAGAAATCCTCAATGCGCTGTTTGAAGAAATCTTGGATGATAGCAGTAAAAATACCAAAGAGTATTTGGAGAAGAGAGTGAAGGAATTGGTCTAGCCTTTGGCAAGGTCGTGGTTGATTTGACCGACGATTTGAGGACCTTCAAAAATCATCGCAGAAATGAGTTGAATGAGGTCGGCGCCCGCGGCAAATTTTGCCTTGGCGTCGTCCACCGAGAATACTCCCCCTGTCCCGATAATCGCAATGTCTTTACCGAACTTTTTGCGAGTGTGGCGGATGAGCTTGAGCGAACCCTCAAACGTTGGCTTGCCGCTAAAATTGCCACGAAGATGAGAAATAGCTTTAATCTCTGCCTTATCGAAAGCTGGATTGGTACGATCTTTGACTAGATTGGAAAAAATAAACCCTTTAATCCCGTGATTAAGGGCGATTTGAACCAAGTTGTCAGAATCTTTTAGGCTAATTTCGTTGGGCATTTTGACAAATAATGGTTGTTTGAGCTTTAACTTTTTAACAGCTACACACAACTTGGCGAAGTTGGTGGGGTCATTGAAGGTTCCTTTTAGACTAATGTTTGGACAACTGATATTTAGCTCAAAATACTTGACATACTTTCTATTCTGAAAAAGTTTGAAGGTAGTCAGATAATCTGTAATAGCCTTGGGGACTGAATTGACCTCCCTAACATTGGAACTGCCCACACTGATCCCGACGGTGTGCCCCGCGAGCTTTTTCTGGTCTAGACGACTACGGATTGCCATGGCGCCGCCAGATTTGAAACCTTTGTTGACTAGAAGAGCTTTCGATTTGACTAATCTACCAAGTCTAGGCTTGGGGTTGCCCTCGTAGGGGAGTGCTGTAACTGAGCCGACGGTATTGAATCCGAAGCCGATGTGCTTCATAAGCTTGGCCATGTGACCGTCGTAGTCGAAGCCGGCGGCTAGGCCGATTGGATTTTCGAATTCGATACCAAGGATTTTTTTGTGGAGACTGGGATGACTGTAACCATATAAGCCATGAAGAAGCCAGCCCATATTCTCGGACTTTTCACCCATACTGGTCATTAAATCGTGATCGAATTCGGAGTCAAAGAGAAAGAGGATTGGTCTAGCAATATAGCGATAGTAATACTCGTGGAGTTTGGGGAGAAACATAGGTTAAAGCTCGATAAGTTTTTCCTTACCTTCTTCCCAAAGTTCTTCGTTGAAAAATTTTATCTTTTTGGGAGTAATTTTGTACATCCGACCGCTAATAGCCTTTTTGATCATGCCCTCGTAGCTATAATCCTTACTCGTCACACCGAGGGTCTTTTTCCAAAGGGTAATGGCGTGGGTAATTTTGCGTGCCCCGGAAATTTGTTTACATAGACCGTAAATTTGCAGTCCTTTCTTTTTCGCGGTAGGAGTCTGGGGTGAGTCGGAGATGGCTGCGGCGACTTTACTATTTTTGGCTAGTTGCTTGCCGTGAATTGTTTTGGGGCTCGTGAGGAAGTAAATATTGAGATCATTGTCGATAGAATAGTAGAGTGTACAGACCCAGGGGTGAACACCAACTGTGGCGAGGACGAGTTGAAAGTGACTTTTTAAATATTTCTTAACTTGCTCAATATCTTGCTGCTTGGTTGACATACTATTCTCCTTCTAGATAAGATTATATCGTAATTTTACCAATCCTCCAATATTTTCATGAGATATTAACTCTAATTTATGCTCAATGTCGGTAGGAGCAAATGATGGCATTCCCTCGCCTTTGATTACTGGCTCGATTACATAAATAATTTCGTTAATTAGTTGATCTTTAAGGAAAGCCGAGGCCATTTTCGAACCACCACCGATTGTTACTGTTGTAATCCCAGAATTAGACAAGATCTCCAGTGCTTCTGTTGGAGAGTTGGCTAACTGCCAAGCACCAAGATTGGAAAGTGATTTTTGGTTTGATAATACTATCTTGCCAATATTACTTAGCGCGTTCATATATTTCGAAGGCCACTCAAGTAGACCTTTGTAAGCATTGCTTCCTAGAATGACTGATTTGGTACTCTGTACTTGTTGTACAAATAGTTGCCAAATGTTATCGGAGAGGAATTCTTCGTTGCCGTTCTTGTCGGCGATCATACCATTTACGGACATACCGAGCCAAAGAGTTGTGTGCATGGGTAAATTATACCCCCGAATGCTATAATTCTCCTGCCTTGGGTAGGTGGATGATCGGGCGAGTCGTAA